>Ga0302326_10021732_pt1 | contig 13143 bp, 10 predicted proteins | sample Palsa_T0_3_FD_202264 | JGI IMG/M metagenome (GOLD analysis project Ga0302326, IMG submission 202264) | Peat permafrost microbial communities from Stordalen Mire near Abisko, Sweden - Palsa_T0_3 | ecosystem: Environmental > Terrestrial > Soil > Palsa > Peat permafrost | place: Sweden: Abisko... | reverse complement strand
GCTACCCGGTGGTGATCTTGTGCGCAGCCGCCTATCTTTCGAATGCAGATGCAAAACAGGCAAATGCAAATGCAAAACGGGTAAATGCGAGCGGGCACTCGACCAGAGACTTGCCTGCGTAGCTTTGCTCCGCTGGGGCGGACGAATGCGTCCGCCCCTACGTGGTTCTGGCGAGCGGGTGGCAACGTCGGTAACGATCGTAAAATCCCGATTACTGTAGATGAAGATTCAAAAGATAGAAGAAACCGACAATTACGCCTGCTAACTCAATCCTTTTCAAGGTGTCCCCACGGAAGCTGACGTGCAAGAGTGATGTCCAACTCAGGCCAGGTCCGCCATGAGATCCTCGGGTTACAGCTAACAGAATCAGCAAGTTCGGGTTGACAAAACAGTAGTTCGAGGCAGAGAATCTGGCATTCTCACATCCACAGGCGAAGCAGCACACCCAACAAATGTTTTCGGAAGATGGGTTGTGGGCACCGCCTCACCAATAAGGTTGGGAACAACCAGTCGTAGGAAAGGCTTCTCCCCAATGCGACCCAAGACAGGACGATCAGGACATCCAGCGGCAGCAGCGGTGGTTTTGTGCATGGCCCTGTTGTTTGCAACCGACGCAACCGCCCAACAGGCCACCGCAAAGATCGTGGGTACCGTCACCGATCAGCAAGGATTGGTGCTGCCCGGCGTCAAGGTCACGGTCTCGAACAGGTCGACCAATGTTAGCGTGGAAGCCACCAGCGACAAGAGTGGTTATTACCAGGTCATGAACCTGTCCATCGGCACCTACCGGATTACCGCCCACCGCCAAGGCTTTCGTGCGATGGAGATGCTGACTGCTCCGCTGGAGATCAACCAGACGTTTCGAGCTGATTTAAAGCTGGAAGTGGGCGCGGCCAACGAACAGGTGTTGGTGGAATCGCAGGCGGCGAGCGTGGAGACGGTCAACCCGACGTTAGGCGAGTCCGTGACCAGCCGTCCCATTGTTGATATGCCCTTAAACGGACGCAATGTGCTGAGTCTGGCCCTCCTGCAGCCTGGCGTCACCGAGGACAATCCCGATGACACCAGTTCTACTCAAGGATTCAACATCGGAGGCGGACGTACCGATTCTGTAACTTACTTGCTGGATGGCGGCGTCAACAACGATCTTCTGAGTAACGGCGTGGTTTTCAACCCGAATCCGGACGCGGTCGCCGAGTTCCGCATTTTGACCAGCAATTACACGGCGGAGTATGGCCGCAACGGCGCTGGAGTTATCAGCGTGGTGACCAAGTCGGGAAGCAATGACTTCCATGGCAGCGTCTTCGACTTCGTGCGCAATACCGACTTCGACGCTAATGAATACTTCAACATTCCGGCCGGCCTGCCCAGAAACAATCTCAAGCGCAATCAGTTTGGCGGCACGTTCGGCGGCCCCATTGTCAAGAACCGGCTCTTCTTTTTTACCGCCTACCAGGGGCAGCGGCAAATTGAGACCGACGTCCTGGCAGAACAACAGACCTTCACGACGGCCGAACTAGGCGGAGATTTCTCCCAGGCGGCGAACGGCAGTCCGGATCCATACGTCGCCGCATTTCTGGTGGCAAACCCGTATTTCCAGCCCAATCCGTCCCTCGCCGCCCAAGCCATCATTAGTCCGGCAGCATTCGACCCCGGCGCTACAGCCTACATCAACGCGAAGCTGCCTAACGGCCAACCGCAGATTCCGTCGAATGCGGCGGGAGAGATTTTCCCCACCGGCGGCAGTACGGACAACCGCAATGAGCTCACGGTTAAGGTCGATTTCAACATCACATCCAAGGACAGGCTCACGGGCACCGTCGGCGGTAACCGAGGGAACCTGATTTCGCCCTTTGGAGGCCCTGGCGGTAGCTTCAGCGCAGACACGGCGTCCGGCTTCCCCAGCGGAACCAAGACGAATGACTCTTTTCTCAATATCGCCTATACACGAACATTTTCACCGACCAAGCTGAACGAATTCCGAGTGACCGCGCAGCGCCGCAGCTACCAGCAGAGCCAGCCATCTTCCAGCCTGTCGGCGTTGCCCCAGTTCGGGATCGTGTCGGACATTGCGACCGGGCCGCCAGTGCTGACGTTCGACAATGGTTTAACGATCGGGCAAGACCCCTATGGCCCGACCTTCTTGATTGGCAACACATTTATTTATGCGGATACGTTCTCGTGGGTGCAGGGACACAACACGTGGAAATTCGGCGCAGGGTTTTCCGCCTATCAGCAAAATACCCTCTACGATTTTTTTGGCGATAGCGAGTTCGGTTTCTACGGATACGCCTCGGGCGGCGTAGGGACGGGCAACAGCTTCGCCGACTTCCTGGTGGGAGCTCCGAATTTTGTGTATGAGGGTTCCAACGCAGCCAGCAACATCCGCAGCAAGGCAACTTACGGGTTCGGGCAGGACGAGTGGCGGGTAAGACCCAACCTCACCCTAAGTTTCGGGCTTCGCTATGAGTACAGCACGCCCAAGCTTGACACGCAGGGTAGAAGTTTTGCCATTATTCCCGGAGATCAATCGACAAGATTTCCTTATGCCCCGCTCGGCCTCGTCTTTCCCGGAGACCCGGGAGCTCCCAGGGGTGCCAACTTTCCGGACAAGACAAACTTTGGGCCGCGCGTCGGCTTTGCCTTCAGCCCGGGAAGCGGCGGCAAGACCAGCCTCCGTGGCGGCGTCGGCGTTTTCTACGATGTGCTGAAGGGCGAAGACAACCTGCAATTCAACGGCGCGCCACCGTTCTACAGCGAACCGAGCGTCAGCTATCCGTGTCTGCCTTCCGGCCAGAATCCATCTTGTCCGAGTACTACGCCGGGCAACACGCCCTATAACGCGCCGCTGCCCTTTTACAGCCAGCCGTGGGGCGTTGGAGCTGCCAACCCATTTCCATCCGGTCCACCCAACCGTGCCACCGCGTTCAACCCTGCGACTGGGGATTTTCTTCCTTTTGGAGGGTTCGAGAGCGCTCTGTTCTTCGTGAACCCGCATCTCCACACGCCTTATACCTACCAGTACAATTTGAGTCTGCAGCACGAACTTGCGCCGAACTTGGTCGCGGAGGTCAACTATGTGGGCAGCAGCGCGAAAGGACTGACCGCGCTGCAGGACGTAAACCCCTTCATCTTGAGCACGGTGAACGGCTCCAACCCCACCCGGGTGTTGAACCAGTACATCAATCAAAACCCGACCTCTGCCATGGCCACATATTGTGCGCAGCAATTCGATACCGCTGCCGATTGTCCCTTCACCGGCGACGAACCGGAGTTTAAAAACGTCAGCTTCGCCAATTTCAACAGTCTGGAAGCTTCCTTGACGAAACAAAACGGCGAGAACCGGATATTGGGCAACACCTACTTCACTCTTGCTTTTACTTATGGCCACAGCCTCGATAACGCATCCGGGTTCCGCAACCGCGATTCTCAGGTGCCGGCGTACGACGCCAACGTGTTTTACGCCTCCTCCGACTTCGACGTTAAGGAGCGGATCACTTTCAGCGGAGGGTGGGATTTGCCATTCGATCGCGCTTGGGCTTCGGGACCCAAGCGTCTGGTGAAGGGATGGAGCCTCTACCCCATCCTGAGCTGGCGGACTGGGTTTCCACTCAGTATCAATTCGGGCCTTTCCGGGTCCGCAAACGCGGATCCGGGACCGTCGGGAGCCGGCGACGGCTACCTGGCCAACGCCAATTTCGCGCCGGGGTTCAGCAAGATTTCGCTCCTGAATCCCAGGCACACGGGGAGTTGCAACAACCCCAACACTGGTCAGACCGATAGCGGAAATCTGTACTTCAACTGCGGAGCGTTTGTGGCGGTTTCTGACGTTCCGGGGTCTGGCTACGGCACGACGGGGCGGGACTTCTTCCGCGGGCCGGGACGTGTAAATCTTGATATGAGCCTGGCCAAGACCACCGCGATTACCGAGCGCGTGAGTGCCGAGATCCGGGTGGATGCCTTCAATGTGTTTAACCACGCTCAATTCGCCAATCCAGACACGAACATTGACGATAATACTTTCGGTGAAATTACCAGCACGAACCTTGGAACGGGGACAAATGCTCTGCAAACCCAGCGCATCCTGCAGGTCGCTGGGCGGCTGACGTTCTAGAGCGGACTTGGGGTTGAGCGAACCTGGGTGGTTCTGGCTAGCTGAGGGGCGAGTCGGTCATGCGGAAACGCGTGCGGACGTGTTCGGACAAGAGCTGGATGGCCTCGCGATTCCCGAGCGGATCCGCCTTCGCCAGGTAACTCATCGCTTCCACCAGCATCTTCTGACCGTCGACGTAGCGGGGATCGGCGGTTCGCTCCCGCTTTTTGCGACCCAAGTCAGGAGGGACGGTGATGGTAAACACTTTCGCCATTCGAGGAGCTCAACTTTCGGAGGTGCTCGGCCAGTATATAGCCGCAGCCGGTGTTTTTCAGCTTGTTTCTATTGGTTCCTATTTTGCGGGCTTGGCGCCGCGAAAGACTATTATTGCGAGACAAACTTGGTGTTCTTCGTCGTCTTCAGTTTAAAGGCGTCCTCCGGAAGTTTTTGATTGATTTTTATCTCGGAGTACTTCGCCAAACGGTAATTGTTGCCTGGCTCAAAGAACTGCTGCTGCACCGAGATTCCGCGCGCCGGGTCGATCCAGAGCAGTACGCGCGCGACATTATTTCGCAAACGGTCCGACTTGGGGGTGAGCTCCAGTTTTTCGGCCGAAATACCATTGGCAGTCTCTGACCCCAGAAACTTCACGTCGTAAGACTTGAGCAGGTCGTGCCCCCTGCCGCCGAAGCCGATCAACAGAAAGCTCTCGATGGCCTCGCGGTTCTTGCCGGCATTGTATATGTCGACCTCGTCCCTTTTCGGCCAATACACCTGCACTTTGCCGGCGCTGTAGCGGACGTACTTGTCGGGATCGGTTAAGTCGACGGCCATTTCCACATCGCCGCCTTGACGCCGGAAATAAATTCTGCCCTTCTCCGTGTCGGTTTCCTTGATCACGCTATCGTACTGGTCCCAGACGAGACTTGCCTCGGTGGTGTTAAAGCTTCGGGCAGCGGCATCCATCTGGTTGAGAACGCGCTCGAGCCCGGCGGCATCGCTCTGGCCCCACGCGGCGACGGTTAAGAGCCAGGCGGCCACGAGAGTCTGGAGCGCAACGGTTTTTAGCACTGCTCTCATCGAATCAGCTCTACTCTTTTTGCACCCAGACTTTGTAACCTGTCGTCTGTCCGGAGGCGTCTTTGATCGCGTCGAATTTGGTAATGCTGACCGCGCCGGAAATTGGTTCAATGATCTGCTCCAGCTGCCGGCGAATGTCTCCACCCGGAGCGGCGTTCACTGCCGAGGCCTCGATCTGATAGATGAAGCCGCCCTTCTCGGCGGGAATCACAATCACGCCGGTAAGATGCGGATTGTGCTCGACCGGTTTGTCCCTGTAGTTGATGAAGCGGGGCGAAACAAAAACAAAAAGAAGAATCAGCGTGACCATGATGTCGTAGTGGAGGCTGCCACGCTCATAGGACCAGAGAATGTATCCGCGAATTGTGCGCCAGATCGCGCCCATGGGGGAGACGGCGCTTTCGAGCGCCGTCGAGGCTTCGGGTTGCTGCCAGTGTATTTGGGAATTCATGTGATGGCAAATTGTTCCGGCGGTGCTTGGCTGCGTTGATTTTACGCCTTGCCTTGCGCTCCGCTCATGCTTATTAAGATGGCACCGATATGCGGTCGGTACCCATATACGGCTGCAGCGCGTCCGGAATGCGCACGCTGCCGTCGGCTTGCTGATAATTTTCCACGATCGCAACCCATGTACGCCCAACCGCCAAGGCGCTGCCGTTCAAGGTGTGCAGGAATTCAGTCTTGTTCTTGCCCTCCGGACGGTAGCGAATGTTGGCCCGGCGCGCCTGAAAAGTTTCGAAGTTCGAGCATGATGAAATTTCGCGGAACAGATTCTGTCCCGGCAGCCAGACTTCAATGTCATAAGTCTTGGCCGAAGAGAATCCGATATCGGCGGTACACAACGTGACCACGCGGTAATGCAGGCCGAGTTTCTGCAACACAGTCTCAGCATGGTGAGTGAGTTTCTCCAGTTCGTCGTACGAAGTCTCCGGACGCGAGAACTTGACCAACTCCACCTTTTGAAACTGGTGCTGACGGATGATGCCGCGGACGTCTTTTCCGTACGATCCGGCCTCGCTGCGAAAACACGGAGTGTAGGCGGTAAGCGAGATGGGCAGGCGCGCGCCGTCCAGCACTTCGTCGCGATAGAGATTCGTGACCGGCACTTCGGCTGTCGGAATCAGCCAGAGATCTTTCTCGCCGTGCGGCACGCGAAATAAATCCTGCGCAAACTTCGGGAGTTGTCCCGTGCCATACATCGATTCGGAGTTCACCAGAAATGGCGGAAGCACCTCGGTGTAGCCATGTTCCCGGGTATGCAGGTCGAGCATGAAGTTGGCGAGAGCCCGCTCCAATCGGGCGCCCAACGCCCAGTACACGGCAAATCGAGCGCCCGACAATTTGGCGGCGCGCTGCAGGTCAAGCACTCCCAGGTTTTCGCCCAGTTCCCAGTGCGGCTTGGGCTTGAAATCAAACTGCGGCGGCGTCCCCCATTGGCGCGCCTGCACATTATCTTCGGCACTCTTCCCCACCGGGACACTGGCGTGAGGAAGATTCGGAATCGAAGTCAGAAGTTCGCGCAGACGCGCTTCCTGTTCCGCCGCTTTTGTCTCGGACTCCTGAATCCGCTCGCGGAGTTCCTTGGTGTCCTGAATCTGCGCGGAAGCATCCTGGCCGCTCTTCTTAAGCTTCGCAATCTCCTCGGTAGCGCGGTTGCGGCGGGCTTGCAGAGTTTCCGCGGCGGTGATCGCCTGCCGGCGCTCGCCATCGATGGCGGCGAAATCCTTCAAAACTTCCGCCGGATTCATTCCGCGCTGGCGCAGCTTTTCTTCCACGAGCGCAAAGTTGTCGCGAACAAAATTCAGATCAAGCATTCTGCATTAACTTTAGCTGAAAAACTCAATTCCGTGCATTAACCGCGGAGGACGCAGAGTGCGCGGAGAAGAACGGGCGGCCCCCCTTAATGAATTGTCATCCCGAGCGAAGCGAGGGATCTGCAGTTCGCGGCAAAATGCAGATCCCTCGCTCCGCTCGGGATGACAATTCAGGTAAATGTGGACTTCGCCATGCGCGGTTCGCTTCCTTTCTCCTGTAAACTAAATCGCGATGAGACTCCCCCGTTTCCTGCACCTGGCCCTGCTGGGCTCGATGCTGGTTTTGCCGGGCTTGATTCCGGCCGCATTCGCCTCCGCCTACAACGCCCATCCAAAGCTGGTGGTGGTGATCGTGATCGACCAGTTCCGCGGCGACTATCTGGAACGCTATCGCGACCAGTTCGGCGACGGGGGCTTCCGAATATTTCTGGATCGCGGCGCATACTTCACCGACTGCTATTACGACTACGCCAACACCCGTACGGCTCCCGGGCACGCCACTCTTTTCACCGGAAGCTACACCAGCGGACACGGGATCGTGGCGAACGAGTGGTGGGATCCGGAGAAAAAGAAGCGGGTAACGTCGGTCGAAGACGACACCACAAAATTAGTTGGAGGCGGCAAAGACGGCCCGGGCGCGTCGCCGCACAACCTGCTAACCGACACGCTGGGCGACGAGTTGAAATTGGCGACGGGCGGGAAGGCCCGTGTGTTCGCCGTCTCGTTGAAAGATCGCGCCGCGGTTCTGCCGGCCGGTTACTCCGGCGACGGGGCCTACTGGATCGACCCGAAGAGCGGTGACTGGATTACGTCCACGTATTACCGTCCCGACCTTCCCGAGTGGGCGGCCAATTTCAATACGAGCCATCGCGCGCAAAAATTCTGGAATCGTGAGTGGAAAGACAGCGACGGAAATATTCTTGGCTCAACCGCTCCGCGAAACGGCAAAGACGGCGCGCCAGCCGGGTTCTACGAGGTCGTCGGCTCCACTCCCTTCGCCAACGATTACGAGTTTGAATTTGCCAAGGAACTCGTTTTATACGAGAAGCTGGGCGCAGGAGCTGCGACCGACCTGCTGATCGTCAGCCTTTCGGCCAACGATATTCTGGGGCACGGGGTCGGTCCCGACTCTCCGCAAATGCACAGCATGGCGCTCGAACTCGACCGGAGTCTGGCGGAGTTCTTCAACTTCCTGGGACATCAGATCGGCATGGCAAACGTCTGGATGGCGCTTTCTGCCGATCACGGCATTGCGCCTCTGCCGGATTTCGCGAGGACTCTTCGTCTGCCTGCGGCCAATCTCGATACGAAAGCGGTGCACGAACAGATCAATTCCCTGCTCTCGAAAAAGTACGGCAGGAAAGCCGACTACCTGCACGATCTCGATTACCCGCTCGCCTGGCTGAACGAAGAGGCCTTTGCCGGAAAAAAGGAAGCCGACGCCGAAGCCGACGCGGGCGCAGCCATGATGGAAGCGGGATTGGCCGGTTATTACACCAAGTCGCAACTGGCTCGCGGAGAAGTTCCCGCCACCGAAAGCGGGCGGCGCTACTCCCACAGCTATTCGCCGGAAGGGGGATGGTATGTGATCGGGATCCCTCATCCCTTTCAAGTGGGAAGCGGAAAGGGTACCGATCATGAGACGCCTTTTTCGTACGATACGCACGTGCCGCTTGCTTTCTATGGCCTCGCGTTCCAGCCCGGAGTCTACCGGACGCATGCCGAGCCGGTCGATCTCGCGGTCACGCTGGCCTCGTTGCTCGGCATCAACGCGCCCGCGAAAGCCACGGGAAGAGTGCTGACGGAGGCGCTGCAAGCGCCGCATCGGCCTTCTTCTCCGTCGGGCACACCCTCAGGCGCCCCGCCCACTGCACCGCTTGGCACCTCGCCCGCTCCCGCGCCTGCCGGGGGAAACCAATGACGCCGATCGGCAATCCCGACTTGAGCGTCAGCTTCGCCGGCATCGAGCTGAAGAATCCGATCATCGCCGCTTCGGGCACGTTCGGCTATGGCATCGAATTCGAAGACATCGTGCATCTCGACCGGCTTGGCGGATTTGTTGTCAAAGGCCTCTCCCGGGAACCCATGGCTGGAAATCCGCCGCCGCGCCTCTATGAAACCGCCGCGGGAATGCTGAATGCCATCGGCCTGCAGAATATCGGCGCATCCGCTTTCGTCGCCGAAAAACTCCCGGCATTGCGGGCGAAAAAAAATGTAGTCGTGTTCGCCAACGTCTTCGGCTACACCCGCGCCGATTACGAGCACACGATCGAGATTCTGAATCAGGGCGAGGGCATTGCGGCCTACGAAATCAACGTATCCTGCCCGAATACGGCGCAGGGCGGGATACATTTCGGCACGGATCCGATGCTGCTCGACGAACTGGTGCGGACCGCCAAGCGCGTGGCAACGCGGCCGGTGATCGTCAAACTCTCGCCCAACGTCACCTCGATCGCGCACATGGCGCACATTGCCGAGGAAGCGGGCGCCGATGCCATCTCTCTGGTCAATACGTTTCTCGCCATGTCGATTGACGCGGAGACGCGCCGTCCAAGAATCGCCAATGTGACGGCAGGACTTTCCGGCCCGGCCATTAAACCGATCGCGCTGCGCATGGTTTACGACGCCGCTCTGGCCGTGAAAATTCCGGTGATCGGCATCGGAGGAATCAGCACTCCCGCGGACGTAGTGGAATTCATGCTGGCAGGCGCAAGCGCCGTGCAGGTGGGAACCGCGAGTTACTTCGATCCGGTGGCAACCGAAACGCTGGTGCAGGAGCTGACCACCTACTGTCGCGAACAGCGCATCGAGCGGCTCAGCGATCTGATCGGTGGATTGCTGACGGACTGACGCGTTCTTTGTCGGGAGGTGGCAGGGACGCGCTCATCGTGTCACCCTGCGGGAAGCATGTGTCGTGGCGGGGCTCCGCCCCGCTGGACGGGGCAAAGCCCCGTCACCACACAAACAAGAACGCGGCAAGCAGCGTCTCTACGGGACGCTGTATCGACTGGAAGCTATCGGCCGCTGGCGTGCCAGATCGATCCCGGCGACTGATAGTTCAGTCCTTCGCCCCACACTACATGGGTTTCGCCGCGGTTATCGATCGCGAGTCCAAAATAGTCGCCAAAGGGAAAACGGAAGCCTTGCTGCCTGATATAACGGTAGCCTGGCGCATAGCCTGAAATTCGAACCTCGTCGCCCCAGGTCGCGCCGCCGTTGCTTGAACTGCGATAGTAAGTGTTCCAGTACGGAGAGTTGCGCTTATCCATCCACGCTATGCGAACGTCGCCGCCGTTGCCCGCCACAACCGCCGGGAAAGCCTGCTCCACGCCCGGCTCGGCCGATGAAACGCTGACCCGCGGCAACCAGTTTGCGCCACCGTCGGTGGAGGAGGAGAAATAAATCTGCTGCGCTTCCAGGGCTCTGCTGCCCGCGCTCCACAGGGCGTAAAGCGTGCCATCGGTGTCAGACGTGAGAGCAACCTGGGCGCCCAGATATCCCTCGGCGCATTCCTCGCCCTTGCAACCGGGCGCTTCCGCGGAAACATCGAGCAGAGTGGGGCTCCAGGTTTTGCCCGCATCCGCCGACTTCGCAATATAAAGATCCACCGCGCCGGACGCGCCTCCCGTTCTCGCGTAGGAAGCCCACGCCAGATACGCGTTGCCTGAAGAATCGACCGTCGCCCCGCCCAGCAGCGACCATCCCGGACTGCTTTCCGCATTCACCCGAGTCGGTATAAAGCTGCGACCGCCATCCCGTGAGGCCGCCACCCATACTTCTTCTTCATGATTGAAAGCCACATAAACATTCTGGCCATGCACCGCCAGCGCCGGCTTATCCAGTTCCTCGTCGCCGTGGACCGCAACCGTTAGACCCCAGCTCGCGCCTGAATCCGCCGACCGGGCGAGGACGACCAGGCGCTTATTGTTCTGCAGCCACGCGGCATACAGGGTATGGTGGTCGACTGGGTCCACGACAATCTGCGGATCAAACTGGCCCCAGGGCGACTCCAGCATCACGTGCGGAGGCTGCCAGGTCTTGCCGTTGTCAAGGCTCGTCAGCAGCAACATGGTCGGCACGTGACAGCCCTTGCAGTCGTCGACGCGCCCGTAATTCGGATAAAGGACAAAGACGCGCCCGGCGCCGTCGGCCGCCACCGAGGGTTCCCACTGGTCGCCATGGTTTTGACCAAGCGGTTGCTGCGCGGAAAATTGCGGAGACGCCGCCGAGGCCATGGTGGCGAAGACAGACAGGAAGACAAACAGCAGGATGATGGATTTGGGAACGAGAGTCGAAATGGACTTCGGAACGAATTTCGGAACGAGGCCGGAAACGAGTTTCCGCAGGACGAGTTTCGGACTGACGACCGTGGATTTAGCGGCGCGCATGCAAATCAGGGCTGGGGGAAGCTGAAGCCGTAGTATCGAACTTTATCCCGAAGCCGGGCACCGGTCAACGGCACCGATGCTCTACCCCATTTGGATGCGTCAAAGGGCTCCGTTAACCGGCGGTCAGCAAAATCGGGGTACCGGAAGTAATTACCAAAGTGTGCTCAAAATGGGCCGAAAGCGAGTGATCGACGGTCCGCACCGTCCAGCCATCCTTGTCGGTAAACACCCGCCCCGAGCCGCTCGAAATGATGGGCTCGACGGTAATGACGAGGCCCTCTTTCATTACCTGGCGAGCCTCCGGGTCGGCATAGTTTGGCACATGCGGCAATTCGTGAATGGTACGTCCGATCCCGTGTCCTCCTAATTCCCGGATGACCGCGAATCCGGACTTGCGCACCTCGCGTTCCACCATCTTGCCAATTTCAAAGACGCGAAACCCGGCTCGCGCCACCAGCATGGCCTGCTGGAAGGCGCGCTCGGCACAGGCCATCAGTTGCGCCGCCTGCACCGTCACGCGGCCGACCGGCACGGTGATGGCGGCATCGGCCATGTAGCCGTCCTTCTCCACGGTCACGTCCAGCTTCACCAGATCGCCTTCCTCAAGTTCGCGCTCGCCTGGAACTCCATGCACCGCCTCGTCGTTCAGGCTGATGCAACTCGCGCCCGGAAACTGGTAGACCATTGATGGAGCCGAGCGCGCTCCGTTCTCCTGCATAATCCGCGCACCGACTTCATCGAGCTGCCGAGTGGTAACGGCCGGCCGCACTGCAGCCTTCATCGCGTCGAGCACCATGCGGACTACGCGGCCCGCCGCTTTTAACGAAGCCAGTTCCAGCTCGTCCTGAATGCTCAATGTCGACTCCCCGATGATCTGAATCAAGGCTAACGCATTCACGGGCGTTTGGGATGACGCTGCTCCTAAAAAAGCATGTCATTGATTCAGTGCAGCCCGGCCGGGGCGTGTGGCGCGCGCGGAGAATAAAGCAGAAGAAGGAGAAATCCGCCGAGATAGAAACCCCAGACATTGGCGAGCGGAAAGCCGGCAAGCCGCAGACTGAGCCCGAACAGGCCCAACAGTTCGCACAAGGCATACAAAAACAAGTAGCCCGTTCTCCACCGGGACATGCTCAGACTATCGTCGGCTACGCTGTCGTCGAGCCGCTCTTTCAGCAGGATTTCAGAGGGCAAGATCAGCGTCCGCCGCACCACCACCGTCGCGCCCACCAGGCTGATCGAAATAAGAGAGAGCGCATGGAATAGTGTATTCGACGGATAGCGAGCCGGTGGCCGGGCGGCCATTTCTCCCGCCGCCACGTAGAGCGCGATCGTCATCAGCAGGGCGATCTGAACCTGTCGCACCAGCCGCACGGCCGATTTCATAACTCGCGCTGCGGATTCCATACCTATAGATTCTGCGCTTAGACTCGACCTTCCGTCATGCCCGATCGTCCGTTAAGAACCCGTTTTGATAATGGGGCACTGCGGTACGCACAGGGTCAGGGGAAGGATGTGTGTCGACCAAATAACAATTGTCATTTGGAACCAAATAACATTGTCATCCTGAGCGGAGCAGGGACTTCACGAAGTGAAGTCGATGCGAAGTCGAAGGACCCCTACACCCTTCTCGCACCTTGATTCCATCACATACACCCGTGCGCGCCATCACAGACACCGCCCCCGCAAAGTGCAACAATTCCTTCTGATTAAAATTAGGAAAGCTGTGCCCGTCTCCAGAGACGGCCAGCGAATCGTTATCAGATCTTTC
>Ga0302326_10021731_pt1 | contig 13146 bp, 7 predicted proteins | sample Palsa_T0_3_FD_202264 | JGI IMG/M metagenome (GOLD analysis project Ga0302326, IMG submission 202264) | Peat permafrost microbial communities from Stordalen Mire near Abisko, Sweden - Palsa_T0_3 | ecosystem: Environmental > Terrestrial > Soil > Palsa > Peat permafrost | place: Sweden: Abisko... | reverse complement strand
CCCGCCGTCCGCGCCAAATCCGGCACGGAGAGTCCTTTGGCGTATTCGGACTCGATGCGGCGCACAGCTCGATGCACGGAGTCGGGAGGCTGGTTGGGCAACCAGTTGATTTCCGGGCGAACGAGCAATTCATGGAGCAAGGCCAGGCTGGTGTGGAGAACGGCTTCCCGGTCGCCGGCGCCGATGCCGGTAAATTGGCGGCTCAATTGATGCAGGAAACTCAGTTCCACGTTGTTGGGTCGAAGGAGGATGGGGATTCTCTGCCGAGGGTGCGGGCGTCGCGCTACTTGGAACGTCATCCAACAATGCGGCACGGGGCCGGTGCCTTGAGAATGGAAAAGTTGATGGTCAGGAATAAGCACGATGTGCTCCGCCGTCAGCTCATATTCCGCGTCGTGGAAAACGACCCTGTGGCCGGGGCGGGAGTTGAAGTAAAGACGCCAGAACGGACTCAGCGTGTTGGGGAAATTCCACCAGTCGTTGTTGGCCAGAAATCCCGTCTCATGCAACACCACGCCCGACTGGTCGGGCAGAACTCCGATGGGGAGGAACTCCATCCCCACCCCGGAAAAAGGATTGGTGTAGCAGCCTCGGTTTCGTTGCCTTAGTGCCGAATAAGACATGAAAAAAACTGGTAACAGACACAGACAGTAAAGTCAATTTCGGTCATAATCCTTTTCCATGAACGGGCGATAGTCAGGCCGGGCCAAGTTTGTGTCTTTAAGGTCAAGGCCGTTCGTCCGCTGGTGCGGGTCGCGAAGACGATTCCGTTGCCCAATCAAAAATAATCGTATGACAAGAATCCAAAGTTCCAACACATATTGCCCTGTTGTTGACGTTCATGGCCTGCCCTTGATTTCCAAGCCGAAGGCGGCCGGGTTCACACTCATTGAACTGCTGGTGGTCATCGCCATTATCGCCATCTTGGCGGCGTTGCTGCTGCCGACGCTTGCCAACGCCAAAAAGCAATCGCAGATGACAACATGCATCAGCAACGAAAAGCAATTGGCGTATGCGTGGTCCATGTACAGCGATGATAACCAGGAATGGGTGGTGAATTTTGACAATCGCGACAAGGAGGTCAATGGCGGGGTTTTTAAGAGTTGGTATTATCAAAGCGGCATAGGGGGGTCTTACGGGCTGGGGCCGCCCATTACTCCCAATCCCCTGCCGTCGGATCCGATCTCTCGCGCCATAGCGTTATGCGAGGCGGGATTTGAGCAGGGAGCACTGGGCGCGTATTGCAAAAATCCCTGGGTCATCCATTGTCCGGGAGACACCCGGTTCACGTTGCCAGTGGGATCGGGCTTTTCCTTCGGCAGTGGCGCCGGTTGTAACGACCTTAACGGCACGTACATTTCGCCCGCGGACAGTCCCGTGGATGGAATTTATAAGCGGACAAACCTTCTGCATCCGAGCAACCGCACGCTGTGGATGGAGGAAAACGATCCGCGCGGCGAGAACGAAGGCGGCTGGGCCTTTGAAGAACTGTCCAACCCGCCGACTTATGCCGATTGCGAATTTGAGGATTCACCTGCCTGCTTTCACGGGCCGAACAGCAGCTTCAACTTCGGCGATGGCCACGCCACGAGCCGCCGCTGGCAGGATCAAACCGTGATTAGTTACGCCTCAAGCACCGACCCAAACAAGTACTCCGACGCCGTCAGGCCAAACATGATCAACTCGCCCAGCGACACTTTATTCGTTGCCACTTGTTATCCATACTATGATGACGCGACCGGCATCCATAACCAATGAGTCGGTGCGCCATCTCAAAAAACCACGCTCAACTCCGGACCATTCGACCATTATGAAACTCCGCCAACTTCTCCAACTCCCAATCTGCGCCCTGGTTTTAGCAGCCAGTCAAACCACGCATGGCACGACCCTCTTATGGAATTCCACCTCCAACGCCACCGGCCCAGTTGACGGCGGCGGTTCGTGGGACACCAACATCCTTGTCACCAACTGGTGGAATACCAGCACCTTGGCCAACCAAGCCTGGACTAACGGCGCAAACGTCGCTCAGATTGGTGTCGGCAGCGGCGCGGCGGGCGTGATTACGCTAGCGACCAACGTCGCCACCGTCGGTCTTACTTTCAATCCTCCGGGCAGCGGCAGTTATAGCATCAGCGGCTTCAGAATGACCAATACCGGACCGCTGAATTTCAATTCATCGGTCACGCTTAACACTCCGCTCTACAATACCGGCGCGATCAATTTCAGCACGCCTGTGACGGTCAGCGGCGCCGGCACGATTACCAACACGGGCAGCATTACGATCAATGCCAGCTCTTCCTCGACTATCAACAATCCGGTATACGTTTCCGGTGTTCAAACCTGGTCCGGCAGCAACGATTCCCTCACTCTTGGTTCAACGGTCACTCCCACTGGGAGCGGTAATTTCGTGTTTAATGGCTCCAATGCTCCTTATCCGTTTGCGCCTCAATTCAACATTTCCTCCTTCACCGGAACAGGCTTCACGGGTGGCATCTATGTCTCCAACGGCGCCACCTTGAACATCAACGGCGGCAATTGGACAAATTCCGGCTCCATCGTGGTGCGCCCGACGACGATCGGTCAATCATTGGGCGGCCCAAACACGGTCAATGACAACCTCACACTAAATATCACGGGGGGAACACTGTATAACACGGGAACGGTCACCCTTGGAGGCAGCTTAAGCAACTCCTTGGGAACCAATATCATCAACATCAGCGGCGGCACTCTGTTCGTGGCGGGTTCCGGCAGCTTGATTGGCCAGGTCAACGGCCAGAATTACTTCATTGTTTCAGGGACTGGAACTTACATTGACACAGGCACGACCTACTTCTGCATCGGCAACATAGGCACCGGCCCCGGCAGCACCGGTTATTCTACTTATGGTGGGTGCGTCCCGGTGACAACGGTTTCAGTTACTAACAACGGAACGATGATATTTAGCAATACAACCTCAAGCCTCGGCGTGATCGCCACCGCCGGAAGCGGTTGTGAGATTCTGCTTGGGCGCGAAGCCAGCCAGGCCTCGCCTTCGGGCAGCCCCGGAAATCCCAATGGCTCACTTATATGCCAGAGCACGCTCAGATTCGATGGCGGGACGTTCAAAACGGGCCGAGCCATTCTTCCTTCCGCCGCCGGCACGACTGGCTCCACCAACTTGGTTTATTTCAATGGCGGACTTTTTGAGCCGATCCTACCTTGTCCGAACTCCAACAACATGATCCAAGGTCTTACCCACGCTTATGTCAGCGCGGGAGGCGCAAAGATCAACAACAACGGAATTTCCTGGGGCATGAGCCAACCGCTGGAGACTGACCCCGCCGTCGAGGGGCTTGATGGTGGATTGACCGTCACCGGTATTGGAACATTGACGCTCAGCGGCTCTCCCAACACTTACAACGGCCCAACTTCCATCGGCGCTGGAGCTTCGCTGGTGGTGAATGGAACTTTGGCTGGCGCGGGCACGTTGACGGTTCTTGCCGGTGGCACCCTGGCCGGAGCATCAACGCTTGGCGGAGCCCTGATCGTTGCCAATGGCGGCTCTGTTACGCCCTCTGCCGCTGGCAATGGGGCCTTCACGGCGACCGCCCTCCAATTCGGAATTTCGCAGACCGATGTGACGACGAATAATTTCGATGTGTATGACAGTCCATCCGCCGCCTTTCTCAGCACCACCGGCGTCCTGACCATGAACGGCACAAACGTCATCAATGTCATCGGGGCTGCGCCGAACGTGGGGACTTACCCGTTGATTCAGTACGGCGCTGAAGTGTCCAACGCCAATAGCGCATTTGTCATAGGCTCGATTACTTATGGCACACAGGGAGCCTACATTCAAGACACGGGCTCGGCCATCCAGTTGGTTGTGCCCACTTCCATCGCGGAGGCATTGCAATGGACGGGAACCAACAGCGGCGCTTGGGACCTGACTAATTCGCTGGATTGGCTGGGCGCCACCTATGGCGATGCCACCTTCTTTTATAGCACCGCTACGGTGGAGTTCAATTCTGTGACCACCAACTCCAACGTCAATCTCACAGCCAATGTCACGCCGCTCAGCGTGACGTTCAGCGGGGCCGATAATTATCTGCTGACGGGGTCTGGGAGCATCGGCAATGCGTTGGGATTGGCGACGCCTGTAACCATCAACGGCCCCGGTTATGTGACTTTCGGCAACGCGGATACATACACCGGCGGCACCACCATCAACGGCGGCGCATTGGTCCTCACCAACGGCGGGTCCATTCAGCAAGGCATCGCCAGCGTCGGCATCCAGGACAACGCGACTCTGGTCTTTAACCGGACCGATACTTCCACCTTTGCCAACTGGATCGTCGGCGGCGGCCAAGTGGTCAAACAAGGCAGCGGCACCGTCACTCTGAGCATGACCAACAATTACCAAGGCGGCACCATTGTGAGCAACGGCACGCTGGCCCTGGCTGTGGGCGCGAGTTCCGGCGTCAATGGAACCGTCTCCGGCACGATTACGGTCATGACCAACGCCACATTGGTCACAACAGTCCAGGACGGATTCGGCTACGGTGGCAACTGCGTCACCGCCTTGAATGTCTATGGCGGCACAGTCCTCAACACTGCGGGCAATTACCAGGACTTATGGGGAAACTTCGGCATGGTTGTCAGTTTGTATGGGGGCACAATTTTGAGCAGCAACGCCAGCAGCTCCTTTAACATTGGCAACACTTCCACTATCGACACCTACCCGAGCGCGAGCATTTCCTCCATCATTTCCACAAACACCGGCGGCCAGCTTGCCCTGCGCCAGACCACGACCTATTTTACTGTCGCGCGCGGGACCGCGCTGGTCGATTTGTTGGTCAACGCTCCCATCACTCTGTTCTCTGGCGTGACGGCCGCAGGCATCGACGTGTCGGGCGGGGGGATCATGGCGGTGGCAGGCGCCAGCAGTTATAACGGAGGGACGACCATCGAAAGTGGAACAACTCTTCAAGTTGGCTACAACGGAGCTGTGGGCAATCTCGGCGCGGCAGTCGGACCGGTGACCGATAACGGCACGTTGGTATTTGCGCTGGCCGGCACTAATGCTTTGGCTAACGCCATGAGCGGCGGGGGCGGCATTACGGAAATCGGGCCTGGCCTGACCATTCTCACAGGCGCCATTTCTGTCAGTGGCCCCACGCTCGTCACCTCCGGCGGGTTGGGCTTCTCCGGTGCCGGACAAAACACCGGCGGCGGTAGCATGGAGGTCCAATCCAATGGGACCCTTGTTCACTTGGGTTCCGTCTCTTCCACTTATTCCACTTTAAATCTGGATTCCGGTTCCACCGACGCTTTTGCCCTGCCCGTCACGCCCGACAGCATTGCAGGCGCCGTGACGGTGGGCAGCGGCAACGGCTCGGCGACCATCCTGATCGAGAGCACGGGGGCTACGAATGGAGTTTATGATTTGATTTCCTATGGCGGTGGCTTGAACGGTTTGGGTTTGGCAGGATTGAATCTGGTCTTTGCCAATACGCGCGCAGGCGGCACGCTGATCACCAATGCCGCAAGGAATATGCTGCAACTCAATCTGACCAACACCGGCACCTTGGATTGGAATGGGAACATTGGCGCAAGCCCCACCTGGGACCTGCTTGGGTCTAATCAATGGATTTATGCTGGCAGCCCGACAAACTTTGGCAACGGGGCCTCGGTTGGGTTCCTCGATGGCGCAACCTCGTACTTGGTCACTATCACGACGAATGTGCTCCCCGGTTCAGTGCTCATTCAGGCCAGCAACACCTATACCTTTACGGGTGCCGGCTCCATCAGTGGGTCTACCGGGTTGATTCAAAACGGCCCCGGTTTGTTGACGATACAAAACACCAACACTTACACTGGCGGCACAGCCATCAATGGCGGCACTTTGCAATTGACCAATTCGGGCTCCATTGCCGGCGCGATACTGGACGACTCTGTGTTGGAATTGAGCATGACGAATAGCAAGGGCGTGAACTTCACCAATACCATTACCGGCACCGGATCGTTGCTGACTCATGGCCCTGGTATTGTGCTCGTTTCGGCGACCAATACTTACACCGGCGGCACGACCAACAGCCTGGGAACGCTGGAGTTTACCAATACGCTGGGCGCTGGCAACACATTCACCCCTACCGATGGAACACAGGCGTTTGGCTCCGGGACTATTTACTTGCTCGACCCTACCACCGGCACCAATACCGCGTCGCTGTTGGGCTTGTCGGTCAACTTAAGCGAGGCTAACCGTTACTCCATTACCAACAACATCTTTGTGACGGCCAACAGCGGCACGGCCATCATCGGTGCGACCAATTCGGCGGCGTTGGTGCTCAACACCGGCGTCTATTACACGGGCAACATCAACCTCGAAACCAACCTAACCATCCTGGCCGAGAATGCCGAATACTACACCGGCACAGGCCAAACCATCACCGGCACAGGCAACATCACCATCGCCGGCAACGCCCGCGCCATTCTGAACATGGCTGGTGTGGGGGGATTTACCGGCAATATTTACATCACCAACACGGCCGCGCTGCAACCTTATGGGACCTATCTCGGAGCCAACCGCAACATTGATGTGGGCTTGGGATCAACCATCCTGATGCAAGGCCCGCTCTCCGTTGGCGCTCTGACCGGCGCGGGCAACATCGAGCAAATTGCCAATAATTACATCGGCGCGCTCACTGTGGGGAATGGCGATGTCAGCTCCACCTTTGCCGGCACCATGGTCATCGCCAGCTCGGCGGGATATACTCCTGCTTCCGGCTTGGCGGTCTCTTCTTTAGGCCTGACCAAGACCGGCGCGGGAGTCTTCAACTTCACCGGCAACGGCGCTTACGGAATGCAAACAGAGGTTGCGCAAGGAACCATGCTGGTCAACGGCGTCATTTCCGCCAGCCCGGTGTTGGTGGATTCGAACTCCGGTTTTGGCAACGCCATCCTTGGCGGCATTGGCACCATCGGTGGCGCCGTGACGCTTAACGGCACCATCCAGCCCGGACCAGGGCCGGGCATCAGTGTCGGCACATTGACAACAGGCGCGGAAACCTGGAATGGTGGCGGCGTGTACACAGTCGGCATGAGCAACGCCACCTCCGCCACTGGCGTGGACCTGCTCAACATCACCGGCTCGCTCGACATTATGTCTGCTTCCACCAATGCGTTCACGATTGATTTGGTTACGCTGACCTCCTCCAACACTCCTGGCGTCATGTCCAACTTCAACAAGACACTCAATTATTCCTGGCCGATTGCCACTGCCAGCGGCGGCATTTTGAACTTCAACACCAATAACTTCATCCTGAATCTCTCCGGCTTCGCCAACGATTACAGCGCGGCCGGCACGTTCAGCCTGGATGCCATTGGCAATTCACTGGTTGTTAATTACATCACCACCACCTTGAGTCCGCCGACCATAACGGGAGCCACGGTTTTGGGTGGCCACTTCTTGTTGAGCTTTACCGGCCCGAACACCCAGGATTACACCGTGCTGACCTCGACGAATCTGTTGCTGCCGGTGACGAATTGGACGGTGGCCGCCACCGGATCCTTTGGCACGGGCACGAGCACTTACACCAATGCCACTCCGACGGCCGCGGAGCAGTTCTACATTGTTGTTTCACCTTGATGGAGCCACTTTAATCGAGGTGGAACAACTCCTCCATGCCGGCCCAAATTTCTTCGGGCGCGCGGCTGGCCAAGGGGATAAGACAAGGCAGGCAGAGCGCCCACCAGCGTTGCGTGACCGGATGCGATGCCAGACTGGCCATGTCGGCGGCGAAGTCACTCCCTGCGTACTCGAAATAGCTGAACAAGCAATGCTGCCCATCATCCAATTGCCGGTGGTAAATGGAGTAATTGCGTATGTTGGCCTGCTCGATGACGCGCAAGACTTCGGGCCACACGGCTGCGTGGAGGCGTTTGTATTCCTCCAGTCTTGCGGGTTTGACCAGGATGATGGAGCCATGACGGTTCATTGCTTACCAATAGATGATAGGTCCGTATCATTTTGCAAGCTCCATGGCCGGCAAATCCATGGCTGAACCATCCAGTTCGATTCTCACCACCGTGTCCATTGAATCGCGCCCCGGAAGCGCAACCTTGACTCCAAGTTGGCCATTCGTCTCAACTACTTCGGCCGCATCGCCGTTGAGAAGGCTCGCCGATTTTACTTTCCGTGCGATGGCAGGCAACTCAACAGAGTCCCCCTTCCATTGCAAAATATGGAGGTAAATGATATTGCCATTGCGCGTGCTGGCGATGGCTTTGGTTGGTTTCCAGGGACCGCCGCGCGTGCCATAAATGCTGTCCCCATTGCGAGACAGCCAGGCCCCGATTTCGGCCAATCGTTCCACCTGTCGCGGTTCGATGCGGCCATCAGGCATCGGGCCGACGTTCAAGAGAAGATTTCCATCGCCGCCCGCGCATAAAACCAGCGTTTGCAAACAGACCTTCAAAGATTTCATGCGGTCGTTCGGCTTCCAGGACCATTGGGTGCAAAGAGTCATGCATGTCTCCCATGGGGTGGTCTGATATTTTCCCACGCGTTGTTCGGGTGTGTCGAAGTCCCCCACGCCGCCGCAACGCTTGGTCATCAGAATTTGCGGCGCAAGCTGATGGATCATTTCCATCAATTGCGGCGCGTCCCAAAGTCCCGGCAAGTTAGTTTTGCTGGTTGAGTCAAACCAAAGAATATCCACCGGCTTATAGTTCGTGAGCAGTTCGCGCACCTGGCCGTGGAAATACTTATTGTAGCGGGGCTGGTTGGTCGTGAAGTAGTCCGGATGATGCCAGTCCGGCGGCGAGTAATAAAGGCCCAGCCGCATCCCTTGCTTGTGGCAGGCGTCGGCCAATTCAGCGCAGACGTCGCGGCCGAAAGGTGTGCGGGTGATTTTGTAATCCGTCAACTGGCTGTCAAATTCGCAGAAGCCGTCGTGGTGCTTGGCGGTGAAGACAAGGTAGTTCATTCCGGCCTTCTTGGCCGTGGCCACCCAGTCGGCGGCGTTGAAATTCGTTGGGTTGAATTTCCTGAATAGCGCATCGTATTCCGCGGTTGGAATTCCATTGGTGTGGAACTCATGCCGGTCGCGGCGTTCGCCGATACGGCTCCAACTGATCTCGGTTCCCACCAGGCTTACCGGCCCCCAATGGATGAACAGCCCAAAACGCGCCTGCCGCCACCAATCAAAACGCGCGTCTGGGCCAGGAACTCCGGCGTCGGCTGAGGCCGCCAGCATCCCCGGCAAGACCCAAAACATGACGATGAACAGCCTCACGGCGAAGAACGTGCCTGAATCCGACCTAGTCATCTAGCAAAAACAAATTGAACAGAAGTATTTTCTATTCGCGCGAGGCTTTATGTTCCGTGGTAAATGATTTGAAAATCAGTGTGAAGGCCCAGGGCTCTTGCTCAATGCCGCTGGTGGTGTTGTCATTCTTTTGATCGCCGCGCCTGCTGGCATCGCGATTGCTAGCCCAGAACGATAGGCTGCAAACCCAAGGCTGCGCCTCGGCCCATTCCTTCAAGGCGCGCGCATCATCTTGCGTGAAAATCTCCCCTTTCTCGTCGTTCTGCCCGATCATGGGCGTCAGGCCGATGAGAAGCGCCGGATCAATTTTCTGAGACTGCTGATGCGCCTTGAGCGCGCTGGCGATGGAGACGTCGCTCATCTTTTTGCCTTTCGAAAAGTGTTCGCCGTAATCCATGGTCATGACATTGGCCGAATAGACTTTCACGCCTTTCGCTCTGGCGTCGGCCAAAACTTTCAATCCATTTTCGGGAATTCCGTCCGGGTCAACGGCCAGGGTATAGGAAATGATCAACCCGGGATTTTTCGCCTGAAGCCGGGCGAGGACCGTGTTGCGCCGCTGGTTGACCGGCATTTTGGACAACGCTTTGCCTTCGATGTCGAAATCGAGCCAGGTCAATTTATAGCGGTCGATGACGGACTGATATTTTGCTTCGAGCGCGACGGGATCAGGTTCGGCGATGGCCAATTCCGTCCCGCCCTCGCCGCCGAAAGAGACAATCACATCGCCGCCGAGGCTTCGAATCCCGTCGATTTGGTCAGCGTAAAGATTTTTGTCCAAGGCAAACCGTCCGTCCCAGGCGGGATTCTTTTGTTTGTCGGCGATGATAAAGGCAATGGTGTAAAATTTCTGACCGCAGGCTTTTTGGCACTGGACGATCTGAAAATTGTCTCCCGCGCCGATGTACATATAAGGCGCAAAAACCCTTTCCGGCCATCCCGCGCGACACGCGGTAACGAAGGAAAGCAACATGAGCAAGGCGACGAGGAAGTTCATGATCGAATGGCGTTTAGCGCGATCGTTGGCTCAGAGCTTGTTTGAACAATACGAAGGAGTTTCTATTCTTGCGCTGAAGGCCCTTTTGGCGCAAGAACCCTCCGCGCCGCCCTGCTTTTGACCGCAGCCCTTGGCAGGCCTATTGACACTTGGATTGTGTTTGTCTTCGTTCATTTGGAGCACAACACCACAAGCTCCTCCGCGATTTGCACGGCGTTGAGGGCCGCGCCTTTGAGCAACTGGTCGCCCGACACCCAGAAACACAGGCCGTTGTCCAACGCGCAATCAAGCCGCAGACGGCCCACCTGGCAATGATACTTTTCGCTAGCGTAGAGTGGCAGCGGGTACTCCTGTTTGACTGGATTGTCCACCACGTCCAGGCCCGGCGCGCGGGCCAGCACGACGCGGGCGGCTTCCACCGTGACCGGTTTTTCAAACTCGGCGCTGACGGCGATCGAGTGCGCCCGATAGACCGGCACGCGCACGCAGGTCACGCTGGCGCGGAAAGCGGGGTGGTGCATGATCTTGCGGCCTTCGTTCTCCATTTTGGCCTCCTCCTTGGTGTAGCCGTTGGGCAAAAAGACGTCCACCTGAGGCAGGACGTTAAAGGCGATCTGGTGCGGATACACTTCCTTCGTCACCGGTTCGCCCGCCACGACTTGCGCGACCTGGCGCCGCAATTCCTCAATGGCCTTGGCCCCGGTGCCGGAAACAGCCTGGTAACTGGACGCAAAAATTCTCTTGACGCCAAAAGCCTTGTGCAGCGGATAAAGCGCCATCAGCGTGATGGCCGTAGTGCAATTCGGGTTGGCGATGATGCCTTTGTGCCACGAGATGTCGTCTGCGTTGATCTCCGGAATCACCAGCGGCACCGTGTCATCCATCCGAAACGCGCTGGAATTATCGATCACCACGCAGCCGGCTTGGACCGCCTTGGGAGCGAATTCCCGGGAGATGCTCCCGCCCGCGCTGAAGAGGGCGACATCAATGCCTTTGAACGCGTCCAATGTCAATTCGCGCACCGTGACGGGCTGGCCGCGGAAAGGCAATTCTTTGCCGGCGGATTTCGCCGAAGCGAGCAAAGTCAATTGGCTGAGGGGAAACTTCCGTTTCTCCAGCGTTTTGATCATTTCGAGGCCCACCGCGCCGGTGGCGCCGACAATCGCTACGTGAGGTTTGGCGTTCATGCGAAAATCCTCTTACTTTGGATGGCTATCAACCATCACGGCCGGCGCATGGCTGGCGGCGTGTTTGGCGTGGCGCGCCAGCTTGTCCGGGGCGGCTTCCCGCAGACGCGCAATGACCTTGGGAATGTGGGTCAACAAATAATCCACCTCATCGCCCGTGTTATAACATCCCAGGCTGAAGCGCACGCAGCCCTTGGCCCGCGCGGGCTTGATACCCATGGCGGTCAGGACATGCGAAGGATTGAGCGAGCCGGTCGTGCAGGCCGAACCGCTGGAGGCGCATATTCCCAGTTCATCCAGCATCATGAGAATCCCTTCCGCCTCGACGAAATCGAAGGCGATGTTGCTGGTATTGGGCAGGCGCGGTTCTTTGGCGCCGTTGCGAAGGGTGTTGGGGACCGTCCGCAAAATGGTCTCTTCCAGCCGGTCGCGCAAGGCCCGCACGCGCGTGTTTTCGTCCTCCAGCCGTTCCATGGCCAATTCCGCCGCCCGGCCAAATCCCACGATGCCGGCCACATTTTCCGTTCCGCCGCGTTTGCCGCGCTCCTGGTGACCGCCGATGAGGAAAGGCTGGAATTTAGTCCGTCGCCGCACATAAAGCAGACCGATTCCCTTGGGCGCGTGCAGCTTGTGCGCCGAAAGCGTCAAAAAGTCCGCCCCAACGTCGCCCACGTCGAGCTTCAATTTGCCCGGCGCTTGGGTGGCGTCGGTATGAAAAAGCACGCCCCGGCTCCGGCAGATGGCGGCGATTTCCTCGACCGGAAAAATGACGCCCGTTTCGTTATTGGCCCACATGACCGATACCACCGCTGTATCGGGTCGGATCGACTGATCAAGCAAATGCAAATCCAACATCCCGTCGGCATCGACAGGCAGGAAAGTCACTTCGCAACCCTGTTTCTGCAACCATTCGCAATGCTTGACAATGGCTGAGTGTTCCACCGCGGTGGTGAGGATGTGTCGTTTGCCCGGCTGGGTGGCCAGGGCGCTTTGCAGCACGGCGTTATTGCTCTCCGTGCCGCAACTGGTGAAAACAATTTCCTTCGGTTCCGCCCCAATCAGAGCGGCCACCTTTTCGCGGGCCACTTCGATTTGCTTACCGACCTGGCTGCCAAAGGTGTAGGCGCTGGAAGGATTGCCCCAGAAATCGCGCAGGAACGGAATCATGGCGTCCACCACTTCCGGCGCGACGCGCGTGGTGGCGTTGTTGTCAAAATAAAATGTCTTCCGTTCTGTCATAGCGATGCCCGAGGGCAATCTCACAAAGGGCATTGTAAGCCTTGGTTATAAAACCGCAAGCGGCGAAGGAAGTCGGATCATACGGTCTCTTTAACGGGGAAGCAGCAACTCTTCCAAGGCTCGCATTCTCTTCTCAAGCGACTCCACATGGGCGGCCTTCTCTTTCAACATTTGAATCTCCGCCTGCTGCTGTTCGATTTTTCGGTGCTGCTTGAGGAATTCATTCAAGAGCATGGCATTGACGGCTTCATAACGGACGGTGTAGATCTGGTTCTTGTCGTCCCGCACTATCAAGTCGGGGTCCACCTTGCTGACTTCCTCGGCGATCAGCCCGAATTGCGACGTGCCCCTGGGATCAAGGTCTGGTTTGTAGCGGAAGGTCACAGGTCGAAGCGCCAGAAGCACATCGCTGGCG
>Ga0302326_10021729_pt1 | contig 13147 bp, 7 predicted proteins | sample Palsa_T0_3_FD_202264 | JGI IMG/M metagenome (GOLD analysis project Ga0302326, IMG submission 202264) | Peat permafrost microbial communities from Stordalen Mire near Abisko, Sweden - Palsa_T0_3 | ecosystem: Environmental > Terrestrial > Soil > Palsa > Peat permafrost | place: Sweden: Abisko... | reverse complement strand
TGATTACGGCTTGCAAGACGCGTATATCATAGCCACGGTAAGCAAGGGAAGCGGAGAGTCTGTTAAATTTCGCGAGGAAAAAATGCAATTTTTGAGTCCCCGAAAAATTCGCGGAAAACAGGCGGCGGCTGAGCGACTCATTGATCTTCTTGCGTTAGGCATGGAGCCTGGCGACGAACTTTACTTTTATGCAGAAGCCTGGGATAATAAAACTCCCGCTCCGAATCATAGGCGGACCCAAACCTATTTTATCGTGTTGGACGATACGGCTTCCGAAACCGTTTCGGTGGACGCGGGCATGGGGGTTGAACTCATGCCGGAGTATTTCCGCAGTCAGCGGCAAATTATTATCGATTCGGAAAAATTATTGGAAGAGAAAAAGAAAAGCAAAGTGACCACCGGAAAATTCAATGACCGGAGCAATGCCCTCGCGTTCGACCAAAAAGTATTACGCCTTCGTTATGATCAGGTCACGGGAGACGAGGGGGAAACGGGAGAGGATCTTTCACCGTCCAATAACCTGAATGAAAAAGAAAATTCTCTGGCGGAATTCACACATTCACATGGTCAGGGAGAAGAGACTGCCCTCCTCGCTCAGTCCGTCAAAGCCAAACTCAGGACGGCCATCAACCTCATGTGGACGGCCGAACTTCATTTACGTTTGAATGATCCTGCCAAGTCTCTTCCCTATCAGTATACGATACTTAAACTTCTAAAAGAGATCAGCAATGACTCCAGACTGTACGTTCATCGTACGGGATTTGATCCTCCTCCGATCAATGAAGAGAAGCGTTTAACTGGGGATTTAAAAGATGTAAAGAACACTTCCTCAACGCATGCCATAACAAATGAAATTATTTTTCCTCACATCCGGCGTTTACTGCAGGAACTAGAAATGTTGAGTCAAGTGGCTGAACCTGCACTTAATCCACAACAAAAAAACCTCTTCCGGCTGGCCGGAAATGAACTGGCCGGAATTGCGCTCGAAAAACCTGGAATCAATCTGCATGCTTTATCCCTGATCAAATCGCTGACAAATGGCGAAATCTCTGCCAGGAAAATCAAACCAAGCCTGTCGGAAATACAAAAAACTTTGTGGCAAGTGTTGCCTCATGAAACCACCTCACCCACTCAGCATACCCTCACTGCCCATCAACTTGACGACGCATTTTTAAAAAATTGGGAGAACGTAAGGCATGAATAATTCGTTTCTTACGCTGAATTCCATGGTCCCGATCTGGCCCATCCTTCTCCTGGTTCTGATCATCGGACTATTTTTTGTATGGGGTGAGGTTCGGCGTAAAAGCAGGTTGTTGCCCTGGAGAATCACGGCACAGGCAGTTGTCCTTATGTCTTTGCTTGGACTGTTTCTTCATCCTTCCATTCGCCTTGAAAAGTCGACAGCTTCAATTTTGCTTTTAACCAACGGCTATGACAGAAAAATCGCGGATAGTTTGTTGGCGGCCAATCCATTCTTACAGCTCTTTCGTACCCAAGACGCCAACGACTTCAACTCGTCGGACGTTTTGCCGTCATATACCCGGCTCCGTTCTCTCGGGAGCTCAATCCGCTTTGTTGTCGGTGAAGGATTGCCGGATCAAGCCCTTAGCTTAATCCTGGAAAAAAACTTTCATTACTACCCCGCTCAACTGCCGGCCGGAGTCATCACACTTTATTTGTCTCCTTTTCACGTCAACCAACAAAATGCCTTAAACGGAGAATTCAATAGTACTGCCGGGCGGGGACAACTCCAGTTGATCGGCCCCGGAGGCATTGAAGATTCTGTAGAATTAAAGGGTAAAGGTGTAATACCGTTCTCCTTACTTTTTGTACCCCGGCAACCCGGCAAATTTATGTATTCCCTGACATTCCGGGATAGCCGTGGCTTCCTGCACCCGGAAAAACTTCCATTGGAAATACTTCCTGAAAAAAAGTTACGTATTTCATTTTTGCAGCAGTATCCCACCTTTGAAACCCGTTATTTAAAAAACTATTTGTCCGCCGGAGGGCACTCCCTCCAGCTCAGGTATCAAGTATCCAAAGACCTGTACCGCGACGAATTTATTAACGTCGAATCCGGGAAAACAGCACATTCCACAACTGACCTTTTTCGCTGGTCGGACCTTCTTTTTATTGATGAAGCAACACTTTTGGGGTTAACAACAACTGAAAATCATTTCCTTGAAGAGGCCATCCATTCAGGATTGGGCATTATTATTCTTTTTGACAAATCCCCGAAAGGAAAATCTTATCTGCCTTTTATTGTACTTTCTCCTGACCCACTTGCTCCCGATAGAGTCACGATCAATCTCAGATCAGAAAAGATTTCGTTGCCTTCTCTTCCTTTTCGTCTCGAACCCCAGTCGGACATTAATTCCGTTAGAAATGCAAATGGAAAGGTCATGTCCGGGTTTCGCCATTTAGGCGTTGGCAAAGTGGGCTTTCAATTTCTTCAGGAAACGTACTCGTTGATCTTAAAGGGACAAGACGATACCTATGCAGAAATATGGTCGCCCATAATCGAACAGGTGGCCCGGGAAAAAAATGATTCCTTCAAAATAAAAATCAGTAGTCCTTTTCCGCACTATGCTAATGAACCCATCTCCGTAGAAATAATTTCCTCCAATAATACACCGACATTATTTGCAGACAGCATTCGTATTCCACTCATCGAAGATGTATCCATTGATAATCTCTGGCATGGCAAGCTATGGCCAGGACGAGTGGGATGGCATAGCCTGCTAATACCTGAGGACTCAACATCTGCCAACTTCTATGTTTCCAACCACCCAGAGTGGTCATCATTGTCTCTCGCCCATCAACTTCGTCTCAACCGTGTCGTCAGCGAGCCCTTGATCCCTCCCGGAATGTCGGTGAAAAACATCAACCTTCCTTCTCCTTCCCTTCCGACTAAAAAGAAATATGCGAACCGGGAAGTCTCTCCGCTCGTGTTTTTTTTTCTCTTTATTCTTGGATCAGGATTTCTCTGGCTTGCGCCCAAGATGTAGTGTTTGGGGGCAGGTTTCATATTTTTTTATTCGCTGCGAACGCCATCGCGCGACGTCACGGAGTTTAATTCGATAAAGTCTTTTATCTGCTCCGGTCGTTTGCTTATCATCGGTAGTTTATCCATGTAGTTCACCTCAATCATCGGCACACCGAAGTCTTCCACCACCTTGCCGCGCAGTTCATAAAAACCCCGTCCGCGAAAAGGGTATTTTTGTGCCACGCCAGGAAAATGCACCGTGTCGAACACGTCCCCAAACGAGTCATAAAATGTTCCGAAATGCATATGTTCGCCTTTCGATGTGCTGGTATTTTTTGTCGTAACAACATATCCCACGATGCTCACCTTTTTCCCTATTTTCTGCATGAGCTCCCGAGTCCGCGTATCGCCCCGATGGGCAGTAGCCAGTAACCGAAACGGGTCGCCCAGGGGGAAGCCCAGGAGTTCAATTTCATCAAAAGCATCTTCTTGTGGGTCGCGCTGTAGAGCCGGCAGCGGATAATCGGCAGGTAGGGTATCAAATAGTTCATGGGAACCGGTTCTTTCTTTCTTTTGACTCAGGGAAAGCATCGACTCCCACAACAACCTTTGTTTGGTTTTGCCCATAAAGCGAAATGCCCCTAGCCGGATAAGAATGCGTATTTGTTCCAGCCCGATGGCCACGCGGTTCAAAAAATTATCAAGACTTTTATACGGTCCGTTCCGGATTCGTTCTTCCGGAATTTGTCGCGCTACTTTCGTTTCCAAACTCTTTACATGGACGAAGCCCACGTAGATGCGATCCCCATACAGGGTGGTGAGGTAATCGCTATGGTTTACACAGGGCGCCTCGACGGAGGCGCCGTTCATGCGGGCTTCATGAAAATAAAATTCAGTCCGGTAAAATCCTCCGAAATTATTGATGACGCCCACCATGAATTCCAGGGGGTAGTGTGCTTTCAGGTAAAGGCTCTGATAACTTTCGACGGCGTAGCTTGCCGAATGGCCTTTGGCAAATGAATACCCCGAAAAACTTTCGATCTCATACCACACCCGACGGGAGACCGAGTCTTCGTATCCCTCTCTTTTGCAATTTTCAAAGAACGTCCTCTGCACCTTTTCGAATTCCTTGCGGGAACGAAATTTCCCTGACATTCCCCGGCGTAAAATATCTGCTTCCGCCAGGCCGAGCATAGCAAAATGATGCGCGACTTTGATCACATCTTCCTGATACACCATGACGCCAAAAGTCTCCTTCATCAATTCGTCGATTTTCGGGTGTACCGATTCATAGGTTCCTTTCCGGCGTACGATATGAAAACGTTCAATATATGTACGCATCATACCTGACCGCGCTACCCCGGGTCGGATGATCGAACTGGCTGCCACCAGGGTCAGGTAATCTTCGCACTGCAGTTTTCCCAACAACATCCTCATCGCCGGAGATTCCACATAGAAACAACCCATGGCTTTGCTCTTGCGCAACAACTCTTTTATTTTTTCATCTTTTTTGAATTCATGAAAACGATGAATATCAATGTCTATTCCCCGGTTTCGTTTTACTTGCTTTACCGTTTCTTTCAAATGACCCAATCCACGCTGACTCAAAATATCAAACTTAAAAATTCCGAGATCTTCAGCGTTGTGCATTTCAAAATGGGAAACGGGATATCCTTTGGGCGGCATTTCGGTGGCGGTAAAGGAATAAATTGGTTTTTCAGTAATGAGCACACCTCCTGCATGAATGGAAATATTGGCAGGCAACGCCATCATTTTTTCCGCATACGTAACGATGAGTTCCGTGATAGCGTCGCGATGACGGTTTTTTTCCGGTTCTTCTACCAAGGCATCAATTTCTTCTTTCGGCAAACCAAAGACTTTGCCCAGTTCACGCAAGATCGAACGACCCTGGTACGTGACATGTGTTCCCAACAGGCATACATGATCCTGGCCATACCGGGTAAAAAGATAATCGTAAATCGCATCCCGGTTATCCCACGAAAAATCGATGTCAAAATCGGGGGGTGAAGAACGTTCCGGATTCAGGAATCGTTCAAAATAAAGACCAAGTTCAATCGGGTCGACGTTGGTAATGCCCAGGCAATAGGCTACCATGCTGTTTGCTCCGCTGCCGCGGCCCACGTAATCAAAACCACTTTCCCTGGCAAAGTTGATGAGGTCGTACGCAATCAGATAGTATGAGCAAAAATTCCTGAGTTTGATGACTTCTAATTCCTTTTGAAGCCGGTTACGTAAGTCGGTATTGATCACTTCATACCGTTTCTGAAGACCTTCCCAGACGCGGGTCACCAAAAAATCCCAATCGTCATTTTCGTTTCCGGTGATGTATTTTTTGTTTTTGTCTTCGCCCAATCTGAAATCAATAGAGCATTGTTCAAGCAGGTGTTTGGTCGTCCCGATCAGGTCAGGGTATTGGTCGAACGCCCGCTCCAATTCGGCTTCGGGCATCATGATTTCATTCTTATTGGCCTGCCGATGGGCGGGGAGTTTACTTAACAGAGTGTTATTCTCGATGGCCCGCAAAAGCCGGTGAATATCAAAATCACGTTCCGTGGCAAACGTCACCGGATGGAGGATCACAAATTTGCTCGAATATGCTGAACGGGCGGCATAGAAAGCAAAATGGTTTAATTGATGGAGGGTTACGCCGATGAATTCATTTTCGAGCAGCATTTCGGGCTCTATCCTCCCGAACGGGTAAATAAAAAACACAGGGCCAAGGTCCGGTGCACGACGGGGTAGCGGTTTGTGTGCACGATTGTGGTATGATAAAAAGTAATTGATCTTTTCAAAGCCCTCGTTGTTTTGAGCGAGCGCAATGTAAAGCAATTCATGGTCGAGTCTGAATTCAATGCCCAAACCAATTTCAAGCAGATACGGGTTTTCTCCCGCCAACGGCGAGCCGGGCAGGTTCTCGGCGCAGATCCGAAGCAATTCGATATACGATGATGTATTGTTAATCTCGGTGAGGATAAGCTTGTGTACGCCGCACCGTCGTGCTTCATCAAAAAGGTGTTGTACGGTGAGCGTACCGTACTTGAAGCTGAAAGCCGTATGACAATTGAGGAACATTTTGAGGGGATTTTGGCTTCTAGATTCTGGATCGTGGTCTCCGGATTTTCAAGAGTCCGGAAATCAAGAATCCAACATTATTGTTTTGATTTAAGAAATTCCAAATGGGCTATTGTCAACTTAATTTCTCCAAAACTATACCCACCGCCTAACGATTCTTTGATCGGAGTCAGCACTTTCCCGCCCATCTTTTCAACGACTTCCCGTATGGCAGGAATTTTTGCCGTGTTCATGACTCGATCGACTGCAAGCTTACCCTGCTGAACGTAAAAAGCCAGATGTCCTTCAATGGTTGTGGGACTCAGTCCCCTTATTTCAGCGATTTTTTCTATGGAATGACCCAGCCTAAACAACTCAAGGCTTTGTTGTTTCGTATCCGTATCCTGCTCAGGTCTTTCCCGTCGCTGTTGTTTCGGCGATTTAAGATGGATGCGGGATTTCAATTGATGTCCTTTACAATAGTCCGTCACCACCTCCCCAAATCGTTTACCGTATTTTTCCAGTTTAACTTGACCAAAACCGGTTATTCTAGCGAATTCCTCCAGGCCGTGTGGCAAGTAGGTGGCCAATTCGATCAGGGTAGCATCGGACAGAACAATGTAAGCCGGAACATTCTCCACGATCGCCAATTGCCTTCTTACCTCCTTCAGTTGCTGGAAAAGAGCCGTTTCGTAATCTGAATTTTGTTTCCGGACGTCAATTCTTTCTTTCGGGTGCGTAAGCATCACGGTCACATTGCCTTTAAGTACCGCAATACTTTGAGGTGTTAATTTCAATACCGGATAGTCCCCGTCCGACTTCATCAGATATTCGTGGGTCACCAGTTCGCGAAGGATATGGCTCCACTCCTCTTTACTCACGTCGGCCCCAATGCCAAAGGTTTTCAGGTGTTTATGTTCTTCCCGGATTTTTGTTGTATTCGAACCCCTTAAAAAGTCAGTGATATAATTGACGCCAAACCGTTCTTGCAAACGGGCTACGGCTGAAAGCGCTTTTTGGGATACAACGGTTGCATCAACCATTTCAAAACGCGTGAGGCAGGTATCGCAATTGCCGCAATAATCGGATGTTGTTTCGTCGAAATAATTAAGCAGATATTTTCTCCGGCAGCTGGTCAGGTTGCCATACTGGGCCATCTGTTCCAGCTTCTTCAAATAGATTTCAGTTTGTTCGGGATTGTCATCTACCTCGACAAACCTCTTCATTTTACTGACGTCGGCATAGGAGTAAAACAGCAATGCTTCGCTTTTCAGCCCGTCGCGACCAGCCCGTCCTGTCTCCTGGTAATAGCTTTCAATATTTTTAGGCAGATCCATGTGCACCACGTAACGGACATTGGATTTGTCAATGCCCATGCCAAAGGCGATCGTGGCTACAATAATTTTTATTTCGTCGCGAAGAAATAAGTCCTGGTGCCGCATTCGGAGTTCCTTTTCCAAACCAGCATGATAGGGTAATGCCTTATATCCTTCATCCGCGAGGTCTTTGGCCAGGGTTTCGGTAGAATTCCGCGACAAGCAATAAATGATACCGGATTCATCTTTTCGTTCTTCGAGGAACGTCGATAGTTTCTCAAAACTATTTCTCTTGGGTTCCACCGTATAGCGGATGTTGGCCCGGTTGAAGCTGGATACAAACGTAGCGGGTTGGTGTAATTCCAATTTCTCAACAATGTCTTTCCGGGTCAGGTGGTCGGCCGTGGCGGTGAGAGCGATTACCGGTACGTGCGGCAGGGCCCGTTTAAGTTGTGCAAGCATGAGGTACTCCGGGCGAAAATCATGACCCCAGTGCGAGATGCAATGCGCTTCATCAATGGCAATGAGGCTAATTTCAAATGAGGTAAGTGTGGTGAAGAATGTGCTTTCAGGCCGCAGGAGTTTTTCAGGTGCCAGGTAAAGTAATTTCAATTCCTTTGTTCTGGCTTTATTCAGAATAATTTCGTGTTCCTGATAACTCTGGGTGGAATTTATATAGGCTGCTTCAATACCGTTAATGCGCAGCGCATCTACCTGATCTTTCATCAATGCAATGAGCGGTGAGATAACGATGGTAAGCCCGTCAAGAACCAACGCCGGAATCTGATAGCACAGGGACTTGCCTCCGCCGGTAGGCATGAGCGCAAACGTATCCTTTTTTTGAAGGACAGACTGGATGATGGCCTCCTGCTCAAGGCGAAAGGAAGAGTAACCAAACCTGGTTTGAAGGATTTCGAGGGGAGACATATTCTAAATATAATGCACTCTTTGCGTCCTTTGCACCACCTCTGCGCACTTCGCGGTTAAGATTTGTTTAACCGCAGAGTACGCGAGAGGTTGCGAAGAGAGCGCAGAGTTAGAGTTTGTTTGCGATTCTCTTTACCCATCTTTTACTAAGACTACATTGAAATTAATCAGAAGACCCAGTCTGCATTTTGATAATTTGAGATACGTGAGGACTTGAGCCAAATGTACATCATTTAACACCTCAACTGATTTTACTTCAATGATAACCCTTTTTTCAACCCAAAGATCAATCCGATAACCGCAATTCAGTTTTACTTCATGATAGACCAGGGGTAATCCAATCTGCTTTTCAACTAACAACCCAGACTTAGTTAATTCATAACAAAAGGCATTCATGATATGTTGATTCTAAGAGTCCTGGTCCCAATTCTTTGTGAATGTTATCGCACAACCAATTATTTCTTTGGATATTTCATTTTCAGTCATCATTTTATTTCGTTATTAACCGCAGAGTACGCGGAGGCCATGCAAAGTTCGCAGAGGTAGAATACAAAACCACATTCTGATCGTCCGGTTTACCCTATCATTTCAACCTATGCTGCAAAAGGTATATCGACATAGTGAATCCATTTGCGCGGAGATTTTTTTAAGACGGTGATGTGATCGCACCGGAAACACTGGCTATAGGAAAGATTTTTCAAATCCTTCCAGGCCATGAGAAAATCATTTATTTCCAGGTTCCTGGCAATTGTGAGGTGAGGCGTGAAATCGACATCTCGTTCCACAATATTTTCGAATATTTCACAAATAGGAGCCTTGTGAACAATTTCAAGATAAATGGTCCGGGTAGCTCCGTGATTAAAAACATTCAAATCTTTAAGGTACACATGAAACGGCGTGAACGACGATATTTTGCTGTCCACCTGATACAGTAAATCTTCTGCATGCGCGTCCCGGTACTTGAAAAGAGAAATATGTGCTTTTGAAAATTCATCCTCAAATCCGTGACCGATGGAGCTTTTGACATAGCTTTTAAGCATCGCTACATAATCCGCGACGGCCTTGGGTGGTGATAGAATAAAAAATAATTCATCTGAAGCTAACGATTGCTTTTTCATACCAATACTGATTTATCGTTTTGTTACTTTTCCATTAAACATATTCATTTCCATTCTTACCCGTTTGTTTACGTCCAGCGTAGTGGCTCGTACTAATTTTCCCACGCCGTGTTTATGTTTGATAAAGTCCATCGCCTCGTACAGGTTGATGTCTTCTTCGGTATCGTCAAACAAGCTGATCTGGTGAGTACCTTGCACCAGATGGCTCAACCGCACCCCCACCAAGCGAATAAGCATGCGCCTGGAATACAGTTTATCAAACAGTTCCTGTATGGTACGTAGGAGGATATGATCGGATGAGGTATAAGGTAGGTGAACTTGCTTGGTCTCCGTATCGAAGTTGGAATAACGAATCTTGACCGTCACACAAGACGTCAGCTTTCGTTGTTCACGCAATTGAAAGGCTACTTTTTCCACCATGGCAATAAGAATCGATTTCAGTCGCTTTACGTCAATGGTGTCCTGATCGAACGTACATTCCGTAGAGATAGACTTTTGTTCTGCATAAGGGATCACCGGTGAATAGTCAATGCCATGCGCCTTGTTCCAGATGCTGATTCCATTTTTTCCAAAAGCGCTCACCAGAAATTTCAACGGCATTTCGCAGAGCGTAGCCACGGTACGTACACCCATATCGTACAAAAAAGAAGCGGTCTGCTTGCCGATCATCGGAATTTTCTCGACCGATAAAGGGCCCAGAAATTTTTTTTCTTCTCCCGCCGGGATGTGCTTCTGAGCTCTAGGCTTGAATTCACCGGTAACCACTTTGGAAACAAGCTTGTTCACTGACATGCCCATGGAAATCGGCAGTTTGCTTTCCTTGATAATTTTCTTTTGCAATTCTACCGCCCAGGTGAATGCACCGAAGTACCGGTCCATCCCACTGGCGTCAATGTAAAATTCATCGATGGATGATTTCTCAAAAGCGGGAGCCGCATCGGCAATGATCTGAGTAACCAAATGCGAATCCTGACTGTACGCCTCCATGTCTCCGGAGATAACCTTCGCATCAGGACAAAGCTGAAGAGCCAGGTACATCGGCATGGCAGAGTGTACACCGAATTTCCGGGTCTCATAACTGCAGGCCGCAACCACGCCGCGCCGGCTGCTACCTCCTATTATCAAAGGCTTGCCTCGTAATTCTTTATGACGCTTGCATTCCGCCGCAACAAAAAAGGCATCCAGATCAAAATGAATGATGTTTCGTTCCATGGCTTAATAGTCAGTTGTAAAAATACTTATTTATTTAGTTAATACTAAATTATTTAGTATATTGTACGGAAAACCTTTAAATTAACATTCGGATTGAGGTGATTAATCCCATACTAGCTGTTGTCCAAGAGCCGTCTTCCAAAACAGATATAGTGCAGTAAGGCAATGGAGGCGATCATGGTACGGTAACTCCTGACCCGAACGCCACTGAAAAAATTGTTATGTAATTTCTGCTCTTTGTCAAACGATCGACAAACGAACAATCAAACAATGGATGCATACTACCGAACAGTAGTTAAATGAAATTTTTTTCTGACATACTCTTGAATACCTCCTCAAAATTCTTCAATCTTGTAGACTTGGAAAAGATTATGAACATCAACTCTGGTTTATTGACGTCCGACGGCATAAGAAGCATGATCATCAATTATGCGTTTGTACTAATTAGTGTGATTATACTCCGAAAACCGGGGCGATGACAATATTGCTTGTTATTCCATTGAGCCGCCCCGAGAATTCGGGGCGGTTTTGTTTTTTAGAGTTTGCAACAAACTAACGATTGTTTAAGAGTATGTACTACACCGACGAAACTGTTCTTTTTCTGGATGGAAAATTTATCCCGGCAAAAGATGCCAAAATAGACTTATTCAGTCAGACCCTGCATTACGGATATGGGGTGTTCGAGGGCATCCGGGCTTATCAAACCGTGCATGGAACCAAAATTTTCAAAGCCCATGAACACTACGAGCGTCTTCAACAAAGTGGTGCCTATACTGGCATTGCCATGCCTTACACGCCGGAAGAATTCACTCAACTCTCGTATCAATTGCTTGAAAAAAATAATTTGTCCAACGCCTATATCCGTCCTTTGGTGTTCTGCGGTCCCAACATGTCACTTACAGAACCTCACGAGATTTCTGTAATGATCGCCGCCTGGGAATGGGGAAAATATTTTAGCAATCAAGCCTTGCGCGTTTGCATCTCGTCGTTTCAGCGTCCTAATCCCAAATCATTAAAAGTCGAAGCCAAAGTTTGCGGCCACTATGTTAACTCCATTATGGCGACTATGGAAGCGAAAGGCCGCGGCTTTGATGAAGGCTTAATGCTGGATGGAAATGGCTTCGTGGCCGAAGGGCCCGGAGCCAATTTCTTTTTTGAAAAAAACGGCGTACTCTATACTCCTCCGCTCGGAAATATTCTACCCGGAATCACACGGAGTACAGTTATCGGAATATGTAAAGAACTCGATTTGCCCGTAGAAGAAAAACATTTCCGGCCGGAAGAACTCTTCGATGCGGATAGCGCATTCTTTTGTGGCACGGCCGCCGAAATTGTCGGTATCGAATCCATCGAAGGACAAGTCTTTAACAAATCCTGGGAAAATTCTATAAGCAAGGTGATACAGGAAGCATATAAATGCATCGTACTGGATAAGAGCTATAGTTATGTGATAGTTTGACCTCACCCCAACCCCTCTCCAGAGGAGAGGGGCTTGAACCCCAACCCTTCTCCAAAGGAGAGGGGCTTGGATTCGGATACTTTTAAGAAGTAGCATAAAAATGAAGACTTCAACCTAAACAAATGACCCCTCCCTCTCCTTAGGAGGGGGCCGGAGTGAGGTAAAATGGAACTCAACAAATACAGCAAAACAATCACGCAAGACCCTACCTTGCCCGCATCGCAAGCGATGTTGTATGGCATTGGTCTGACGGAACACGATTTAAAAAAAGCACAAGTGGGCATTGTCAGCACGGGCTTTGATGGAAACACCTGCAACATGCACCTGAACGCCCTGGCAGGAGAAGTAAAAGAAGCTGTGTGGGACCAGGATTTAGTAGGATTAATTTTTAACACGATCGGCGTAAGCGACGGCATCTCCAACGGAACAGAAGGAATGCGTTATTCCCTGGTGAGCCGTGAAGTGATTGCCGATTCAATTGAAACTGTTTGCGGAGCCCAATATTATGATGCCCTGATTGCTGTCGTCGGCTGCGATAAAAACATGCCCGGTTCACTTATTGCCATGGGAAGACTCAATCGCCCTGCCATCATGGTGTATGGGGGGACCATTGCCGGGGGTCATTGGAAAGGTAAAGAATTGAATATCATATCGGCGTTTGAAGCTTTGGGTGAGAAACTATCTAATAAAATTTCAGAAGAAGACTATAAAGGCATAATCCAAAATTCCTGCCCGGGAGCAGGCGCATGTGGCGGCATGTATACAGCCAATACAATGGCTTCCGCGATTGAGGCATTGGGAATGTCACTCCCCTATTCATCCTCCAACCCGGCATTGAGTGAAGAAAAATCAAAGGAATGCCGAAAAGCAGCGGAGGCCATTCTTCACCTTCTTGAAAAAGATATCAAGCCACGCGACATCATGACCTTTCCGGCATTTGAAAATGCTATCACAGTCGTTATGGCGCTGGGGGGATCCACAAATGCGGTTATTCATCTCATCGCCATGGCAAAATCAGTCGGAGTTAAAATTACACAAGAAGATTTTCAGCGGATCT
>Ga0302326_10021728_pt1 | contig 13147 bp, 9 predicted proteins | sample Palsa_T0_3_FD_202264 | JGI IMG/M metagenome (GOLD analysis project Ga0302326, IMG submission 202264) | Peat permafrost microbial communities from Stordalen Mire near Abisko, Sweden - Palsa_T0_3 | ecosystem: Environmental > Terrestrial > Soil > Palsa > Peat permafrost | place: Sweden: Abisko... | reverse complement strand
AATGACAGGGTTGTTTGCAGAGAAAAAATCGCCTTTCCGTGGGCCAGAACCCTCACAGGGTCGAGGCCTGACGGCGGGAAGGGCTGTCTCGCCAAAACTGCCCGGTAGATAGATGCAAAGAAACTCGATGACGCAAGCGAATGCAACAGAATGCTTCGGCAACATTTTTGGAGGTGGTACCCATGAAGTTAAGACAGTTGAATATGCTGCTGGGAGTTGTGCTCGCCATGAGCTCTCTACAAGCAGCCGTAGCGCAGAGCACAAACGCGGGTGACCTGAGCGGTATCGTAACCGATAACACAGGCGCCGCAATCCCAGGTGCAACCGTGACAGTTGTGAACGTGGACACCGGGATCGCCAAGGACTACACCACAAACGCCGCCGGCGTGTACGACACCTCATCGATCGTTGCCGGAACCTACAAGGTTACGTTTTCAAGAGAAGGATTCACCCAGCTCGTTCGGTCCTCGATCACAGTCAACGTAGGCCCTACCACCGTCAATGCGGAGTTGGCAGTAGGCACCGTAAGTACGCAGGTGGTTGTCAATACCGATGTTCCCCTCCTGAACACGGAGAGCGGAGCGATCTCGACCACGATGACCGCGGAGACATTGGCGCAGCTGCCGCAGGTAGGACAGATAGGCCAGGATTGGTCCAGCTTCAATATTCTCCAGGCGGGGGCCGCAGGGGCTCCGGGGGGCAACCAGGGCGTCACCGGCAGCGGCACGTCGAATGGAACCATGCTCGCAGTGAATGGCAACCTGCCATTCAGCACCGTACTGGCGGACGGAGCGGAAACCACTCTGCCGGCGAGCGCGAACTCCGACATTACGGTCCAGGAAGACATTCAGGAAGTGCAGACCAGCAGCTCTGCATTCTCGGCGCAATATGGCGTGGGCGGCATTCTCTACAACCAGATCAGCAAAGGCGGAGCAGACCGTTTCCACGGTTCGGCGTACGAGTACTTCCAAAACACCGATCTGAATGCAAACAACTATACCTTTGGCGCTAATACGCCGACACCAATCCTTCACTTCCACGAGTTTGGCGGTTCAGTCGGGGGACCGATCCTCAAGAAGAAATTTTTCTTCTTCTTCAACTACGATCACATTATTGACAACGGCGGCGCAGCCGCCAGTTTTTATACCGTACCCACCGCGGCTGAGCTGAGCGGCAACTTTGCCGGGCTGCCGACGATCTATGACCCGGCAACCACTACCGTGATCCAGCAGACAGGCTCATACACTTACCCTGGGGATAGTAAGGCGACCGCCTGCCCTTGTATCAGCCGCACGGCGTTCCCTGGAAACGTGGTTCCCTCAGACCGATTCGATCCTGTAGCAAAAGCCATCCAGGCCTACTTCCCCGCGCCCAACACCGCGGGCACCGTTTCCAACGGCCAGGCGCAGAACAACTACACCTATACGTCTCCGGACAGCAATCCATTCACCAAGTTCTTCGGGCGAATCGACTACAACGTCACCTCGACGAACAAGATCAACGGCTCGGTGACTGAGGGAAATAATCCCGGCAAGACTTACGGTCCGGGCCTCTGCCCCATTGGTTGCCAGAGCGGCGATGTAAGCAGGATCAACAGTCAAGTTACGGACGTGTGGAGCATCAGCCCGCATCTAACCAACGAAGCAAGAATGGGATACACGAACCAGCTTAACTTCTTCGTTCCCTATACGCTTGACAAGGGATACCCGGCCAAGCTGGGATGGCAGTTTGCCAAATCAGATAATTTTCCCAACATCAACATCACCAATTTCGATAATGGTCCGAATGGCAACACGGTTCTCTCCTCACAAATCAATGCGGTCTACAAGGAGCATGCCTTCGCTCCCTCGGATGTAGTTACACTGATCGTCGGGAAACACGTGCTGCATTTCGGAGGCGAGTTTCTTATCTATCAGAACAACTCCACGGCGTGGGGCAATCTGAATGCCGGGACGATGAGCTACACCGGTCAATACACGTCGCAATATGTGGGCAGCACGACGACCGGTACTCCGTATGCGGACTTCCTGCTGGGCCAGACACAGAACTGGAATGCCGGGGTAACGCCGGAGTATGGCGGCCGCGAAAAGCTTCCGCAGATTTTCATCCAGGATGACTACAAGGTCAAATCGAACCTGACGGTAAATCTCGGACTGCGCTATCAAATCCAAACCGGATGGAGCGAAGTCAAGGGCAATGAGGCATCCTTCGATCCGACCGTGCAGAACCCTGTTTCGAATACCCTGGGTGCAATCTGGTTTGGATCGACGCATGCCAACGGCCGCACACACCTGCAGAAACCGGTCTACGACACCTTTCTTCCACGCGTAGGATTTTCCTATCTGCTCAACCCCTCGACCACCATAAGCGGCGGGTTTGGTCTTTTTTCGTATAACTGGAGTAACGACCAATACGGGGGCGGCATGGGTCAGGCCTTCGGTTCGAAGGGCAGCGTGAACGACAACACCAACGGCATCACTCCGGTGGTCGCACTTTCCGGGAGCGGGGCGAATCTTCCCTACGTGTCGAATTCAACAGCTCCCGGCGCATATAACGGCCAAAGCTTTAACTTCAACGCGTACAAAGAACCCGTCGGCGGTTCCTATCAATGGAACCTGGTAACACAGCGTCAGATAACTCCGAACATGGTGGCTTCGCTCGGTTATGTTGCCACCCATGGTCACAACCTGCCCTTCCCGGTGGACATCAACCAGGTGCCACAGAATCTGCTTTCCGCCAACGATCAGGGTTCACGGCCCTATCCGCAGTTTGGCTCGCTCAATACTTCGGGAACTCCAGCGAACGAAAACGCGATTTCTAACTACAACTCGCTGCAGGCATCCATCGCAAAACGCATGAGCCAGGGTATAGACATCAGCTTCAGCTACGTGTGGTCTCACTTCTTGAGTGACAACGACACTGCAGGCTGGGGTAGCCATGGAGGTGCGCAGCAAATTCAGAATTCCTTCAGCCCTTCTGCGAACTATGGAAACTCGAACTTTGACATCCGAAACGCATTCAAGGGCTACGCCGTTTACGAGTTACCGTTTGGGAGAAACAGGCAGTTCCTGAACAACAGCACCCTACTCGACGCAGTCGTCGGGGGATGGCAGCTTGCGACCACAGTCATCGTGCAAAGTGGACAGCCCTTTACTGCCGTGATGGCGAGTGGAACCAACTCCTATTCGCTGGCCGGCAATAACTTCAACTGGTTTCCCAATGTTATCGGGAACCCGAAGCTCTCAAACCGTAGCCCGAGCCAGTGGTTTAATGAGGCTGCGTTTGCCGCCCCAACCCCGGGAACGTTCGGCGACGAGCGACGGAATCAACTCACAGGCCCTGCATTTGAACGCGCCAACCTTTCACTCGGAAAAACCTTCTCCTTCACGGAAGGGATCCATTTGGAGATACGCGCCGACGCGAACAATGCCTTCAACCATCCGGCTTTCTCCTTGCCCAACGTGAACCTCACCGTCTGCCCATCCAGCGGTACGTTGACCAGTGGATGCAGTGCATACGGCGCGATTGCGACGGGTACGTCAACCATTACAAACTTGACGGATCCGGGCCGCACCATGCAGCTCAGTGCGCATGTAACCTTTTAATTGAACACCCTCCCACCGGGGTAGCGGATCTTTTCGCTACCCCGTTTCTTTTTTGAGAGTCGATGAGGGGGACGATGTAATTGAAAGGGTGTGTGAGAACTAGGTTTCAGGAGTTCTCCCTGCCACGGAGAAAATAGAATATATCCGCGGCCTGTGAAGCCGCGGCGAGGAGCTTCAGGAAGCGCGCTGGCCTTCTCTTGGCGGACTCGGCTTGCGCGGCCTTTTTCTCGAGGCTCCGGTTGATTCGCGGATGATCAGTTCCGGCTCTACAGCGATTTGGGAAATCTCCTTCCCGCCGGAAGGGTGAAGTTGCTCGAGCAGCGTCTGTACGGCGAGCGCGCCCATCTGATGCAAAGGCTGTCGAATCGTGGTCAGACTCGGAGTCTGGAATGCCGCTTCTTTAATGTCATCGAAGCCCACCACCGACACATCCTGAGGAACACGCAACCCGGCATCATGCAATGCACGAATACAGCCGATCGCCGCAATATCATTGAAGGAAAGAACCGCAGTAAAACTGCGCTGGTGCGCCAGCAATTGCTTCACTAACGGATAACCCAGTTCCGGCGAGGTCAGATCCTTTTCCAGCTGGATGGTGATTTCCGGCCGGATGGAGAGGCCAAGATCCCGGGCGACCTCTACGATGCCCTGCCACCGGGCGCCGGAATCGGAGCTGTACGGCTGCCCGCGCATGAAAGCAATCGTGCGGTGACCCAGATCGTACAAATGACGGAGCGATAATTCCGCCGCCCGATGATGATCGAGCACCACATTCGTTACTCCGCTCATACTCTTGTGGCCGGCAATCGCGACGACCGGAAGAGGCAGCTTATCTACCAGGTTTGTATCGATGGTGATCAAACCTTCCGCACCGCGGCTGATCAGCATGCGTGGGTATTGCTCGATCAGATCGCTCCGGTGCCGGTGGTGAGCGATAAAGTAAAAGTAGTTTTCCTCGAGGAGCGTGTCCCCGATGCCGGTCATCACTTCCGCGTGGTAACCGTCGGCAAGCACCGGAACCAGGATGCCAATCGTCATGGTGCGGCGATTTCTTAAGGAACGCGCCAGAAAACTAGGCTCGTAGTTGAATTTGATCGCCGCTTTGCGGATTCGCTCCCGTGTAGCCTCTGGAATCGAGCGTCCAGGCACCCGATTCAGCACTACAGAGACAGTTGTCGGATCGAGATGGAGATACGCCGCGAGGGTTTTGAGACTGACGGGCCCTCCCGGCTGGTCATCGGTGCGCTTGCTCTTAGCCATTTTCCCGCCGTGACCTCAGCCATAATGAACGGTGTATGCCAGATTTTATCGCTCGAATATCTATTAGACAAGGGTTTGTCTAGGTACTTTGGAAGATAGATGAGCCACGCCCAGGGGCGGGCGGAGAGGGAGGTTTGCGAACCGTTCCCGGTCTGCATCAGCCGAGCGATCTCAGGACGGCGGCTACGCAGCAGATTGAGAAAACCGTCACGGATGCGGCAGGCCACTAGAGAGTGCGTTTAAACAATGGGGTCGCGAGCATCAACGTCGCGATCCCAAACCCAACCAGGAAGAGCAGGTCCCAGCGAATCGCGGTAAAGCCGCCATCCTTCAGCAGGATGGATTTGAACCCATGCACGGCGTAGGTAAATGGGTCCACATTTGCAATGGCCCGCAACCATTTCGGCAGCCCGGAAACGGGTGAGATGGCGCCGCTGGGAAAAAACAGCAACGTATTCAGGACGCCGAACATGGCACGCGGCACCAGGGGATCCTCGATACGCACCATCATCAAAAACATCATGCCGTTAAAGGCGATGGAGGTAGAGATAATGAGCAACAACAGGAGCAACGCGGATTCCGGCCGAAAGATGACACCCAGGCCGGCAAGCAGCGAGCCAATGACCGTAATCGAGATGCCTGACATCACCGCCTTGATGGTGCCTGCAAGGTTCAGCCCGAGCACCAACTCCAGCTTGGTGATGGGCGTTACCAGGTAGCCCTCGTGCACGCCTCGGGCCTTGTCGTCGATATACAGCATGCCCCCGCCGATCATCACCGCCACGAACATTGCCAGAGCTATGGAGCCGGCGAGCAGATACTTCATGTACTCGACGTAGGGATAGAGCTCGACGATTTCCAAAGCGATCTGCTGCACTACCTTTTGTTGAATGGCCGGAGCATTCAAAGCATCGACCAGGGATTGCATCTCGGCTTCGAGGCTGCTGCTCATGGTCTGATCGGAGTTGTCAACCACCAGGCCGATGGCAGGAGCATCGCCGGCCAAAACCCGGCGCGAATACTGCGCCGGAATGATGACCGCCGCGTCGATTTTGCCGGTGCGTACATCTTCGCGGGCCTTCTGCTCATCATCATAGGCGACCGTGGTGAAGGTGCGGATATTGACGGCGATGGAATTGAAAGCTTCTTCAATCTTCAGCGCCTGCGAGCCTCGGTCATAATCGACCACGCCCATCCGTGCGCCGCGAATCTTGCCTCCGAAGGCATTGCCGAGAATGATCAGTTGCACCAGCGGGAGCGTCAACGAGACCATCATCAACGCCGGAGAGCGGAAGAACTTGCGCATTTCTCGTTCGACAATTGCCATCATTCTTGTCATGGTTGCATCCCCGGACGCGGCGGCATAATAAAGCCCTGCGCCTTGACCTGTTCGTCACGAAGCGCGCGCCCCGTGTAGTGAACGAAGACATCGTCGAGCGTTGTATTCTGTACGCTCAATGATTTGATGGCCTCGCCGTGGCTGGTCACCATCTCCACCAGCTGGGTGGTAGTGAGCCCACCGTTGGATGTGAGCAAGCGGTACATCGCGGCGCTTTGTGACTCCACCGCAGTGACTCCCGCCAACTGTTTCAACCGCGCAGGCCACTCCGCGGACTCGCGTGTAAACTGCGCTTCGACCACGTTGTTCCCTGGAACACTTGCTTTGAGCGCCATGGGCGTATCGAGCGCCACCAGCTTTCCATGATCGACGATGGCAATTCGGTCGCACAGGCGATCGGCCTCATCCATGTAGTGCGTGGTGAGCAGCATGGTGAGATGGCGAGTGTTCTTGAGATGGTTAAGCATCTCCCACACAGCCACGCGTGAGACCGGATCAAGCCCGGTGGTGGGCTCGTCGAGAAAGAAGATGCGCGGGTTATGAATCAGGCCGCGAGCGATCTCCAGGCGACGACGCATACCGCCGGAGAGCGTCTTGGTTTGCGCGTGGCGCCACTTAAGCAGATCTACGGCCTCCAGCAATTCGTTCATGCTCCGTATGCGCTGTGCTTTGGGAACCTCGTAAAGCTTGGCGTAAATGGAGAGGTTCTCTTCCACCGTCAAATCGATATCGCTGGTGAGCGCCTGGGGAATGACCCCGATGGTTCGCCTCACGGCGTCGGGTTCCCGCGAGACGTCATGGCCGGCGATGATGGCCTTTCCCGCGGTAACCGGGATCAGTGTCGTCATCATGCGGATGAGCGTGCTCTTGCCGGCGCCGTTGGGACCCAGCAGCCCGAAGATTTCGCCCTCAGCAACTTCAAAGGAGATCCCTTTCACGGCTTCAAAATCGCCGTAGCGCTTGACGATGTTTTCGACCGCGATCGCCGCGCCTGGCTTCCCGGCATTCATTGCGCCACCAGCTTGCTTTTGGGAATGTAGACATCGGCAAGCATTCCGGGCACGAAGCGCATGCCGGGGTTGTCAATCAGGAGCTTCAGCCGGATGGTCTTGATATCGCGCTTGCGGCGGCTTACGTCCCGCTGGGTGGCAAAATCCGCCTCCGCCGATTTGGCAATGAGTTTGCCCTGGATGGTGGTTCCGCTGGGCATCACTACCCGCAGGCTATCCCCGAGCTGCACAGAGTCGGCTTCGGTCTCGGGAAGTGGCGCGTAGACCCAGGTCTGGGTTAGATCTGTGATGGTTACGATCGGTGTGCCGGGCGAAACCACCTCGCCCTGCCGCGCCGCTCGTACGTTGACCTTGCCGGCGATAGGCGAGATGACGCGCGCATACCCCAGCTGGACCTGCGCCTGATCGAGCATGGCCTGCGCGTTTTGCATGTCGCTATGGGTTGCCGACACAGTTCTGGCGGCCGCCTGCGCCTGGATGGTATTTGCCACCGCGACCTTGAGAGAGGCTTCCGCCGCAGCAACATTGGCCTTCGCGGAGTCGACAGTGGCCTGGGCAGCGTGCAACGAGGTCGCGGCCTCATCGCGCGCCTGGTCGCTCATGATTCCTTGCGCGGCCAGGGCGACGGTGCGCGAGGTATCGGCATTCTGGTGCTCGTACTGCGCCTGCGCCTGCACCAGAGCAGCTTGTGCACTGTGCAGTTGCGCCTCCGCATTCGATACCTGGCTTGAGGTACCGCCTCGTGTCTGGCGCTCGGTATCGGTCGCTCCCTGCAACTTGAATCTCTGGCTGGTCGCGGTTGCTTCGGCAGCCTGCCGCGCGGCTGCCAGATCTTCGCTGTCGATGGTGGCAATCAGTTCGCCGGCACGCACGTCGTCGCCTTCGTCGACCGCAAGGGTCTGAATCCTGCCCGCAATGCGTGAGCTCACGATCACTTCATTGGTGTCTACCGTGCCGATCAACTGCAGATCGTCGGAGCGCTGGGTAGAAAAGAAGTACCAGCAAAGCGCGATGACCAGCAGGATGCCAAGCAACATAAAGATCCGGTTACGAGGGTTCATAAAGTCTTTCTCCAAATTCGCGTGTTCTTCACCGTGGGCATGGGCATGTCGGCAAGCACACGTCTCGCCAGGCTCGCTCCGTGAGCGCGGTCGACAAACAATGCGTTGGCGAGGAATTGCATCGCCGCCTTGCGCCGGGATGCAAGTGCGGTGCAGTCCATCGGATCCTGGGGCAACACGAGACGCATCATGGGCGCACTCAAAAAATAGAAAACGTTCGCACCCAGCGCCGAATAGACCACCTGCAGCCAATCGATTGGGCACAGCTCGCCGCTCTTGATGCCTTCTCGAATTGCCTCCTCTAATTTGCCCAGCAGGGGTTGAAAGACGCGCATGACCAGCGACGGCGGCGAGTCCGTCTGGCCGCGGCGGAGCCGGACCATCTCCTGCTGCATGAGGCTTTGAAAGTCGCGCTGGGTGAGCACCCGGTCGAAGTGGGTCAAGGCCGTGCGCAGCACCCGGTCGCCGGCACTGCGGCCGGGCTCAAATGCTGCCATGGCACGTTCGACCGCCATAGCCGAAACATCTTCAAGCGCAGCGGCGTAGAGACCACGCTTGTTCTTGAAGTAGTAGTAGAGCAGCGCCTTGTTCACCCTGGCTGATTCTGCAATGGCATCGGTGCGCGCGCCCGCCAGGCCGTGCGCGCTGAACTCGCGAATGGCAGCGCGAAGAATCGTTCTTCGTGTCCGATCGGCACGGCGATTCGGCGGGGAGGGCTTGACCCTTAATTGATTAACCATTTAGTTAAAATAGTATACGCCGGGTGGCGGAGTCTCGGCTTCACCAGGAGCAGATGCTGCCCGGGTTAGCGACGGTTCGCTTTTTTCGCTGCTTTTTGGGGGTGCGGCTTTTGACGGGACTTGGGTACCTTGCCTACCCTCGGATCCCGGGTCCCGATCAGTTCGCAGGCGCGAAACGCCGCTTCTTCGAAACCCGGCGCATCCGCCGGTAGAACCTGCCAGCCCGTGAGTGCTTTCCCACGCCCTTGAATCGATCGCATACACGGGAACTCGCGCTGCAGACTTGCGTGGTGCTCCACCGTGGTAGCGAGCCACACGCCGTTGTCCGGCGAATCATCGCGCTTGTAGCGGAGTATCAGCACTATCTTGTCTCCCAGGTAGACGGCGAGACTGCCAAACATCGGGCGGGTTTCGATCGGAAGGTGAGCGATGGCATCCAGCACGAACGCATACGGAACGGGTTTGCGCTGCCTTAGCGGGACGATCTCATCCGACGGCAGAAGTGCCTTTTTACGAGCAGGTGTTCCCATCGCGCTCATGATAGCGGAAATCTCCTGGAAGACTCTAAGGAAAGGCGCGGCCCCGGATTTGTCACCCAGACCGTAGTATTTATGCGCCTGCCACCCACCTAAGGTGATGAAAATTGACGGGAGATCCAATTCCCTCCACCAGCAATCGAATTTCAAGGAAAGCGCGCGCCCTAAGACTTGTCATCCCGACCGGAGCGTAACGAAGTGGAGCGTAGTGGAGGGATCTGCGGTTCTATTCACCCCTCTGAGATTTTGGTTCATAACGCTCGACGGGATGACAAGTCTGAGGGCGGCGCTTTCAGGTGGCATTTGTCAGCGTAGGAGAGGCACCGCAGTGCCCTCCACTCCACATTGCTGAAGTCGACATCACTAGAGCTACCGCGGGGAGTCACAGCGTCCCGCATATATTCTTGCCACATATAGCCGCATCGCATATAGTTTTGCCTATGGCCGACGACCGCATCCCGTCTCTCCTTCCGCTGCAACCGACCACCTTGCATATCCTGCTATCTCTGACCGACGAAGACCGGCATGGCTACGCCATCATTCTCGAGGTGGCGAGGCGCACCCAGGGAGAGCTGAAACTGAGTGCAGGCACGCTCTACCGTTCGATTCAACGCATGCTGGAAGCAGGCATGGTGATTGAGACCCGCACCCGGCCCGCTCCCGAGATGGACGACGAACGCCGCCGGTATTACCGCATCACTCCATTTGGACGAGCGGTGGCAGAGGCCGAGGCGGCCCGTCTTCGCGATTTACTCAAAATGGCGCGCCTGTGCGGGGTCGCGCCCAGGACAACCTAATGAACTACTATCGCTTGCTACTCCACCTCTATCCCTCCTCCTTCCGGATGCAGTATGGCGATGAGATGAGCGCCATCTTCGCCCTGAAGCTTCAGCAAAGCAGCGGATTCGCCTCCAGATACGGCCTCTGGCTCTCGACGTTTATCGAAGTGTTTGGCAATGCAGCCGCATTGCACTGGGAAATCGCCAGGCGGGACCTGTATTACTCTGCGCGTTCGCTGCTTCGGTCCCCGGGCTTCGCGGCGACCGCGGTTCTACTGGTCACCATCGGTATCGGCGCAAACGTAGCTATTTTTACTCTGGCGGATTTTGTGCTGGTAAGGCCACTGCCCTTTCCGGAACCGGAACGCCTGATGAAGGTTTGGGAGAAGCATCCCGGTTACTCGATGATGGAACTTTCTCCCGCCAGTTATCGCGACGCGAAAACAGCCAACACGTCCTTTGCCTCGCTGGCGGCGTACGACGAATTCAACTCGATGAACCTGGTAGGAGAGGGCGAGCCACGCAGGATTGACGGGATCTCGGTCACGGCGAATCTCTTTCCCACATTAAAAAAGCCGGCCCTCATTGGCCGCTATTTCCATGAGGAGGACGATCGAGCAGGCGCCCCGGGAACCGTAGTGCTGAGCTATGCGTTGTGGCAGACCCAGTTTGGGGGCGACCGCAACGTGTTGGGGAAAGCAGTGTCTCTCGACAATCAACCGTACACAGTGATTGGCGTAATGCCGCCCGACTTTCGCTTTCCCACGCGGGAGACGCAGTTCTGGATACCCTTCCGGTTCAAGGAAGACGATTACCAGGATCGAAACAACAACTACCTGGTGGGTATCGGCCGCCTCAAACCGGGTGTTTCGCTGGCCCAGGCGCGGAGCGAGTTGTTGCTGATTGCCGCGCGGCTGCGGAAGCAATACCCAAAGGAAAACGAGTCCGTCGATCTGTCCGTGATTGCCTTACGTGATGAACTTTCTCCGCAATCGCGCCTGCTGCTAAAAGGCTTGTGCGGGGCCGCGCTCTGCGTGTTGATCATCGCCTGCGCTAACTTGGCAAATCTTCTCCTCGCACGCTCGCTGGCGCGGCAAAGAGAGCTCTCGATCCGCCTTTCGCTGGGCGCCAACCGGCGAATGCTTTTGCGCCACATTCTTTCCGAGAGCCTCCTGCTGGGTTTGGCGGGAGGTGCCAGCGCAACCGCGGTGGCCGTAGCGACCCTGCCGCTGCTTGGCCGATTGGTGCCGGACGGGCTCCCCATACAGAAGGTTCCTCCCGTCGATCTGCAGATGTTGCTGTTTGCCCTGGGGCTCACCCTGATCACCGTCATCGCATTTGGTGTCGCTCCCGCCATGCGCGCCTCGAGAAATGCAGGCCTGAGCGGTCTGCGGGTGGGCGTGCGCACCGGAGGTTCCGGCAGTCACCGGGCACGCGCCGCGCTGGTGATCGTAGAAGTGATGGCATCCGTGGTGCTGCTGGTTTCCTCCGGCTTGCTGATTCGCGCCTTGTGGAAAGTGCAATCCACAGAACCAGGATTCCGGACCGATAACATTCTCGCCGTGCGCACGGAGCTGCCATTTCCGAAATACGATGAGGTCAGCCTTCGAGGCCAGTTTTATAGCAAGGTGCTGGCGGATATTCGCCGCCAGCCCGGCGTCACGGATGCGGCCTACATCACCGCTCTGCCCATGACTTGGGGCGGCGGTATCTGGGCAGTGCTCGTCGATGGGACCAGCCAACTGCGCGCAGAAGGCCATGTGGCCAGTATGCGTTTTGTGACTCCAGGCCTATTTTCGACACTGGGTATTCCCCTTACGCTAGGTCGGGATGTCAGCGAAACCGACACCGCAGAGCGACCGTATGTTGCCGTTGTAAGCGAGTCGTTTGTCCGGCGATACTGGCCCAATCGACAACCGATTGGGCAGCATTTCAACTTCGCTCTTCACGATCGCGAAGTTGTCGGGGTGGTGGGCGACGTGCGCGTGCGCGGACTTGAGAGAGCCAGCGAACCCCAGGTGTACCTCAGTTACAAGCAGGTTTCCGACGGTTGGTTTGAGGGCTACGCTCCCAAAGACCTGGTCATCCATTCGTCGCAGCCACCGGAACAGTTGCTGCCGGCGATCCGCCAGATCATCCAATCGGCAGATCCTGAGCAGCCCATCTCAACCGTGCGGACAATGACCGACATTGTTGCGGGAGAAACAGAATCGCGCTCCCTACAAATGCGCGTGCTGGTTGTCTTTACGGCGGTCGCCATCCTGCTCGCCGGTTTAGGTATTTATGGGCTGCTTTCGTTCGCGGTGGCCATGCGCCACCAGGAATTCGGTATTCGCATGGCTCTCGGCGCCGGCCATGGGGCGATTTTCAAAATGGTCCTGGGGCAAGGGGCCGCCCTGGCTGTCGCCGGCCTGCTGCCCGGGCTCGCTGCCGCATACCTCGCGGCTCGACTCTTGCAAAGCCTGCTGGCGGGGGTGCGACCGGCCGACGGGTTGACCTTCATGGCCGCCGCAGCCGTGTGCCTCATCACTGCGCTCTTGGGAACATTAGTTCCCGCGCTACGAGCCGTCCGGGCTGACCCTGCCGCCGTTATGCGGGCTGAGTAGAAGCGGAAGGCAACACTGACGAAAATATCTCGACTTTTATGCCGTCAAAACAGTCCAGTTGCTGCTACTATTTTGGCCAAGTCGCTCGCTCTACTTCGGCCTATCCCAAGGGCATCTGTTGCAAGACACTTAGAGCATTGTCCCGTTGTCGACCCATTTCCTACGTGAATCGACCGGCCGAGCGGAGCGAACCGACCCCGGGCCCGATCGA
>Ga0302326_10021726_pt1 | contig 13149 bp, 8 predicted proteins | sample Palsa_T0_3_FD_202264 | JGI IMG/M metagenome (GOLD analysis project Ga0302326, IMG submission 202264) | Peat permafrost microbial communities from Stordalen Mire near Abisko, Sweden - Palsa_T0_3 | ecosystem: Environmental > Terrestrial > Soil > Palsa > Peat permafrost | place: Sweden: Abisko... | reverse complement strand
CATCGAGCGAATCGAACAGCTCATCGCCAATCCGCGCCGCAATCTCCGCTCCGTAGCCCCAACTCAGCATATCTTCATGCGCCACAATCACCCTGCTGGTCTTGCGCACTGAAGTTGCAATGGCCTCCCAGTCGTAGGGATTCAGGCTGCGCAGATCGATAATCTCAACTTCGATGCCGTGCTGCCGCTGCGCCTTTTGCGCCGCCTGCAATGCGCGAGGCACAACCGCGCCATATGTGATCAGCGTGATGTGCGTGCCCTGCCGGACGATCTTGGCCTTCCCGAATGGAATCGCAAACTCCGGCCCCGGATACGGCGCGCGGCCCCAGGTCTCGCGGTAGAGCCGCTTGTGCTCCAGAAACAGCACCGGATCGTCGCAGCGGATGGCGGTGCGAAGCAGCCCGTTGGCGTCCAGGGCGTTCGACGGAAACACTACGCGCAGCCCCGGAATGTGGGTAAAGATGGACTCGCCCGATTGCGAGTGATAAATGGCCCCGCCGGTGAGGTAGCCGCCGATGGCCGCGCGGATCACGGCCGGAGAAGCCCACTCGCCATTCGAGCGCCAGCGCATGAGAGCCAGCTCATTGTGAATCTGGTGCATGGCCGGCCAGATGTAGTCGAAGAACTGAATCTCCACCACCGGCTTCATGCCCCGCGTTGCGTAGCCCACCGCCCGGCCTACGATATTGGCCTCGGCAAGCGGCGAGTTGAAGACGCGCTCCGACCCGAATTCTGTTTGCAGCCCCGCAGTGAGCTTGAAGACCCCGCCTTTACCTTTCACCTCCGCCAGCGCCTCCTCGCGGCTGGCGTCGGCAATGTCCTCGCCATAAACCACAATGCGCGGATCGCGGCGCATCTCGTCGTGCAGGCAGGCGTTGATCAGGTCGGCCATGGTGCGCGGGCCGCTGCCCTTGGCGCCGCCTGCCGTGCCTCCGCCGACGCCACCCGGCGCCTGCACCTGCTCGGTGGCGAAGGCCGTGCTGGTCGGATCCAGATTCTCGGAATACACGTGCGCGCAAATATCGGCCACTTTGGGAAGCGGCGCCTCAAGAGCCCGCTCGGCGGCCTCGGCGGCCTCGTGGTCCAGTTGCCGTTCCAGTTCGTTGATTTGCTGCGCGGTCAGGATCCCCTCGCGAAGCAGGCGCATCTGCATCTTGGCAAGCGGATCGCGCATCGCGTCGGCCTCGCGCTCGGCCGTGGAGCGATAAATCTTGTCGTCGTCGGAAAACGAGTGCGAATAGGTCCTCACGCAGTGGGCGTGCACAAAAGCCGGCCCCAGCCCTGCACGGCAATGCGCCACCGCCTTCTCAAATGCCCGCAGGCTGGCCTCCGGGTCGGTCCCATCCACCTCCGCAAAGTGGAAATTCGGGAAGTTGGCCACCAGCCGTGATATATTCCCGCCCGGCGTGTTCACTTCCACCGGCACACTGATGGCGTAGCCATTGTCTTCCACGCAAAAGATCACAGGGAGCCTGCTATTTGAGGCTGTGTTGAGCGCTTCCCAAAACTCGCCCTGCGAAGTGGAACCCTCGCCCAGCGAGGTGAAGACCACCTCGTCGCCGTGAAACTCCACATCCTGGAAGGCGCGATAGTCGCCCGGCACCTTGGCCGCGGCCTCGGGATGCCGGCTGAAGTAGCGGCCAGCCTCCGCGCAACCCACGGCGTGGAGCAGTTGCGTCGATGTCGAGGACGAGGTGCTCACGATATGCAGCGGGCGGCTGCTCCAGTGGGTGGGCATCTGCCGGCCGCCGCTGGCTGGATCGCTGGCCGCGCCCACCGCCTGCAGCATCATTTCAGTGGGCGTCACGCCCAGCGTCAGGCACAATGCGCGATCGCGATAGTAGGGGAAAAACCAGTCGTATCCCGGCCGCATGGCCAGCGCCGCGCCAACCTGCAGCGCCTCGTGACCCGCGCCTGAAACCTGGAAGAAGACTTTTTGCTGCCGTTTGAGCAGGATTTCGCGGTCGTCAACCCTCCGCGACAGAACCATCAGCCGATAGATCTCCACCATCTGTTGAGGGCTCAGGCCGCCGGAGGCTACAGCGGTTGTGGCCGCGCCGGGGCTGGGAACTGCCAGTTCCATTCCATCACTCCTCAATGGTTTTCCTGGGTTGCGGGGATATCGATGCTTCAACCCCGATTGTACCAACCCCTCGCGTTGTGCAACAGCCCAGCCGTGCAATCAGGTTCAGGCAAAAAGACCATTAGGAACCTATCGAGACCATGGACGCGGACCCACCCTGGCCGACGGCAAGTCCCCCACGGTGTAGGTCATCTTCTCCTTCACGCTGCGCGCAAGCTTTTCAATCTCCGCCAATTTACGCAGTTCGGCCAGAGTCAGCGAATCGGCTTTCCCCTGGCTCACCTCGGCATTCAGTTCGCCGGCCAGCTTCAGCAGCTTGGCCGCGTCGGAGACCATATGCTTTTGCCTGTCGGCGTTGACCGCCTGCAGCCGTTTCTCCGCGACAACCGGATCGTCATTATCGAAATTACCAAGTTGGGTCGCCGCTCGCGCGGTATATTGCCCGTTGTTGGCTTGCGGCGCTCCCGAGGGCAGGTTCTGGGCAACGCCGGGCAGCGCCATTACAAAGGCCGCTCCCAACACCAGCCGCACGCACGACCCCAAGCTCCTCGCTTGCCGTCTCGCAAATTCATGTCGCCGCTCATCCATTGCGGACTCTCCTCGAAACAGACCCCATGCCCGGTTTCGCTGCCCTTCCCTCACCTTGTTTCCGCCGCCGGTTTCGCCCTCTCCCTCACGCTCTTCGCCAGGCGCTCAATCTCCTCGGCCTTGCGAATCACGTTCAGCGAAAGCGTGTCCTTGGTAGTCTTGTCCACTTCCGCCTTCAGGTCGGTGGCCAGTTTCAGAAGCCGTGCGCTGTCTTCGGTAGCGTGCGTTTCCGGTCCAGTTTGAACGGCAACGGCGCTTGGCTGCGCTCCCTGCTTGCTCTCCACCGCAGCGTTGGTTCCAGCGCCCTGCGCGGAATTCGCGGCATTCGACGGCGCCGGGCCCTGCTGCTGGCTTTCCAGAACTCTTCCGCCCACAACGGTTACCATAGAGACAACGGCCAGGAATACCAGAACGTAAGCCGAAGCCGGCGGCTTCCGCAACTGCCGCTGAATCTGCGTTGAATGGAATGGCCGTAGCCTCATGGACGACCTTCTTCCCTGCGCTCGGAGCCCCATAGAAGCTTAATCCGGATCGAACTTCGCCTAGTCTCCAAAGGGTTCCCGCGCACAGTCTAATCTACATTGAAGGTACTTCAAATGTCTTGGTGGTTGCATTTTGTGTTGGTGGCAAGGACGGGTTGGTTTGCGGAGGGCCGCTTTCTCGGCCGGGTGCTGGACGAGTGGGCTGACGACGCCCAGGAATTCATCCGCGTCAAGCTTCCCCACCTTCTCATCATTGCCGCTGTCGCCTTTCTGCTCATCCGCTTGCTCCGTCTCATCACTTTTCACATGAAGCGCGTAGCCGAGCGCCACTCGGCCAGTCCCGGACGCATCGCCCAGGTAAAGACGCTGGCCGGGGTCATCCGCAACGCTGGTCTGGCTATCATCCTGCTCATCGCCGGCTTGCAGTTTCTGGATGCTCTGGGCGTAAATCTAGCGCCGTTGCTGGCCTCGGCCGGCGTCGCCGGAATTGCCCTCGGGCTGGCCGCGCAGAACATCGTCAAAGACATGCTCAACGGCATCCTCATCGTCATCGAGGACCAGTTCGATGTGGGAGATACGGTCCGCCTGGCAGGACTGGCAGGAACCGTCGAGGCGATGACCTTGCGCAAAACCACCGTGCGCGACGCGGATGGAACCCTCTACATCATCCCCAACTCCCAGATCACCACCGTGGCCAATCTCAGCGCCGATTATTCGGTAGCCACCGTGAACATCAGCGTCGACTTCTCGGCCAACCCCGACCTCGTCCTCGATCTGCTGAAAACCATCGCCATGGAGGTGCGGAATAGCGAAGATTTCCGCAGCCTGTTCGTCGCCGACCCGCAAGTCCTGGGAGTGGATGCCATCAAAGGCTCCGAGCTCGTTTTTCCCGTTGTGTTCAAGACCCTCGCGACCCGCCAATATGGCCCAGTTCGCGAGTTCCGCCGCCGGGTCCGCCTGGCGCTGGAAGAACACCATCTGCTCCCCGGCGACCCCAACCGCATTTTCAATCCATCGCCCGTCAAGACGACCAGCGCCGTCAGCCGCCCTGAGCCGCAAGCCGCATCTGAACCCGTCCCGGCCCCGCAGGCGCAGCAGCAGGACAATCCCTTCACCAGCGAGTAGCAAACACCGCATCAGAAGACTAGCTAGACTGCGGGCGCCAGTGCCTCCACCAGCGCCTCGGCATCGGTGATAGGTGGCAGGCAGCTTCGCCCCCGGCACACCAGCGCCCACGCCTCGGCTCCAGCCGGCGCCGGAACCTGAAGCAACGTCTCTTCCAGCGCCTCCGGAATCCCGCCCGAAACCAGTCGCGAAGGGTCAATCCGCATCACCGTCCTGTCGATCGCAAAGCGCCCCACCGCAGCCGCCTCAAGCCGCGCCGCCTCGGGCCCCGAGCCCACAATCGCCACCTGCACTGGATCCAGAAGGAACCGCTCCAGAGCCAGCCCATAGCTGCCCGCGTACAGCCCAAAGTGCTCCACAATCCCCGCAAAGCAGGCAAGCGTGTCCTCGGCGATCTCGCCGAATTCTCTGCGCCCGCTCAAAGCCTCAAGCCGCAGCAGCGCCGACGCGGCGGTTGGATTGCCCGCAGGGGTGGGCGCGTCCTGCAGCGGCTTGCGCCGCGCCGAGAGTGCCCCCAGCGGCGTTGCCCCGCCGTCAACTGCGGCCGCATCGAAGAACCCTCCCCCAGTCCGGTCGCAAAAGCGCGCGATCATGGCGTCGGCCAGCTTCACTGCCGCGCGATAGAACTTCATGTTCCCGCTCGCAATCCAGGCGTCGATCGCGGCGTGTATCGTGAAGGCGTAATCGTCCAGCGTGCCCGGCACTTTGTCCGCCGCCCCCACGCCCGGCGCCCCCTCATCGCCATAGGCAATCACGTGATTGAGCACAGCCGATCCGTCCCACGCCTCGGCCAGCAGCCGTTCCAGTGTCCGCAACGCAAACTCCCGCGCTGAATCCAGCCCCAGCGCGCGCGCCGTCTCCAGATAGGCCGTCACGGCCATCGCGTTCCACCCGGTGTAGAGCGTCCGGTCGATGAAAGGCATCCGCCGCAATCCGCGCGCCGCCAGCAGCTTGCTCCGCCCACTCTCGCGCAGCACCCGCAGGTGCTCTTCCGCCTGCCCGGTTTCCGCGGCCATCTCGGCCAGCGTGTGCTTCACATGCAGAACATTTTTGGCCGGATTGTGGTGCATATCCCCCAGCTCGCCGATGTCCCAGTAGATTTCCGCGAAATCCAGCTCCGCCCCATCCAGCACAGCGTGCGCCTCGTCCAATGTCCAGGTAAAGTAATCGCCGTCGTCGTCCAGGCTGATGTCCGCATCTTGCGAGGCATAAAAGCCGCCGCGGTCGCGATCCGTCATTGTCGAGTCCAGCCAGCCCACAATCTCGCGCGCAGTTTCTAGAAACTCCTCGCGGCGCGTGCTCTGGAAGCCGTGTACGTAGTTGTGCAGCAGCTCCGTATTGTCGTAAAGCATCTTCTCGAAGTGCGGAACCACCCAGCGCTCATCCACGCTGTAGCGATGAAACCCGCCCGCCAACTGGTCGTACACGCCGCCCCGCGCCATCTTTTCCAGCGTTGTGGCGAAGGCCACTCCCGCCTGCGCGTTGCCGCGGCCCTCAGCCACTTCCAGCAGCAGATCCAACACCGACGGATGGGGAAACTTGGGCTGAGAGCCGAATCCGCCGTTGCGAGCGTCGAACTTCCCCAGCGCCGATCCCACAATCTTGTCCACCAGGCTCAATGTAAGTTCACCGCCGCGGCCTGAAAAGTTCTCGTTGTGTTCGATGGCCGCCATCACGCTACCCGCCGTTTCCAGCGCCTCCCCGCGTCGCTCGCGCCAAACCTCGGCCATGGCCAGCAGAACGCGGCCAAAGCCGGGCCGTCCATAACGGTCTTCGCGAGGAAGATAACTGCCGCCAAAGTAAGGCCGCCCGTCCGGAGTTAGAAACGCCGTCAGCGGCCAGCCCCCTTGCCCGCTGATGGCCGAAACCGCAGCCTGGTAGCGCGCATCCACGTCGGGACGCTCGTCGCGATCCACCTTCACGGCCACGAAGTGCTTATTGATAAGCGCGGCAATCTCCTGGTCCTCGTAGGACTCCCGGTCCATTACGTGGCACCAGTGGCACCACACTGCGCCAATGTCCAACAGGATCGGCTTGTCCTCGGCCTGTGCGCGGGCAAACACATCTTCGCCCCACGCATGCCACTTCACCGGCTGATGCCGCGCCGAGCGCAGATACGAAGAGGCAGAGTTTTCCAGCAGGTTTGTATGCTCGGGCGTTGCAGAAGCATCCGTGTGCATGGGCTGAGAATATAGGACCGGTGCATGAACCTGCCAGCGCGGGACAGTTGTAACTCTGCCTCTCAGCTTTCAAGCACCACCGCAACCTTGCCTGGAGCCAGTTCCAGCTTCCCAGGCCACGGTTTTGGTCCCGGCTGCTCTGGAGAGACCCATTTCAAACCCTCCGCCCGCGCATTCTCCAGAGATACCTCGCATACGATAGCCTCCGCATCGCTCATGTTGGCAAAAGCAACGGCCCGCAGGCCATCTTTGCGCCGGTACACCGAATAAGTGCTCAGTAGCTCGCCATTCGCTTTCACCTTAGCGCCTAGCGTGTCGCGAAACTCCGCATCCCACAGCCATTCCTTGTATCTGCGTCTCAAATCGTCCACCGTGCGCCCATAACTCAGTGAAACCGGCATCTCGTCCAGCTCCCCGTGAAAGTCGCGCGGTTCATAACTCATCGAGAAGCGGTAAAGCAGGCAAGCATTGATTGTCTGCCGGTCGTTGTACCCGATGATGGCCACCGACATCGGCGCGAACGGATCGATATATCTGCCCATGGGAACAAATCCGCGGCTGATGCGGAAGTAAGACATGCCATAAGTCTGTAACTCAATATCGTAGGGCGATTCGCCCGCGAACAGAAACTCCTCGCCGTCGACAATTGTGCGGAATCCTTCAATCAGCGGCACATCGCCTGAAAACACGGCCCCCGGAACCGCGTGGCCGTGGCTCATCGAGAAGCAATAGGCGCTCAGGTGCCATTGGCACTCGTCAAACAGAATCCCGCTCGCACCTAACTCCACGCTCTTGCGGAACTCTTCAATCGCCCGCTTTCTCCACGCAGGGCTTGCCGCGCACATCCCCACGCCGTGCCGGGCATTGATTCCCGCGATCTGCGTGGGTGTGTCGTAGTTATAGCCGTTGAACTGGTACGGATTTCCGTACGGGTCTTCGATGGCAAACTTCTTGAAGTCGCTCGCGTAGGCCGGCCCGGTCACGTCCGCCCATGCGTATTTGTTGAACAGGATGATCTCCACGCCCATCGCTTTACTCTGAGCAATTGCGTCTTTGAATTCCTGCGCCGTGCCCAGCCTCGGGTCGATGTCGTGCAGCGGAAAATCCCGGTCTTGCCCGCCAAGCTGCCATCCCGTCAACTGGATCGCCTTAACTCCCCACCGCTTACACGCCTCCGCATACTTCGTCAAATCCTTGTACGGAAACGACAGCCTGTCTTCCGATGAATTGATTTGTATCTGCTGCCAGCTATGCACGTCCCGCACCCACGCCGGCGACTTGGGCACTTTATGCCATGTGCTGCGCCATGCTTTGTAAATATCCGCACCCTGATGCCAATCGCCTGCAAAGGGCTCCAGCACCAAGTCCTCTGAGCGCTGGCTGCCGCCCGGCCCGAGGAAACATAAGTGACTCGCATCGATGCCGATGGCTGTATCGGCAATTTTTCCTAAAGGATCGGTATCGGTGGAATCGAAAGAATCCACATAGCCAGGAGATAGAGAGAAAAGTATCTGCGCAGTTTGTTTCTGGCCAAGATCGTGATAGCCAATATAGAGCCCGCGGCTGTCGCTTAGGATCATGCAGAATTGAATATCGGTGCCCAGGTTGCGCAGTTGCCCCGGAGTGTCATATCCCCAGTAACCAACCTGGTTTCCAAAGGTAGGCCAGAGGTTGGTGGAGCTCATTCCGCTGTAACTCCACGCAACCTGCCGCATATGCTTGTCACCGCTGGGAGGCTTGAGCCCCTTCAGACGCGGATAACTATAACTCTCAATCGTTGCCTGGCTGCTGTTGTAAATTTCGTAACTGAAAAGGACCCCAGCGCCCTCCAGCCGGACGTACTCTCTAACCTCGATGTCGAGTTTGCCTATCCTCGAACTCTCAAAGCCACTCCAGGTGATGATCGCGTGCGTGCCGTCCGACTCGATCCCCGGCCTGCCTGTATCGCGCTCGGTCAAAAAATGAAAGCGATGATCCGGAGCCGGCACGTGCAGCCGCATCCCCGCGCCGCGCATCTTCCAGGCCTGGTCCTTTGATTCCAGCCTGTCCACGCACCCAGTCTCCCGATCAATGGCCACCAGAACGTGATCGTTTTCCAGAACAAGCAAATCCGGCGAGCCGGCGGCAGTGCTTGCCGCCGCGGCATTCGCCATCAGTCCTGAAGCGCCGGCGGCAAGTGCCGAGCCTAGAAATTTGCGGCGCGATAAGGTCATGCAGCCCCCACAAATCCGATTGGGCTTCGCTTTTTCCTAAGTAGAAGTCCCGCATGGAAGATTACACTAATTCGCCGTCGCCACAGCAGCCGCATGACCGATCGCCGATTCACTTCTTCGCTATGGTTTTGTGGCCTATGGCTTGGTAGCAAGGATCAGCGGCGACGGCCCGTGGGTTGCCAGCGTGCGCGCATCCACAAATCCAGCCTCGCGCAGCCACTCGCCGATCTCTTCAAACGAAAACGTGTCTCCGCAATCCGTATTCACAAGCATATTAACCGCGAAGATCAGTCCGTTCACCGGCCCTGTTCTGTCCTCGTTCACCAGGAACTCTGCAATCGCAATGGTTCCCCCGGAGGCCAGCGCATCAAACGTCTTCTTGAGCAGCGCCTTGCTGCGTTCAATTCCCTCGCTGTGCAAAATGTGGCCCAGCGTCGCCACGTTGTGTCCGCTGCCAAACTCCGCCAGCTCCAAGTCTCCCGCCACAAAAGTGAAACGGTCGATCAGTCCGAATCGCGTAACCGTATCGCGAGTTACCGGCAGCACGCCCGCCCAGTCGACAGCCGTCACGCGAACCTGCCCGCTGGTTTGGGCCAGCGCAATGCCCCACACTCCCGAGCCTGCTGCAAGGTCAAGCACGCTCACCGCGCCACTCGCGCCACCGAGGTCAAGGTGCTCGGCAAGCTCATGGGCAACGTGATAACTCATGGGGAAAATGTCGTTGACAAATTCCGCGAAGAAGTCACTCCCCGGTCCCTGCTGATTCACAGCCGCGACAGGTTTTCCAGTAGCCACCACCTCGTTCAAATGGAGCCATTTGGGCATGAGGTGTTCGCTGGTGTGGCGAATCAGCCCGCCCTGAAACCCCGGCTTGGTGCTCACCAGAAATGCAGCGCTCTCGGGCGTCAGCGAATAGTTGCCCGGTCCGTCCTTGGCCAGAAAATCGAGGCCCACAAGCAAATTCAGAATTGCGGCCAGTCCGCGTTCCGAGGCGCCGGTTGCCTCGTGAATCTCGCCCAGGGATTTAGGGCCGCTGTCCAGAGTGTCAAACACGCGGTGGCGTATCGCCGCTTCAAGAACCAGCGTCGGAGCATAGGCAAATGCAAGTTGATTGATGCGCTCCGGCGTCACGGGCGCGGCAACTGAAGTTGTCATCTTGACCTCGCTTGTACGGGAATCGGGAAATACCGCAGGGGAAGCATAGCAGAGCGCCTGCCGCCCGAGCATCAAATTCTATGACTCGCTCCTCAACCAAGCAGCTGCTTCGCCACCTTAACGTATAGCTCCACCGCTTCCAGTAACTCCTTCTTGGCCAGCTTTTCAAACGGCGTGTGAGCCACGTGGATGGATCCGGGCCCCAGGAGCAGCGGTTCGCCCCAGTTGCCCAACTGCGGAATATCCGTTGCAAACTTGGCGATCATGGTGGGCAAGCCCTCCACCGCGCGCAGGCGGACGAAAGGAGTGTCGAGGGTGAACTCAACCTCCGCCAATCCCGCCGCGGCCTGCTTCAGCGCCGCGCGCACCACAGCCGAGTCGCTTACCGTGCGAACCAGCACCTGCGCCTCCGCCTTGTCGGCAATCACGTTGGGCGCATGGCCGCCATGAATCTGGCCGATATTCAGCGTACTCGGTCCCACATCTTCGAGCGTCGGCAAAGGCATTGCCAGCACCCTCCCCAACACCTCAACCAGCTTATGGACGGCGCTCTCGCCCAGCTCCGGATAAGCCGAGTGCGCCATCTTGCCTGTACACTTGAACGCCGCGCGCAGAGCACCCTTGGAGGCGATTGCCAGGCGATTGTCGGTAGGCTCGCCGTTGATCAGGAAGCGGCTTCCCTTCGGCGTCAAGTTGGCCGCCTTGGCGCCGGCCGAGTCGCGCTCCTCTCCGCTCACGAATAACAGCCCTACCCGGAATCCCTCCGCGCGCAGCACCTCTGCGGCAGCCGCCTGAGCTGCGATGATCCCCTTGGCATCGGATACGCCGCGGCCGTGCATGAACTCCGCATCCTCGCTGAAGGGAATATAGGGCGGAACGGTGTCCATGTGCGTTGAAAACACCAGGTCGGGCCTCTCGCCCGCCACGCCCGCGTACACGTTCCAGCGCTCGCCCGCAGCCAAACTCTCCTCCGGCTGAGGAACGGGGGTCTTCTCGACAGCCCAGCCGCGCCGGGCCAGAAAGTCGGCCAGAAACTCCCCAACCGCGCCCTCGTGATAGGTGGTGGATTCGATTTCGCACAGTTGGCGTGTAAGCCCGATGGGATCGATAGGGTCATGCGGAAGATGATCGGCCATGATGTTGCCAGAATATCCTAATGGCCACGCGTCTTTTCAAACGCGGACGGTCGAGCGCATTCCCCCATCTCCCGCCAGCCTGCGCCAAAAATACTCTCAAAGGTAAATATTTCCAGATGGGAAATCCGCCATCTGGCGTAGAATGGAGGGTGGAATGACCACAGCAATCGCACCCGCGCAACTTGGTTCGCGTTCGGGGAACTTCAGTCCGACAGCCGCGAGGATGCGCAGCCTGGATCTGACCGGGCCCTCAGGCCGGTTGGAGGCGTTGCTGAATCCGGGCGCGCCCGATGCGCCTTTCGCCGCGCTGGTCTGTCATCCCCATCCGCTCGGCGGCGGCACAATGCACAACAAGGTGGTCTACCACGCCATGAAGGCCCTCAACGATCCTGACTGGGGCCTCAGCTGGCCGGTGCTGCGTTTCAACTTTCGCGGAGCCGGCTTGAGCCAGGGAGTCCACGACGGCGAGGCGGAGATCGGCGATGTGCCGGCGGCTCTCAGCTGGCTTCAAAACGAATTCAATCTCCCGCTGGTAGTTGTCGGGTTCAGCTTTGGAGCGGCCATGGCGGTCGCCGCCTGTTGCGTCCACTCTCCCATCGACACTCGCATACGCGCTTTGGCCGCTCTGGGCCTGCCAACCCAAGCGGAAGGCCGGAACTACAGCTATCCCTTTTTAGCAAACTGCAAGATCCCCAAGCTCTTCCTCAGCGGAGACCACGACAAGTTCGCGCCTGCCGCACAGTTGGCGCAAGTGGCCGCAACCGCTGCGGAACCGAAACGGCTCCTGTTCCTTCCTGGCGCCGATCACTTCTTTTCCGGTCAACTGGAGCCCATGCAGCAGGCGCTCGCCGGTTGGCTGCAGGAGCAACTCCCATGACCCCGGTCGCCGACATCGCCCTTGAAGCCCAGCACGCAACCGCTACTAGAATCTTTACCGGTGCTCTTGAAGCCTGCAATATCGCATCCGCATTCGATCGCCGGATTCGCTTTGAGGGCAATACGATGCATCGGCTCCTGCCCGACGGCAGCGGCCCGGCAACCATCGATCTCTCCTGCTACAAGCGCATCTTTGTCATTGCCCTGGGCAAGGCCGCCTGCCCCATGCTTGAAACCCTGCTGGAGCGCATGAAGCGCCGCCAGGGCCTGCGCGGCGTCTGCTGTTCCAACCAGCTGCCCAAATGCCGCAACTGGCGCATTCGCTATTTTGAAGGCGGCCACCCGGTGCCCAATGAAGACTCCTTTGCCGCCGCACGCGCATCGCTGGCCTTGCTTAAGAAAGCCAGGAAAGACACGCTGATCTTTTTCCTCATCTCCGGCGGCGGTTCAGCCATGTTCGACCTCCCGCTCGATCCTCAAATCACCCTCGACGAGACCATCGCGTTTCATAATCTGCTGCTGGAATCCGGAGCGCCCATCAGCGAGGTTAATACCCTGCGCAAGCATTTTTCCGCAGTCAAAGGCGGACGGCTGGCCATCGCCGCACCGGAGGCCGCCAAGGTCAGCCTGCTCCTGCCCGATGTCCCGCTACGCTCGCTGGACGCGCTCTCCTCCGGCCCAACTTCGCCCGATCATTCCACCGTCGAAGAGGTGCGGGAGCTTCTTGCCAAATACCAACTGGCACCCAAGCTGCCGCCTTCCATCCGCGCCTTCTTTGAGCGCCAGGACCTGCCGGAGTCGCCCGGCAACAAGGGCTGGCTTCCGCCCTTCTTTCCTCGCGTGCCCAAGGCCGAGCCCATTCCCGCGCGCCGCGTCACTGCCGCCTCCACCATGAGCGGCGAGGACGAGGCCTTTCGCGATTCGGTCTTCGAGATTCTTCTCTCGAGCCACGACCTGGTGGAGAACGCCCGCGCCCTGGCTGAAAAGGCCGGCTATTACTCCGCAGTCGACAACAGTTGCGACGACTGGGACTACGCCGACGCCGCCCGCTACCTGCTGGAGCGCTTCCACACCTTGCGCGCCACCCACCCTCGCCTTTGCCTCATCTCAGTGGGCGAAGTTACCGTCACCATCGACCGCACGCCCGGCGCCGGTGGCCGCAATCAGCAGTTTGTCATGGCCTGCGCGCTGGAGCTTGAAAGCCATCCGGGCGAAAAACTCACCGTCTTCAGCGCCGGCTCGGACGGCATCGACGGAAACACCCGCTCCGCCGGAGCCATTGCCGACCCCACCACCGTGGCCCGCGCTCAT
>Ga0302326_10021724_pt1 | contig 13149 bp, 8 predicted proteins | sample Palsa_T0_3_FD_202264 | JGI IMG/M metagenome (GOLD analysis project Ga0302326, IMG submission 202264) | Peat permafrost microbial communities from Stordalen Mire near Abisko, Sweden - Palsa_T0_3 | ecosystem: Environmental > Terrestrial > Soil > Palsa > Peat permafrost | place: Sweden: Abisko... | reverse complement strand
GGAGCAGTTCCGCCTCTACCTTGATCTGCTGCTGCGTTGGAATGCCCGTGTAAACCTGACGGCAGTCCGCGATCCCGAAAAGATCGTGACCCGGCATTTTGGCGAGTCGATATTCGCCGCGCGGATGCTGGATGCACAAGTTGCAGGGCCGATCACTCTGGCCGACGTGGGTTCTGGCGCCGGCTTTCCTGGCATCCCGATCAAGCTGTGGTCGCCGCATATCGAGCTGACGCTCATCGAATCGCGAAACAAAAAAGCCACGTTTCTTCGCGAAGCCTTGCGGACGCTGAAGCTAGATCGCTCGCAGGTTTTCTGTGGTCGAGCCGAGCAGTGGGGGCAAACCACCGATCTCGTGACTCTGCGCGCGGTGGAACAGTTCGAGCGCGCATTGCCGGTTGCGGCGACGCTGGTCAGGCCAGGCGGCAGGCTATGCCTGCTCATCGGTTCCAGCCAGATGAACTCGGCGCGGGAGCTGAGCGGCCAACAATGGACGTGGCACGTCCCGCTTCCCGTTCCGCTGAGCACCGGAGGAGTGATTGCAATTGGGGAACGCCGCGGTTCGTAACTGCACCAAGTGTTTTTGAAGGGGCGCAGCTTTAGCCATGCCCTGAGCCTGCCGAACGGGTGCGCCGTTGTAAGCTCTTTATTATTGTCATCGCGAGCCGACTTTAGTCGGCGAGGGATTCACCTGGCTCGGCGCAGAATTGTTCCGCCTTCGGAAACCTATCGGATATACTCGTCGCGGACAAGGGGGACATGTGGCTTCCGTTGGCGTCGAACCTCAAGCAGCAGCGCAACCGCAACCTGGCTTTCTCTTCAAGGACTCGGCTCTTCGTACCGCTCTTTTCGGCCTCTTGTTGGCCGTCGTCACCATTGCGGTGTATTCGCCGGTCCACGACCACCCCTTCGCCAACATTGACGATCCCAAGTACGTCACCCAGAACCCGCACATTGCGAACGGCGTGACTGGCGGCGCCATTTTCTGGGCGTTCACGCATGGCTATGCCGGCAATTATCATCCGCTGACCTGGGTCTCACACGCTGTTGACATCCAACTGTTCGGGTTCGACCCGGCCCCTCATCACGACGAGAACGTGCTTCTGCACGCGCTGGATGCGGTTTTGCTGTTCTGGGTGCTGAAACGGGCGACCGGCTACGCTGGGCGCAGTCTCATGGTCGCGGCGCTGTTCGCGCTGCATCCCCTCAACGTGGAATCCGTGGCCTGGTTAGCTGAGCGTAAGACAATGCTCAGCACGATGTTTTGCCTGCTGGCGCTGGCCGCGTATCGCTGGTATGCCAGCAAGCCGGGCATAGGCCGCTACATCGTGTTGACGGGTTTGTTCATACTGGGATTGTGGAGTAAACCGCAGATCATCATGCTGCCGCTCGTCCTGTTGCTGTGGGATTACTGGCCGTTGCAGCGGATGTTTGCCGGCGATCGCCCCGCGACGGCCGACGGCATCCCCGCAAAGAGCTTTTGGTGGCTGGTGAAAGAGAAGTTTCCGCTGTTTTTCATCTGCATAGTGGATGCGGGCGTCACCATGATCGCGCAGCATGTCGCCGGGGAACAGCAGCCTTACACACTGTGGATCAGAACTGAGAACGCACTGGTCTCCTACACTCGCTACATACGAAAAGCCTTCTGGCCGACGAACCTTGCGCTGTATTATCCGCATCCTGGCAAGTACCTGCACTGGTGGCAGGTGTGGGCGTCAATCGCGGTTCTGGCAGTCATCACCGTGCTGGCGGCGCGGGCCCGGCGGCACAGGTACTACATTGTGGGATGGCTGTGGTTCCTGATCATGCTGGTCCCCTGCATCGGCTTGGTGCAGGCCGATGTGCAGGGCATGGCTGACCGTTACGCGTACGTTTCCTTCATCGGCCTCTTCCTGATGATTTGCTGGGGCGTGGCCGATTGGGCCGCCGAGCGTCATTTGCCCAGGGCGCTGCTGCCTGCCGTCAGTATCGTAGTCCTTGCGGCGCTGGCGGCGGTTACTTATCGCCAGATTGGGTACTGGCAAGACGACGTAAGTTTGTGGGGCCACTCGGCCCAGGTCACCACGGGAAACTGGAAGGCGGAATATCTGTTGGGTGGGGCACTGGACGCCACCGGACGACACGACGAAGCAGCCCAACACTTCTTTCGCGCCGCCGCCATCGAACCCACCGATCCGTTTATCAATCTGAGTATCGCAAGCTACGAGCAGGCGCACGGAAACCTGGATGTAGCGCTTGACTACTACAAGAAGGCGCTGAAAGAGGCGTGGAATGCGGACCAGAGCACTCAGGTGCTGAACAACATGGCCATCATTTATCGCCAGAAGGGTGAAGCGGCGAAGGCCGACGCGTGTGTGACCAAAGTGCAGACGCTGCCCAAGCGGGCCGTCAATTGGCAGGGGGCCTGGTGGGAACAAATCATTCCCATGATCAAGCAATACTTCCATTCCGGTTCGGCAAAAACCCAGAGCTAGCGTGGCATGGCACGCCAGCTCCCCACTCAGGGATTGTAGCGGGCCAGCCAGCCGGCAATTTCGCGAAACACGTCGCCGATCTGCTCCCACACTGTGGGAAAGTGCGGTGAGCCCGGGTATGTGACCATGCGAGTCGTCTTGCCGCGCGCCGCCAGAACTTCAAACAACTCGCGTCCCTGATACGTTGGCACGCGCTCATCGGCAGCGCCGTGCAGGATCAGCAACGGCGTGGTGACCTTCTCGGAATGCATTGCCGCGGAGAAGACGAGAAACGCGTCCGGATCTTTGTCCGGCCAGCGGGCGTCATAATCAAATTGCTGCACATCGCTGGTCCAGATGAAGCTGAGCCAGTCGCTAATGCCGGCGCCTTCAATCGCCGCCTTGTAGCGGTTTGTCTGGGTCACCGTCCACGCTGACATGAAGCCGCCGGCGCTCCAGCCGAAGATGGTCAGGCGCTGAGGATCGGCCCAGCTTTGGGCGATTGCATAGTCGGTAGCGCTGTCCACGTCACGATACGCGCGATCGCCGAAGTGCTGATAAATAGCGCCAAGGAATTCGCTGCCGTAGCCGGTCGAGCCGCGATACTCCGGCTGCAACACAACGTAACCCATACCTGCGAACGCTCTGGTAAACGAGTCGAGGCGCAGCGTGTCGTTGGATTCGGGACCCCCGTGAGGCATGACCATGTATGGGTACCGCTTGCCCGCGGAGTACTCTGCCGGGAAGGTGACAATGCCTTCCAGTGCAATGCCCTCCGCGCTCTTCCAATGGACAGCATGCACCTCGCCCAGCGCGGTCTTCGCAAGCTGGTCATCGCCTTCATTCGTGATTCGCTGTAGCGTGCTGCCGTTTGCGACGGCTACGTTGGCGGAATGCTGCGGATCGGCCACGGTGAATACGCGCACGCCGGGCGCGGAAGCGATCCGCGGTGTGACTATGCTGTCGACGTCGCCGCCGGGCCACTTATACGCGGGCGTCAGCGAGCCGTCCTTGAAGGCGTCGATCTCTACTTGAACGCCGCGAGCGACCCAGACCCAGGCGTTCCCCATAGGATCAACTTCCAGATGGATGGCGCTGGCGGGCAGCTCCGGAGTGCGGTCCTGCGGCGCGCCACCGGCAGCGGGCACCGTCCAAACGTGATCAGGCGTGAGCACCAGGGTCGTGGTGCTCAGAAACACAATCTCCTTGCCGCCGTCGATCCAGCCAATGTTCGAGCCTGCGTTGCCGATGGTTGCGACGTGACGAGTAGTAGAGGCGCTGCACACGTCAATGTCGGAATAAATATAGTGAAAGCCGATCTTCGGTGTTTGCGATAGAACCGCGAGAGAGCTGCCGTCGGACGACCACGCGATGCCCTCTTCAGCGATGTCCCGCAATGTGGGACACCACCAGGCGCCGCCGGTTCCATCGGCATTCACGACATAGATGCTTGTGGGTTCGGCCTCGATGACCTTGTGTACATCGGCCAGCGGGTCGGGAAGGCGCGGGTCGGCCAGGACGGCATAACGCCGGCCATCGGGCGAGATCAAGGCCTCCTGAATTCCTCGGGGCAACGCGGTAAGCGGCACGGGCGTTGCGGCGGCCGCCGCCGGAGTATTAGCGGGAGCAAGCGGCATCGTAGCCAGCTGCCCCGTTTTGTTCGCCTCCAGCGTTCCGTAAAGCGCCTTGCCGTCCCCGGTGAAACCCGATGGCTTGAACTGCTCCGGAATGCTGAGATGGCGGGTTTCGCCGCCGGAGGTCGCGATCAAATGCCATTCGGTGTTGTCAGGACCTTTTTGTCCGCCAAAGCTGACCCGATAGAGAACGGTCTTGCCGTCCGGCGAAACCGCAACCGCCCGGGCGCGATGCAACGTAGCGGCGTCGTCGAAGGTGAACGGATGCCGCGCGTTTTGCGCGTTGGAAATATCTGTGCAGGCGAACAGAAGAGCAAGAGCCGCGGCGAGATTACGCATCTGGCTTCTCCAAAACGAGAAGCATAACAGGCGCGGGAAAAAAAGCGCCAGAGGCGCGGCGCGGATCGCCCCGGAGCCCTGCCCCAACATTAGCGCCGGCCTTATCGGGTCTGTTCGTCAGGCCTGAGAAGTCGCGCCGGCTTGCCGCCGGGTCTGGATCTCAATGTACACATTGATGAGCGAGACCGCTGCGGGGGTAACGCCGGGGATGCGGCTGGCCTGGCCTAGCGTCTGCGGGCGTACACGCGTGAGCTTCTCGTTCATCTCGCGCGAGAGTCCGGAAACTTTGCCGTAGTCGAACCAGTCCGGAATCGTGCGCTGCTCCGAGCGCTTCAGCCGCTCGATGGCTTTGGTCTGCTGATCCAGATACCCGGAGTACTTGATCTCGGTTTCAACCGACTTCAGCTCGTTGCGGATTTCCGCCGGCAGGCGGAAATCAGTTTCAAGTTTCAAGTTTCGAGTTTCGAGCGCAAAATCAGTCTCGCGTTTGGAGTTTCGAGTTTCAAGCAACGCTTCCCCTGTCCCACGTGAAAAGAAGCGGGGCAGCAACTTCGCAAGCACCGGTACCAGGGTTTCTATGCCCACCTCGGGCCGCTTCAGCAGTTGAGAAAGGGTCGATCCGAGAATCGAATTCGTTTGAGATGTCGCAGACCTGTCCTCTCCGCTCGAAACTGGATGCTCGAAACTTGAAACCGTCTGGCGCAGCAATCCGAGTATGTCGCCGTTGAGCCTGGTTCGCTCCAGTACCTCACGCAAGGTCTTCATGCGCTCCTGCTTGGCGAGATAGCCGTTCCAATCGGCATCGCGAATCAATCCCACGCGGCGGCCATGCGGCGTGAGCCGGCGATCGGCGTTGTCGATGCGCAGGTGCAGCCGGAACTCCGCGCGCGAGGTAAACATGCGATACGGCTCGTTGGTTCCCTTGCTGATGAGATCGTCGATCAGAATTGCCGTGTACGCTTCGGTGCGGTCGAGGATCAGCGGCGGCTCGCCCTTCACCTTCAGCGCAGCGTTGATACCAGCCATCAGTCCCTGGCACGCCGCTTCTTCGTAGCCGCTGGTGCCATTGATCTGTCCGGCGAGATAGAGCCGCTCGACCTTCTTGGTCTCCAGCGTCCGCTGCAGCTCGGTGGGATCGATGGAGTCGTACTCGATAGCGTAGCCCGGTCGCAGCATCTCGGCGGATTCGAGGCCCGGGATCGACTTGATAATGGCGAGTTGCACGTCGATCGGCAGCGAGGTGCTCATGCCGTTGACGTAGATCTCGTGCGTGTTCAGCCCCTCGGGCTCAAGGAAAAGCTGATGTGTTTCCTTGTCGGGGAACTTGACGATCTTGTCCTCAATCGAGGGGCAGTAGCGCGGCCCGATCGACTGAATCTGCCCGCTGTACATCGGCGAGCGATGCACGTTTTCGCGGATGATGCGATGCGTCTCCGGGGTGGTGAAGGCGATGTAGCATGGCACCTGCTTGTCGTGGTGAGCGACGCGCCGGGTGCGAAAGCTGAACGGCGTGGGGTCTTCGTCGCCCGGCTGCACCGTGAACTTCGACCAATCGATACTGCGGCCATCGAGGCGCGGTGGAGTGCCGGTCTTCAAGCGGCAGCCGCGCAGGCCCAGCTTCTTCAGCGCCTCGCCAAGGAGCACGGAGGGCGCCTCGCCGCTGCGGCCAGCCGGATATTGCTGTTCGCCGCAATGGATCAGCCCGTTCAGAAATGTTCCGGTAGTAATGATGACGGCCTGCGCACCGACGGTGCGGCCATCGCGCAGCTTGATGCCGCGAACGACGTGAATAGTTTCGAGTTTCGAGTTTCGAGTTTCGAGCAGGCGCTTTTCGCCGTTCGCAATTCTCTCTTCGCCAGTCACCGACAGAACAGTTTTGTCATCCTGAGCGGGGACTTCAGTCCGAGTCGAAGGACCGCTATTGTTCGCATTGTCATCGATAGCACTGTCAGAATCTCCGGCTGGCAGCTGGTGCGTTTTATCACTTGAAACTTGAAACTCGAAACTCGAAACTTCCTCAACTATCAGCTCGGCCACTTCCGCCTGCTTGATGTGCAGGTTCGGTTCCGACTCCAGCATCGCGCGCATCTTCAGGCGATATTGCTGCTTGTCGCACTGCGCCCGCGGAGACCACACTGCCGGCCCGCGCGAGGTGTTCAGCAGGCGGAACTGAATGCCGACGGCGTCGGTCACTTCGCCCATGATGCCGCCCAGCGCGTCCACTTCGCGCACCAGGTGTCCCTTGGCAATGCCGCCGACCGCTGGATTGCATGACATCTGCGCGATGAGATCAAGGTTGAGCGTGTACAGCGCAGTCTTCAACCCCATGCGCGCGGCAGCCGTGGCGGCCTCGCAACCGGCATGACCCGCGCCGACCACCACAACGTCGTAGCTTTCTGTGAATTGCAACGGCAAAGAGAAGATCCCCACCGGGCGGCAGGCCCGCGCGAATACTTAATTTTATCAAGTGGACGCTCACCAAGAGGCTTTGGTGAATAAACAGATTGTTCTTGCCACTCACCACACCCGGCAGGCGTTTTCCCGGACCATGGGCTGGCCAGCCTTGCACCCGAATGCCTCCTCGAACGCGGCTGAGTTCTGTACTGCCCCGTTTGCGCGCCAGCGCCCCGGCGAATGCGAGTCGATGATCGCCCAGTTCCGCGCCTGCTGATCGGTGACGTTCTCGCACCAGATCTGTCCGTAAGAAATGAAGAAGCGTTGCTGCGGCGTGTAGCCGTCGATGGGTTTGACCGGCGTGTTGCCGATGATGTTCGTCAGTGCCATGTATGCCAGCTTCAGGCCGCCATTGTCGGCGGTGTTCTCACCCAGGGTCAACCGCCCATTCAGCTTGACTTCGCCTTTATCATCCTTCACCGCGACAAAGCTGGAATACTCCTCGGCGGTACAACTGGCGCGCTCCTCGAAGGCCTTGCCATCCTCGGCCGTCCACCAGTTCTTGAAATTGCCGTCGGCATCGAACTTGCGTCCCTGATCGTCGAAGCCATGCGTCAACTCGTGCCCGATCACCACGCCGACGGCGCCATAGTTCACCGCATCGTCCATGGTCTTGCCGTAGAACGGCGGTTGCAGAATGCCGGCCGGGAAGTTGATGTCGTTCATGTTCGAGCGATAGTAAGCGTTCACCGTCGGCGGAGTCATGCCCCAGTCCTTCTTGTCAGTGGGCTTGCCGATCTTGTTGCGCTCGCGCTGCACCTCGAAGGTGCTGGCCCGGGTGACGTTGCCGGCGTAGTCGTCGCGCTTCACCACCACGGTGCTGTAGTCGCGCCACTTGTCGGGATAGCCGATGTTATTGACGATGGCATTGAGCTTCTCATAGGCCTTTTGCTTGGTCGTGTCGGACATCCAGGTCAGCTGTCCGATGTCCTGGTGCATGGCCACTTCGACGGCCTCCACCATCTTCAGCGTGCGCTCTTTGCCTTCCGGACCGAATGTCTTATCCACATACAGCTGCCCTAGGGCCATGCCGAGCTGTTGATCGGTCGACCGTACGCAGCGCTTCCAGCGCGGCTCAATTTCTTTCTGGCCGGACATGTATGCGCCATTGAACTGGAAATCCTCGTCGACGAACGCCTTGGATAGCGTCGGCGCGTAGGTATCGAGGGCGCGCCAGCGAAGATAAATCTTCCAGTCATCCAGAGAAGTAGCGCCGATTTGCTGGTTCACCGCTTTGAAGAAATCGGGATTGGTGACATTCAGGACGGTGAATTTCGGCGCGCCGCCCCCGGCAAAGTATTCCGTCAACTCGAAGTTCGGCGCGGCAGCGGCAATCTCCGTAACCTGCATCTTGTGGTCGCGATTCTTGGGGTCGCGGCGAGCGGTGCGGTCCATGGAAGCCTTGGCCAGCCCGGTCTCGACAGCCAGCACCGTCTTAGCTTCGGCTGCGGCGACGTCAGGCTTGTCGCCCACGAGTTCAAACATCTTCTGCACGTGCTCCAGATACTTCTGCCGCGTCTCCACCGACTTGGCATCGCCCTTGATGTAGTAATCGCGGTCAGGGAGGGTCAGGCCGCCCTGATCGAGGTTGGCGATGGTTTGCCGCGAGTCGTGCATGTCGGGCATCTGGCCGAAAGTGAACAGCGTGGTGATTCCGTTGCGCTGCATTACGCCGACCTGCTGGATGACTTCCTGATTGCCCTTTACGGCTGCAATCTGGTTCATCGTTGCGGTGAGCGGCTCGGTGCCTCGTTTCTCGATGGCGGTTTCGTCCATACATGCAGCGTAGTAATCGCCGACCTTCTGCTCGATGGCACTGTGTTCCCCTGGCGCCTCTGCCTGCTCCAGAATGCCGCGCAGGACGTAACGATTGCGTTCCGCCAGCTCGTTGAAACGGCCCCAACTAGACTTGTCGGCTGGGATGGGGTTGTTCTTCATCCAGTTTCCGCAGGAGTACTGATAGAAGTCCACGCAGGGATCGACGGTCTTGTCGATGGCCGACAGGTCGAAACTGGGGATCTCTTTAGGAGCTTCAGAAGACGATGAAGAGCTGGACGGCACTGTCTGGGCTACGCAGAGAACGGCGATAAACAGCAGCAAGAACGAGCAGAGAGCACGCATGACTACCTCAGAGAAGCAACTAGCAACTAGCAACTAGCAATTAGCAAAACCCGCGCGCTAAAAGCGAGCTGCTGTAATGGTGTTGTGACTGCCAAACGCTAATTGCCGGTTGCTAATTGCTAGCCCGCGGTGACGCTGCGCGGCTTCACATTGGCCCGGATGAACTCGATGATGGAGTCCATCGGCGTGCCCGGCTGAAACACCGCCGCCACGCCTTGCTGCTTCAGCGTCTCCACATCCTGGTCCGGGATGATGCCGCCCAGCAACAACAGGACGTCGTCCATATGATTTTGCTTCAGCAGTTCGATCACGCGCGGCACAATGGCATTGTGCGCACCGGAAAGAATGCTGAGTCCAATTACGTCCACGTCTTCCTGCAGTGAGGCGGTGACCACCATCTCGGGGGTCTGGCGCAGGCCGGTATAGATGACCTCCATGCCGGCATCGCGCAGAGCGCGGGCAATCACTTTAGCGCCGCGGTCGTGGCCGTCGAGGCCAGGTTTGGCGACAAGTACTCGGATTTTACGGTCAGAGGCCATGGTTTAGCTCTTCGCTCTCAGCTCTTCGCCCTTCGCTTTCGCGCGCGATGGAGCCCAAATAGTATACTTTTGCCGGTCAGCCAGCGCTTTCGGGCTGAACAAACGATGATATACGCTGAACGAGAGTTTCGTAAGTGAGGTTCGACACAAGGCGCGGTTCGCAAGAGTGCGATCCCGGCCGCGAGCTTCGAGCCAAGAGCCTCCAGCCCCTAACCCCTATAATGTTAATGCCATGCGGATTCCTCTGCTTATCTTGATTCCATTTCTCACGACTTGCCTCGCGGCCGGCCAGACTCTGCAGATTCAGGCGGTGCCGGCTCAGGGCGCCATCGTGGGGCAGACCGCTACTTTGTCTCTGGCTGCGACCGGTGGAATTCAACCTTACACCTGGCACGTGGCAAGCGGCGATCTTCCGCCCGGACTGAAGCTGCACCCACATTCCGGCAAGATCGATGGGACACCGACAACTCCGGGCGATTACCGCGTCACCGTGGTGGTGGTCGATTCCAGCATTCCACAATTTCAGATCCAGACGGATGTCACCATCCATGTAATCGCCGGGCTTACCGTGGACTGGAAGGAGCCACCCAAGGTTAATGGCGCCACAATTTCCGGCTCCGCCGTGGTCTCAAACCAAACGACAGAGGACTTTGACTTAACTGTAATCATCGTCGCCGTAAACGAGATCGGCCGGGCGACAGCGCTGGGCTATCAGCACTTCATGATCGCTGGCGGAAGCACCAGCCCGGTGATTCCGTTTGGGTCAGGTCCGGGTACGGGAACATATTACGTTCGGCTGGATGCGGTTGCGCATCATCCCAATCATCGTCACATTTACCGCGCCAGTAAGCAGACCTCCGAGCCGCTCAAGTTGACGCAGTAGGCCGCAAGCCTGGAGCAACTTTGGATTACACATTCCGCCAGAAGACCTTCCAGCAGACCCTGGACGCCGAACGTCTCCAGGGCTTTGTGGTCACGCATCCGGCCAACCTACGCTATTTGTGCGGCTATACCGGGAGCAACGGATTGCTGCTCTTCCTCCGCGGACGCCGTGTTTTTTTCACCGATGGACGCTACACCGAACAGGCGCGCGACGAAGTGCGGGCCGCACGCGTAGTCATTGCCAAGGGGCCGCTGCTACAGGCGGCTGGCAAGGTGATTGGCGAGATGAAGGCCGCCGCGATCGGCTTCGAGGGCGACCACACCACTGTGGCAACCGCAGCCGAGATGCGCAAGCTGGCCGTCAAGAAAATCTCGTGGAAGCCGACCTCCGGCCTGATTATGGGGCAGCGGATGATCAAGGACGCCGATGAACTGCTCATCATTCGCGATGCAGTGAGCATGGGAGCGGCGGTTTACGAGCACGCGCTGCGGTCGATACGTGAGGGAGTGCGGGAGTCGGAGATTGCGGGTGAGCTAGAGTTTGCTGCGCGCCGGGCGGGCGCCGACGGGATGGCCTTCGACACAATTGTCGCGGCCGGCAAACGCTCCGCTCTGCCGCACGGACGGGCCTCCAGCCAGCCGATCCCTCGGCGCGGATTTGTGGTGGTCGATTCCGGGGTTGTGCTGCGCGGCTATTGCTCCGACATGACGCGGACGGTGCATGTGGGCCGCACCAGCCGCGAAGAGCGGCGATGGTATGACGCTGTCCTGGAGGCACAGTTGGCGGGAATTGCCGCCGTAAAGGCGGGAACAACCGCAGGCGCGGTGGACCACGCGGCGCGCCAGGTTCTGCGTCAACACAAGCTGGACCGGTTCTTTACCCATTCCACCGGACACGGGGTTGGGCTGGAGATTCATGAGCCTCCGCGGCTGGGTAAGGCGCAGGAAGAACGGCTGCAAGCGGGAATGGTCGTTACCATGGAGCCGGGAGTATATGTCCCGGACAAGGGCGGCATTCGCATTGAAGATATGGTGCTGGTTACGAAGACGGGCTGTCAGGTGCTGACGCCGGCGAGCAAGGAGTTGATTGAGATTTAGTATCGATCCAAGCCCCTTGCCTGCTGGTTTGGGTCGATATCCCACAATGTCGTATCTGACAATGTAGGACTAACTCTTAGGATGGGTGCGCCTGGCTATTGGGCGATGGGGAGACGAATCACAAACTGCGTTCCCTTGCCCACTTCGCTACGGACGCTTATCGTCCCGTGGTGCGATTCCACAATGCGCCGCGCCAGCGACAGGCCAAGCCCCGTGCCGTGGCCCTTGGTGGTGAAGAATGGCCGGAAGATGTTGGGGAGGGTTTCTGGCGCAATGCCTTTGCCCTGATCGGCGACGGTGATGAGGGCGGCGTCTTTGTCGCGCCGCAAGGTGACATAGATTGTGCCCGGCTTGTCCATCGCCTGAATCGCGTTAAGCAGCAGGTTCAGCAGCACCTGATTGATCTGGTGGGGATCGTGATCGACCGCGGGGATCTCTACGCTGTTGTCCAACTCGATGGTGATGCGCTTGGTGATGGCCTGCTGGCGGGCAAACAGCACCGCGTGTTCGGCGGTTGCACCGATGTCTTTCACCTGGAATTGCGGAGGCTTCGGACGGGCAGTTTCCAGCAGATCGGTGAGAATGCGGTTGATCTGCACCGCTTCTTCTTTGGCGTCTTTGATGACGGCGCGGGCCGGACTGCCTGGCGGCAGGTCGCGACTGACGATTTCTATGACTCCGGCGATTCCGGCCAGCGGATTGCGTATCTCATGCGCCAGGCCTGCCGCCAACTCGCCTAGGGTTGCGAAGTGCTCGGCACGCGACATCTGCGTCTGGTGCAGAAGCTGAATCTCCTCGCGGCTGGCTTTCAACTGCGCCACCATGTCATTGAAGTCGCGGCCCAGGTCGCCGATTTCGTCATTGCGCTCGGCGAAGCTGACGGAGGCCTCCATGTCGCCCAGGGTGACGCGCGCGATCTTGTCTTGCAGTTCCATCATGGGACGGCGCACAGAAACCGCCAGCACCATAATGACTGCGGCGCAGATGAGAAAGGCGCCCGCAGTAGCGATCGTAATGACCTCATGCCGTTCGCCGGCGGCCAATGACAAAGAGACCAGGATGAAAAGCAGCAGCCCATTCAGCAAGACGGCGGCGATGGGTAGAGCGGCCTTCAACGCCCAGTTGATGTGGCGCTTGCGGACGACTGGCACCGGATCCGGTGCGGGCTTTGCAGCCTCGGCTTCGGTCATGCGGATTGTGGCGGAAGCAGTCATTTATAGCTTTTAGCTCTTTGGCTATCGGCGATTTGTTGCGTATTGGGTAGAGCGGACCTTCAGGTCCGCGTCTCGGCTATATTTTGATATCGCGAGCCGGCTTTAGCCGGCGATAGTTTGTGCCGCCGGGCTAAAGCCCGGCGCCTAATTTCAACTCGTGCTTTTACGCGACGCTAAAGCGTCGCTCTACCTGTTGTTTCCCGGACGCGGCGCTTAAGCGCCGCACTACCTTTCAATCCAAGGCCGAGCGATTTGGAGCTGATTCTTTGGGGCCATCTTTGTCCTCAGGTCCGCGGCGCTCAGCCCTGGGTTCCTCATGCGTACGCGTGTAAGCCAGGAAGCAAATACGTGACGCCGAGGAAGGTAAAGATCACGATGCCAAATCCCAGAATGGCGAAGTACGCGGCCCTACGTCCGC
>Ga0302326_10021722_pt1 | contig 13149 bp, 5 predicted proteins | sample Palsa_T0_3_FD_202264 | JGI IMG/M metagenome (GOLD analysis project Ga0302326, IMG submission 202264) | Peat permafrost microbial communities from Stordalen Mire near Abisko, Sweden - Palsa_T0_3 | ecosystem: Environmental > Terrestrial > Soil > Palsa > Peat permafrost | place: Sweden: Abisko... | reverse complement strand
GGAACAGTTTCGGCGTGGAAGACGTACTTGGGATGAGGAAGATCATGATGCCTGCCGGGGTAAAAGAAATTTCCGATTTCCTTTATACCCTAGGCCCTTTCAACAGGTATGCGTCTCCGGTATTGAGTATAGACTCTTACGATCAGGGCCTCTATACTACCGCTGTACTGGATTCTATCAGCCTCTACGGGGCGCAGCATAACCAGCAGATGGGATTCTATTTCATCCCCTTTGCAGAATGGACCTGGAAGAGCTCTATCAGCAACGATTTGCTGCAGGGGACCCGGACACCCCTCAGGGACGTAGTATTGCGGGACAGCAGCGGCCAACCTATCCAGTACAAGACCGGGGATTTCGGCGCTTATGCCCTGGACCCTACCCATCCCGCCGTTCGGGAGGCCATTATCGCCACATTGGAAAAAGCAAAGGCCATCCATGCCCGTTTTCTCAAGATAGATTTCCTGACCGCCGGGGCGCTGGAGTCCACTTCACGTTATGATACTGCTGTCCGGTCGGGGATGCAGGCTTACAGCCGTGGCATGAAGATGCTCAAACACCTGATCGACTCCATCCTGGGCCCCGATATCTTTATCACGCAGGCCATCTCTCCGCTATTTCCCAATCAATATGCGCATACCCGCTTCATATCTACCGATGTATATTCTCATCTGCGCAATGATGAAAAGGGCTTTCCTGATTGGGGCAGTACGGAAGCTTCGCTGGCGATCGGGTCGCATATGTGGTGGCAGCAGGGTACGCTGTGGCCTTATACAAACCTGGATGTCATTGTCATGCAGCATTTCCAGCATAATCCCGATCTCAGGGAACAGGAGGTACGGGTCAGGCTTTATGCCATGATGGTGATGGGCAGCCTATTAGGCGACGGGTCCGATTTTCGCCAGCCTTTGGCGTGTCAACGGGCCCGGACCTTCCTGGACAATCCGCTTGTCTGCGCCTGGTTCAGTCACCCGCAAGCCTTCACCCCGATCAAATGGGCAGACGGCAGGAATATGGATCAGCAAATGATCTTCTACCGGAAAAGTGATACGGCCATGCTTGCCCAGCTCAACTTCAGCGACAATGCGACATTTACACATACTTTTTTTCTCCGCGATCTCGGGTTGACGCCGGGCAAATATGACCTGGTGGATTTTTTGTCGGATAAATTACTTCAGACCATTATACCCGGGCAGACTTCCTTTTCGCTCAGCGTGCCCGAAGACGACGCTGTTATGGTACGTTTTGTCCCGCGATGACCGGAATTTCTATGCAATCGTTTTAATCTCTGCGAAATCGTATCATAATCCATCCTGATCGAAGAATTCGCTATTCTTTAACATCTCCGGCAATGATATCTTTGACTCAACCATTAATGTAAAACTAACACCAGCCCAAAACGATTGCTATGTTAAAATACCTGATTGCGTGTTTGCGTAACCCGCTGACCTATTTGTGTATCTGTCTTGTCGTTACTTTGTTGGCCCCGCGGTGTGGCTGGTCCCAGGAAAAACCTTCCAGGAAAATAACGGTGACAGGAACGGTGAGGGATACTACCGGCCTTCTTTTGCGTAGCGTTAATCTGGTAGTAAAAGGAAATTCCAAAATAGGCACCACTTCGGATGAGAACGGGCGGTTCATCCTGGATGTCCCTTCCGGCTCAACAATAGAATTCACCAGTATAGGTTTTGAGACCATCGATCTTATCGCTTCCGGTGAGCCTATGGCCATCGTGCTTCGTCATTTGAAGAAAGATATGACCGAAGTGGTCGTCACTGCTTTCGGAAAAAAGCAATCCAAAGAAGCTGTGGTCGGTTCGGTCACGAGTATAGATCCCGGAGACCTCAAGATCCCTTCCAGTAACCTCACCACAGCCCTGGCGGGACAGGTGGCCGGGGTAATAGCCTTCCAGCGGACAGGCCAGCCGGGCGGAGATAACGCCTCTTTCTTCGTAAGAGGGGTCACTACTTTCGGCTATAGCGCCAGCCCTTTGATATTGATCGATAATATCGAACTGACTGCCGAGGATCTCGCCCGTCTGCAGGTTGACGACATCGCCAGCTTTTCTATTTTGAAGGATGCCAGTGCAGCGGCGCTATACGGAGCAAGGGGCGCCAATGGCGTCATTCTCGTGACGACCAAGGAAGGAAAGATAGGTAAGGCAAAGGTCAACATCCGGTATGAGAACTCAGTATCCAGGCCGACGAGGAATGTTCAGCTGGCCGATCCGATCACTTACATGAACGATTACAACGAGGCAGTCACTACCCGCAACCCGCTGCAGACGCCTTTCTTCACACCCAATCAGATATTAAGCACCGAGGCCACCGTGAAGCATGCACCGGGCAGCAACCCTTATGTATTTCCCGCCGTCAACTGGATGACCTCCCTGTTCAGGCCACAGACGACCACGGAAAGGGCCAATTTCAGCATTAGCGGCGGAACCAATTTCGCCAAATATTATATAGCCGGATCATACAGCAGGGACAACGGTATCCTGCAGGTGAACCCCGTCAATAATTTTAACTCGGGAATGAAGTTCGAAAATTACCAGCTACGGTCCAATATCAATGTGAACATCACCAAAACGACCGAGGTCATCGTGCGCCTGTGGGGAAACTTCAACGACTATACCGGGCCTATCACCAGTGACCCGAATAATGCAACCGACCTTTATTCCAAGGCGCTACACACCAGCCCCGTCCAATTCCCGGCATATTACAAACCGGACAGCGCCAACCTGCTGACCAAACATATCCTGTTCGGTAACTCCACCGATATCAACGGGAATTTGCTGGATAATCCTTATGCGGACCTGATGTATGGTTATGAAAACTTTTCCCAGTCGAGGATGTCCGCCCAGTTCGAGGTGAACCAGAACTTCGGCTTCCTCGTCAAAGGACTGTCCTTTCACGGGATCTTCAGCACCAACCGTTATTCTTCCTTCAACCTCAACAGGAATTATAAACCTTATTATTATGACGTCGCCAGCTATAACCAAAGCGCCAACACGTATACGCTGAACTGGCTCAACAACGTACCTGGCCAGGCCCAGGAGTTCCTCGGCTATACTCCGGGGACCGATAGTATCATTACCTATCTTTACATGCAGGGATCGCTGGATTACACCCACGCTTTCGGCAAGCATAATATCAGCGCCACATTACTCTCCACCCGTGAACAGACACTGAATGCCAACGAGGGCACCTTACAGGCCTCTCTGCCTTATCGGAATATTGGTGTGTCGGGAAGGGCCACCTATTCATTCGCCAGCAAATATTTCCTGGAATATAACTTCGGACTAAACGCCTCGGAACGGTTTTCCTCCGAGCACCGCTGGGGTTTTTTCCCAACCATCGGGGCTGGTTGGGTAGTGTCCAATGAAGGGTTCTGGGCGGATGGGGGAAAGATAACGGATATCATCACCCGGCTGAAGATAAGGGGAAGCTATGGGCTGGTGGGTAACGACAATATCGGCAGCCAGCGGTTCTATTACCTTTCCAGCGTGAGTGTCGACGCGGGACCCAGCGCAACCTTCGGGTCGACCAACGGGTTTTCCCTGAACGGTACGAGCATCCAGGCCTATCCGAACCCTGACGTCACGTGGGAAGTTTCCCGTAAGGCTAACCTGGCCGTAGAAATGACGTTGCTCAAAAAACTGAATATCGTCGCAGAGATATACCATGAGTACCGGTACGATATCCTGGAGAACCTGGGATACGTACCCAATACGGATGGGCTGGAAGCGCCCATTGCCGCCAACCAGGGAACGGCCTATTCCAAAGGGATCGACCTGAGCGTCGATTACAAGCAGAACTTCACCAAGGATCTGTGGCTCATCATCCGGGCTAACCTGACCGCCACCCAGAGCAAGTATGGAAAATATGAGGAACCGCAATACACCTATCCCTGGGAATATACCTCGGGGACCTATATCAACCAATCCAGGGGATATATAGCCGAGCGTCTTTTTGTGGATGACAAGGAAGCCGCGAATTCCCCGACGCAGATTTTCAACAGTTCACCGCCGCCTATCGGTGGCGATATCAAATACAGGGACATCAATAAGGACGGGGTGATCGACCAGCACGACGAAGTTCCCATCGGACTGCCTACCACGCCGGAGGTGATATATGGGTTCGGTTTTTCAGCGGGGTATAAGAACTTCGACTTGTCGACTTTCTTTCAGGGACTGGCCAGGGAATCCTTTTATATCGATCCGAGTTCTGCCGGTACCGCGCCCTTCGTCAACAATGCGCAGTTACTCCAGTCCTATGCCAATAATCATTGGTCCGAAGCCAACCAGAATTTATATGCGCTGTATCCCAGGCTTTCCCCGATCGATATCGACAACAACGAGCAGTCCAGCACCTGGTGGATGCGTAATGGAAGTTTCCTGAGACTGAAATCCCTGGAGGCGGGCTATTCACTCCCCAAAAAACTGATCCGGCCTATGAAGCTGGACAATGTAAGGTTTTACTTCAACGGGCTGAACCTCTTCCAGTGGACCGCCTTTAAGCTGTGGGATCCTGAAATGGGCGGCAACGGACTGGCCTATCCCATTCAAAAGGTTTATAACATAGGTGTCAACGTTAACTTCTAACAACTGCTTTGAATATGAAAAAGATTATACGATTTGTCCTGGTAGTCCTGCCCTTGTGTATCGGCGCTGCCTCCTGTAAAAAATACCTCAACGTCGTCCCGGACGATGTGGCGACCCTCAGCAGCGCATTTACCAATGCCAATGAAACAGAGGCCTATCTTTTCGGCTGTTATTCGACATTGCAGTCCCTGGCTGACGTCCGTGGGAATGCCGGGTTTTCCGCCTCCGGTGAAATTATCTGGCCTTATCCCCTGACTGACCTTACGACGCTGGGCGGCCTGGGCGGAGATGACGGATTCGAGCTGATGCGCGGTTTTCAAAATGAGACGAACCCTATCCTCAACTATTGGGACGGTTATAACCTCGGACAGGATATGTGGGTGGCCATCAGAAGATGTAATACCCTCCTGGCGAACATCAATATCCCCCTTGACCTTCCCCAATATGAAAAAACAAGGATGATCGGGGAAGCCGAATTCCTGAAGGCTTATTTTCATTACTACCTGCTGAGATTATACGGCCCCATTCCCATCATAGACGTCAACCTCCCCACCGATGCCTCGGCGTCCCAGGTGCGGGTCAAGCGGCAGTCCGTCGACTCCTGTTTTCATTATATCGTCAACCTACTGGACAGTGCAGCCAGCAAACTGCCCCCCATTATTCAGAACGTAGCCGTGGAAGACGGCCGGGTCACTTCCGCCATTGCCCTTGCCGTCAAGGCCGAGGTGCTGGCGACGCAGGCCAGTCCGTTGTATAACGGCAATCCGGACTACAGTCCCATGAAGGGTATTAACGGAGAAAGCCTGTTCTCCGCCTCCTCCGATCCTGCGAAATGGCAGGCGGCGCTGACTGCCTGCCAGGCCGCCCTGGCTGCTGCAAATTCGGCAGGGGCTGCTTTGTATACTTTAAGGATCAATGAGCCCATTGTGCATGCATCGGACAGCACCCTGGAACTGCTGACCATCCAGGGGGCCGTAACGGACAGTTGGAATACCGAACAGATATGGACCCTCAATCCCGGTTTCGGTTGGCAGTATATGGCTTCACCCAGGGTTACCTCGGACGCGGCGTCGAACGTCTTTGCCGTCTATTCGAATTTTTCCGTGCCTATCGGGGAATCTGAATTGTTCTATACCAATCACGGGGTGCCTATCACCGAAGATGTTAGCTGGGATTACAATAACCGCTATACGATACAGAACGGCGACTCGGCGCATTTTTATTATATCAAATATGGGTATCCCAGCGCCAAGGGAAATTTCTACCGGGAGCCGAGGTATTATGCAGATGTCGCCTTCGATGGCAGCATCTGGTTTGGGTCCGGCATCACAGACGATAACAATGCCAACTATATCAATGCCGTCAACGGGTTTGCGTCGCGGGTGGACAACCTGCGCTACAATTGCACGGGCTACTGGGCGAAGAAACTGGTGCCCTGGCAAACCGCTTTCGGCCAGACCAGCGTGCAGCAGGGCTATTCCTGGCCTTTTATGCGCCTGCCGGCCCTCTGGCTTTTATATGCCGAATGCCAGAACGAAGTCAACGGCCCCAGCGCCACCGCCTATCAATATATCGATTCGGTAAGAGCGAGGGCGGGGCTTCCGGGTGTAGTCGCCTCCTGGGCTCAATATTCCAATAACCCCGGTAAGCCCGCTTCGCAGGCTGGGTTGAGAGCGATCATCCACCAGGAGCGCAGGATCGAGCTGGCCTTCGAAGGACAGGCCGGCTGGGACCTCAGGAGATGGAAGGAGTTGCAAGGGGTAATGAGCGGGCCCATGCAGGGATGGAACGTATTCAACAAGACCGTACAGGGCTTCTACCAGGTAACGAATGTTTTTCAACCCCTGTTCGGCCTCAAAGATTATTTCGTGCCGTTGCAAACCTATGACCTCACGGTGGACCCTAACCTGGTACAAAACCTTTATTGGTAAACCCATTCAATTGCTTGTATGAAAAATAGACTGAAAATAAATTGTTGCCTGATCGCGCTGGTGATGACGGTCCTCCACTTGTCCTGCTACAGGGAGGACAGTTACAATACGGTGGTATCCACGGACATGACCAAGCCGGGACCTGTCACCAACGTACAGGTCAGCAATTTCAACGGGGGGGCGTATATCACCTACACGCTGCCCAATTCCGCCAATATCCTGTATGTCCAGGCTGATTACATGATCAATAGCAAGACCAGCCGGCAGACAAAATCCTCCTACTATTCGGACAGCATCACCGTCAGCGGTTTTGCCCAAAGCCAGGACTACCAGGTTACATTGACCGTAGTGTCAAGGGCGCAAGTGAAATCTGACACGGTGACCGTCACCGTTCATCCGGGTACGCCGCCTTACCTGCTGGCCCTTCCGTCAGTAACCATGGTGCCCGATTTCGGTGGCGTGAACATTACCTGTATCAACCCGACCCTGGCCAATATCGGGATTATTACCATCACCCCCGACAGTACCAACAAACTCCAGATCGTCAATCAGGATTATACCAATGCGGACTCGAATAATTTCAGCCTGCGGGGATATGATACGGTGTCACGGGTTTTCGGGGTCTATATCACCGACCAGTTCGGAAATGTCTCCGATACGGTGTTCGCTACTATTAAGCCCATCTACGAAGTACTGATGACAAAATCGCTTTTCAACGCCTATGTGCTGCCCAGCGATGTGCTGTCCTATAACAGCTATTACGGGCTGCAGAACCTGTGGGACGGGAATACAGGCGAGCCGACCTATAACACTGCGCAACCGATCACGCCGCTGGTATGGCCGGCCTGGATGACATTCGATATGGGGGAAACAGCCAAGCTCAGCCGGTATGTGATGTGGGACAGGGGTATCGATGGATCCGAGGACTTCATGTGGGGTTTCGGTGCACCCGGGACCTGGGCGATCTGGGCAAGGCCGGACCAGCCGGTAGATGAAGTCATGCCGGACAGTACGAGTTTCCCTGCACTGGGACAGACGACACCCGGCGGCTGGATCTTTATGGGCAAATTCCAAATTCCGGGCCAACCCTCGGGGCTTGCCAATCCGAACTACACCAGCGCCGACCTGGCATTCTGGAATGCGGGCTTTGATTTCAATTTCTCGCTGCTCCTGCCCAAGGTGCGATACATTCGTTTTGAATGCCTGAACAATGCGGGAGGGACGAATAACTTTTTTGACATAAACGAAATGTCGTTTTACGGCGACAACAGATAAAATAAAGAATATGAAACATCCGATCACCGCCCGGCTGCTGTTCCTTTGCTTCCTGCTGGTCTTTTCCTGTGAAAAGCCAACAGACTACCGTAAGTACCTGAACGGCCAGGAGATCACCTATCCCGGCATCCCTTCCGACCCGGCTGTCTATCCCGGTAACGGCCGGCTGCTGCTGACCTGGCATCCCAACCCCGATCCCAGTGTGACCAAATATGAGGTCTATTGGAATAATTATGCCGACTCCATCACTGTGCCGGCGACGTCTCACAATCCGTCCGATACCGTCAGGTGCTATGTCAACAATTTGGCTGAATACACGTATACTTTCTTCGTCAATGCTTTCGATAGCGTGGGGGATAAGTCTGTTACAACAGAAATCGATAACGCTCACGTCTATGGGCCTATCTACCAGGCCGGGCTCCACAACCGGCTGCCCAACACCGACACTCCTTATGTCGTGAACGCAAACAATTCCGTCACTTTATTTTTCAGCACGCCGGATACGATCAACATTACCACCAGTCTTAGCTACACCGACTCGACGGGAAAGGCTGTGACGGGCTCCATTTCTCCCGACAGTTCTTCTGTCACCCTCCTGAGTTTCCAGTTTGGTTCGTCCCTGCTGTACCAGTCCTCTTATATACCTCAGCGGGGGGCCATCGATACCTTCCTGACAACCAAATCCGATACTTTTCCCAGCATTTTCCGTTTGGTTGAGTGTAACAAGGCGCTTTTCGCAGCGATTAACGAACCTACGGACATGCAGCCCTATGAAGCGCAAACCAATGTCAGCGTACTGTGGAACGGCAGCGTAGGGCCACAGGGATTTCCTAATGTCTTTCACAGCGATGGCGCCAACTCGCTGCCGCAAACGATCACGTTCGATATGGGCGCCCTCTATACCGACCTGGCGGTGATCGAAGAAACCGGGCGTAACTGTTGTCACAACCCCAACGATTTTGAAGTATGGGGTATTGCCGATACTACGGGGGCTTTCCCGACGCTGGCCAGTAATGATCCCGGATGGAAGGCGCAGAATATTTCACTGGGGTGGACCGAACTGACCGAGGCATTCCGTTCTGATGACGGCGAGGCGGCTATGAAGTTCAACTTTATCAGTAATCCGCCGCCTGTACGGTTTATCCGGTTCCGGGTCATTCAGACGGTAGACCAGTCGAATTATGTTAACATGAGCCAGCTGACTTTCTGGTACAAACTATAATCCATTAGAATCAGCAGATACTCCATTCCTGGCCGGCGGAGAGACCCTAAATTTGACAGGATATGATATCGAAGATTCACGGTGCCGCTCTCGTTTCGCTGATTTGTTTGTCCGGATATTGTTTCGGGCAAAGCCCCCCCCTCCATTCCCCCCTCCGCCTGTGGTATGATAAACCTGCCGGCATCTGGGAAGAAACCCTGCCCCTGGGCAACGGCCGTCTGGGGATGATGCCGGATGGCGGTATCCAACAAGAGAATATCGTCCTAAACGATATCACGCTGTGGTCGGGCTCGCCCCAGGATGCCAATAACTATGAAGCCCATACAGTACTCCCGCGCATAAGACAACTCTTGCTGGAAGGGAAAAACGATTCCGCCCAGGCACTGGTCGATCAATCCTTTATCTGTAAAGGTCAGGGGTCCGGTGGCATTCGTTATGGCTGCTACCAGGTATTGGGCAGCCTGCACCTGCAATTTACCTATGACGGACTGTCCGTCGCCGCCACCACGCCTGCCCCCGCCACGCCTGCCGCCGATCACTACGAGCGGGAACTGTCGCTGAACGATGCCGTGGCCAGGTGTACCTACCGCGTGAACGGCGTCACCTACAAAAGAGAGTACTTTACCAGTTTTGGCGATGATGTCGATGTCATCCGCATCACTGCAGACCGGCCGGGACAATTGAACTGCAAAGTATCGATCGACCGGCCGGAAAGATCGGTAACATCCGTATCGGGCACAGAACTGCAGCTATCGGGACAATTGGACAACGGGACCGATGGGAAAGGCATGCAATACCTCAGCAGGGTTAGGTGCCGGCTAAAAGGCGGAACCCTGACCACCGGCGAAAAATCACTTGTCATAAAGAATGCCACGGAGATCATTCTTTTTGTTTCCTCTTCGACCGATTGGAAAGGCGCTCCATTCAGGGAACTGTCCGCAAAAGCGCTGGCCACCGCATTTAACCGTCCCTATGCAGAACAGTTACGGCTCCATATCGCGGCCTATCAAAAATTGTTTAACAGGCTAAGCCTTGACATCGGCTCTCCGGCTGTCACTGCGTTGCCTACCGACCAGCGGCTCATCCGCTATCACCAGGACCCTTTCGCGGACAATGGATTCCCGGTCCTCTTCTTCCAGTTCGGCCGTTATCTCAACATCGCCAGCACTCGCGTAGGGCTGCTACCGCCCAACCTGCAAGGGCTTTGGGCCAACCAGATCCACACGCCATGGAACGGCGACTACCACCTGGACATCAATATACAAATGAACCAATGGCCTGTCGAAGCCGCCAACCTGTCCGAACTAAATCTCCCCCTCGCCGACCTGGTCGCGGGCATGGTCCCGGAGGGCAAGAAAACGGCTAAAGCCTATTATAACGCCGACGGGTGGGTGGCGCATGTGATCACCAACATCTGGGGATTTACCGAGCCCGGGGAATCCGCTTCCTGGGGCGTCTGCAAGGTTGGGGGAGGATGGCTGTGCGACAATCTCTGGCAGCATTATGCCTTTACCAATGACCTGGCTTATCTGCAAAAGATCTATCCTATCCTGAAGGGATCGGCGGAATTTTATAGCAGCATGCTCATCGAAGACCCGGATAACGGCTGGCTGGTGACGGCGCCCTCTTCCTCCCCGGAGAACTCCTTTTATCTGCCGAATGGCCATTCAGCCAGCATTTGCATGGGGCCCACCATTGACAATCAGATCATCCGCGAACTGTTTAACAACGTTATCACCGCATCAAAGCGGTTAGGCATCGACGCACCCTTCAGCGCGACATTAGCCACCCGGTTGAAACGACTTCCCCCGCCGGGTGTCGTCGGCCCCGACGGAAGACTGATGGAGTGGCTGAAACCTTATGCCGAAACCGAACCCCATCATCGCCACGTCTCCCATCTTTATGGATTATATCCCGCCTGCCTGATCACCCCGGACAGTACGCCGGACCTGGCGGAGGCCTGCCGGAAAACCCTGGAAGCCCGGGGCGACGACGGTCCGAGCTGGAGCATCGCATACAAAATACTTTTTTGGGCCCGCCTTCGCGACGGCAACAGAGCCGGGAAACTACTGAATCAATTACTGAATCCTACTATAAAAACCGACATGAATTATGGAGCAGGCGGGGGCATCTACCCAGACCTGCTATCGGCCGGGCCGCCGTTCCAGATAGACGGCAATTTCGGAGCTGAGGCCGGTATCGCTGAAATGCTGATCCAAAGCCATGCCGGGTATATCGAATTGCTGCCTGCCATCCCCGATGAATGGAAGGCCTCCGGCCATGTCAGGGGCTTGAAAGCCCGGGGAAACTTTACGGTTGACTTCCGGTGGAAGGATGGCAGGGTAACGGAATACCGCATCAACTCACCCTCGCCTGTTAGGGTCAGCGTGAAGGTGAACGGGCAGATAAAAGAGATCATGTCGGGGGATACAGTGCACAAGGAGGCACGGCCGTTGCCCTATGCAGGCTATTTTACGAGGCGGAAGGGCCTGGGGCGCAGCTATGTCGCTATCGCTAAAGATAAAAATGCCACAGTAGCTTTCCTGGGTGGGTCCCTCACCTATAACCCCGGCTGGCGGGACAAGGTCTGTGACTGGCTGAGGGCGCGCTATCCGCAGACCCATTTTCATTTTATCGCAGCGGGCATCCCATCGCTGGGCAGCGTACCCCACGCCTTTAGGTTGCAGCAGGATGTATTGGATTCCGGGCGGATAGACTTGCTGTTTATCGAGACGGCGGTCAATGACCGGGTCAACGGCACCGATAGCCTTTCACAGGTCCGTGCCCTGGAAGGGATCGTCAGGCATGCCCGTAAAAGTAATCCTGCCATGGATATCGTCATGATGGCTTTTGCGGACCCGGACAAGACCGGGGATTATGATGCCGGTAAAATACCCGTAGAAGTGGCCAACCAGGAGTTGGTAGCCGCCCATTATGGGCTGCCCTCTATCAATATCGCAAAGGAGGTCCATGATAAAATAAGGCTTGGAGAGTTCAGCTGGGAAAAAGATTTCAAAGATATACATCCCGCAGCATTCGGGCAGACGCTGTATTTCGAAAATATAGCGGCATTGCTGGACGACTGTTACGGCAGCAATGTCACCAGCCAGCCGATCCATCCCTTGCCTGTTCCGCTCGACAGGGCCAGCCTCGAAAATGGACAGTATTGTGCGGTCAACAACGCCCGTCACGACACCGCATGGGTGCTGGATAAGGACTGGACCCCTCGGGATAGTGCATCCACACGCCCCGGATTCGTCAACGTGCCTGTCCTGACGGCTTCGTTGCCGGGGGCAGAACTCACCCTGCCCTTTGAGGGAACGGCTGCGGGGATCGCCGTGGTTTCCGGTCCGGATGCGGGTGTCATCGACTATTCGGTAGACGACCGGCCTTTCAGACAGCTGGACTTATATACCCAGTGGAGTGGATGGTTGCATTTACCCTGGTATCTGCTGCTGGGTAGCGGCCTGGCGGATGGCTCCCATATCCTTCACATCAGGATCAGCGGGGCAAGTAACCCGCATAGCAAAGGGCATGCATGCCGTATCGTACATTTTCTCGTCAATGATAACAAACATCGTCATTAAAGACAGGCGCTTTCCCCTGGAAAAAGGGGCGGGCAGTGATGCCATACACCGCGACCCCATCTACTCTTATGCGGTAACTGAGCTTCATGATGACAGCGGGCTGTCGGGTATCGGACTGGCCTTTACCCTGGGAGAAGGCAACGATATGGTATGCCGGGCTGCGCAGTTTTATGCAGAACGGCTGAAAGGGCGGGACATAGAAGATCTGATGGCAGGCTTCGGAGATGTATTCAATGCATTATCGAATGAGCAGCAGTTCCGGTGGCTGGGCCCGCATAAAGGCGTCGTGCACCTGGGGCTGGCTTCGGTTACTAATGCTTGTTATGATCTGTGGGCCAAAAAGCGCGGTGTTCCCTTATGGAAACTGCTGATCGATCTTTCGCCGGAAGAAGTGGTGCAAACGCTGGACCTTTCTTACCTGGAAGATGCATTGACCCGCGAACAGGCGCTGAAATTACTGAAGGATAACCTGCCCGGCAAAAAACGCCGGGAAGGTATACTGGCGGCGGGTTATCCCGGGTATGACACATCCAT
>Ga0302326_10021720_pt1 | contig 13151 bp, 11 predicted proteins | sample Palsa_T0_3_FD_202264 | JGI IMG/M metagenome (GOLD analysis project Ga0302326, IMG submission 202264) | Peat permafrost microbial communities from Stordalen Mire near Abisko, Sweden - Palsa_T0_3 | ecosystem: Environmental > Terrestrial > Soil > Palsa > Peat permafrost | place: Sweden: Abisko... | reverse complement strand
CGCTGGCGTAGGTGACCGGAAGCGCTTGGTGTCGCTGGCGTAGGTGACCGGAAGCGCTTGGTGTCGCTGGCGTAGGTGACCGGAAGCGCTTGGTGTCGCTGGCGTAGGTGACAGGCCGGGCGGGGTGGCAGGTGGGCTGGAAGGTGGGTCGCGGGCGGGGTGGAAGGCGAGGTAGCGGGGGGGTGGCGGGTGGGCATCTCGAGCAGGTGAGGGCGAGTGGGGTGGCGGGGTAGCCGACAGTTGATTGCAGATAAAGGACGGGCGGGGACTTATCGGGCCAATAGGGGCAGACGGAGGATGCGGAACGGCCATAATGTGCGGGTGACACCCTTGGAGCAGTTGTCCGTGGGCGACGTGGCCGCCAATCCCGTGCTGGCCGAGGTGATCCGGTCCGGGTTCGTGGAGTCCCGGCACCGCGGCACCGTCGTCGCGCTGGCCGCCGACGGCACGTTCGCATTCACGGCGGGCATCGCCAACGCACCCGTCTTCCCCCGCTCGTGCAACAAGCCGCTGCAGGCGGTGGCGATGATCCGGGCCGGGCTGCCGCTCGACGGCGAACTGCTCGCGCTCGCCGCCGCCAGCCACTCGGGCGAGGACTTTCACGTCCAGGGCGTGCACGACATCCTCGACTTCGCCGGGCTGACCGAGGACGACCTGCGCTGCCCGGCCTCGCTGCCCTTCGACGAGCCGACCGCCCGGCGGCTGATCAGGGAGTCCGATGAGCCGGAGTCGCGGGTTCGGTACAACTGCTCGGGCAAGCACGCGGCCATGCTGGCGACCTGCATCGCCAACGACTGGCCGACCGAGACCTACCTGGAGACCGAGCACCCGCTCCAGATCCGCATCCGGCGCACGATCGAGGACCTGGCCAGGGAGCCGATCGCGGCGGTCGGGGTGGACGGCTGCGGCGCCCCGGTGTTCGCGCTCACGCTGGGCGGCCTCGCCCGGTCGTTCCGGGCCATGGTGCTGGCCGAGCCGGGCACCCCGGAGCGGAAGGTCGCCGACGCGATGCGCAAGTTTCCGTCCTGGACGTCCGGCACCACCAGGGACGAGAACCGACTGATGACCGACGTCCCCGGGCTGCTGCTGAAGTCCGGGGCGGAGGGCGTGGACGCGTTCGCGCTCCCGGACGGAACGGCCGCCGCGGTGAAGATCGAGGACGGCAACCCCCGCGCCCGCACCCCGGTCACCGTCGCCATCCTGGCCATGCTCGGCGCGCAGCCGCCGATCGGGCTGGCCACCACCGACGTCCTCGGCGGGGGCGCGCCGGTCGGCGTGATCCGCGCGGCCAGGCTCGCGTAGCGAGCCTGGCCGCGGCAGCGCGAGCGGGGCGCTGACCGCCATTCACGGGGACGTAACGTCCCGGTGCCGAGTCGTAACGTGGTGGCATAGCCGGCCAGGTAGAAACCAGAGCATGGCCCCTCAGACACCTGAAGAACTCGCCGCCGCGATCGAAGCGGACGGCATCGAGTTCCTGTTCGCGATGTTCGTCGACCTGCACGGCAAGCCGTGCGCGAAGCTCGTCCCGGTCTCCGCGCTTGACGAGATGCTGAACGGCGGCGCGGGGTTCGCCGGTTACGCCGCCGGCCCGATGGGGCAGACCCCGGCGGACCCGGACCTGATCGCGGTGCCGGACATCAGCTCCTACACCCCGATGCCGTGGCGCCCCGGTCTGGCGATCGTCATGTGCGACCCGCACGTGGACGGAAAGCCCTGGCCGTACGCCCCGCGCGTCATACTCAAGAACGCGCTGGCGGACCTGGCGGCACGGGGCATGTCGTTGAACGCCGGCGCCGAACCGGAGTACTTCCTGGTCAGGAAGACCGAGGCCGGCGGTATCAGGGTGGCCGACGAACTCGACGACGGGGGCCTGCCCTGCTATGACGCCAAGGGCCTGACCAGGAGCTACGCGTTCCTCACGACGCTGAGCAAGACAATGAACTCACTCGGCTGGTCCAACTACGCGAACGACCACGAGGACGGGAACGGCCAGTTCGAGCAGAACTTCAAGTACTCCGACGCGCTCACCACCGCCGACCGGGTGATCATCTTCAGGTACATGGTGCATGCGCTCGCCCAAGAGGCGGGCATGCTCGCCACGTTCATGCCCAAGCCGTTCAAGGACCGCACCGGCACCGGCCTGCACCTGCACCTGTCCCTGTGGGATCTGGAAGGCAACACGCCGCTCTTCCACGACGACCACGATCCGCGCAAGCTCGGGCTGTCCGGACTGGCCTATCAGTTCATCGGCGGCGTCCTCGAGCACGCGGCGGGGCTGACCGCGGTCGCCTGCCCGACGGTGAACTCCTACAAGCGGGTGTCGGCCGGCGCCCCGCTGTCCGGCGCCGCGTGGGCCCCAGGTTTCGTCACCTACGGCGGAAACAACCGGACGCAGATGATCCGCGTCCCCGACAGCGGCCGGATCGAGGTCCGCGTCGTCGACGGCCTGGCCAACCCCTACCTCGCGCTCACCGCGCTGCTCGCCGCCGGGATCGATGGCATCGACCGGAACCTCGAGCCCGGCGAGCCCAACCGGGAGAACCTGTTCGACATGGAGGTCTCGGCGGTCAGGGAACGCGGGATCACCCAGCTGCCCGCCACGCTGGCCGAGGCGGCGGCCGCGCTGGCCGCCGACGGGGTGCTGCGTGAGGCGTTCGGGAAGGTGCCGGGCGGCGAATACGTGGACTACTACGCGACCGTCAAGCGGGCCGAGTTCGCGGAGTACCACGCCGAGGTCTCCCCGTGGGAAGTCCGCCGCTATCTCACGGCGTGACGGCCTCCGAGTAAAGCCACTCCCTATCACCACTCCGTACAATGGACGACGTGAGCACCGCTGTTGTCCTCCGGGGGGGAGACCCCGCGCCACTTGAGGCGACGCTGTCTTCGGTCATCGCGCTGCGCGTCAAGGAGGCGCGGCAGCGCAAGGGGTTGCCAATCCGGACGCTGTCCGAGCGGACCGGCATATCCAAGGGGATGCTCTCCAAGATTGAGAACGCCCAGGTGTCACCCAGCCTCGCCACCCTGGCCAGGCTGGCCGAGGCCCTGGACGTGCCGCTCACCTCGTTCTTCCGCGGCTTCGACGAGGAACGCGACGCGATCTTCGTCAAGGCCGGCCACGGCGCCGAGATCCGCCGCGAGGACGCGGCGGCCGGCCACCACTACCAGCAGCTCGGCTTCATGCGCGGCCAGCACCGCCGGATGACCCCGCAGCTCGTGACGCTCACCAAGGGCGTCGAGGTCTTCCCGCTCTACCAGCACCCAGGCACCGAGTTCCTCTACATGCTGGAGGGCGTGATGGCCTACGGCCACGGCCGAGCCGTCTACGTGCTTGAGCCCGGCGACGCGCTGCAGTTCGACGGCGAGGCGTCGCACGGCCCGGTTGAGCTGATCAGGCTTCCCGCGCGGTTCCTGTCGGTGACCGCCGTTGGCACCGTGCACGACTCGTCTTGAGGCGTCCCGCGCATCATGAAGTGTTCGAGATTCAGGGCGTAAGACCACGGCGAGATCGACGTCTCTGAGGCGGAAGCGGACGTAGCGGGCCGCCATCTGGGCCTCGATGCGGCCGAGGCGGCCCTTGTCGGCTTCGTCGATGATCACGCGGGCCACGCCGGCGGCGCGGGCGGCGCTGGTGAAGGAGCGGCCCGGGGAGCGGGTGATCACCACCTCGCCGTCAGCCTTCGCGCCGGCCCGCTGAATCGCCCTGATCGCCTTCGCGACGAGGGCCCGGGCGGCGTCCTTCTCCTTCTTGTTCGGCATCAGGCCCGGGTGCTGCAGGCCGAACGAGGCCCCGTGGATCCGGGCGACGGTCACCACCCGGATCCGGCTGCCCTGCGCAAGTTCCACCGCGAGGGCGATCGACGCGTCGCTGAACGGCTTGCCCGTGGAGGCGAGCAGAACCCCGGCGGACGGGAGCGCCGCCCTCGGGTTGGCCCGCCGCCAGGGGAGCAGGGAGGCTGGGGCAGCGCCACGGCCCGCTGCGAAGGTCATGCTTCTTCCTGCGCCAGCTCGGGCTCGACCACCGCTACCGGAGCGGGACGGCGCAGGTCAGAACGCTTCCGCCAGTAGTACAGCGGGAAGTACACGGCCATGACCACCAGGCCGAGGAAAAACAGGTACGGGCCCGAGTTCGGGGCGACCACGATGTTCGGCGCGTTCCAGCCGCCGTAGAAATAGACCACCGTCCAGAACAGGAAGATCCCGAGCGCCAGGAAGCGCACAAACCCTGGCAGCCGGAGCGGGCGTTCGACGTTCGGCCGCATTTGCCGGTAGACGAAGTAGCCGGCCAGCGACATGGCGCAGGCGAACAGGTAGCCGGCGTTGGAGAAGATGTAAATCCGCACGGGCGAGCCGAACAGGACCACCACCATCGACGCCACCACGTTGAAGGCCATCGAGCGGGACGGCACGCCGTGCCTGTTCACCTTGCCGAACCATCGGGGCAGCATGCCGTCTTCCGACGCCTGGTAGAGCGAGCGGCCGGTGCCCATGATCGCGTTCAGCACCGACAGCAGCAGCGCCAGGATCAGCGGCAGGCCGATGAACCACTTGATCCAGGAGCCGTGGCCGAAGATCGCGCCGGTGAAGTCCGTGTACAGCGTCAGCGGGTCGCTGGTGGTCAGGGCCGCGCCGAGCACGCCGACGAAGACCAGCGGGGTCAGGATGTAGATGAGCATGCCGTAGATGCCCTCGGCGGTCAGCGCGATCTTCGCGTCCCGGGGGCCGTTGCGGCACTCCCCTACGTAGCAGGCGGCCGCCTCCATCGCGATCACGCTCCAGGTGATCGGGAACATCCAGGCGATGATGAACGTGAAGTTCGCGTGGACGCCGGCCGGGGCGTGGAAGCCGGCGATGTTCGACCAGTGGAAGGAACCGGTCTTGAACAGCGGGAGCACCACCAGGACCGTTAGCGGGACCATAGAGGCGATGCCGAGGACGGTGGCGAAGCCGGCGCCGAGCTTCACGCCGAGGTAGCAGGGGACGTAGATCACGAGCAGGCCCGCGAAGCTGATCAGCAGCACGGTCGTCGAGACCGGCGCGCCGTACGTGCCGAACAGGTGGATCGTGCCGCCCTGCGGGATGTTGAACAGGCTGGACAGGTAGGCGGCGGTGAGGATCATGTTGATCGGCGCGACCGGGAACCAGCCGAGCCAGTACGACCAGCCGGAGAGGCCGCCTAGGTGCTTGGCGGCCGTCCTGCCCACGAGGGGCTCGAAGCTCGCGGCCGCGAAGGACGGGATGCCGCCGGTCCGGTCGGGCCACATGCAGGCCAGTTCGGCCAGGCACAGGCAGAGCACCAGGCCGAAGATCGTGTTGATGCCGATCGCCCAGATCGCGGTCGCGCCCATGCCCTGCACCGCGTAGGGCGCAATCCCGGTGACCAGGATCGTTCCGGCCAGGCCGATGACGAACGCGCCCCACCAGTTGGTGCCCTTCTGTAGCCCGGTCTGCGTCTCGGGTGTAATCGCCGCCATCCGGCACCTCGCAATCTCCGCGGTTACGTCACACCAGGAGACAGGCGGCGCGTTACACCTAGATGTTGCAGGTCACCGGCGAGGTTAGGCGCGTGTAACGGGCGGCTCGGTTTCCGGAAACAATGACGCACCTGCGGTGCCCGAGCCGCGGGCGCCTTCAGGTGAGGTGAGCGGCGAGAGCGAAGCGGGGATCCGGGGCGGCGCGGCCGGTTGCCAGATCGGTCAGGATTTCGCCGAGGAGGGGGGCGAACTTGGCGCCGTGGCCCGAGCAGGCCGAGGCGATCACGAACGGGCCCTCGCGGTCGAGGATGAAGTCCTCATTGGCGGTGGACGTGTACAGGCAGGTGACCTCGTTGACGGGGCTGCTGTTCAGGCCCGGGAGGCGTTTCCTGGCGAACGCCGTCGTGCGCTGACGGGCGCCGGGATCGACGTTGAAGTCTCGGCCGTCGGCGGTGGCGACGGCTCCGCCTCGGTGCTCGCCCAGCTTGATCGCGCCGGGGACCTCGCCGCTGCGGCCACCGGGCAGACCGTAAAAGTCATCGATGTCGTCTCGGTAGATGAAGATGGGCCAGGGCTGCGGCGGCAGGTCGCGGGGGGCGAAGTGGAACACCTGCTGCTGGGTCACCGCCAGCGGGGGAAGCCGGACCAGGTCGCCGACGATCGGGGCGATCCAGGCGCCGGCCGCGACGACAGCCACCGGCGCCGTGAACGTGCCGCTGTCAGTGTGCACGATGGCACCGTCGCCCCCTGGCGTCGGTGCCAGCCGGGTGACCGGGGTGCCCATCCGGACGTCCGCGCCGACGGCGGCGAGGCGGAGCATCGCCGCCATCGCGGATTCCGGGTCGAGCACGCCCGCGTCGGCGTGGAACATGACCGGGCCGCCGCCGTCGAAGGAGATTCCCGGCCAGCGCTGCGCGGCCTCGGCGGGCTTGAGCAGCTCGGCCGGGACGCCGCACGAACGCAGGACCGCATGCAGCCGTTCCGGGTTCCGCAGCGGGCCGAAGTCGACGCCGCCGGTGAGGTGCAGCAGCGACTCCCCCGACTCGGCTTCCAGCCGCCGCCACAGCTCGCCGGCCTGCCCGGTGAGCCGTACGTACAGTGGGTCCGGGTACGCACGGCGGAAGATCCGGGCGCTGCCGTGCGAGCTGCCCCGCCGGTGCCCGGCGGGAAAAGCCTCGAGCACCACGACCGACAGGCCGCGGGCCGCCGCCGCCCACGCGGCGGCCGAGCCGGCCAGGCCGGCCCCGACGATGATCAGGTCCGCGGTCTCGGTCATGACGGGACCACCCAGCGGCCCCCGCGGTCGTTCGGCACCACCACAACGATGCCGGACCCGAACATGCGCCGCCGCAACTGGGCGGCCAGGCAGCCGTCGTCGGCGCCGCCGCCCGAGGGCGCGCCGGAGCCGGAACCGGGGCCGCGGGCGCCGGGCGGCGGGCCGGTTTCGTCGAGGACGACCACCCGGGCACCGCGCGACCGTGCCATCCGCACGACCGCACGCGCGGGCGAGCCGGTGACCGCGATGTGCCCGAGGGCCGCCACGCCGGCGTCGTCGAGCACGCTCATCGCCAGCGCGACGGTCCGGCGCACCTGCTCTGGCAGCGGGTTATCTCCGGATGGGTGCACCGATGCCCCCGTGCCCCCCGGCGGGGGGCGCTGACCCGCCATCCGCTGCGCGGACGCGTCCAGGCAGGCCAAACGGCCGGAGACGGGGGGCGTTGAGGGGTACGCCGGGACCGTTCGGGATGATCGATTGGGGCTTTGACTTGGGATTGCCGCTCGGGAGCCTTGTTCAGAGCCGATGCCGATGACGGTCACCACCGATCCGCCCGCCAACTCGGCGGTGCGCAGGATGGCGGCGTGCGAGACGGCGGTCCCGGCGATGACGAGAAGCACTCGGCTGGCCGTCGCGGGTGCATCCTGCGGCCCGGCGCTCATCCACCCGCACCGGGGATCCAGTCGGTGCCGGCCAGCGGAACCTTCGCCATGGCGGCGGCCTCGATGGTCAGCGCCGCCAGGTCCTCGGGCTCCAGGTTGTGCACGTCGGACTTGCCGCAGGCGCGGGCGAGCATCGTCACCTCCATGGTGAGCGCTCTCAGGTAGTTGGCGACCCGGTGCGCGGCGAACTCGGCGTCAAGCCGCTGGGCGAGCAGATCGTCCTGGGTGGTGATGCCCACCGGGCAGGCGCCGGTGTGGCAGGCCGAGCACTCACCGGGCTTCGTGCCGAGCTTGGCGTAGTCGGCGGTCACGTCCACGTCGACCGGGCCCGACCGGTAGGACGCGCGGTTGCAGCCGAGCGCCAGCAGCGCCGCGATGCCGATGCTCACCGCGTCGGCGCCGAGGGCCAGCGCCTTGGCGACGTCCGCGCCGGTCCTGATCCCGCCGGAGACGATCAGTTGGACCTCGCGCTCGAGGCCGAGCTCGCGGAGCGCCTCGGCGGCCAGCCGCACGGCGGCGAGCGTCGGGATGCCCGCGTTCTCGATGAACGAGTCCTGGGTGGCGCCGGTGCCGCCCTGCATGCCGTCGACGACGACCACGTCGGCGCCGGCCGCGACGGCCAGCTTGACGTCGTGGTCGACTCTGGTCGCGCCCAGCTTGACGTAGATGGGCTTTTCTCCGTGGGTCGCCTCGCGGAACTCTTCGATCTTGATGCGCAAGTCGTCCGGTCCGGTCCAGTCCGGGTGCCTGCTCGCGGACCGCTGGTCGATCCCCTCCGGCAAGGCGCGCATCCCGGCCACTCGCGGGCCTACCTTCTGGCCCAGCAGCATGCCGCCGCCACCCGGCTTGGCACCCTGGCCGATCACGATCTCGATCGCGTCGGCGGCGCGAAGGTGGTCTGGGCGAAACCCGTACCGGGACGGCAAGCACTGGTAGACGAGGGTTTTCGACGCCGTCCGCTCCTCGTCCGTCATGCCGCCGTCGCCGGTCGTGGTCGAGGTGCCGACCTCGGAGGCGGCCGCGCCCAGAGCCTGCTTGGCCTGCGCGGAGAGGGCGCCGAAGCTCATCCCGGCGATCGTGATCGGGATCGCCAGGTCGATCGGGATCGCGCCGTGTCGCGCGCCGAGAAGGGTTCGTGTCTCGCAGCTCTCCCGGTAGCCCTCGAGCGGGTAGCGGGACGCGGACGCGGTGAGGAACACCAGGTCGTCGAAGTTTGGCACGGCGCGGCGGGCGCCGAAGCCGCGGATCTGGTACCGACCGAGGTCGGCAAGCGCGTGCACATCGGCGATGACCTGCGGGGGGAAGGTGTGGTTGGGCACTGGCGGTGGCTCCCTTAGTAGGCCGACGCGTGCGCCGACGTGAAGTGGTAGAGCTGGCGGGCCGAGTCCACCTTCGTGACGTCCTCGGGGCTGATGTGGGTAAAGCCGGCCTGTCCGCACAGCGCCTTGACCGCCGTCACGTCGTCCTCGGTGAGGTCGCTGAACCGCGCGTCCGCGCCGAGCGAGGCGATGTCGCCTGCCACGTAGATGACGGCCTCGTACAGCGAGTCGCCGAGGGCCTCGCCGGCGTCGCCGCCGATCAGGATCGTGCCCGCCTGGGCCATGAACCCGGTCAGGTTCCCCGCGTCGCCCGCGATGGCCAGTGTCGCGCCCTTGAACGAGATGCCGGCCCGCAGGCTTGCGTCGCCTTCCACGACGATCAGGCCGCCGTGGGCGGAGGCGGCGGCGCTCTGCGAGACGCTGCCCTTGACGCGGATCACGCCGGACATCAGATTCTCCCCGATGCCCCAGCCGGTGAACCCGTTCACGGTGATGTCGGGCCCGTCGCCGAGCCCGCCGATGTAGTAGCCGGCGTTGCCGTCAATGGTGATCTCGATCTTGTTCGTGAGGCCGACCGCGAGGTTGTGCCTGCCGCGCGGTTCGGTGATGACTGCCCTCGCGCCATCGGGGAGTTCCCTGAGATTGGCGTTGATCTGCCGTGTGGTCAGCCGCGCCGCGTCGATTATCACCGGGTCCACGTGTGCACCCCCGTCGGCTCGAAGACCCGTGCGCCCCTGATACCGGGCAGATCGGCGAGCGCCCGGTACTCCGACGCCATGGCGACGTAGCCGTCGGTCTCGGCGATCACGGCCGGCTTGCACGCGATCGGGTCGCGGGCGACGGCGAACTCGGTGGCGGTGGTGACGAGCAGCGTGTAGAAGCCGTCCATCACCGTCGCCATCGCGTGCAGCGCCGTCTCGAGGTCGTCGCCTTGTGCCAGTCGCAAACCGATGTACCTGGCGGCGACCTCGGAGTCGTTGTCGCTCTCGAACCTGGTGCCCTGTCGCTCCAGCTCGCGGCGGACCGTGTGGTGGTTGGAGAATGACCCGTTGTGGACCACGCACACGCCGTCCGCGGGCACGAACGGATGGCAGTGCGCCTTGGTCACGGCCGATTCTGTGGCCATCCGGGTGTGGCCCACGCCCTGGTACCCAGGCGCGCCCGCGATGCCAAATTTTGCGCATATCTGCTCAGCGCCGCCGACGTCCTTGATGACGTTCAGCGTTCCGGTTCCGTCGTAGATGGCCACTCCGGCCGAGTCGGGACCGCGCTCCTCGAGCATCGTGAGCATCCCGGCGAGCATCGCGCCCAGCTCCGGCCGCAGCCCGGGGTCTTTCAGGGTCAGCCCCGCGATGCCGCACATCAGCGGGTTCCGCTCTGTGACACGTCCACGGTTGACATGGGGTCCTCCTCACGGTGGTCTCACTCGACGGCCCACCGCGGTGTGGACGCTGAATCAACTCTGTTTCTTCAGGGTGAACTATGTAGGCATAAGAGTCAATCCCTGCTCATCTGCGTCCACTCTCAGTAAACAAACCGACCGCGCACGGTCAACGCCTCGCGGCGGCCAATCCGGCTTTTGATCGCGACCTTCAGGCCAGGTGCGCGGCCAGGGTGAAGCGCTGTTCCTGGGCCGGGTCGCCTGCGGCCAGGCCGGCGATGAACTCGCCGATGAGCGGGGCGAACTTCGCGCCGTGGCCCGAGCAGGGGGACGCGACCACGAACGGGCCGCCGCCCGGGCGGTCGAGGATGAAGTCCTCGTTCGCGGTCCAGGTGTAGAGGCAGCTCGCCTCGTTGACCGGGGCGGGGTCGAGGCCGGGCAGCCGGTCGGCGACGAACGCGCGCACCCGCTCCCGGGCGGCCGGGTCGATCCGGAAGTCGCGGTCGCCGGCGGTGGTGGCCTGGCCGGGATCGTGCTCGCCGATCTTGACCGCGCCCGGCACCCCGCCGTCGCGGCCGCCGGGCAGCCCGTAGCGGTAGCCGCTGCCGTCGAAGTGGATGAAGATCGGCCACGGCTCGGGCGGCGTTCCCGGCGCGGGGGCGAAGTGGAACACCTGCTGCTGGGTCACGGTCAGCGGCGGCAGCGCGACCAGGCCATCGAGCAGGGGGGCGATCCACGCGCCGGCCGCCACGACGGCGACCGGGGCCTCGAACGTCTCCCCCGCGGTGGTGGCGACGGCGCCGCCGGGGGCGGCCGCCAGCGTTTCGACCGGGGTGTCGAAGCGCACGTCGGCGCCGCGGGCGGTCGCCAGCCGGAGCATCGCCGCGATCGCGCGGTCGGGGTCGAGCACGCCCGCGTCGGCGTGGTACATCACCCGGCCGACGCCGCGGAAGTCGATGAAGGGCCACCGCTCGGCCGCCGCTTGCTCGGGGAGCAGGTCAGCGGGCACGCCGCACTCGGTCAGGACGTTGTGCAGCTGCTCCGGCTCGCGCGCGCGGCCGAAGTCGACGGCGCCGGTGAGCGTGAGCAGGTCCTCGCCCGCCTCGGCCTCGAGCGCGCGCCAGCGCTGCTCGGATTGCCCGGTCAGCCGCACGTAGAGCGGATCCGGGTAGGCCCGCCGGAAGATCCTGGCGCTGCCGTGCGAGCTCCCGTTGCGGTGCGCGGGACCGAACGCCTCGAGCACGACCACGCCCAGGCCCCGGTTGGCGGCGGCGTAGGCGGCGGCCGCGCCGGCCAGCCCCGCGCCGACGATGATCAGGTCCGCGCGCACCGTCACGATGAGCCTCCCGAGGGGGTCGATTAACGCCGTTCCAGGCACAGTCACGATCATTATTCCGAACGGACCGGGGTGACTCGGCCGCCCGACGGCGCGCCTGGCGGCGGGGTGGCCGCTGGCCCGGCGGGACGCGTCGGGGCTGGTTCGCGGGGTGCGGCGGCGGGGCGTGAGAGGGTAGAGCGCGGGAGGTAGTTGACTATGAAGATCGGCTTGCAGATTCCTGACTTCAGCACGCCGCGCGGGCCGGAACGGCTCGGGGCGGAGCTGGCGACGGTGGCGCGGACCGCCGACGACGCCGGGTTCGAGTACATCGCGCTGATGGACCATTTCTTCCAGATCGCGGCGGTCGGGCCGGCCGAGAACGAGATGCTCGAGGGGTACACGACGCTCGGGTACCTGGCCGCCTGCACCCGGCGGGCGGCGCTGCTGACGGTCATCACCGGGGTGCACTACCGGGAGCCCGGCATCCTGGCCAAGATCGTCACCACCCTCGACGTGCTGTCGAACGGCCGGGCCTGGCTCGGCGTCGGCGCGGGCTGGAACGAGGAGGAGTCGCGCGGCCTCGGCGTCCCGTTCCCGCCGGTCGCCGAGCGGTTCGAGCGGCTCGAGGAGACGCTGCAGATCTGCCTGCAGATGTGGCACGGCGACGAGCGGCCGTACCAGGGCAAGCACTACACGCTCGAGCGCCCGCTGAACTCGCCCCAGTCGATCACCCGGCCGCACCCGCCGATCATGATCGGCGGCGGCGGGGAGAAGAAGACGCTGCGGATGGTGGCTCAGTACGCCGACGCGTGCAACCTGTTCGCCGGGCGGGACGAGGCGCGCAAGCTCGACGTTCTCCGCCAGCACTGCGACGCGGTCGGCCGCGACTACGACACGATCTACAAGACCGCGTACTACTGGTTCGACCTGTCCCGGGGGACCCAGCGGATCATTGACGATCTCGGCGCGCTGGCCGCGCTCGGCTTCGACGCGGCGATCGGCGCGGTGAACGGGGTGTGGGACGTGGCGCCGCTCGAGGTGATCGGGTCGGACGTCATCCCGGTGGTGGCGGACTTCTAGCCGCGGGCGAGGAACTCCTCGATCGAGGCGGCGAGGGCGACCGGGGTCTCGAACATCGGGTAGTGGCCGGCCGCGGGCAGCACCTCCAGCTCGGAGTTCGGGTACGGCTGCAGCCAGGCCTGCTCCATGAACGCGGCCGGCTGGGTGGGGTCGTGCTCGCCGGTGATGACCTTGACCGGGACCTGGTTGCCCTTGACCTGAGCGAGGATGTCGGCCCTGGCCCACGACTCCAGGTAGCGGCCGAAGGCGGTTTCGTCCGAGTTCTCGAGCGAATGCTCGACCACCGCGTCGACGAACGCGGCGGGCAGGCGGCCGCCGGTCGCGCGGTTGACGATCATCGCGCGGCTCGCGGGGCTGGCGGCGGCCGAGGCGAACAGGGACCATTCCGACTGGCCGAGCGGCAGGCCGCTGGCCGGCACCGGGGCCACCCCGACCAGGCGGCGGACCCGGTGCGGGGCCTGCAGCAGGACGTGCTGGATGGCGACGCCGCTCATCGAGTGGCCGACCAGGCTGAACCGGTCCCAGCCGAGGGCGTCGGCCAGCCCGATCGCGTCGGCGGCGGCCTCCGCCATCGTGAACTCGCCCGCCTCGTCCCGGCGGGAGCCGTAGCCGCGCAGGTCGGGGAAGACGTAGCTGAACCGAGC
>Ga0302326_10021719_pt1 | contig 13151 bp, 13 predicted proteins | sample Palsa_T0_3_FD_202264 | JGI IMG/M metagenome (GOLD analysis project Ga0302326, IMG submission 202264) | Peat permafrost microbial communities from Stordalen Mire near Abisko, Sweden - Palsa_T0_3 | ecosystem: Environmental > Terrestrial > Soil > Palsa > Peat permafrost | place: Sweden: Abisko... | reverse complement strand
GGTAATTCAGTGACAGGACCAGTGTTCACCGTCACACAAAGCCTTTTTTCCAGCGGACGGGTGAACGCTAGTCCTGTCACCGAATTCGTTCACGCGATCCCGGCACTGGCGAAGAAGGACGCGAGTGTTGAACCAATGCCTCCCGTTCCTATGATGCTGTAACTCATAACGCTTCTCCCGTAGCTCTAAACTGGCGGCGATATCGCCGGCCGAAGCGCGCGCTCATTGCCTGCCCCTCTGGATTTCAAACGTGTGATATGGCGGGGCGATCCATTCGACTAGCTGTGTCGGCCGGACGCGCCACCCGCGTGGGACGAATAGGGGGTTTTCGCGATACCGCCGCGCTCTCATTCAGGCGCATGAACGACGGGGGTGTCGGATCAGTTAAGGACTCGACATGACCAGACTGAATGGAAAGACCGCCGTGATCACCGGTGGCGCTACCGGCATCGGCCTCGCTGCAGCAAAGCGCTTCATCGAGGAGGGCGCCTTCGTCTTCATCTTCGGTCGCCGGCAGGAAGCGCTCGACACCGCTGTGGCCGAACTCGGGCCCAATGCCCGCGCGGTGAAGGGCTCGGTCTCCGATCTGGCCGACCTCGACCGGCTCTACGCGGCGGTAAAGGCCGAGCGCGGAACCCTCGACATCGTCTTCGCCAATGCCGGGATGGGAAGTCAGCTCGCGCTTGGCAAGATCACCGCCGAGCACATTGACGAAACCTTCGACACCAACGTGAAGGGTACGATCTTCACGGTCCAGAAGGCGCTGCCGCTGATGGGCAAAGGCGGTTCGATCATCCTGACCGGATCGAGCGCCGGCACCACGGGCGCCCCGGCATTCACCGTTTACAGCGCGAGCAAGGCGGCCGTGCGCAATCTGGCGCGGACCTGGGCGGAAGACCTGAAGGGCACCGGCATCCGGGTAAACGTCCTGTCGCCCGGGGCGACTGCGACCGAACTCGCGAAGGAAGCGCTGGGCGAGGAGGGTCTGAAGGCCTACGGCGCGATGACTGCGCTCCAGCGCATGGGCGATCCGGCGGAGGTCGGGGCGGCGGCCGCATTTCTCGCGTCGTCGGATAGCAGCTTCATGACCGCCAGCGAAGTCGCCGTCGACGGCGGCCTGGCGCAACTCTGACCTCGGCGCGTCTCGTGCCCGCCCCACGCACAACGAGAGTAAAAGATTATGAAAAAACTGGAAGGCAAGGTCGCAGTCATCACGGGCGGAAGCAGCGGGATTGGGTTGGCCACAGCCAAGCGCTTCGTGGAAGAAGGTGCGCACGTCGTGATCACCGGGCGACGGGAGAAAGAGCTGAAGGAGGCCGCGACCGTCATCAAAAGAAACGTTACGACGGTCGTGGGCGACGTGTCGCGCTTGGAAGATCTGGACCGCCTTTATGCCGTCGTGAAAGAGAAACATGGTCACATCGACATTCTCTTCGCGAACGCGGGCGCGGGTACGATCGCGCCACTCGAAGTGGCTACCGAGGCACATTTTGACCGGACCTTCGATGTGAACGTGAAGGGTCTGTTCTTTACGGTGCAGAAAGCCCTTCCCCTCTTCAAAGACGGCGGTTCGATTATCCTGACCTCTTCAGTGTCTAACGTGTTGGGGCTTCCAGGGTTTAGCGCTTACGCCGCGAGTAAAGCGGCCGTCCGCAACTTTGCGCGCGCTTGGACACTGGAGCTGAAAGACCGCAAAATCCGCGTGAATGCGATGAGCCCCGGTCCAACCGAGACCCCTGCCTTAGAGACAACGACGGGCCTTACCCCTGAGCAAGCCGAGCAAGCGGCCGCCCAGTTTGCGTCACAGATCCCAATGGGTCGCAGGGGCAAGCCAGAGGAAATTGCGGCTGCCGTCGCGTTCCTCGCCTCCGATGAAAGTTCTTTCATCACCGGCGTGGATATCGCCGTCGACGGAGGCATGGCGCAGGTCTGACGCCGGCATCAACAAAAATCGGAGAAACATTGTGAGCTATTCAATCGTAGGATTCGGCAAGATCGGCCAGGCTCTTGCCAAGGCGTTTGCCCGCAACGGCATCGAAGTATCCGTTGCAACCACGCGCGCCCCGGAAAGCTTTGCATCCGCCGCGGCCGCTATTGGACCCACGATCATCCCCAAAACATTGGCGGAAGCGGTCAAGGCGGACATCGTCTTTTTGGCGGTCCGTTTCGAGGCGCACCGAGATGTCGCGAAGACGCTGTCGACCTGGAAGGGAAAGACCATCATCGATGTGACCAATGCCTACGGCGTGTCCCCCGAGGAACTGGAAGGACTGCCTTCCTCCAAGTTCGTCGCGCAGGCCTTCTTTGGCGGAAGGCTGGTTAAGGGCTTCAACCATTTGGTCGCTGCCGTCCTTGACCAGGATCCGGCGGTACATGGTGGCAAGAGAGTCGTGTTCCTGGCGAGCGACGATGACGCCGCGGCAGCGGAGATCGGTGCGCTTGCGGAAAATCTCGGTTTCTCGCCGATCAATCTTGGCGGCCTTTCCGAAGGCGGACTGCTTGTGCAGGCGCGCGGAAAAAGCTGGGGTCAACTGATCTTTAAGGACCTGGTCAAGTTCGACTGACGAATCGTGATCGCTGACATCACACGATCCGATGCAACGGAAGCGGAGAGATTCGATGAGCATCGAAGAGAATATCCAGACTGTGAAGGATTTCTTTGCAGCGTTGGGCGGCGGCGACAAGCAACGTCTGCTGTCGTTGGTTGCCGAAGACATCGAGTGGTTCATTCCGGGCAAGGACTGGCCGCTGGCCGGTACACGCCACGGGCACGCGGGTTTGGCAGATTTGTTTGAGATAGCGTCCAAGACGATGGAAACGTCCACAGAGCCCCGCGAATACGTCGCGCAGGGAGACCGGGTTCTGGTCGTCGGCGTCGCGACGGGGAAAATCAAAGCCACGAACAGGACGTTCAAGGACGACTGGATCTTCGCCATCACCGTTCGGAATGGCAAACTGACGAACATCCGAGAGTATGTCGACACGCAAGCGCTGGCGCGAGCCTCGCAGACGGACGCGTCCGGGCCGGCGTAGCGCTCGCCGAATGCTCAACCCTAAAGGAGATCCCGATGTACGACCAATCCAAACAATCCGAGTTGATCCGGTTCGCGCGAGTCGAGGCGGGCTCCACGGTGATCGACGTTTACCCAGGCGACGGTGACTGGACGCGCCTGTTCTCCGACCTCGTGGGACCCGGAGGGCGGGTCTACAGCTTCGTGCCCGCCGAAGTCGCCGACTTCAAGAACGATCCGGTCGGCCTTATGCGGACGCTTGCGAAGGAGCCGGGCCGAGAGAACGTCGAAGCTGTTTCAGCGGACCTCGTCGCGATGCCGGAGGCCACGCAACCCGCGGATGTCCTGTGGATGCACCTGTTCTACCACGATCTCCACACCGCGCTGATCCAGAAGAAGGGCGCGACGGCGGCCGGATTCAATCGAGCCGTCTACGAGCGGCTGAAGCCCGGCGGGTGCTACGTCATCGTCGACCACGCCGCCGCTGTCGGGGCGGGCACGAGCAACTCCCAGGCGCTGCATCGGATTGAGCCTGCATCCGTTCGCAAGGAGGTGGAGGCGGCCGGCTTCGTGCTGGACGCGGAAAGCACCATGCTCGCGAACAAGGACGATCCGCACTCGATCAAGGTGTTCGATCCCTCGATCAAGGGCAAGACCGATCGCTTCGCCTATCGGTTCGTGAAGGCCTGACAGGCCCACACAACGATGGCGGCGAAGGCCGCTGAAGCTTCATAGCGATGCGACCTGAAACGGCGCGGAGCATCGCGTCGCCGTCCGCAAATGCTGCGAATTCGTTGTAACGATCCGCTTTGATCGCGTGCATGTTATGCGTCTGCCGGAGGATGCCCGGATTGGGCCGGGCCACACTTCAGGAATTCGCGAATCGTCCTCACATTCAACCGGAGTGCGCGGAACGGGGAGCTCCCTGAGGGAACTCCATGCTCTTCCAAGCGTTGTTCTGGCTGCGGGGGCTGCTCAACGACATTTGGAAACGACAATTGAAACTCGTCGCCGAAACGATTGCTCTGGTCGGTGAACCGGAGTTTCTGCATTCCGTGGGAGAAAAAGCTTCGCCGAATGCAATGGTCGCCCGATGGCGCCACAGCGGCGGGGATTTCGACATCGCCGCATCCGATATCGTTAGCGTCGTCATAAACCTGCAAGACGGCGTGCCCGTCCGCCACAAGATCGGGGGCTGGGCGGCGCGCACGCATGTTGCTGCGGTTGGGAGTGTTTCGGTTACGCCTGCACACCAGCGAACTCAGCTCTCCGTCCGAGGGCAAGCCGACGTCTTGCAGCTATTTCTCCGCGAATCCTTTCTCGAAGCCGCGCTAGAGGTGTCATTTGACTGTATGCCATTGTTTAACTCGCATGACAGCGAACTACGGGCGGCTGCGATACAGCTTTTCGTCGCGGCGACACGGGGAGACCCGGACGATTTTCTCCTGCTCGAATCCAGTGTCCGGCGCATCGCGGCCCGGCTTTTGGACCTTAGCAATCCCCGGTCTGCGCAGCCGGCGCACGGGGGCCTAGCTCGCGCGGCTCATGGTCGTGTCGACGACATGATCACTGCTGCATTGGACGACACAACGGCCTCGTCGCCCACACTGGACCAATTGGCCGGCGCCGCATGCTTGAGCGTCAACCATTTCATCCGTGCGTTCCAGCAGCAAACGGGTGTTACGCCGCATCGGCACATCGTTCTGCGAAGGCTCGAACGGGGGATCGCGCTCCTGAAGAAGCCGAGCATGTCGGTTGCGGACGTCGCCGACGACGTTGGCTTCGCAACACCGGCGCACTTCGTCGCCACGTTCCGCCGCACAATGGGCGTGACCCCTGGCGCATTCCGGGCTGCGGTCACCGGCTGATCAGCCGCCCGTCGCCCAAGCCAGCGCAGGTATTTAACTTCGCACGTTGAGCATCGATCGGTGACCGGACCAATGTTCACTGTCAGTGATTCCGCCACGGGGGAACAGTGATTCTTGTCAGCACATTAAGGCGCCGGATTCCCTGCCGCGGATTGCCCCTATTTTTATTGACAAAGGCAGCCCGTAGGCCCTAATCTCGACAGGAACGTATCATGAACATAAAGTAATGCGAAAGTGTTTCAGCGCCACACGGAAAACACTTCCGAAGCAAAGCTCTTGCCTGTCCTTCCCGATTCGGAATGTCGATGGGCTGCGCGTGCGTTCCCGCGCCGCTGTATTCAAACTCAAATTTCGGGTGCGCCGAATTCCCTGTTTTTCCCTGCTGTGAGGGAAGGCGCAGATTTGGGGCACGAGGTGAATTCGCCAAGGAGGTCGTAGATGAGTGGCATCGCAATGCACCGGACGACAAAAGGCGGGCGGGGGAATTTGGGCGCGGGCGTTTCCCGCGGTGCGAGATCGCCTTCGCGTGGGCGCCTTCCATTCGCTCCGCGTCACGCAACCGAAAGCAGAACTCCTGTTATCTCCTGTTACGTCTTCGGAAACGCCGCGGTTTGCCTGGAGATTCGGGGAGATAACAGGAGAATTTTTTTCTGCACATTCGCCGCACGCGGGACACACGCTGTCGGAAGAAAATGCGCTTTGCAGCCGGTTGATGACGCCGCGCGAAAGCGCAGCGCGTTCCGGCTTGTTTGCAGGCCGAATCCAGGGAAATCAGCAGGGCGAAAAAACCCTGTTCCGAAATCTCAAGTCATTGATTCAACAGAGTATTTCGCCCTGCAAAATTTTCGCGCAAACGAGCCTCGCACAGCTACGTTCTTCCGGAGGCCTGAAGGCGGCTCCCTCAGGCCGAGCACGGGGAAACGGGCAGGGCGCGAAAGCCCTGTTCCGTGGACCCAAGTCCTTGAATCCGCAGACGATTTTGGAGTGAAAAAATTTCTGCAAATGCCTTTGCCGCCAAGGACGACAAACGGTGGAATTGGGAGGCGCGAACTGGTTTCGCGCGCTAGCGTAATCTGATGCTGCCAAAACCGTTCTCCTGGGACTTGAGCGCCGCGCGGGCGGGCCGTTACGACGGCAAGTTCATCATCGGCGTGAAGACGACAGGCATCTATTGCCTGCCGTCCTGCCGCGTGCATCCGCCGAAGCCCGAAAACGTCCGCATGTACAAAACCGAAGAGGATGCGAAATCTGCGGGACTGCGCGCCTGCAAGCGCTGCCGTCCCGATCTCTTCTACAAGGGCGAAGACTGGAACGTCTCGCTGTTCGAAGGGCTTGCCGGGCGGGTTCGCGCCGCGCCGGATTCTTTCGCGGATGCCTCGGCGCTTGCGGCAGCTTGCGGCGTGAGCCAGACGAAACTCGGCGAATTGATGCGCGACCATGCGCATCTGGCGCCCGCGACCTGGCTCAGGCGCGAAAGAGTGCGCGCGGCATGCCGGTTACTGCTCGATACACAGGACCGCATCGCCGATATCGGATTTGCCGTGGGCTTCGAAAGCGAGTCGGTCTTTCATCGCCAGTTTCTCGCGCTCACGCGCATGACGCCGGGCGCCTATCGCGCGCTGGCCGATGCCTCGGTGTTCACGTTGCACCTGCCTGCGGGATGGCGCGCACAGGAGATCGTCGCCTATCACGGCCGCGATCCTGAAAGCCGTTGCGAGAAAGGCGAGGGCAACAAGATCTGGAAAGCGCTCGGAACGGGCGAAGGCGTTGCCGTTCTCGAAATTTCATTGGAGAGCGACGGCGCCTGGTGCCGCGTGCATGCTGCGAAGAAGCTGAGCCGCGAAAGCATGTCGTTCCTTCACGCGGCGGCGCTCAGAATGCTGGGCCTCAACAACGACGTGACGCCGTTCGAAAAGCGCATGTCGGAATCTCCCGAGACCGCGCTGTTCCTGCGCCGCAAGGGCCTGCGCGTGCCGTCTATTCCGACAGGGTTCGACGGACTTTGCTGGGCGATCATCGGGCAGCAGATCAATGTGAAATTCGCGGGCGCGCTGCGCCGCGAAATCATCCATCTTGGCGGCGAGAAGGGCCACGGGGGAATGATTGCGCATCCGTCGCCGCAGCGGGTGGTGGATATTGGTGCTACCGCGCTGACGAAGCGCCGCTATTCGCGCTCGAAAGCGGATTATCTGATGGGTGCGGCGAAGGAAGTCGTCGAAGGCAGGCTCGATATCGAGAACCTGCCGGAGGATTCCGCCGTTGCCGCGGAAAAGAAACTCACTTCCATTCGCGGCATCGGCACCTGGACGGCGCGCTATGTGATGATGCGCAGCGGCTTCGCCGACAGCGCGCTCGTGGGAGACAGCGCGCTCGCGACCGCGCTGCAGCGGTTCCACAAGCGCGAGGACCGACCGGATCACGATGAAGTGCATGAGATGATGAAACCATTCGCGCCTTATCGCAGCCTTGCTACGATGCATCTGTGGAACAGCCTGAAAGACGCAGCATGACGGGCAATCTGCATTACTGGGGCAAGATCAGAAGCCGGTTCGGCGAATTCGCGGCCTGGGTCGATGGCAAGGGGCGGCTGATCCGATTCAATTTTCGCACCAGGGGCGCGGCCTCGGTCGATCCCGAAGCGATCCAGGACGAGAAGGCAATCGGCGATATCCAGCGCCAGATCGACGAATATGATGCCGGCAAGCGCCAGAAATTCGATGTGGTGCGTGTCGCGCAAGGTACGCCGTTCCAGCAGGAAGTCTGGGAAGCGCTGTGGCGGATTCCTTATGGCGAGACGACATCCTATGGCGCGCTCGCGAAGAAACTCGGCTACCCGAATGGCGCCCGCGCCGTGGGGCTCGCCAACGGTGCCAATCCCATTGCGCTGATCGTGCCCTGTCATCGCGTGATCGGCGCCGATGGCAGCCTGACGGGTTTTGGCGGAGGCTTGCCGCTCAAGAAGGCGCTCCTCGAACACGAAGCGCGCGTAGTGGGTAGGCCGCGCGACCTGTTCAGCGCGGCTGCCGCGAAATAGTGCTCACATCTCGGCCCAGCGGCGCAGGAGATTGTGGTAGCAGGCGGTCAACCTGACGAGCGCGGGATTGTCGGGCAGCGACCGGGTCAATTCGATGATCGAACGGTCAAGCTCGAACAGAAGCGTGCGCTGGCCATCGTCCTTCACCATGCTTTGAATCCAGAAAAAGGCGGCGTTCCGCGCGCCGCGCGTGACAGGCGTCACCCGATGAAGACTCGTCGACGGATAGACGAGCAGGTCGCCGGCCGGCAGTTTCGCGCTTTGGCGGCCGTCAATGATCAGCTCGCCGCCATCGTAGTCGGCGGGATCGGAGAGAAAGAGTGTCGCCGAGACGTCGGATCTCAGTCGCAGCGGGGAGCGGCCGACCTGACGGATGGCGTTGTCGACATGCGCGCCATAGGTCATGCCCGGTTCGTAGCGATTGAAGTTTGGCGGGAAAACGTGGCGCGGCAAAGCCGCGGCCATAAAGAACGGGTTCCGCTCGAGTGCGCGCACCACGATCTGCCCCAAATCCCGCGCCTCCGCGCCGTCTTCGGCAAGTTGCAGATTGATTTTGACCTTGGCCGACTGCTGTCCCGCTGTCGCACGACCGTCGGTCCAGCTAGCCTCGGCCAGGCGCGCCCGGCAGGTGGCAAGTTCCTCGGCCGTCAAGACATTCGCAATGTGGATCAGCATGTCCGGAAATCCCGTTTTGCCCGAACGCAGCAGGTCAGGCGCTCGAAAGGCTATACCCCTCGTTTCTCGCCCCCTATAGTTGTGTTCGCCGGAAAAAGGCTCTCTCCGCCGGTTCATCTGCTCCGGAGGTGTACAAATAAGGTGGAAGTGCCTATTTGCGAGCAGTAAGGGGCTCCTCTGAGCTTGCCGCGAGCCCTTGGAAAGCCTGGGTTCTTGCTGCGGCGCGAAATAACATTTCGCAGCCCTTGACCACCCAAAACCCCGCCGATATATAGCCGGACCTTCGCGGACAGGCCGTCGACGCTTTTGCGGCGAAACGCTGTCGGGAAGCCAGTTTTTAATAGCGTTGACGCGCGACTCGGGCCTCGGCCTTAGTCCTCCGCATCGCCGGGGCGGGCCATAAGGGGCCGGCTCCGGATTTTTGTTTCATCGCGCGTATGCGCAAGGGTTACGGGAAGAACGGATGCCGACGATCAATCAGTTGATCCGCAAGCCACGGGGCGAAAAGCCGAAGCGCAACAAGGTGCCGGCCCTCACAGGCTGCCCCCAGAAGCGCGGCGTGTGCACGCGCGTCTACACGACGACCCCGAAAAAGCCGAACTCCGCGCTTCGCAAGGTCGCCAAAGTGCGTCTGACCAATGGCTATGAAGTGGTGAGCTACATTCCGGGTGAAGGCCATAACCTGCAGGAACACTCGGTGGTGCTGCTTCGCGGCGGCCGCGTGAAAGACCTTCCGGGCGTTCGCTATCACATTATTCGCGGCGTGCTCGACACGCAGGGCGTCAAAGACCGCAAGCAGCGTCGTTCGCTCTACGGCGCCAAGCGTCCGAAATAACGAGGAGCCCGATCCATGTCCCGTCGCCGTCGCGCAGAACGCCGCGAGATTGTTCCCGACGCCAAGTTTGGCGATCTCGTACTCGCGAAGTTCATGAACAGCCTGATGTATGCCGGCAAGAAATCGGCGGCCGAGAGCATCATCTATGGCGCGTTCGACACGATCCAGTCGAAGACCAAGCAGGATCCGCTGGCTGTGTTCCACGAAGCGCTGCGCAATGTGAGCCCGGCCATCGAAGTGAAGTCACGCCGCGTCGGCGGTGCGACCTATCAGGTTCCGATCGAGGTCCGTACGGATCGCAGCCGCGCGCTTGCGATCCGCTGGATCATCAATGCCGCACGCGCGCGCAACGAACCGAATATGACGGGCCGCCTGTCGGGCGAACTGATGGACGCCGCCAACAATCGCGGCTCGGCCGTGAAGAAGCGTGAAGACACACACAAGATGGCAGAGGCGAACCGCGCCTTCTCCCATTACCGCTGGTAAGCGTTAGGACCGAGTTATGCCTCGCACGACCCCGCTCGAGAGATACCGCAATATCGGCATTGCCGCGCATATCGATGCCGGCAAGACGACGACGACCGAGCGCATTCTCTATTACACGGGCAAGAGCCATAAGATCGGTGAAGTCCACGATGGCGCCGCCACCATGGACTTCATGGAACAGGAACAGGAACGCGGAATCACGATCACCTCCGCGGCGACCACCTGCTACTGGAACGATCATCGCATCAACATCATCGACACGCCGGGCCACGTCGACTTCACCATCGAAGTCGAGCGTTCGATGCGCGTGCTCGACGGCGCCGTTGCCGTGTTCGACGCGGTTGCCGGCGTCGAGCCGCAATCCGAGACCGTTTGGCGCCAGGCCGACAAATACAAAGTGCCGCGCATCTGCTTCGTCAACAAGATGGACCGCATGGGCGCGGACTTCCCGCGTTGCGTCGCGATGATGATCGACCGTCTCGGCACGAAGCCGATGGTCATGCAATGGCCGATCGGCTCGGAAGCCGACTTCAAGGGTGTCATCGACATCGTCCGCATGAAGGCGCTCGTCTGGCACGAAGAGCAGCTGGGCGCGAAGTTCGACGAAGTCGAAATCCCCGACGATCTGAAGGCCAAGGCCGAAGAGCTGCACACCCAGCTTGTCGAAATGGCGGTCGAAGAAGACGAAGAAATCATGGGCGCCTACCTCGACGGCAAGATGCCGAGCGTCGAAGAGCTAAAGCGTTGCATCCGCAAGGGCGCAACCCAGTTCAAGTTCGTGCCGGTATTTTGCGGATCCGCGTTCAAAAACAAGGGTGTGCAGCCGCTGCTCGACGCCGTCGTCGACTACCTGCCGTCGCCTCTCGACATCCCGCCGCTTATGGGAATGGTTCCGGGCACCGACAAGGAAGTCGCGCGCCCCGCGGACGACAAGGCGCCGTTCGCCGCCCTCGCGTTCAAGATCATGGACGATCCGTTCGTCGGCTCGATCACGTTCGTGCGCATCTATTCCGGCACCGTGACGAGCGGCACTGGCGTTCTGAATTCGGTGAAGGACAAGACCGAACGCGTCGGCCGTATGCTTTTGATGCACGCCAATTCGCGCGAAGACATCAAGGAAGCGTTTGCCGGCGACATCGTCGCGTTCGCAAGCCTGAAGATCAGCACGACCGGCGAAACGCTCTGCGATCCCAACAATCCGGTGATCCTGGAGCGGATGGAATTCCCCGATCCTGTCATCGAAGTCGCGATCGAGCCGAAGACCAAGGCCGACCAGGAAAAGATGGGCATGGCGCTCAATCGCCTGGCGCAGGAAGATCCGTCTTTCCGCGTGTCGACCGATCAGGAATCCGGCCAGACCATCCTCAAGGGGATGGGCGAACTCCATCTGGAGATCAAGGTCGACATCCTTCGCCGCACCTACAAGGTGGATGCCAATGTCGGCGCGCCGCAGGTCGCCTATCGCGAAACGCTGTCGCGTCCGGTGACCGTCAAATACACGCACAAGAAGCAGACCGGCGGTTCGGGCCAGTTCGCCGAAGTGACGATCGATTTCAAGCCGCTGCCCCCGGGTTCCGGCTTCGTGTTCGAAAACGACGTGGTCGGCGGATCGATTCCGAAGGAATTCATTCCGTCCGTCGAAAAGGGCCTGAAGGCGCAGAAGGAAAGCGGGTTGCTCGCGGGCTTTCCGGTGATCGATTTCCAGGCAACCCTGACTGACGGCAAATACCACGAAGTGGATTCGAACGCGCTCACCTTCGATATTGCGGCGCGCGCCGCCTTCCGCGAGCTCGCCACGAAAGGCGCAGTAAAGCTGCTCGAACCGATCATGAAGGTCGAAGTGGTGACGCCGGACGACTTCCTCGGCGGCGTCATCGGCGATCTCAATTCGCGGCGCGGTCAGGTGCAGGGCACCGACAGCCGCGGCAATGCGCAAGTGGTCACCGCGATGGTGCCGCTGGCGAACATGTTCGGCTACATCAACACGTTGCGTTCGATGTCACAGGGTCGCGCGCAATACAGCATGCAGTTCGATCATTACGAGCAGGTTCCGCAGGCGATCGCGGACGAAGTCAAAGCCAAATACGCGTAACTAACCGTCAGATACGGAGACACGATCATGGGTAAATCTAAGTTTGAGCGGAACAAGCCGCATTGCAACATCGGGACGATCGGGCATGTGGACCATGGCAAGACGTCGCTGACGGCTGCGATCACGAAGGTGCTGGCCGAAACCGGCGGCGCCACGTTCACTGCCTATGACCAGATCGACAAGGCGCCGGAAGAGAAGGCGCGCGGCATCACGATCTCGACGGCGCACGTCGAATACGAGACGAAGAACCGCCACTACGCACATGTCGACTGCCCGGGACACGCCGACTATGTGAAGAACATGATCACGGGCGCCGCGCAGATGGACGGCGCGATCCTGGTGGTGTCGGCTGCCGACGGCCCGATGCCGCAGACCCGCGAACACATCTTGCTCGCCTATCAGGTCGGCGTCCCGGCGATGGTCGTGTTCATGAACAAGGTCGACATGGTCGACGATCCGGAGCTTCTGGATCTCGTCGAGCTCGAAGTTCGCGAACTTCTGACCTCCTACAAATTCCCCGGCGACACCATACCGATCATCCGCGGTTCGGCGCTCTGTGCGCTCGAAGGCAAGAGCCCGGAAATGGGTCATGACGCGATCCTCAAGCTGATGGAAGCGGTCGACTCGTTCATTCCGCAGCCGGAGCGTCCGAAGGATCAGCCGTTCCTGATGCCGATCGAAGACGTGTTCTCGATCTCGGGCCGCGGCACCGTCGTCACCGGTCGTATCGAACGCGGCATCGTGAAGGTCGGCGAGGAAGTCGAGATCATCGGCATCAAGCCGACTTCGAAGACGACCGTGACCGGCGTCGAGATGTTCCGCAAGCTGCTCGACCAGGGAGAGGCCGGCGACAATGTGGGTTGTCTGCTGCGCGGCGTGGAGCGTGAAGGCGTGGAGCGCGGTCAGGTGCTGGCGAAGCCCGGCAGCGTCACGCCGCACACCAACTTCATGGCGGAAGCGTACATCCTGACGAAGGAAGAAGGTGGCCGTCACACGCCGTTCTTCGGCAACTACCGTCCGCAGTTCTACTTCCGCACCACCGACGTGACGGGAATCGTCAAGCTTCCCGAAGGCACGGAAATGGTGATGCCGGGCGACAACATCTCGATCGAAGTGGAACTGATCGTTCCGATCGCGATGGAAGAAAAGC
>Ga0302326_10021718_pt1 | contig 13151 bp, 11 predicted proteins | sample Palsa_T0_3_FD_202264 | JGI IMG/M metagenome (GOLD analysis project Ga0302326, IMG submission 202264) | Peat permafrost microbial communities from Stordalen Mire near Abisko, Sweden - Palsa_T0_3 | ecosystem: Environmental > Terrestrial > Soil > Palsa > Peat permafrost | place: Sweden: Abisko... | reverse complement strand
GCGGCGAAGTAGCTGGGAATTCCAGCTTCGCAAGTGCTCACCGCCATCGGAAGACAAAGCTCAGGCTTGATGGGAACTGAGTGGACGAGCTAACCAAAAAGCGTTTTCTCTGGGGCGTGGTGCTGGCGTGGGCACCGTGGGTTCCCATCCTGGTTGGCCTGATCCACACGCTCCTAGGCATCTCAAGACAGAAGGCAACCGGGATCGGCGCAGTGGCTGGCGGTCTCACTGAGATATTCGTTGTGTGGGGCATCGGCGCGATCTTGATCGGCCAAGTCGTCGCGATCATCCTCCTGTTTCGCGCATTCAGGTCCGGACATTGGATTCGCAGCTTTTTTTCTATCGTGTCCATTTGCTTGAGTGCATTGATGCTCGTTCTTATAGGTCTCTTCCTGTGGTTGTCGTGGTTCCAGAAGCACCACAGCTTCTGATCGGAATGCTTGGTGCAGTTGTTATACTGTTGGAGACTGAGTTCCCTACCCTTCGCAAAGAAACGCGAAAGGGTGGAGCACCCGGGTCATGGTTAGACTTCGCGGGCAGGGTGCCCGCGCACATTCCATAATGCCTCCTACTTTCAACATCGGGATCGAAGAGGAATATCAGACGATAGATCCGGAGACACGGGATCTGCGGTCGCATATTCAGGTCGAGCTCCTGGAGAAAGGCAAGCGGATCCTGCAGGAGCGGGTCAAGGCCGAGATGCACCAGTCTGTGGTCGAAGTGGGAACTGGCGTCTGCCGCAACATCAAGGAAGCCAAAGCGGAAATTAAGATGCTGCGCCGCGATATTGTGAAGCTGGCCAAGGAGAATGGGCTGCGCCTGGCGTCGGTGGCGACGCATCCGTTTGCGGACTGGCGGGTGCAGGAAATCTATCCTGACGACCGTTATAAACACATTGTCGAGGATATGCAGTTAGTGGCGCGGGCGAATCTGATTTTTGGGCTGCATGTGCACATCGGGATCGAAGACCGGGAAACCGCGATCCACATGATGAATCATGCCCGGTATTTTCTGCCGCACCTTCTGGCGTTATCGACCAATTCGCCCTTCTGGCTGGGGATGAATACTGGGCTCAAGTCGTACCGGTGCAAGGTGTTTGACAAGTTTCCCCGGACGAACATTCCGGATTATTTTCCGAGCTGGGGCGAGTACGAAAACTTCATCAAGCTGCTGATCAAGACGAACTGCATCGATAACGCGAAAAAGATCTGGTGGGACATCCGGCCGCATCCCTTCTTTAATACGATTGAGTTCCGGGTGTGCGATATCCCCATGCGCGCGGATGAGACGATCGCGCTGGCGGCGCTGATTCAGGCGACGGTGGCCAAGCTTTATAAGTTGCACACCGCGAACCAGGGATTCAGGCTGTACCGGCGCGCGCTTCTCATGGAGAACAAGTGGCGGGCGGCGCGCTACGGGATGGCCGGGAAGCTGATCGATTTCGGCAAGCAGACGGAAGTGCCGGCCAAGGATTTGATTCTCGAGTATCTGGAATTTGTTGACGACGTGGTGGATGAATTGGACTCGCGCGAGGAATTGAACTACATCCACACGATGCTCGAAGCGGGCAGCGGCGCAGACCGGCAGTTGCGCGTGTATCAAGAGACTGGAGACTTGAAAAAAGTTGTCGATTACATCATGGAGGAGACGGAGACAGGTTTGGAGGAAGACGAGCCTGCCGCCGAGAGAAAAGTAGGCTAATGACCATTCCTGTGGGTCCCAATCGGCGGCAACTCAATCAAATCTCCTTCGATCCGGAATACAGCCCGGGGGCGCGCAACGCTGTGAGCGTCTGTCTGCGGGTGCAGGCAGACGAAAGGGTTTGCGTGATCACCGATGAAGCCACGCTGGAGATAGCGGCTTCGATTGTGCACGAACTGGAGGCGCTGGGTGCGCCTTACCGCGCATGGGTGCTGGAGGATCTGGCGCCGCGTCCACTGAAAGACTTGCCCCCGGAAATCCTGGACGATCTGGAGACGAGCCAAGTTTCGGTTTTTGCAGTGTGGGCTCAGAGAAACGAGCTGCGCTCGCGCATGCAGATGACGGACGTCGTGAATCGGCGGAAGATCCGGCATGCGCACATGGTGAACATCAACCGGCAGATCATGCTGGAAGGGATGCGAGCGGACTTTCAAAAGGTGGACCGGCTGAGCGCTATGGTGGTGGAGATGGTGCGGAAGGCGCAGCGCGTGAGGGCGAAAACCTCGGCGGGAACGGACCTGACGGCGGACTTGAATCCGAACTACCGGTGGTTGAAGACAAGCGGGATTATTACCCGGGAGAAGTGGGGAAACTTGCCGGGCGGGGAGATTTTCACGACGCCGGGCGAGGTCAACGGAACGTTTGTGATCGACGGCGTGGTGGGCGATTATTTGTGCACGAAATTTGGGAATCTGCAAGAAACGCCGCTGACCGTTCATGTGAAGAAGAACCGACTGACCGAGGCGCACTCGGAGAATCGCGAACTGGAAGATGAGTTCTGGAAGTACACCCATACGGATGGAAATAGCGACCGCGTGGGTGAGTTTGCCATCGGAACGAACATCGATTTGAAAGATGTGATTGGGCAGATTCTGCAGGACGAGAAGTACCCTGGAGTTCACATTGCGTTTGGGAACCCCTATGGAGCGCACACCGGCGCAGAGTGGGATTCGTCGACACATATCGATGTGGTGGGACGGAAGTTCAACATCTGGGTAGACGACCGGCAGATCATGCAGGATGGCAAGTTCTTGGTGGAGGCATAGAACAGCGCAAAGCGACTTCTACGCCGCTTTGGCGGACATGAACCCTGCGTAGAGTGCCGTATGGCATGGAAGTTGGCACGGTTCAGGGTCGTGATGGGCGTCTGGAGTATTGGACGCAGCAGTGGGAGGTGCTGGACCCGCAGGTTGATCCGGCTTCAGTCTGGATGAGGCGCGTGGAATAGCAGTCTCGGTTCATCAAGCGGTCCGTGATCGCTCCGGAACAACACTGCTGGATCGGATGCTGGAAGGTGGGGTCATTCGCAGTATGGAGATCCGCGAGTTGATTCCGGCGACGCTGTTTCGGTTATGATCCCTTCCCTTCGAAAGCAATTTAACGCCAGCTTTACTTCGGAAAAATATCACGCATTCTTGCGGCGAATCGACGACGCCTGCGGAACACACGTGTCGTTCCGGCTATCGGAGACGCCTTGTTTCTTTCCGAAATCCTTGCTGGAGCGGATGGCGGAGTATGGGAAGGAACTGATCCGGCAGTTGGTGGAGAGCCCGGAGTATCGGGCACGATCGGAGAAGTCGATCCCAGCCGAATTCCGGATCGCGAACGAACCGGCACGCCCGATGTTTGTGCAGGTGGATTTCGGCCTGGTGCGCGATGCGGGCGGCGAGTTGCAGCCGAAGCTGGTGGAGTTGCAGGCCTTCCCTTCCCTATACGCCTATCAGGTAGCCATGGCGGAGAACTACATGGACGTGTACCGGCTGGATCGATTCGAAGGTGGAGAAAGCCTCCGTTTCTTTTTGAGCGGCCTGGATGCGAAGTCGTACCGCGAGCTTTTGCGGAGGGCCATTGTGGGGGTGCACGATCCGGAAAACGTGATTCTGATGGAAATTCATCCGCAGGAGCAGAAGACGCTGCCGGATTTTCTGCTCACGGAGAAGATGCTGGGCGTGCGTTCCGTCGATATCGTCGATATTAAGAAGGAAGGCTCACGGCTTTATTACGAGCGCGCCGGAAAGCGGGTTCCAATCCGGCGGATCTATAACCGGGCGATTGTGGACGAACTGCAGCGCAAGGATGTGAAGCTGGGTTTTGATTGGCGCGGCGATCTCGACGTAGAGTGGGCGGGGCATCCGAACTGGTATTTCCGCATCAGCAAATTTTCGATTCCGTACTTGCGGCACGAATCGGTGCCGAAGACGTGGTTTCTGGACCGGCTGGAACACATTCCCGACGACTTGCAGAATTACGCTCTGAAGCCGCTGTACTCATTCGCCGGACTGGGCGTGGTGATTGCGCCGAAGAAAGAAGAGATCGAGTCCATTCCGGCGGAGAAGCGGGCGGACTATATTCTGCAGGAGCGGCTGCACTTTGAACCGGTGATTGACACTCCGTTTGGTGCGACGAAGGCGGAGGTGCGCGTGATGTACGTCTGGCAAGAAGATTTGATTGCCGTGCTGACGATCATCCGCATGGGGCGTGGTTTGATGATGGGAGTGGATCACAACCGGAACATGGAATGGGTGGGAGCGTCCGCTGGGTTGTACATGGGAGCGTAGGCGGAGCACATGCTAAACAGCCAAGTGCTGCTGCCCCCACAAAAGCTGCGCCAGTGAATCTGACTGACTCAGCCGATTCTCTTGACGATGGTGGTTTCGAGTTCCCGACCGTTGAGACGGCGCAGGTAGAGCTTGTCGCCTGCGAGGCGAACCGGGACGGGATCGCCCAGTTTCCATTCGCCTGGAGTATACCCTTGGGCGGAGTCCGATTCGTATTCGCCCGTGTAAACGACGCCTTGGACGTTGACGATGATGGCGCGGCGCTTCAAATGGGCCGCGGATTCGCGCAGGATTTCGGCTTCCGCCTGGCACCAGTACTCGACGTCGTGACCTTCGATACCTCCTCTGCGCTGGTAGATCTCAGTAGCGCGGCGACGGATGGCTTCTTGCAGTTGTGGAGAATGATTTCTGGACGCCCGACCCATACGGGAACCGCCTCGTTGCTTCAGTGTCGCTGATTTCATCGTAGTCTCCGTGGGAACATTTGGGACGAAGTTGCGGACACGGAAGGACGGGGCGGTTATCAGTTTGGGAATGCGGGCCAGCTAGCGGAAGGCATCTAAGAGCCTGTAGTACAAGAAAGTCCGGGGTTTCGCTCCCAAGCGCCGGTTGACCGGAGTTGCCGAGCGAGCCTAACATTACCGCCGTCGGGAGTTTTGTCCTCTCATGATTGGCCAGACAGTGTCCCACTATCGCATCCTGGGCAAGCTCGGGGGTGGTGGTATGGGCGTGGTGTATGAGGCCGAGGATCTGAGGCTCGGACGGCATGTCGCGCTGAAGTTTATCCCCGAAAATTTGGTGGGCGACCCCAAGTCGCTGGAGCGATTCGAACGGGAAGCGCGGGCCGCGTCGCTCTTGAACCATCCCAACATCTGCACGATCCATGGTATTGAAGATAACAACGGACATCCGTTCATCGTGATGGAGAAATTGGAGGGCGATAGCCTGAAGCAATGCATTCATGCGGCGCCGATGAGGATCGACCAGGTGCTCGACATCAGCATCCAGGTAGCCGACGCATTGGCGGCGTCCCATGCCAAGGGCATCGTGCACCGTGACATCAAGCCGGCAAACATTTTCATGACCCCGAGCGGACAAGTGAAGGTGCTGGACTTCGGGCTGGCGAAGTTGCTTCACGGGGGCGATGACCAGGCAGGCGCGGATAATTCGCTCACGGCGGTGGGCGTGATTCCGGGAACCGCGGTGTACATGTCTCCGGAGCAGGCGCGGAGCGAGGAAATTGATTTCCGCAGCGACCTGTTCTCCTTCGGCGTCGTGATGTATGAAATGTCGGCCGGGAAAAAACCATTCAGCGGCAAGAACTCATTGATGACGCTGGATGCGGTGTTGCACGATAAACCGGTTCCCCCGAGAGAATTGAATCCGCAAGTGCCGGTGGAGTTGGAGGGCATCATCGGCAAGGCCATGGAGAAAGACCGCAAGGATCGGTATCAAAGCGCCACCCAGATGAAGGCGGACCTGCAACTGCTGAAGCGGGAGACTGAATCAGGGCTGGTGAAGAACGACGGGCTGCACGCTTCGAAGCTGCGGGTCGCAAGCAAGTCCTTCGGCAGGTCAGGCCACCGGTGGCAGTTCTGGCTGCTCTTGGGGACTGTGGCGCTGCTGGCGACGGTTTTGGCAGCCGTCGGAGCCTATTGGCTCAAGCATAGGTCGGCCGCGAACGCGGAGCAGCAGAATGCGATCGCGGTGCTGCCGCTGCAGAATATGAACGGGGATTTCAGCGTCGACTATCTGCGTTTCGCTCTGGCCGACGAGTTAACCAGCGTATTGACGTATTCGCGCTCCCTGGAGGTGCGGCCTTCGTCAGTGACGCGGAAATATGTGGAACTGGATCAGGATCCACGCAAGGTGGGCCAGCAATTGCGCGTGGGCCGCCTGCTGACAGGACATTTCATGCGCCAGGGCGAAAACCTAACGGTGACGCTGGAGGCGATTGACGTGGCCAGTGACCGTCTGCTGTGGCAAGGGAGCGCCACGGCTCCCGTGAATGATTTGATTTCCCTGCAGGGACAATTGAGCACGCAAGTGCAGCAAGGGCTGTTGCCAGCGCTGGGGGCTGGGGGAGGATTCAATACTGCATCGCGTCCGAAGAGCCAGGAGGCGTATGACCTCTACCTGCACAGCCTTGCCTTGCCCCACGATCCCGGGCCGAACAAGGATGCCATCTCGGTTCTCGAACACGTAGTTGGGGTGGACCCGAGCTATGCGCCGGCATGGGAGGCGCTCGGACAACGGTACTACTTCGATTCGTATTATGGCGGGGGTGGCGAGGAAATGTTCCAGCGCTCGAATGCGGCATACGAGCGGGCGCTTTCGCTGGATCCCAACCGCGAGGTGGCGGCAAGCAGCTTGATCACAAACCGCGTGGAACGGGGGGAACTGGGCCGCGCCTATGACGCAGCGACGGATCTGGTGCGTCGGCGTCCGCGGAGTGCGGATGCGCATTTCGCACTCAGCTATGTGCTGCGTTACGCGGGTATGCAGGAGCAGGCGACGCAGGAGTGCAACACGGCACGATCGCTGGACCCGGGAAACTTTAACTTCCGGTCGTGCGCGTGGGCATTTCTGGAGCTGGGCAAGACCGACCAGGCGATGGATTTCGTACACCTGGATGCGGGCTCGGAGTGGGCGGCATGGGTGACGCCCTATGTTTATCTGGCCGCTGGGAACGTAGCGCAGGCGCGCGAGACTGCGAGGAATGTGGCAAAAGCCCCCTTTTACCACCGGGATTTGCTCGTGGCGTGCACGCAATCCCAGAGACCGGCCGACATGGACAGGATTGTGCGAGAAGCCGAATCGTCGGCCCTGCTGGAGCCCGATCCTGAGGCGTGGTATCGGATGGGCGCGCTGATGGCGTATTGCGGACAAAAGGACGCAGCTTTGCGCTTGCTGAAGGCCGCTGTGCAGCAGAATTATTGTGCCTATTCGGCGCTGCTCGAGGATCCGCTACTGAAGGACTTGCGTAAGGAAACCGCGTTTAATCAGGTGCTGACGGCGGGGAGCGAGTGTCAGGCGTCGCTGAAGGAAGGGCGACAGTAGAGTCGTCCGGCCTCAGTCGCCGGTCTCGGCTGAGCTCAATTTTCTTTGCAGTTCAGGTTAAGACTCAGGAAAGGAAGCCTGAAAGCTATGCCCGCGGAGAGCTTTGAGTCGCGAACGTATCGCAAGGTAGACGTGCGCATAGTGCCTTTTCTTTTCCTTTGTTACATTTTGGCGTATCTCGACCGGGTCAACGTGGGATTTGCCAAGCTGCAGATGCTGAAAGATCTGTCGATGAGCGATGCGGCATTCGCTGCCGGCGCTGGTATTTTCTTTATCGGTTATTTCTTCTTCGAAGTTCCCAGCAATGTGCTGCTGAAGAAATTCGGCGCGCGCATGTGGATTGCCAGGATCATGCTCTCCTGGGGCGTCATATCCGCGTGCATGATCTTCGTCAAAGGTGAGAGGTCTTTTTACGCCATGCGCTTTCTGCTTGGCTTGGCCGAAGCCGGTTTCTTCCCGGGGGTGATTTTTTATCTGACCTTGTGGTATCCCTCGAGACTCCGGTCCACGCGAACCGCCTGGTTTGTGGCGGCCATCGCTGTATCCGGGGTAGTCGGGAACCCGATATCCGGCTGGATTATGGATACGTTTTCCGGCACGATGAAGCTGGCGGGGTGGCAGTGGCTTTTTCTGGGAGAAGGCGTCCCCTCGATTCTGGTTGGCTTTCTGGTGATCTTTTATCTGGAGAGCAGCGTTGCCGAAGCGAAATGGCTTACGGGTGAGGAAAAGGCGTTGCTTGCGCATAACATCGAGGCTGAGGACCAGCATAAAACCGAGCGCAAACTGATGGACGCCTTCACCAGCGCGAAAGTCTGGGTGCTGTGCGCGATCTATTTTACTTTGATGATCGGCTTGTACGGCATTGCTTTCTGGCTGCCGACGATTGTCAAGGCGTTTGGTTTGAAAGGTTATCTTCGGGTTGGCCTGATAACCGCGATCCCGTATGGGGTGGCCGTCATCGGGATGATTCTGCTGAGCAATCATTCGGACAAAACCGGAGAGCGGCGGCTGCATTATGTGGCAAATGTTGTGGCTGGAGCCGTCGGTTTAGTGTTGAGCGGAGTTTTTGCGTCCAATCCCGTGTTGGCAATAATCTTCTTGTCCGTGGGCACACTGGGAGTGATTGGGTCCATGCCATTGTTCTGGCCGTTGCCGTCGGCATTTCTAGCCGGGACCGCTGCTGCAGCGGGGATTGGCATCGTGAACTCGGTGGGTAATTTAGGAGGTTATATTGGCCCCAATATTCCGATTTGGGCGAGACATTTTTCTTCCGACCCATCCGCCGCCTTGTACCTCATCGCCGGGGTGTTGATGGTTGGCGCTCTTTTTGCGTATTCGTTTATACCGCAAACTCTGCGCGTGCGCGCAAGTCCTGTCGATTAGCTGTCTCATTGCCCAGGTTAGAGCCAACTCGCACGAGCTAATGTAGCCATCTTTTCACCTCGAATGGGACCAGCCCTTCGTCCCGACAATGGATAGTGATGGCTAGAGCTGAAACGTTTCGAAACAAAGCCCGGGCGCCTCGAACGTATCCGGTTCTTGCGAATGAACCTTAATGATTGGGCTAGGCGGCAGCCGCCCTTCGGCTGCTCTCAGGGCAGGCTCCATCGAAAGCCGCAACGGACCGGGCTGCCCCTAACAGGCCGACTGCCAATGTCACGCCGAGTGGCGTTCTTTGAATTCCTGAATCTTGACCTTTGCCTTATCCTTCGTGTCATCCACCGATTGGCTGACGTTCTCCCGCCTCTGGGCGGCCTTCTCGGAAGCGGCCTGCTTGTGCGATTCGTGGATCTCCTTCGCGGCGTCCTTGGCGTCGCCCCAGGTTTCCTGCACCGCACCTTTGGCTTGATTGACCACCCCTTTGTTGGCTAGCTTCTTGCTGCCAACACTTTTTCCGACGCTTTGCTCCACTTTTCCCACGGCCTGATCGATCTTGCCAGCCACTTGATCCTTATTCATGAGTTCTCCTCTATTTTGTATGGTTGCGGCATTTTCTGAATGTTGAGGTCGTCCCAGCCCTGAATCCTAATCGCGTGTATCTCGCGTAAGCTATCGGGCGAACAGGGTAGACAGCCTGAATTTGAACAGCAGCCGTGTTCCCGCTAGGTGCGACAAGCACATCCCGAGTCACGCCCTCTTGCGGGTCTTCGCTGCCATCTTTCCCGAGGCGCGTGGTTTCTTGCGAGCTACGGCAGCAGTCTTTTTCTTTTTGGTTACGGCTTTGACTGGAGGCAGTAATTCGACCTTGGGCTGTTTTGCCGTGCGATGATGGCCATGCTGCAGCGGCTGGATGCGCGCCGCTTCTTCTTCCGTTCGGAGCTGAGTGTCGGTAGCTTTTTGGCGCTCCTCATCAAGGTATTGTGCAATGGTCTGCGTTGTCATGGCTGCAGTGTGGCAGAACGGTCTCGTCCAAATCTGTGCTGTTTTGGCCACTCGGCGACAATAATGACCGCCCTTGATGGCACCCTCCCCGTCGAAAACGGCGACGGGGGCCGCCTCAAGTTGAGATAGTGCCGGCAACAGAGCTAACGCAAATGCAGGCCAGCTGTGATCCCTAGACGTTGTACCGCGCAAACCGGGTGACTTAGCAGCCCGTTTCGTACCGAGCCGTGCAAAAGGCGGCGCGATAAGTCCTCGCCTTGCAAATCGTTACAGCCGATTCGCACTTTCGCACCGCTCCTGCGACGACGGCGTTTGTAGGGTCTGGAAAAGGGAACAACGTGTTGAAAGATCACAGCAGCCCGCCATGCTGCCAGAGCCCGAAACGGGTCCAGAATCGACAAGTTCGTGACATTGTTAAGACGAGATTGCGGTACAATTGCCTGCGGCTTAAGACTACGGGCGCATTCCGCGATCGTCAGTAGGGCACTCCCGATCACATTATGGTCCAGATCAAAAGACGGTATCGCTCCCGCTCCTCCCTGGTAATCGCGGGGATCTGCTTGGGTCAGTTTTTCCTGTGGGTTAGCGCAGCTGCGGGGCAGGGCAACGTCGAGCTCCGGATGAGTGACATTCATCAGAGTTTCTGCCCCGATCTGCAAAAGTTCGTTGTAACCGTCGTCGACGAAAAGAAGGCTCGTCTCGACCGTCAGGCGGTTGTAAAGCTACACGATAAGAAGAAGGACATCGAGGCTTGGGATACTACCTCGAATGACTCCGACGTAACTTTTTGCAGCATAGACTTTGGAGATTACGAGATTGATGCCAGCGCGGTCGGATACTTGACCGAACACAAGGAGTTGCATCTCTCTGGCGCCATCGGCGACGTCCCAGAGCGTCAACTCCATCTCGTGATGCACAAGGACCCGACGGCCGTTGAATTGAGTGCTCCTGACGATTCGATTCCCGCTGCAGCCCGCAAGGAGGCGAAACGTGCGGTTGTTGCCCTAAGGTCCGCCAACCTTAAGGAGGCGCAGAAACAGCTTGACAAGGCTGTCAAACTCGCCCCGTCAAACGCACAGGTCAATTTCCTATATGGGTATCTGTACGTGCAACTCAAGGACACCGGTAAGGCGGAGACGTACCTGAGTCGCGCCGCCACGCTTGATCCGCGCAGAGTACAGCCGCTTACGCTGCTGGGCCGGGTGCAACTCGAGCGCAAAGAATACGAAAACGCCCAAAAAGCACTGGAGCAGGCTGTGGTAGCTGACTCCGGTTATTGGATGGCGCACAATCTGCTCGGGGACGTTTACCTACAACAAAAGGAATACGAAAAAGCGCGGGTGCAAGCCCAGCTTGCTATCGATGAGGGCAGAGGCGCCGGCAATGTGGCCCAGTTAGTTCTGGGGCAGGCGCTGGCCAACGTCGGGCGAGATCAGGACGGAATCCGAGCGCTGAAGATCTTCGTGGAGACCAACCCGAGTAACACCGCGATTCCGCAAGTGAAAGCTTTGATTACCAAGATCGAAAGGCGCGACGCCGGTCTAACATCAACTGAGGGTACGGACCCAGACACGGACCTGGCGCTGGCCGCCTCGGCGCCGTCGCTGCCCGAGAGTGCCTGGGGACCGCCTGGGGTGGATGAGGTGAAGCCACCGGTTGCTCCCGGCGTCAGCTGCCCGTACCAGCAGGTCCTCGAGGGCTCCGGTGAGCGGGTAAAACAGTTTGTGGATAACATAGCTAAATTCGCCGCTATCGAAGGCATGCTGCATGAGCAGCTTGATAAAACTGGTACTCCCATCACTAAGGAAACTCGCAAGTTTACCTACGTTGCTTCGATCACGGAAGAGCAACCGGGCTTTTTGCAGACCGACGAATACCGCAACCTGCGTTACGGAATTACGGATCTCCCCGACCACATCGTCACATCGGGTTCCATGACTTTGGCGCTCATCTTTCATCCAGATATGCGCGACAATTTCGAAATGGCTTGCGAAGGCTTGGGCGACTGGCACGGGCAGTCAGCCTGGCTTGTGCATTTTCGGCAGCGCGACGACAAGCCCAACCGCTTCGCGGAGTACTACGTAGGCTCGCAACATTATCCGATGAATATGAAGGGGCGCGCGTGGATCACCACTGACAACTTGCAGATTGTGCACGTCGACGCCGAGCTTATGAAGCCCCTGCCGCAACTTGCGGTCCAACACCAGATCGCGGAATATGGCCCAGTCCATTTCCAGAAGAGAAACCTGGACTTGTGGTTGCCCCAGAACGTGGACACTTACCTGGAACTCAATCGGCATTACTATCATCGGCGACACAGCTACGATCACTACCAGTTGTTCTCCGTCGATTCGGTGGAGAAGGCGGGGCTGTTCAAGTCAGGTGAAAAGTCGCCGGTCATCAAGGATGCACTACCCAGCACGCCTAGCCAAAATCCTTAAAGTCCTAGCTGGAATCTCCACATTCTCTTTGCACACTTCCCGGTGCAAACGCCAAAATCTTGTCAAGACCCGAAACTCGACCATTTCCCCGTAACTCATTGCCCTCATTAGAGAAATAAATCCGCGAATCGTGGGGGTTTCACCCCTCCAAATTTGATATTCTATATATATAGGGTAAAGAAAGGCGCAAGCTTCCGCTGGCGCCTTTTTTCTTTTCCCCGCACAACGTAACTGAGACCTTAAGACCCGACACCTAAGACCTGACGAATGTCCAGACGCAAGGGCCGTACCCCCAGACGCAACCAGCGTCCGGCCCAAGCCTCGCCCACCCGCGCCAACTACCCTTTCAGAGCCCCCTTCGAGCGCGAACCAGCCCCCAAAGTCAGCGGAGAGATCACCGAACTAGCCTTCACCCTCAAAGCCGCCCGCCTCCGCTTCGGAGTCTCCCACCCCTTCGGCGACAGCGAACGTTACGACGTAATCCTCGACTGCCACCGTGACCATCTTTTCCAAACCGATCCCTACAGCACCTTCCTCGACCCCCGAGCCCGCCCACGCCTGATCCGCGTCCAGGTCAAAGCGACCGCGCATCTCCTCTTCGGCCAATACCACGTCACCATCCAACGCAAAGTCAACGGACGCGCCGTCCCCTACAAACTCTCCGAAGTCGATTTCATAGCCGCCTACGTTATCCCCGAAGACTCCTGGTTCATAATCCCCCTCCCGCACATCCTGGGAGTAACCAGCCTCCTCCTAAGCCCCAAAAACCGCCGCCGCCCCGGCCCCTACGACCGATACCGCGAAGCCTGGCACCTCCTCCAGGAACCCGACGGCATCGAGTTCGCGTAGGCGAAAGCAAATTGTTCCCGTAGAAGAAAACAAATTGTCATCCCGTCTCTAACGACGCTGTGCCCTGTCAAGCGAATTTTGGCGAAACCTCTCCGCCGACGCCTTTGGTTTTACAAAAGCGCCATTTCGCTCTTCGCGGAAAGCCTTTGACTGGCAGACC
>Ga0302326_10021714_pt1 | contig 13153 bp, 15 predicted proteins | sample Palsa_T0_3_FD_202264 | JGI IMG/M metagenome (GOLD analysis project Ga0302326, IMG submission 202264) | Peat permafrost microbial communities from Stordalen Mire near Abisko, Sweden - Palsa_T0_3 | ecosystem: Environmental > Terrestrial > Soil > Palsa > Peat permafrost | place: Sweden: Abisko... | reverse complement strand
GAGGTCGCGCGCGGCTTCTGCATCAGCGGGGCAACCGCAGCGGATTTTGCGGCAATCCTGCTCGCGCTGCTCGAAGCGCAGGACGATATTGCCGGGATCAGTGAATCCGGCGGCGGCTTTGAAATCCGGCAGCAGACCTGGAAGCTGATGGCCGGTGTCGCCGATGATCACCCGGCTTGCGCGCGCGTCCTGCAGGGATTGGTCGAAGGTCTGGCGGCCGGCTGCGGCCGGCGCATCGCCGTCGATATGAGACCGGCGGCAGGCGGTGGCCTGCCCTTTGTCTGGTCCATCGGCTGATTGAACTTCCCGCTTCACGGCATATCGAAGGCGAATGAATTTCGCAGGCGGCCCATGCGTCTGCTGCAGGAGGAATCGGATTCGTTCGTGCTAGGAACCAGCACGGCGCGGCAATCAGATCGGGCCCAGGGGGAGACAATTGCCCGATATCGCGGTCGCCGAGATGCCCGTCGACGAGGAGGAGCGTCCGCTTCCGCCGCCCGAGCCGCGGCTGAAGGATGCGCTGCTCGACGGCCCGATCTTGCCCACGCTGTTGTGGCTGGCGTGGCCCAATGTGATTGCGCTCAGCGCCGGCACCTGCGTGGTGATCGCCGAGACCTCCTATATCGGCCGGCTCGGGGTGGAGTCGCTGGCGGCGATGGCGCTGGTGTTTCCGTTTGTGGTGCTGACCATGACGATGTCGGGCGGCGCGATGGGCGGTGGCGTGGCGTCGGCGATTGCGCGCGCGCTCGGCGCCGGCGATGTCGAGCGCGCCTCGACGCTGGCCGCCCACGCCTTGCTGATCGGCATCTGCTTCGGGCTGACCTTCATGCTGGTGATGCTGATTTTCGGCCCGGCGCTGCTCGCACTGCTCGGCGGCCGCGGCACTGTGCTGGCTAACGCGGTCGGCTATGCGCAGATCTTTTTCGGCGGGGCCGTGCTGCCGTGGCTTATGAACTGCATGGCGGGAGTCCTGCGCGGCACCGGCAACATGAAACTGCCGTCGGCTATGATCCTCAGCTCCGCGGTGTTTCAGATCATTCTCGGCGGCACGCTCGGTCTCGGCCTCGGTCCGATTCCGCCATTCGGCATGCGTGGCGTCGCGGCCGGATCGCTGATCGCCTACCTGATCAGCATATCGGTGATGGGATGGTATTTGTTTTCCGGACGGGCGCGTGTCGTTCCCCGAATCAAGGGACTTCGCATTCGCTGGTCGATGTTCATCGATATTCTGAAGGTCGGCGTGGTCTCGTGCTTCTCGCCGCTGCAATCGGTGCTGACCATCAGCATCTTCACCCACATGCTGGCGGGTTTCGGCACCGCCGTTCTGGCCGGCTACGGCATCGGGGCGCGGCTCGAATTCATGCTGACCTCGGTGGCCTTCGCGGTCGGCATCGCGTCGGTGCCGATGATCGGGATGGCGATCGGCGCCGGACGGGTGGCGCGGGCGCGGCGGATTGCCTGGACCGCGGGCCTGGTGTCGTTCGTTTCCGTCGGCCTGATCGGTACCTTGATCGCGATCTTTCCGGATCTGTGGGTCAACATCTTTACCAGCGATCCCGGCGTGCGCGCCGCCAGCCGGGAATATTTGTTGACCGCGGCACCGATGTACGCCTTCATCGGACTCGCGATGTCGATGTATTTTTCATCGCAGGGCGCGGCCAGGATGATCGGGCCGGTGCTGGCGCAAAGCGCACGGCTGTTGCTGATCGGCGGCGGCGGCTGGTGGCTGTCGAACCATGACGCGACGGCCTCGAACTTCTTCGTGCTGGCGGCGGTATCGATGGTGGCGCTCGGCGTGTTCTCCGCCTCGAGCGTAATTCTGACGCGGTGGGCGCCCAAGGAGAGCGACAAGGGGAGCGATAAGGGCGGCGCTGTCGCGCCAACCCGTCCCGTCTGGTCCGGCGTCGTCGAATAGCGCGTCTAGCGCCGCCGGTGGCGCCGGTGGCCGTATCCGCCGCCGACATTGGCCATCCGCATTAGCTGAGGAATCATGCTCATCATCTCGCCGCCACCGCCGCCGCCGAGCATGCCCATGATGTCGCCGCCGCCGATGCCGGCACCGATACCCTCAGGAGCAACGGCCGTGCCGCCAATGAAGCCGCCGGGGATGCCGCCGCCACCCGGCATGCCGCCAAAGCCGCCGCCGCCGTCCATCATCTTGCTCATCATCGGCCCCATGGTCTGCATCATCATGGCGAAGCGGCGCTTGCCCATTTTCGCCTTCATCATTTCGAGCATCGGCGCCATCTGGGTCATCATGTCGCCGCCGCCTCCGCCGCCGAAGCCGGCGAGCTGGGCCTTCGCCGGCGCCGATGTGAGGGTCAACAGCAGCAGCAGCGTCGCTGCCTGGCACACCACTTTGTCAGCTCCCGTCATGGTTCTGTCCTCGCATGCGCCGCGCCGCGAAAGCGGTGCAAACCGGACGCACGAGGCGAGGCTTACGCAAGTGCGGGCCCGGCTTCTGTGAGAAAGATCACGCTGCGGGCCTGCTACGCGGGGCCGCGATCCAGCGTCCTCTGCATCGCGAGGGCGGCCTGATCCATCTGGCCGGCGATATAGGGCGCGATGTCGTTGGGCAACAGGTCGACGATCCAGATCAGCCGGGCGCGCGCCGTGCCGTCGACGGCAGCTCCATCAGTCGCGACCTGTACCGACGCGTTATAATGTTTCACCCGCTCGCTGATCACGGCATAGACCAGCCGCTGCCGTGTGTCGTCGCACTCGACCAGCAGTTCGCGCGCGACGGTGCCGTTGGCGAAGGTGACGATGCGCGCCTCGCCGTCGAGACGCGCGTCGAGCGCGAATCCCGGCGCCAGCCGCCGATGCACGGCGCCGTAATCGCGCACCGCGGCCCAGACGTCCGCGGGGCGGGCGTCGATCGGAATGTCTCTATAGATAGAAGCCATGTGAGGTGATCCTCTCGAGCGGAATGTTTTTACATCGCATTCGGTCTGTCAGCGGGTTTGCTCACCTCTCCCATAGGGAGAGGTCGAATCGCGCAGCGATTCGGGTGAGGGGTTACGCCATATCGAGAGACCGTAACCCCTCACCCCAACCCTCTCCCTGTGGGAGAGGGGCGCACCTTCGTTGTTGCTATAGACCAGTTCAATCTCACCACGCCCTACGTGCAAACCGCCTCGACATTGTTGCCATCGGGGTCGATCAGGAATGCGGCGAAATAGGTCGGGCTGTAATCGGCCCGCGGGCCGGCGGCGCCGTTGTCACGGCCGCCGGCTGTTGCGCCGGCGCTGTGGAATTTCCGGATCGCGGCGTGATCGGGGGCGCGGAACGCGATGTGGGCGCCTTCGCCGGCAGCTCCCTTGTGCGGGTAAAGCCACAGCGCCGGTTCGCCCTTGGGCTCGAAACCCGCGCCGCTTTCATCGTGCGAGCACAACACATATCCGAGCGGCGCCAGTGCCGCGGTGTAGAACCGCACGCTGGCGTCGAGATTTTTAACCTTCAATCCGATGTGGTCGTACATGCTGATCTCCCATGGATGCGCGCGCGAAAAGGCGCTGAGAGATCACCCTAGTCAGTGCAGGTTCGGCCGATCTTGGAAAATCTTGCGGTTGCCAAAGATATCGCGCTTGCCGCGCGCGGCCTGCCGGAACCGCAGCGGCGAGACGCCGGCGGCGCGGTGGAAGGTGCGGACGAAATTGGAGAGATCGCCGAATCCGACATCATAGGCAATGTCGGTGACTGAGATGTCATCGTCGGCCAAAAGCCGCGCCGCGTGACGCAGCCGCGAGCGCACCAGATATTGGTGCGGGGTGACGCCGAGCACGCTCGAAAACAGTCGCAGGAAGTGGAACGGGCTGCTGCCGGCCTGGGCGGCGGCCTGTTCCAGATCGATCTCGTGGTGCGAATGCGCGTCGATCCACAGCGCGGTTTCCACCGCCCGGCGGCGATCCCGCGCCGAGGCCGCCATCGGCTTCGGGCGCCGTCCGGACACCACTTCGACAAAGCGGCTGGCGAATAATTGCCCGATCTCGTCGAGGCTGATATCGCTGCGGCCCAGGGCGGCGGCCTGCCCAAGCTCGCCCAGCACCATCAATTCGGGCAGCGGCGGCGCGCTGCCGATCTGCCAGATGTCGCTGCGGTCGCCGATCGCCTCCACCAGTTCGGGGCCCAGAAAAAACGACAGGCACTCGTCGCCGCAGACATGATCGTGGCTGCAGACATATTCGTCGCCGGGATGGCCGACCAGAACCGATCCCGCCACCAGTTCGAAGGTCCGGCCGCGGGTGGTGCAGCCGAAGCTGCCCTTGCGCACATAGGAGACGGAATGACAGCGATGCTGTTCGGCGAACGGTCTGTCGTCCGGCCCGGCGCTGCAGCGGAAGTCGGACACCGTGATGGATTGGCGCTGCAACAAAGTGGTCGCGGTCATCCCGCGATTTTAGCCCTGCGGGCGCGGCGGAGCAACCGGCAGCAGCACGTCGAACAGGGTCTTGCTGCTGATGGTGTGGGCGCCCTCGATCGACAGCAGCCGGCGCTTGGAGATGGCGCCGCCGTTCGGCGAGATCTTGTCGGTGTAGCTGCCGGCTTCGAGCACGCGATGGCACGGCACGATGATCATGAACGGGTTGCGGGAAATCGCCTGCGCCACCGAATGCGCGGCGCCCGATGCCCTCAAGGCAGCGGCGACTTCGCCATAGGTGCGGGTTTCACCGCGCGGGATGGTCCGGGCGAAGGCGTAAACCCGGGCATTGAAGGCGTGGATGCCGCTCATGTCGAGCATGACGTCGGTGAGATCGGTGGGCTGGCCACGCAGCAGCGCGACGATGCCCTCGATCGCGATTTCGACATTCAGCGGCGGACGCGCTTCGCGCGCCTCGGGATACTGGCGCAGCATCCGGCCCCTGGTTTCGATCTCGCGGGCTTCCGGCAGTTGCACGCCGACAATACCGAAACTGCCCCATGCGATGCCGCATCGGCCGATTCCGGTGTCGAATATGGTGTACCCACGCCCCGCCATTACGCATTCCCCCGGCGGCATCATATCACCGTCACAAACCGCCGCACCTGGAAAATGCGGGTTCGGTTAAGGGCGGTGAGGGGGCGACGGGTAAACCGGCTAGGAAGGCGCGATGCCGTTCGGTGTGGCATCGGGGAGGCGATGAACACTCTGCCCGATATGGCCGATTTCCCGGGATATGACGGCATCGCACCAGATCCGGAATCCAGCCTCGCGCGCCCGATCGCAAAATACATAGTCCTCGCCGACGATGGCGCCATGGGCATCGGTCTCGAACCGAAAGTACGGTTTGGAGAGCTTGTCGAAGACAGCCATGTTGATCAGCAGGCAGCCGGTCGGAATGCGCTGCATTTCGAGAAGGTCGCCCGACAAAACCGCCGGCTGCTCGGCGAGCTTGGTGCCGAGGATCTCGAACGGCGCCACACGCTTGGTGTAGGTTGCGCCAACGATGTCCTTCCTGTGAAGCAGCAGACGGAACAGTGCGGTCGGCGGGAACAGCATGTCGCTGTCGAGGAAGAATATGAAGTCCGCCTTGAAATCCCGGGCAAGCTCGACGCCGTTATTGCGCGCCTGCGCCACGATCGACGATTTGACCGTAATCAGTTGCAACGGCAGTCCGGCCGATGCCATGCAGAGCTGAGCATACGCCATGGCAAAATCGGCATGCACCATGTCGCCCGACGGCACGGCGATGGCGACACGAGGCAGCGGCGAATCCATGTTCATAGGGTCCACGGCTTGCGCCGGCAGGTCAATTGTCTTTCGAGGGTTTCGCTGCCGGCGCCGGGAGAGTCCGGCGTTTCCGCCGGGTCCGGATCGACGCGCTCTGGACTAAACCTGATAATTGATCAGCAAGGCATTGATGGATGCCGTGCTTGAGCTCGAGGTTCCACTCGCGCCGTAAGTCGAGGCGCTTGATTGTGAATCCTGAAGCAGCTTCAGGAAGTCCTGGATGATATTGCTGACATCGCTGCTGGTGCTGCTGGACGATGTGCTGCTGGAGGACGTGCTGCTGGTCGAAGACGTACTGGCCTCGGACAATAAATCCTGAATTGTAAATCCGGTGCCGGTCGAGGACGTGCTGCTGGTTGAAGACGTGCCGTTGCCCGACAACAGGATCTCGAGTGTGAACCCGGTGCTGCTCGACGATGTGCTGCTTGAGGACGTGCCACCGGACGGCGGCGGTCCGGGCGGCGGTCCGGGCGGCGGCCCACCGGCCCCCTGCGGACCACCCTGGCCTCCGGCACCGCCGGAGAAGGCATTCGCGAAGACATTTTGCAGCTCGGTGGCTTGAGCGCTCGTCAAGGTGCCGTTGCTGACCTCATTGGAAATAAGGCTGCTGATCTTGGTGCTGATGGAGCCCGGCGAAGGTGGCTGGCTGTTCGACGATTGGCTGGAGGATTGACTGCTGGATTGACCGCTGGTCAATGCGGAGTTGATATCGGTGAGCGCGGTAGACAGCGCGCTCTGGTCGCTGGAACTGATCGTCCCCGCAGATACCTCTGACTGCAGTTCCTGCTGCAGCCTTTGAAGCGGAGAATATGCGCTACTAGATGTCGCGGAAATCGAAGTCATGGTGTGCCCCGTTTGCTAAGACGTTGCCACCCTAGGGGTTTTATCCTTAATCAGACCTTTCCGCCCCGCTGCAGATATATGGCGATACCTTGCGCGGGCGCCTTCAGCAACATTCGGAGACAAATATCTTTGAGGCGGGTCGCTGGCTGTCTGCCTGTGGCTCAACCCTGGTATCAAGCCGAGCGTCAAAGCCATGGTTGAGCGGCGGGCCGACGCGGACAGCCGTTCGCAGGCGAACCAAGCTGCGCAGGATGGCTCACACCGCCGCCAATAAGGTTCGGGTATTGGCCCGTCTCAAATTCGCAGTATAAGATCATGGGTGACGGCAAGACCGGTCGCCAAGAGCGGTCGCCAAGATTGGTCGCCAAGACTGGCAAAGCCAAGACTGGCAAAGAAATAGCGAACAATATCGAAGATAGATACTAGCTAAGTCATTGATTCGCGGGCGTAGTTCAATGGTAGAACGGCAGCTTCCCAATCTAATCAGCCGAATTTTTACCACGTTACGAGAAACGCCCGAAACCATTGTCTAAAGCCCATGTTTCGCGGGCTTCTAGTGTTATCTGTGATGCCTCGGCGGCTGAAAATCCCAGCATCCGAACTAGTCAAATGGCATCATAGTGACATCACGATGGCACAACGATTTCAAAGCACGCACAACGGCAAAGCTCCGGTTCATTTTGATCCGAACGCGAAACGCAAACCGCGCTTGCTCGACGAAGATCACATCGAAGCGTTGCGCGAGTTCGCCGACGATGACGAGGTGGTACGTGGCTACTATCCCGACAGTAAGGTCTTCGGCCTGACCATCTTCCTCGGCGCGAAGTCTACCGTCTGGCGCTTCCGTCAACAGGGCCGATCTAAGGGCAAGCGGTCGTCTGTCTTCAAGACGCTCGGCAACTGGCCTGCGATGGACGTGGATGAGGCGCGCAAGGAAGCCCTGATCTATTCGGGCGCGGTCGCCGCTGGCACCGCAGCCCCCGGCAAGCGCCAAGCGATGCCGTTCCGCACGGCCTTTGAAAGCTACCTCGCCCATCTCAAGACGCAAGCCGAAGCCAAAGGCAAGCCGCCGAGATGGTGGCTCAATGCCAGCAAGCTTTCCGCGGCGCGCATCATGCCGCAGTGGGACGGATGGACCCTCGCCGAGATGTCGCAGAACCCGCGAGCCGTAAAGACGTGGCATGCGAAGCTTTCGAAGACCGTCCCGACAACGGCGGACCATTGCGCCCGGCTGATTAGAGCTTGCTACCGCGAAGAGGCGCGCCTTGATCGCACGCTCAACCCAGCGGCCTCGCCGACCTCGGGCATCCGTCTGGGTAAGGTCAAGATTTCGAAAGCCGTGCTCGACTTCCCCGACTTCTCGGCGTGGCGCAAGGCATGGGACAAGATCGAAAAACCGGTTCATAAGGGCTATCATCTTGCGGCGCTGTTGACCGGCTGTCGGCCAACTGAGCTTGCCATGATTCGCGAGAGCGATATCGATCTCGACGCGCGGCGCATGATCATCCGAAACGCAAAAGCTGGAAACGATATTTCGCTGCCGATCACGGGCGAGATTGCTTTCGCGCTGGCGATGGCCATCAACGCGCCCCCACAAACCATCACGATGAAGGGCCTTCGCGGAATGAAGTCCGGAGATGTCCGCGTGGTCGAACGAAAGAAATTGCATCACGAGATCGCGGCTCCCGATCTTGTCTTCCCGGGCGTTCGTCAAGCTGGCCATCGCTCGGAGCTTCCGGTCTCGGGCAACGCGCTCCGGCATACGTTCCGCAGCATCGCGGTCTCGCTGGAGATTTCCGAGATGCTGATCAGCTTCTTAATGGGCCATTCGCTTCAAGGTGTGTCAGCGAAGTACACTAATGAGTTGATGATCGCGAACTCGCAAGCTCTCCGCGACGCGCAAGAGAAGATCAGCCGCAGGATTTTCGAATTGCTTGGGCTCACGCTCGGAGCCCATCACCATGCTCCGCTCGTGCCGGACACGCCGAGCCGGGCCGAGCGCCGCTCGACGATGGCCGGACAGGCTAAGTTTACCGGCGTGCGTTAATCGAGGGGGTCACATGGCTGATAGGAACGATCAAACCGAAGAGGCCCGCGAGCCGCACGAGCACGACGCGGCGGCATGGGCCAAGCATCGCGAAGCGCAGCGCCAGCCATATCGCCAGCCGGACTAGGCGGCCTTCGGCCTCGCGCTCAACCGCCATTGATTGCTTAAAAGATTAGTGGCCGACCGGCCACAGTCCCTCTTTTATCATTCTCTTCTTGAATTCGCTTAGCGTAGCAGGCCGCCAGTCTTCATACTCTGCGGGAAGATTTTGCGGAGGCGCTTTGCCGTTGATCCACTCTTCAATGTATGGTGCGAGAAATTCGAGATCGGTGCGTGAGATCGAGCGACGAACAGGCAGGATTGACCTGAGGTTGATCGATCTCATTTCCATTACGGTGCGCAAGCAGCCATCCTTCGGAGCGTACCAAAGGGGGTCAGGCTCTCCAAGTTGCCGCAACGCGTAACGCGCTACGCTGACGATGAGTTCGGCCTCGTCGATTGTCAGGTCTACCGGCCTTGCGGCATCTAGGCTCATAGATTGGTCGCCGGGATCGGGAATTGAAAGCGGTCGCCGGGGTTGAGGTCAGCGACCGCTTTCCAGAAACGCGGGCATGATACGCAACCCACCGGCCAATGTCGCCGCATCCTGTAAATAAAGGGTTAGGTGTAAGTCAGTCGCCGAGAGCACCGGTCAGGGTTTCATTCATTTTGCCATCGATCCCTACGGTGCCCTTTTGTCCCTGTTTGAGGATCGCGCTGGCGACTCTCCCGAGCGTGGTGGGGGTTGACCAATCTGATCTGCGATCAGCCTTGACGCTTGCATCAGGCTCTTCCCGCCGTACCCCAAATCACCATAGAAGGCATGTCGCCGAAGGCGACGGTCGTATTCCGCTTTAAAATAATCGGCGAGGTGATTAAGGATGCGCTGCCGGGCGCGAAACCCCGGCTCACCCTGTCCTGACGCACCTGACCATATATTTGCCACCTCCTCTACGAGACTATAGGTGGCGAAAGCCATGTCGGCCGTGACGCCGTACAGATATTCTGGACGTTTCAGAAAATACCGCATGTGAATGAAGCCGGACGCGTGCACCTGCACCGGGTCCTCGAATGTCAATTCCTCAACTAGCAAACTTTCGGGCTCCACGAGGTTCCATTTCGCGAGTTGCGTTAGCGCCGCGAATGCATCCTCCTCGTCATACCCAATCTGTCCCATGCGGTTTACAATGGTGCGACCCGACGCGTATCCCTCAACCGAGAAGTCGATCTTTACCTTCCGATTTCGAATCAGAAATTCCAGTATGTCTGCGTAGAGAAAGTTGCTCGGTCGTTTCGCGTTAGGTACCGGCGAAAGAATATTGCGGACATAGGTCAACTTGTTATTGAACAGCCGATACCGCCCCCGCATGAGCGCCCTGACAATGCGGTCTTCCTCAAACCGTGCAACCTCTGAGGCCGCAGCGGATGAGCCTATCTGGCTTGTCGGCACGTGGGGCGACGCAATGATGTCAGCGAACATGCCGAGAGCATTGCGAGCGTTTTTTCCCGCCAGTGATTCGAGCGCTGCGCCGATGCTGGAAGCGCGCTTATCGAACAGAGACGCATAGATACTCATCAGAAACTCACCCAGCCGTCCTGACTTGTAGACAACCTGCGCGCCGGATTCGAGCGTAAAACGCTGATACTTGCCCAACTCTTCGTCGTGCTCAATATTTTCGAGCACGATTTCAAGGCGCTTCTTGATCATCAACGCAAAGCGCGGGGAGCGGATATAGAAGTTTACGGCGTTGATGAAGGCGTCTAACGGAGGCTCGTCGCGATGAGCCTCGAATGTGGTGTCGCGCAGATTGACAATTACGAGTGCGCGCGTGAGTTCTTTGAACCATTGCGCCGCCTCGAATATCGCTAGCTGCACATCGCGCGACCGTTTATCGACGTTATCGAACACTACTACCAGTCCGAGGTGCCTCTCGCCAGAGTAGTGCCTGCTCATGGCAGACACCACTTTCTCCTTATCCGCGAGCAATTCCTTGAAGCGGAAGTAACGTTGCTGATTATATTGCGGCAGGCTATCCGATTTTAAAAGCTTTGCGGGCCCGCGATCAAAGGCGGCCATCTCCGGAGAAAAAATCTTCTCCTGATAGTCCAAGTCCTCAAGGTCGATGTTGTTGATCTCGCAGAACGACTGGATGAATTGTCCGCAGACCGCCTCCCGCAACTCTTCGGCACTTTTCAATTCGGTGTTGAAGTTGAGGAACGCCCAGAGCGTTTTCTTCTGCAATTCCTCGGGCATCAGACGCTTAAAAAACCGCCGGATAAACAGGCTCTTGCCAGAGCCGACCGCGCCGACGATAAGCTGGACGCGACCGGCAATGCGCTGGCTACTCCCGTGCCTGCGGACTTCCGCAGTGAGGTTGTTCTGTGGATGTTTACCGCTGGTTATTACCGGCTGGAACGACCCGTCAGCGGCCACCCGCGCCCGGTCTTTTAGGTAGGATTCCAGCACGGCGCCATATTCGGTCCGCTCTTCGGTGGAAACGAATCCACGGTCGATAATGTCGTCAGGCGCTTCATCGGCCTCTTGACCAAAGTAGCGTGTGATTATTGGGAATAGCTCCTGAGCGAACGGGTTGATGCCGAGTTGCTCGGAAACTTGCGTGTTGGTCAACAACTGTGCCACCCGCGTGAAACGCCGGGATTGGAAATGAACATTCATTTCCTGTGCTCGCTTCTCAAGCTCATCCTTGTTCAAAATAGCCTTGAACGCCGCGAGGATTTCGGTCCCGGGGCGGAGATCGATGACCTTCGCGGTCAGCACTTCTGTTTCGCTGTCGAAGGGCGCCAATGCGAATTGTTCGCCATTGCAGGCGAGAACATACCGAATCGGATTCACGTTAGGAGGGTAACGATTGTTGATCCGGTTTGCGTAAAGGTGCGCCTCGCGAATCGCCTTCTCGATTGGCTCGTCGGGTCGCTTTGCCTCCACAACCAGCAATGGGAAACCGCTACGCCAGACCGAATAGTCGGGGATATAGCCGACGCGCTTGCCAGCGCCCTTGTCGATCTCGGTCGGCTCCATGTATTCCTTGGTGCGAACCCATTCACCCGGAATGTCTAAAAAGCTTGGATGCACGAGAAAGGGATAGACGAGCTTCTGTTCCACGTCGCTTTCGGTGATTAACTCCGAAACATCCGTGATGGGTACCTGTATCCGATCATATGGTTTAAGCTTGGCGATCAACCCGGAAACCCTCGTTTGGGGCCCAACACTAATCGTTCTAGTCGATTCGGGCGAATCTTGCCGTTACGGCCCCGGAAGCAAAGTTTAGCGGTCGCGAGCCAGCTTATGGCGCCCCCAATGGGTCTCTTTCCTTGATGGATTGAAGACGGGCACGACGTTGCGGTTCAAGGCTCTCATGACACCGATGCGCGCAAACATCGTGGGGCCGCCGAGCGTCGCAACCAACATCGGGGCCTCCATTGCCTCCTGCCATTCCAGTGCCGTGTGCTCGGCCCTCGGAAGCTTCGTAATATAGGTGCCAGCGTCTTTGAGGGTGACTAGCTGGCGGCCCTTTGGCGGCGGGATCGGCTCGTCAAATTTGCGAGACCAACCTATCTTCATAAAGTGCTTCGGGTATGCACCTTCACCGACAGGCTGCGCCATCGCCTCTTGGGCTCTAACGTCCAATACATCACGTTGACCTTGGTGCTTGTGCTCCGACTGTGGGCAGGCTGATGCAGCAAAAACTGGCCCTGCAGTGTCTCGCCAGCGTTGACAGTGAGTTTGAACGGCATCGCCAAGTGATGATCGACGCCCGCCATATCTATGCCGGTTATCTTGAAATCGGTCACGATCTGCTTCGCTTGCGATAGAAGGCCGAGCCGATAATCCGGCAGACCAACGCTAAGGCTTTCGATCTCGATACCGAGGTGGGACCCGTTTTTGACATTCAAGGTCGCGAGCCACCATTCGGTACCGGGACGCGTGAGCGTGATCCAGGCATTGACGGCCTTCTCTGCCTTCGCCCGCCGGGCAGTGCTCCAAGATACGTACAGGCTCAGGCTGGCGACAACCAGCGCCAGCGCGGTCAGGCCGTCGCGTACCGGAAAGGTCGTCCAATCGATCATGCCGCGCAACCTAGACGGGCCTGCCGAGGCGGGCAAGCCGACGTCTACGTGTCGTGCCGCTGGCGCGGCGCAAGCTGGAGCAACGTCGTTGCACTTCTGACAAACCAACGGCTGGGCGAGATCGTGCACGCATGTCGTGGGCAGGTGGGGCAGGGCGCAAAGATCGACATCGCGCAGCGTCTTTCATCGCGAGCATTCGATCTCCAGTTATGAGTATCCGCCATTGATGGCCTGATCGATAGCTGGCGACGGATCGATGGGACCGCCATCTGACCACATGCGTTTGTTCCACGATTGGTAGGACAGGTTGTCGGCTTCCTGGATCAGCGCCTCACCGTCGTGGCGCTTTTCCGCCGACCGCTCCGCATAAATCTCGGTCATGCCACGCGACTTCACAAGCTCTTTCGCCAGCGCCTTGCGGTCGC
>Ga0302326_10021713_pt1 | contig 13153 bp, 17 predicted proteins | sample Palsa_T0_3_FD_202264 | JGI IMG/M metagenome (GOLD analysis project Ga0302326, IMG submission 202264) | Peat permafrost microbial communities from Stordalen Mire near Abisko, Sweden - Palsa_T0_3 | ecosystem: Environmental > Terrestrial > Soil > Palsa > Peat permafrost | place: Sweden: Abisko... | reverse complement strand
CCACCGTGATCGGCCTCATGTTCATCATCCCGGTCGTCATCCAGGCGCTGCCGGACAACTGGCGCCAGGACATCATGCGGTTCTTCCCTGACGCCGCCGGGCGGGTAATCTCCGTCACCGTCCCCGGGGGCGGCGACCCGCACCTGTGGTCGTCCTGGCCCCAGATGATCGTGACGGCCTGCTACGCGGTAGGCCTGCTCGCTATCGGTGCCTACATGTTCAGGAAACGCGACGCTTAATACTGTCTGCGAGATACTGTCTGCCAAGCTGTCGTGAGCACGCCGTACCTGCCCGAGCCGACCGGTCAGTGCCCGGTCGGCACCACGTCCTTGTGGCTGAAAGACACCTCCCGCCCCGATCCCTGGGCCGCGGGGGTGAACGCGCGAGAGCTGATGGTCTCCCTGTGGTATCCGGCGACGCCGCCGGACGGGCCGCGGGCTCAGTACATGACGCCAGTGGAGTCCGAACTCCAGCTCACCAGCAGGGGCATCACCGGTGTCCCGCCCGGCGCGCTGAGCACGGTCCGAGCCAACGCAGTCAGCGACGCCACACCGGCCGGGCGGCAGCGCGCCCTGCCCCTGGTGGTGCTCTCACCTGGCTTCACCAATTCCCGCAGCGTGCTGACCGCCTTGGCCGAGGACCTGGCCAGCCACGGCTACGTCGTGGCTGGGATTGATCACACCTACGAGAGCTTCGCCACGGCCTTTCCCGACGGGCGGGTCACCACCTGCCTGGCCCGTGAGACACGCCGCCGGGGCGAGGGATTCTGGGAGAAGCTGGTGGCAGGCCGGGCGGCCGACGTCCGCTTCGTGCTCAATGAACTTACCGGCGCGCACCCGGCCTGGCCGAGCGCCGCGCTGATCGACCCGTCCCGGATCGCGATGGCCGGCCACTCCGTCGGCGGCGCCGCGACCATCGCCGCCATGCTGGCCGACCCCCGCATCGGCGCCGGCATCGACATGGACGGCGCCACTGCCGCCCCGATCCCGGATGAGGGCCTGTCACGGCCGTTTCTCTTCCTGGGTAAGCAGTCCAACTACACTCCGGGAAGCGGAGGTGCCGTGACGACCTGGGAGCATGACTGGCAACTCCTGACCGGGTGGAAGCGGTGGCTCTTGGTGGTCGGCGCGATCCACGCCTCCTTCACCGACCTCGGGCTACTGGCCGATCAGGTCGGCGTCGTCACCGGCGGCGCCCTCCCCGGAGCCCGGTCTCTGGACATCACCCGCGCCTACGTCCGGGCCTTCTTCGACCAGCACCTGCGGGGCGAGCCAGAAGCCCTGCTGGACCAGCCGTCACCGCGCTACCCCGAGGTCACGTTCTGTTCCCCGGAGGCTTAAGCCTGGTGGTGACCGGCGCACGTGCTTCGTACTGCGTCCCCCGCCGCGGTGACGGCACTTTGCCCGGGCCCGGGTCGTTCTGCTGTCATGACGATGGTACGGATCGCCCAGGTTGAGCCATGGCCGGGCAAGCGCATGGGCGGTCGCGGGTTCAGGATCTCCTCGTTCCTGGTGGTGCTGGCCGACGACTCCGGCGTCCGCGCCCTCCCGATCTGGCTGAACGGGCCTGAAGGGCACGGGCTGTTGCGGGGCGATGGTGATCACCTCCACCCCGAGCCTGCCGAGGTGATCACCGCGGGCCTGCTGCACGCCGCCGGCGTGACGGTGACCGGCGTGGATATCGACGAACTGGACCCCGCGCTGACCACCGGCCCACGGCGCGGGCGCGACAGTGCGCAGGCGGGCGTGCGGATCGGGTTCACCGCGGCGGGCACCGCTGAGCCCGGGCAGCTGACCGTCCGCCTCGGGTACGCGCTGGCCATGGCCGCGGCCACCGGCGCGCCGGTCCGGGTGGCCGATGAGCTGATGGACCAGCTCGCGGTCCCCGCCCAGGGCGACCTCGCGGGCCAGTTCACCCGGGACGTGCCGCTGCCACCGAGGCGCCGCGGCTGGTCGCGCCTGTTCCGCGTTCACCTGGCGGCTCGCTGACGACCGCTGATCCAAGCCCGTCCAGCGTGGCCGCCGCTGCTTCCGCGGGGAAGACATGGCAGCCTTCCGGGTAAAGGCGCATGCCCACTTCGTCGCCGCGCTCCGCGCGGTGCCTGGCGAAGACGCCGGTTAACCGGCCGAGGCCCGGCAGGTCGATGGCGTACTCATACCCCCGGCTGCGGAAGGCCACGTCGGCCACCCGCCCGGTCAGGTGCCGCTCATCCGTGCCCGACCTCGCCAGGTAGATGCCGGTTGACGAGCGGATGAAGCGATCATCACAATCTAGAAATAACGAGCGTTAACCTAGAATCTAACGACCGTTACTATGAGATGACGCGGATCTTGCGGGCATGCCCGCTGGGCAGAGCCAACGCCTGACGGGCCAGATCGGCGAAGGGAGATGCGGACGATGACCATGGTGACGGCGGAGCCATCACTCTCCCTCCGCCTCCTCGGCGTAGACCCGGGCCGCATATGCCTCAAGCGACTGCTCGCACTGCTCGAGGAGCTGCTCGCAGGCCGTCCTGCCGCTGGCACCGAAGACATCCCGCTCGACGATCTTCGCGAACCAGTTCCTCAGCTTGACCAGGTCAACCTCGTTCTCCTCGAGCTCGGCGTAGGTGAAGTGGTTCTCGTGGTACTCCTTCTGCACCTGCCCGAGGAAGTCGTCGCATTTGTCGACGATCTCCTCGTACTCGTCGTTGCGCGCCGCCTGGAACATGGCGCGCACCTCCGCCTCGCCGGCCAGCACCGAACAGGACATCAGCATGGCCGTGCCCGACATGTCCGTGATCTCACGCCTCAGCCGCCGCAGTGCCCGCTCGTTTGCCGTCGAGGCGGGCAGCGCCGCCACCGAGTTCTGCAGATAGATCGCGCCGAGCGACTTGATGCGCCGCCACACGGTGGAGCGCAGCCGGGTAGGCTCCGGCGGCACCCGGTAAATGAGCAGCAGCCAGCCGGGCCCGGCGCCGTCACCGGACCCCGGTCCATCGGTCCGGTCCTGATCGGTCGTCACCCGCACATTGTCGCTGAAATAGCTGAGGAGATTTGTTGAATGCCCTCCCCCTGATCCTTACCGTCTTCGTCGCCTGCGTGGTCGAAGCCGTAGAGGCTCTCACCATCGTCCTCGCCGCGGGCATCACGCGGGAGTGGAAGTCCACGTTCCAGGGCATGGGCGTGGCGCTGGTCGTGCTCGCCGTGATCACCGCCGCGGTCGGCCCGGCCGTCGGCTACCTACCGCTGACCGCGCTGCGCCTGGTCGTCGGCGCGCTGCTCGCGGTCTTCGGCCTGCAGTGGCTGCGCAAGGGGGTGCTCCGCGCGACCGGCTACAAGGCGCTGCACGACGAAGCGAGCGCCTACCTGCGAGAGGTCGCCGCCGCCAGGGAAGCCGCCGTGGAGAAGAAGCGCGGGGTCAGCGACTGGTACGCCTTCACCCTTTCCTTCAAGGGCGTACTCCTCGAAGGCCTGGAAGTCATCTTCATCGTCATCACCTTCGGCGACAACCAGAGGGACGTCGGCGCCGCCGTCATCGGCGCCGCGGCTGCGATCATCGTGGTCACCGTCACCGGTTTCGCCGTCAGGTCCCCGCTGACCAAGGTCCCGGAGAACTGGATGAAGCTCGGGGTCGGGGTCATGCTCACCAGCTTCGGCACGTTCTGGGGCGCGGAAGGCGCCGGCGTCGCCTGGCCCGGCCACGACGCCGCGCTGCTGGTGCTCGTCCCGGTGGTCGCGCTTGTCACCGCCGCCTGCATCGCCTGGCTGCGCTCGCGCGAGGCTGCCGCGGCCGTCCCGGCCAAGAAATCGGAGGTTGTCGGCTCATGAGACGGCTCAAGTCGTTCGGCGCCTTCTGGTACGACTTCATCATCGGTGACGACTGGCACGTCGCCGTCCTCGTCGGGATTGGCCTGGCCCTGACCGCGATCCTCACCCACGTGGCGCGGGTGAACGCGTGGTGGGCGCTGCCGGTCTTCGTCTTCGCCGCCCTCGCCTGGTCCCTCCACCGGGCAACAGCAAACAAGAGGTAGCAGCTCACGAAGTGACGCCGCGGGCGCCATGGAGAGGTTCCCGCGGCGTGAGTAGTCTTACGGCGGGCTCGGGGGAGGCCGACCCCTTCGAGCTCACTCGGGGGTGAAGCGACGGCCGGAGTCGCGCGCGCCGAAGAGGGTGACGGCGGCTGTGCCGGCGGCGAACAGCAGCGCGGCGCAGAGCGCACCGCCGAGGTCGTCCGGCGGCCGGGCCGCCCAGAGCCACGGCGTGGTCGGGTTCCCGGTCAGCGCGACCTCGGTGACCAGGAGATATGCGAGCGGCCCGGTCCAGCCGAACGCGCCGCCGACCGCCGCGGCGGACAGCAGCCCGATGCCGGTGATGCCCACCAGGTTGCGGAGCAGCGCCACGGTGCCGCCGGGCAACGCCCCGCCCGTGGCCCCGGCGGCCAGGGCGCCGTACGCAATCGCGGTGAGCGCCACGGCCGCGCCCAGCCGCAGGTAGGGCAGCCAGCGGCCGGTGGCGCGTTCCGGCTCGCCGAACGGCCCGTAGGTGGTGACGGCGATGACCGCGGCGGCCGCGGTCTCGATCGTCAGCGAGATGAACTGCTGCGCCGCGCGACCCCCGGAGATGCCCCAGTGCCAGAACAGCGCGCTCCACAGCAGCACGGCCAGCCCAGCCAGCAGGCCGAGAGCGGCTGGGGCGCGCCGACTGACCAGGTACAGCCAGGGCAGCCGCAGGACGGCGACGGCGTGGCGTTCGGCTGGCCAGGCCGACCCGGCTCCCGGCAGCGGTTCCCGGGTGTCCGCGGCGGTCACCGGTGTGCCCTCTTCGGTGCGGGATTCGCGGTCGTGGGAGCTAGGCCCAGGGTGAGCTGGCCGGATCGCAGCGCGGTCAGGTGGGCGGCGAGCCAGGCGCGGCGGGCCCCGGGCGACAGAGCCGCCAGCTGCCGCGCAGCAGCGTAGATCGGTCCTGTGGCCGGCCCCGGCGGCCCGTTCCCCTCGGCCTGCGCCCAGGAGGGCAGCCCGCTGGTGGTCAGCAGCTGTGGCTGGGCGGCGAACGGCACGTCGGCGTCCTGCAGCAGCGCGGCCTGCACCGCCTGCTGCGCCGAGGTGCCGACGTCGTTGCCCGCGCCGACGAAGGCGTGCACGGCCAGCAGCCGTAGCTGCTCAGCCAAAACCGTCGCCCTCCCGCCAGCGTCAACCGTCGCCCTCCCGTCCGCGTCCGACAGGGCGAGAGCCCCGAGCGACAGCGAGAGCACCACCGGCCGGCCACCGATCGTCATCGACTGGCCGCCGCCGTCACTGCTGTTGTAGACCGCGCCCACCTGGGTGGCCCGGACCGGCGCGCCGGGCAGTCCGGCCATCTCGCTGAAGACCGGGCCGAGCGCGGCCGTCGCCTCCGGCAGCCAGCGGTCGTAGTACGGGCTCAGGCACACCGAGATCCCGGCGGCTTGGCCGCAGACTGGGGTGTAGCTGAACGGCCGGTCGCTGGCCGCGTCGTGTAGCGCGGGGATGACGATGCCGTCCGCCGACAGCCGGGCGGTGGTGGCCAGGCCCACCGCGGTGCCCGCGGCTGCGACCCCGGCCGCGGTGACGGCGACCGCGAGCCAGCGCAGCCACGGTCCGTCGCCGCGGGCGCGCAGGCCGAGCAGGCCGAGCGCGGCGATCGCGATCCCGGCCAGCAGCATAATCCGGGCGATCTGCAGGTCCGGCAGCCACGGGTAGAGCAGCCCCGAGTCGGGCTGGAAGTTGCCGTTGGAGTTGGTCGGCAGGATCAGCGCCCACCCGGTGCTGTCGTGGAAACCCGTCTGCGACGACATGATCATGGCCAGGAACCCGCCGAACGCGGCCAGCGGCGCGGCGAACCGGCTGGGCCGCAGCACGCCGACGGCGAACCCGGCCGCGCTGAACGCCGCGACGGCCGTGGCCCCCACCGCGACCCACCACCACGGCGGCTGGCCCTGGACCCCCTGACTCGCGTAGACCGCGAACATCACGCTGGTGAAGACCAGGTAGGCGGCCACCGCCCAGATCGCGGTGGCGGCCCAGGTGGCGAGCTGCGCCGTCCAGCGCGGCCAGGCCGTGCCGCTCACCAGGTCGGCGGTGCGGCGCCTGCCGTCGCGGGATCCCATCCAGGCGGCCACGCCGGCCACGAACGGGCCGAAGTCGATGATCGTGTGGCCCTGGCCCATGTTCCAGAACGTGCGCAGGACGTACAGCGGCGCCTGTCCGGTGCTGGGCCGGTAGGAATCGAACCAGAACAGCACGGCGATGAGCGGCAGCAGCCACGGCATCGCGCTGCGGCGCAACTCGATCCGCAGCAGCCGCAGGAACGACAGCGGCGGCGCCAGGTGGCCGGCACGGGCGCGTACGGGCCGGGCCGGGGCCTGCGTGGCGGCGGTCATGCCCAGGTCCCCGGCCCGCGCTGCGTGCCCGCGGCGGATGGCGTCGCGGGTAGCGATCGCGCCACCGCCAGCACGGCGCTGTAGCCGCGCTCAAGCGGCGCGTCCCCGGCCGCCCCGCTGCCCTCTCCGCGGGCGATCAGCTCGCCCGGGGTGCCGTCGAAGACAACCTTCCCGGCGTCCATCAGCGCGACCTGGCTGCAGGCGGCCCCGACGTCCTCGACCAGGTGGGTGGAGACCACCACGGTGGCCCGTTCACCGAGCCCGCGCAGTATCGCGCGGAACGCCACCCGCTGCTCGGGGTCCAGCCCGGCGGTCGGCTCGTCCAGCAGCAGCAGGTCCGGGTCGTTGACGATCGCCTGCGCGATCCCGGCCCGGCGCAGCATCCCGCCGGACAGCGTACGCAGCTTCGCCTTGGCCTTGTCCCCCAGGCCGACCTGCTCGACGGCGGCGGCCACCGCCCGCGGCACCCGGCCCGGCGGCATGTCCTTGAGCAGCGCGAAATACTCGACGAACTCGGCGACGGTGAAGCCCGGATAGTAGCCGAGGTTCTGCGGCAGGTAGCCGAGCCTGCGCCGGATCTCCCGCCGCGGCCCGGGACTCCCCGGATCACGACCGAGCAGCCGCAGCTGGCCCGACGTCGGGGGCAGCACGGTGGCCATCATCCGCAGCAGCGAGGTCTTGCCCGCTCCGTTCGGTCCGAGGAGACCGAAGACCCCCGGGCCGGCCTCCATGCTCACCCCGGCCACCGCATACGTCCGGCCGAACCGCCGGGTCAGGTCGCTGAGCTCGATATTCATGAGGCTCCTCTTGGGATCCGGGTCGCGTACCACGCGACCGCGCCGCAGCATGCGGCGAACGCCAGGTAGGGCAGGAAAAGGGAGGAATCGGTGATCGCGGCGGTGAGCCGGCCGTCGCTGGCCTGCCCGGCCAGCACCGTGATCGCCCAGCCGGATATGCCCGCGGCCACGCCGACGTTCGCCGACCGGGACACGGTCGCCGCGGCCAGCGCCAGCGCGCACACCGCGGTCATCGGCACCAGCCAGCCGAACGTCACCGCGGCCGCCGACCCGGAGGCGGCCGAGGCCGCCAGGCCGACCGCGGCGTTCAGCCCGAACACCGCGAGCGCCCGCACCAGCAGCACCATCCGGTCGCTGACCGTCATGGACTGCGCCAGCTCCCAGGCCGGGTCGATCCCCGGGCCGTAGGCGTACGCGATGCCCGCCCCCGCGAGCGCCGGGGCGAACAGGGCCACGTACGGCGTCCCGGTGCCCAGCGTGGCCGCCGCGCCGGCGGCCAGCACGACCAGGGTGGCGATCACCCAGCCGAGCAGCAGCGACGGCGTGGTCACCAGCGCCCGGGCCAGGCCCGGCGAGCGCAGCAGCCACGCGGCCAGCCGTTCCGCCGGTCCCGGGCGACGGCGCCAGACCTCCGCGGCCACGCCGGTCCACACCCGGGACAGGTCGACGTCCGGCGGGGACAGGCCCCGGCCGTCCGGTTCTGCCCAGTTCGCGCCGTCACGGGGGAAGATGGCCTCCCAGTTCACGTCTTTGTCGGTCACCGTGTACCTCCCGCCAGCGGCCCGCCGCCCAATGCGGCCCGAAGAAGCCGCTTGGCCCGGTGGGCGCGGCTCTTCACCGTCCCCTCCGGGACACCCATCAGCTCCGCCACCTCCGCGACCGGCCTGTCCTCCACGTACATCAACCGCCACACCTCACGATCCGGACTGCCCACAGGCCCCAGGACGCCGACCGCGCCATCGATGTCGGCCCGGGACACCGCCGCTTCCGCGGGATCGGCGGCTTGCCGCCTGTCCGCCGCGATGACGGCGGGCAGCACGAGTTCGGCCGGACCGCGCCGGCGCAGGAACAACGCGGCCTGACGGCGGGCCACCCCCCACAGCCAGCCGCCCGCCGCACCCTGCGGCCGGTAGCCGCCCGCGCCCCGCCAGACCGCCAGGAACGTCTCCTGCAAGACGTCCTCGACGTCCGGTGCGGGCAGCGCCGACCGCAACCGGGCCGCCAGCCACGGCGCGTGCCGGGCGAACAGCGTCCGCAACGCGGTATCGTCGCCGGCCGCTATCGCGGCGATCAGCAGATCATCGTCCATTGCTTCTCTATTGCAGCCCGGCGCCAATCGGTTCATCCGGCCGGCGAGATTCTTGCGGATGCCGATGACGTGACTCCGGGCAGTGCCTGAGGCGCCCTGCGGAGTGATCACGCTTACTTGGGACGGTACCTGAGGTAGACGGCACCGCTCGCGAACCGTCGCGTGTCCAGTAGTTCCAGTTCCGAGCGGATCCCGTGGGGGAGGGCTCCCTTACCCCCTCCGACCAGAACGGGCAGGAGGAGCAGCCGCAGCTCATCGACCAGCCCGGCCTTGATGGCCTGCCCGGCCAGGTCCGCACCCCCCACCGAAATGTCGTGCTCGGCGGCCGACTTGAGTTGCCGGATCACGCCGGGATCGAAGGTTCGCTCGATCCGTGTCCTGGCGCTCGACACCGACGCGAGCGTCCTGGAGAACACGATCTTCTCGGCGGCCTGCCAGATGCCGGTGAACTCCTGGATCGAAGCTGGCAGGCCGGGCAGCGTGTGGGCGGTTTCCCAGTAGAGCATCGTCTGGTACATCCGGCGCCCGTACAGGTAGGTGCCGGCCGGCCGCTCAAGCTCGTTGACGAAACGGAGCAATTCCTCGTCCGGCTCCGCCCAGTCGAAGCGGCCGTCGGCGTCTTCGACGTAACCGTCTGCCGAGGCGATCGCCGAGTAGATCAGTTTGGCCATCACGACCTCCGGGTGGTGTCCACGTCACGCTCACAGCAGCGCGTCCAGCTTGGTGAACGAGCTCTCCCATCCGATGGCCGTGTCCGCGCCGAGCTGGCCGGTGGCGAACGGGCCCTGCCGGAGCTCTAGCCTGGTCTTGCCGTCGCCCTCGTCGTGGAACTCGAGCCTCAGGTGCACGCGCAGCGGCCCGGCCACACCCGGCACGCCGGCCGCCTCCATCTCGGCCGCCAGCAGTTCGTTCTCCACCACCTCGGTGAACGTGGCGTCAACCGGAGTGCGCACGTCCGGTGCGGTCATCACGAACCGCAGGTGCCCGCCGGCCCGCGCGTCGATCTCGATGCTGTCGCGGGGGACCGAGCAGCCGACCGGCCCGAACCACTGCGCGAGCTGGTCGGGGTCGGTGAACGCCTGATACACCAGCTCGCGTGGGGCGTCGAAGATCCGGGTGATCTCGATGTGCTGGCTCAATGGTTTTCCCTTCCTGGTTCGGCCCGGCGCAGGTGCGCGTCGAGCCGGTCGAAGCTGGCGTCCCAGAACTGCCGGTACCGCTCCATCCACTCGGTCGCCTCCTGGAGCGGGGCGGGCCGCAGTGTGCTGGACAGGTGCTGGCCGGAGCGGCTTCGGGAGATCAGCCCGGCCCGCTCCAGCACCTTCAGGTGCCGGGATACGGCCGGCATGCTGATGGGGAACGGAGCGGTCAGCTCGGTCACGGTCGCCTCCCCGTCGGCCAGCCTGGCCAGGATCGCCCGCCGGGTGGGGTCCGCCAGCGCCCCGAAGATCACGCTGAGCTGATCGTCTGCCATTCTCTTAACCACCTTGTTAATTAATGGACAGGTTAAATATAGCGTGACAGGGGCCGCCCGTCCAGACCATGCCGAAGCTGAGGACCCTTAGCACCACCATCACCGTGAGCGTGTCGTGGCACCCAGGGCCCCTGGCGTTACCACCTGATCACTGACTGTGCCGTTTCGTGTCAACCGGGCACCTGCGCGGCGCGTCCTACTTACGCAGTGCCCGTAGCAGCCCAGCCCGGAGGACGAACTGAATCAGATGACAGCTACCACGCCGGGACTACCAGCCAGCGCCACCGGAGATGCTCTCGGGGCCAGCTGCCCGGATGGCCGTGTCCTCGCGCTCAGGTGCCTGGGTATCCCTCAGATGATCACCCGGTCGCCCATGAGCAGGCACCGCGCGCTCGCGCGCCGGCTGGCCGCCTTCTGCGCCCGGATCCGGCCGCGTAACACTGCCGAGCTCGCGTCATTGGTCCTGTACCTAGGCGACGAAATTGACCGGCGCGAACGGATGCTCGATGCCGCACTGCGCGCCACAGCCGAGGTTCCCGGCGAGCGCGTTCTCGCCCAGCACGAGGGCGTTGTCGCGTAGACCTTGGGTCTGGCTTAGTGCAGATCGTTTCGGGTGGACGATCTGCTGAACCGTCATGACCTGCGCCGGGCCAGCATCTAGGCGATCACTATCTCTTGACATGCCAGCTAGGTATAAGCCTATAGTGCTAGGTACCTAGTTAAAGTGAGGTCGCGGTGATCGAGTTCCACCTGGATGCCCGCTCGGGGGTCGCGCCGTACCGGCAGCTGATCCATCAGGTGCGGCACGCGCTGCGGCTGGGCCTGCTGCGCCAGGGCGACCAGCTGCCGAAGGTCAAGGACGTGGTCGCCGGGCTGGCGATCAACCCGAACACGGTGCTCAAGGCCTACCGGGAGCTGGAGTACGAGGGCCTGGTAGCGGCCCGGCCGGGGATCGGCACGTTCGTGACCGGGACGCTAGACGGCGGGTCGCTGGCCGCGCACGGGCCGCTGCGCCGCGACCTGGCGCGCTGGCTGGCCAAGGCACGACTTGCCGGCCTGGACGATGAGTCGATCGAGGCGCTGTTCGCCAGCACGTTTCGGTCCGCTAGCGAGGAGGACATAGCGTGAGCGCCGTCATTGCAGCCGACGGGCTGGGCAAGCGGTACCGGCGAAAGTGGGCACTGACCGACTGCACGCTGTCGGTCCCCGCCGGGCACGTGGTGGGACTGGTCGGCCCCAACGGCGCGGGGAAGACCACCCTGCTGAGCCTGGCCACCGGCTTGCTCGCGCCGGATGCGGGCACGATCGAGGTGCTCGGCGGCAGGCCGGCGGCCGGCCCGGCGCAGCTGGCCCGGGTCGGGTTCCTCGCCCAGGACGCGCCGGTGTACGCGGGGCTGTCGGTCGCCGATCACCTGAAGCTGGGCGCACGCCTCAACCCGGGCTGGGACACGGGGCTGGCGCGCGGCCGGGTCGACCGGCTGGACCTGGATCCCGGTCAGAAGGCCGGCACCTTGTCCGGCGGGCAGCGGGCCCAGCTCGCGCTGACCCTGGCCGTCGCCAAACGGCCGGAGCTGCTGATCCTGGACGAGCCGGTGGCCAGCCTGGACCCGCTGGCGCGCCGGGAGTTCCTGCAGGACCTGATGGAGGCCGTCGCCGAGCAGGAATTGTCCGTGGTGCTGTCCTCACACCTGGTCGCGGATCTGGAACGGGTGTGCGATTACCTGATCGTGCTCGTCGCCTCGCGGGTGCGCGTCGCCGGGCCCGTGGACGAGCTGCTGGCCGTCCACCACCTGCTGTCCGGCCCGCGCCGGGACCCGGCCACGCTGCCGGACGGGCTGGAGGTCATCTCCGCCAGCCACACCGACGTGCAGACCACGCTGCTGGTACGCACCAGCGGCCCGGTGCTGGACCCGGCCTGGACGGTCTCCGAGGTCGCCCTGGAAGACCTCGTACTGGCCTACATGAGCCAGGCCGCCGGACGCCGCCGCCGCGACAACCGCCGCCACCTGGAGGTGCAGAAATGATCTGGCTGACCTGGCGGCAGTTCCGCGTCCAGGCTCTCACCGCGGCTGCGGCGCTGGCCGCGTTCGCGATCCTGCTCGCGGTCACCGGGCCGCACCTGGCCAGCCGGTACGCCGCCAGCGCGATCACCGGCTGCCACGGCTTCGGCTGCCAGAGCGCGGCCATCACGTTCCTCAGCCAGCTGCAGGCCACCAGCCCTTACGCGGTCGTGTACCTGCTCGGCCTCGCGCTCATCCTCGTCGCGCCCGCGATCATCGGCATCTTCTGGGGCGCCCCGCTGATCGCCCGCGAGCTCGAGACCCGGACGTTCGCCCTGGCCTGGAACCAGAGCATCACCCGCACCCGGTGGCTGGTGGTCAAGCTCACGCTGACCGGCCTGGCCGCCATGGCCGTCACCGAAGCGCTCAGTCTCATGTATGTCTGGTGGGCCCATCCCATCGGCAAGGCCATCGATCTCGGCGGCAGCACCTCTCTGTTCAGCGGGGGCCGGTTCAGCTCGCTGGTCTTCGCCACCCACGGCATCACCCCGCTCGGTTACGCGGCGTTCGCCTTCGCCCTCGGCAGCGCTGCTGGCGCCCTCATCCGCCGTACCGTGCCCGCCATGGCCGTCACCCTGGCCATCTTCGCCGCCGTCCAGATTGCCATGCCGCTGGGGGTCCGCCCGCACCTCATCCCGCCCGACCACACGGTCGCCACGATCGAGTCTGCCGAGCTGGACTTCGGCAACCTGACCGCCACCGTCGTCCCCGGCCGGCCCGGCGCCTGGATCCTCTCCAGCGGAGCGATCAACCATGCGGGCCAGACCGTCACCAATCTCCCCGTCGCCTGCCAGGCGTCGGTCCTGGGCCTCAAGCCCTCCTCCCCATCGCAATGCATGGAAAGCCACGGCTTCCGGGAGGCCATCACCTATGAGCCCGCCAACCGCTACTGGCCCCTGCAGTGGATCGAGACCGGGATCTTCCTGGTCCTCGCCCTCGCCCTGGCCGGGTTCTGCTTCTGGCGGCTCGGCCGCCGCCGGATCTGACCCTAGGTGTCTTCGCTCACGTCCGCATAGGCGCGCAAAGGCTTCAGCAGCCGGTGCGGCGTGGTCAGCGCGGTGGTGACCCAGCTGTCGTCCTCCGCCGGGCGCTCGAGCCCGGGACCGGGGGCGACGATGGTGTCCGCCGCGGGCAC
>Ga0302326_10021712_pt1 | contig 13153 bp, 6 predicted proteins | sample Palsa_T0_3_FD_202264 | JGI IMG/M metagenome (GOLD analysis project Ga0302326, IMG submission 202264) | Peat permafrost microbial communities from Stordalen Mire near Abisko, Sweden - Palsa_T0_3 | ecosystem: Environmental > Terrestrial > Soil > Palsa > Peat permafrost | place: Sweden: Abisko... | reverse complement strand
ACGCACCCCACTCCCCCCGCCCGCAGCGTAGACCCGTCCATGATCAGCGCATCCATCTGCACCCGGCCGTCGCGGTTCAGAAAACTTCCCCGCCCCGCGTCAAACGTCTCGTCGTCCTCCATAATCACGACCGCTTCCTCCACCGCATCCAGCGCCGCCCCGCCAGCGTCTAGCGCCCTCCATCCCGCCGCCAGCGCATTCCGCACCCCACGCAAATGCGCCTCCACCATGTCGTCAGGCATAGCCCAAGCCCCACCATGAACTACCAGCACAGGATCAGTAGGCAACAAGATTCCTCAAAAAGGGTGAAGCGACCGAATAGTCTAGCATCGCCCGCGACCAAGAGCAGCCAGCACGGTCGAGGTACACGAGCAAGTCAACTACGTACTGTCGATGCTTTACGTACGCCAAAATCCCTGCCCGTAGTTCAGCGCTTAGAGCCGTGGACTCATAAGACTACGCTGGACCCTCGGACCACGCGGATGATCAGCAGGATACGGTGTTCGAAAGGGTCCCCAAACCGTGATTGTCTCTTCCCCGTCGGCAGCGAATCTGCAAAGGCTCTCTGCGCATTGAGTTCTCAGTGCAGGAAGGATGTCTTTAGGATTCGGAAGCGATGCCGCTAGACCTCCGGTGACGTCCCAGATCATCGTCCCGCGTTCTTCCTTGCTTGACGGATTCCGGCACGCAACCCTTCTGCCACTATCCTTCCATATCCCGCATGGTTGATTGACGCCATCACCGCGGCCGCAGTGCCGCCGGGCGTGGCCGCCTCCTGTAGCAAGTCGTCCAAGGGCGAAGTGCCTGATCGCCAGGCCGCAATCCCGTCCGCCAGAGCGTGAGCGGCGGCCGCATTCGCAATGGTGCGGTCGAGTCCAACCGCTTCAGCCGCATCGATCAGAGTTGCCAGCGCGTGATAGCCGTGACTGCTTGAGAAAGTAACGGTGAAGGCGTCAAACTGGTTCTCAGGGATTTCAAGCACTCCCCCGACCCGGGCAAACAGATCCCTGACCTTCGCACGCGCGGCGTCGGATATGTCCCGGCCAAAAGTCAGCGCCGTCAGCCCTCGACCGGCGCGGCAGACGGGGCTCGGCATGGCCCGCGCCCATTGCACCGGCGTGCGCAGCCCGGCGCGCAGTTTGGAAAGAGGAACACCGGCTGCCAGGCTCACCGTTGTCAGCCGTTGACGAATTTTGTATGCTCCGACTTCTTTCAGCAACTCACGCACGGAGTCTGGCCGCACCGCGATAATCAGCAAGTGCGCCGATTTTACGGCCCGATGCAGATCCGGTTCGACGGCTACGCGGTATTGCCGCTTGAGTTGTTGCAGCTTTCGGGCATGCCGGTCATGCACTACGATGGGCTGATCGTACCCCGCCAGCCGCAGGCCCGCCAGCAGCGCGCCGGTGATACGGCCGCCACCGAGAAAGACGGTGGCCTTCACAAGAGTCCTGAGCACGCCTGGTCGGCGGCTTCCACAAGCGCTTGCACATCCGCATCCGAGTGCGCCGTCGAGATAATCCAGTGCAGGCCGTTCGAGGGCGTCATATAGATACCCCGATCGAGCAGCCGGTGTACAAAGCCAGAATAGAGCTTCGTGTCCACATACTGGCAGTAGTCGCGGTAATCGCGAATGGCGTCGCGTGCCGTGAAGTAGATTTGGAACATGGGTCCGAAGCCTTGCACGATGGCTTTCACCTGGCGTCGGCGAAATACTTCCCGCAGGCCGGCAATAGCGGCGTTGCCAACAGCGTGAAGCTTGCGATACACGTTTTCGGCGGAGAGCAGATCCAGGTTGGCGGCAACCACTTTCATGGTCAGGCGATGTCCATTAAACGTGCCATAGTGCAGGACCATGTTCTCGCTCCAGCGCATGCGTTCCAGGATGGAACGCGGTCCCGCCACGGCTCCCACCGGAAACCCTGCACCCAGAGCCTTGCCGAAGGTGCTGAGATCCGGCTGCACGCCATAATATTCCTGGCATCCGCCAGGGGCGTAGCGGAAGCCGGTGACCACTTCGTCGAAAATCAACAGGCAGCCACAGTCTTGTGTGAGTTCGCGCAGGCGCTCGAAATATCCAGCTCGCGGAAGGATGCAGCCCATGTTCGCCATGATGGGTTCGGTGATCACGGCGGCCAGTTCGTGCCCGTGCTGCCTCATCACACGTTCGAGCGCGGCCCCGTCGTTCCACGGGGCCAGCACCACATCGTCGAAGGTCGAAGGTGGGATGCCGTCGGAGTCCGGGATGCGCGCTGGGTTCTCCACGGGGCCCAGTTGCTCGGGCGTATGGCTGTGTGCGTTCAGGAGATAGGGATCGTACCATCCATGATAATGGCCTTCGAACTTCAGGAATTTACGTCGGCGGGTGTGGGCACGGGCCAGGCGCAAGACTAGCATGGTTGCTTCGCTGCCTGTATTGGTGAAACGCACCACTTCGGCCGATGGCACCATGCGGCGAAAACGCTCTGCGGCCTCCACTTCCGCGGAAGTCGCGGCGGCGAAGTGGGAGCCTTCCGCCATCGCCTCGGAAACCGTTTTGACCAGGGTTGGGTGAGCGTGCCCCTGGATGAGGGCGCCGAACGACATCATGAAGTCGATATAGCGATTGCCATCCGCATCCCATACGTGCGAGCCCCGGCCACGTTCCAACACGATCGGGCCAGCGGTATACACGGTCGCGCCGCGCGAGGGCGAGTTCACGCCTTCGACCAGCGATTGCTGGGCACGTTCAAACCACTGTTGGGAGCGAGTTCGCGTCTGGTTAGCTTCCAGCATGGGCGTTGGTTTCATATCCGACATTCAATTCGCGCCGCGCATTCAGCCTGCTATGCCACCGCCGTCGACCACGAGCGCGGCGCCCGTCATGAAGGAAGAATCATCCGAGGCCAGAAATAATGCCGCCTTTGCAATCTCGTCGGTGGTGCCGATCCGCCCCAAGGGACGGTTGGCGCACCCGGCAAGATAATCCTCCCACTTCAAACCGCGCCGGCAGGCATCGTCGGGAAGCATGGGCGTGTCGACGTCGCCGGGGCAGATGCAGTTCACGCGGATACCTTGCCCCCCGTGGTCGATAGCCATTGCCTTGGTCAGCAGCACAACGCCGCCTTTGGACGCGCAATAGGCAACGGCAGAGTCGCCACCCGCAATCCCCCATCCCGAACTGTTGTTGATGATCACTCCGCGACGCTGCTCAATCATGTGCGGTAAAACTGCCTTTGCCATCAGAAAAGTTCCCTTCAGATTGACATCCATCTGCAAGTCCCACTCTGGCTCCGAGCAGTCGACGATGGTGTGTGGGTAAAAAACGCCAGCGTTGTTGAACAAGATGTCGAGACGACCAAAAGCACGTAGCGTTTCCTGGATAACATGACCGCACTCTTCGGCCTTGCGCACGTCAGAGCGAATGAAGATAGCCCTGCCGCCGTCATTCACGATTTTCTCGGCAACCGCATGGCCACGCTTTTCGTTGCGGCCCGTGATCGTGACTTTGGCGCCCTCTTTGGCGAAGAGGACCGCAGTGGCCGCGCCAATCCCGGACGTGCCCCCGGTGATCAGCGCGACTTTATGTTCTAAGCGCATGCTCTTAACCTGTCCCCGCCAGACCTCCGCCGTCCACCACCAGCGCCGTCCCGGTTACAAAGGATGCCGCGTCGCTGGCAAGATAGAGTGCGACGCGCGCAATCTCTTCCGCCGTGCCCACGCGCCCCAGAGGACGCTTGCGCGATTCGGCGAGAAATCGATCCTCTGCCTCTCCCAATTGCCGCGCTTCGCTTCGCAGCATCGCGGTATCGGTGTCGCCTGGGCAGATGCAGTTTACGCGAATCTTCTGCCGGCCATGGTCAATCGCCATGGCCTTGGTCAGCAGTACGACCGCACCCTTCGAGGCGCAATAGGCAACAGCCCGCGGACCTCCCGCCAGGCCCCATCCGGAAGCCGTGTTGATGATCGAACCGAGCTCTGCACTTGCCATGATGGGGATTACTTCGCGCGACATAAGGAAGACGGATTTTACATTGACGGCCATCACCGCGTCCCAATCTTCCTCGCTGATCTCAACCACCGAGGCGCGGCGGATGATGCCCGCATTATTGAAGAGTATGTGAATGCCACCGAATTGATGGACGATTCGTTCGACCACGCGCCGGCAGTCGGCGGCGCGAGTCACGTCGGCACGTTCAAAGATTGCGCGGCCACCGGCTGTCGAAATCTCGCGTGCGACCTCTTGGCCTTGTTCTTGGTTCAAATCGACAATGCCGACTGCTGCACCCTCGCTGGCAAAGAGCATTGCTGTGGCGCGGCCAATGCCGCCAGCGCCCCCTGTAATGAGAGCCGTCTTGCCATAGAGTTGTTTCCCGGCCAAGATTCCTAACTCCGTTCGCAGCGCGGCGATCCTCGAACGGTTCCAGTTCGAAGGACTCTGCTGGTCGTTCCGGTCTGCATCGTCGGTAACGACCACTCGCAGAGTAATTCTAAACTGTGCTTTTGACTGAGGTTGCGGTTCGAGACTTTTGCGAGCGGGCTTACCAGGATTGTCGTCTTGTTTACAACCGCCTCCCACGACCGTGATGTGAATGCGGCTCGTAACGCTCTATCTGCTGCGGCAGGGTGTGCCGTCGAGGGTTATGTCTATGCATAACGTCAGGAATACCCGAGTTTACTCGGGGAGCATCAGTATGGTCCGAGTCGGTTCTCTCTCCCATAGAATCGCACCAAGTCGCACCATGCAGTAACTGCGTGATTGAAGCGAAGATCGTCGCATTTTCCTGGTACACCTTATTAATGGAGGCTTCTAGGCGAACAATCGGTGCACCGCGTCGTTGCCCGCACATTTAGTGATGATGTTGAGAAAAATTGAACCATTGAACCAAAGGATCGGTTTTTGGGACGTAAATTTACGCGTAGAATGGCAGAAGGCGTGCGCACTGTAGGCGCAAGAATAGGTGCAACAATCAGTCAAACCCGGAAATCGCAGTCGCGCATCTCATAGAAAATAAAGCGCGGGCCCGTAGCTCAGCGGTTAGAGCCGTGGACTCATAATCCATTGGTCCCAGGTTCGAATCCTGGCGGGCCCACCATCCAAACCAGTGAGCACTAATTAGTGGTTGCGCGCGGTCACCTGCTGTCTAACCGTACTCTTCCAGGTCGGCCTCCACACTCAAGAGCCCATTTACAACATTCCGGTGTCAATTGGAATCTAGGTGAAAGGCGGCGCCTCATCGCAGTATTTCTGTGCAAGGACTCGGGAGGCGCTCCGTTCTCATCCGTGAGGGCAAGAAAACTTTAAGTGGCCCTTGAATGACTTTCAGGGAGATGCCATGGAAGATTCCGATAAACCTGCCGTCCGATCAAGATTCTGGTCGCTTTTCCTGCCTGCGCTGTTAGTCATCGCCGCGATTGTGGCGGTTCAGAACTTCCAAGCCGCCAGTGGCGAACGGGCCGCCAGCGCAACCTACTCGCACGGTGTAGTTGATCTGACCATCCCGTACCACGCCGCTCACGCCGGCGTAGGGAAACTCACCGTGGAGATTTTGAATCCAGAGGACCAGATACTGGGCAGCGCTGATCAGTCCCTGGACATCGCTGAGGGCAAGGGGCAGTGGCGGGAAAAGATCAAGCTCGTGAAGCCACTGACTGTTGACGAACTAGTATGGCATCGGGTGCGCTATCGTTTCGAATACAGCGGTGGCAAGATGGGAAAGATCGAAGGCACAGAGTCGATCTCGCAGATACTCCGCAGGCCGGTAATTCACATTCTGGGACAACAAGCATACCTGGCAGGCGGAGAAGCAGCGGTACGAGTAATTGCCACCGATTCGCAGGACGACGTCCTTGCAGGCCACGGCTCAGTACAGATCGAATTGCTCGTCCCTGATCAGAAAAACCGCCTGCTCTTCACAGGGCGGCTCAATCGGCGGGGAACCATCGAAGCACAGTTCCGCTTCCCTTCTGCCCTGGTTGGCAGTTATCAACTGCGTTACCTTGTGGACACCGTGATCGGCTCGACGGAATTTACCCAGCCGGTACGGCTGGAAGACAAGGTTTCGATTCTCCTCACCACCGAAAAGCCAATCTACCAGCCGGGCCAGACCCTTCACGTACGCGCACTCGCGTTCGATCGCGCCAATCACGAGGCCACCGCGGATCGCAAGCTGACCTTCGTAGTGGAAGATTCACGCGGCAACAAAGTCTTCAAGAAAATGACCCAGACCGACAAGTTCGGCATTGCCTCGGCGGAATTCGGGCTGGCCGACGAAGTAAACCTCGGCACCTACCATCTCCGCGCCCTCATGGGCGAAGGAGACGCTCCTCGGAATACCGCGGAAATTGCCTTGAACGTGGAACGATACGTTCTGCCGAAATTCAAAGTCGCGGTTGATTTCGTCGGCAATGACAAAAAGACCAAGCGCGGCTACCGCCCCGGCGATCATGTCACGGGAACGGTTCAGACCAACTACTTCTTCGGCAAGCCGGTGGACAATGCTGCAATCACCGTCAAAGCTTCCACCATGGATGTCGCCGTGGTTGTAGTGGGTTCGGTGCAAGGCAGAACAGATCATGATGGGACTTTCCATTTCGATCTGCAGCTGCCCCCTTACTTCGCCGGGCGTCCTTTAAGCCAGGGCGCGGCTCGCGTCCTGATTGAGGCGACGGTGAAAGACTCGGCGGACCACGCGGAAACTCGCGGCGAACCCATTACTGTCAGCGATTCGCCGTTGCTGATCACCGCCGTGCCCGAGGGAGGCACGCTCGTCCCCAATCTGGAGAATCTGGTTTTCATCCTCACCGCTTATCCCGACGGAACACCGGCCAGCGCCAGCCTGAAAGTTAACGTGGCAGGAACGAGGGAACAGCAAGTGACCTCTGATGACGGCGGAGTGGCACTAGTGCGAATAAACCCCGGCGCCAGAATCGAAACACTGGAGGTCGAGGCGGACGATAAGCAAGGAAACCACGCGTCAAGCACGGTTCAACTGCAAAGTCGCCAAGGCGAGGACCAGATTCTTTTGCGGACGGAGCGCGCTGTCTACCACGCGGGGGACCGCATCGCGCTGAAAGTCTTTTCGACAAAAAACCGCGGGACCGCATACGTCGACGTCGTCAAGGATGGGCAGACGGTGCTCACGCGCGATCTCGACATCGAGAACGGGCAGGCTGATCTGTCGCTAACGGCCACGCCGGATCTGGCGGGAACCGTAGACTTCAATGCCTACCTCTTCGGCCGCAACGCGCGCCCCGTCGGCGACCATCGGCTGGTCTTCGTGCAACCGGCGGACGAACTGAATATCGAAACCGTGGCCGATGCACCAGTTTACAAACCCGGTGCAGAAGCCCGCGTCAGGTTCCACGTAACAAACTCGCGAGGCGAAGGCGTAACCGCTGCCCTGGGCCTGCAGGTCGTAGATGAAGCCGTCTTCGCGCTCGCGGAGAAACAGCCCGGCTTTGCCAAGGTCTTTTTCTATCTTGAACAAGAAGTGATGAAGCCGCGGTATGAGATTCACTCGATCGGGATGCCTGAGATTGTGGAATCCGTTGCACAGTCGAAAGTCGAGCAAAAAGATCGCGCGGCTCGCGCCTTATTCTCGGCCACCGAAATGGTGAATACGAACCAGTTTGAAACGCAATTCGGCCGCACCGTCCCCATGACGAAATATGCCGAATACACAAGCCGCTACCATGCCCATTTTCTCAAACAGGTGCGCCGCCTGGCGGAAGATCTCAGCCGTTCCTACGTCCAAGACTCTGAGAAAGGTGACCTGATCAAAGTTTTCGCGAACGTCAAGAAAGCCGGCGAGCCTGAAATCTTCGATGCCTGGGGCAACGAAGTTCGCGTTGAGCCCGTCAGGTGGTACCGGGATCAGACGCATTACCTCGTCCGCAGCGCGGGCGCGGATCGGCGATTCGACACCGGCGACGACATGGTCGCATATCTCGAAGTCAGCCCTAAGAGCATCATCGGCAGCGCCAACTCGCCTTCTTTCTCTGGTTCGATCAGCATCGACATCGAGCACGATCGCGGACCATTCAACGGAGTGGCCCAGATCACAGGAACCGTTACCGACGTCTCGGGCGCGGTAGTGCCGAATGCCAGCGTCGAGCTCCGCGAAGTCTCCACTGCAAAGGTTCGCAATGCGAAGACCGATGCCATCGGGCAATTCAGCTTGCCGGGCCTGCATGCCGGTGTTTACGAAGTTCAGGTGGCTGTCCCGGGATTCAGGACCATCTCCCGAAAGTTCACGATTCACCCGCGCGACCGCGCCGTGCTCTCCGTAGTCTTAACGGTTGGCGCGACCTCGATGACCGTCGAGGTTTCGGGGCAGGCTGTGCTCGTTCAGAACGAAGTAGCGGGAATCGTCGGCGGCATAGGCTCTGGCCACGCCGGGGGCGTGGCGGGCGGGGTTGCAGGCGTCGTCATCAACGGCCACCTTGGTCAATTTGCGCACCTTGAAGCGCCTGGTACATCGCGGGGCGCGAATGAGGTACTTGCCCAAGACCGTGCACTCCTGGTCAAGGATCAGAAGCAAGGTTCCGCCGCGCCTTCCGCCCATGTGCGCTCCTACTTCCCCGAAGCCCTCTACATCAATCCGGAAATCATCACCGACCAGAACGGCGCAGCCAGCATCACCATCCCCATGGCAGACTCGATCACCACCTGGCGTATGGCGATGCTCGCCTCCACCGTGCACGGTGCGCTGGGCAGCGCCACATCAAGCCTGAAAGTCTTCCAGGATTTCTTCGTCGATCTCGACCTGCCGGTCACGCTCACGCAAGGCGACCGCGTTTCGATTCCCATTGCCGTATACAACTACTCCGGCGCGCGCGGCGACGTTCGCCTTCAACTGCGATCGGACGACTGGTTCGCCCTGGTCAACGATACCGCCGACAAATCCGTTCAAGTCGATTCCTCCCGCGTGGGCGGGTCTCAGTTCACGCTGGAAGCTCGGCGCATCGGCAAATTCAAGCTGACGCTCTCGGCCCGCATGAATGGCGAAGCCAGCCGCGCCGACATCGTCGTGCGCGAAATCGAAGTCATTCCCAACGGCCGCGAACAAAATCTCGTCTTTAACGGTCGGCTGGAAAACACCGTCCAGCACCAACTGAACTTCCCCGCGACGTCAATTCCCGACGCAAGCAAGATCTTCGTCAGGTTTTATCCCGGCCCGCTGAGCCAGGTCATCGAAGGCATGGACAGCATTCTGCAGATGCCCGGCGGATGCTTTGAACAAACCTCCTCCAGCACCTACCCCAACGTGTTGGCCCTCGATTACATGAAGCGCACGAAAAAGCTGACTCCAGAAGTGCACGCCAAGGCTGAGGGATACATCGCCAACGGCTATCAGCGACTGCTGACTTTTGAGGTCCCCGGCGGCGGCTTCTCCTGGTTCGGCAAGGCGCCCGCCAACAAGATTCTGACGGCGTACGGACTGATGGAGTTCAGCGACATGTCGAAAGTCTACGAAGTGGACTCCAATCTGATTCTGCGAACTCAGCAGTGGCTGGCCGAGCAACAGCAGGCCGACGGAAGTTGGAAGCCCGACACCCAGTTCATCAACGAAGGCGCCACCAACCGATTCAACTCCGACGTGCTTCGCATCACGGCTTATCTGGCGTGGTCGTTAGAAAACACCGGCTATCAAGGGCCTGCGGTCGAGAAGGCGAAGCAGTTCATCGACAAAAACATGAGCGCAAAGATGGACTCCTACACCCTGGCCGCGGTCGCCAACTTTGCCGCTGATTATGGAACCGGCGTGCATGGCAAAGATAAAGATAATGATAATGGTAAAGACCGCGCCTTCACACGTCAGGCCATGCAACTCCTGCTCGACGCCCGCACCGAAAAGGATGAGCAAGCCTGGTGGACCGCGGAAGAAACCGGCGTCTACGCCACAGGCGCAAGCGCCAGCGTGGAAACCACAGGACTGGCGGTGCAAGCGCTGCTCAAGTGGGGTGAAGCGTCAGCCACGGCCCGCAAGGCCATGAGTTACATCGCCTCGAAGAAAGATTCTGCCGGTACCTGGGGCACAACCCAGGCGACAATCATGGCGCTACGGGCTTTGCTGCTGGCCACAGAGAAGGGCGCGGCCGACGTTCAAGGCACGCTGGAAGTTCTACTCAACGGCAAACCAGTCGAGAAACTCGCGCTCACCCCGGAGAACAACGATCTGCTCCATCAGTTTGCGTTCCAGGGCATCGAGTCGAAAGGCAAGGGCCCGGAGGGCGCCAACACAGTGGAGATCCGGTTTGAGGGCAAGGGCGGCCTGGCCTACCAGGTGGTGGGAAACTACTTTCTTCCTTGGGACGAGAAACCGGCGCAGGAAGCCCTCTCCATCAATGTGGCGTACGATCGGACGCACCTGGCGCAGGACGACATTGCCACCGCCACCGCCACCGTTACCAACAATCTAGGCAAATCCGCAAACATGGTGATGGTCGACCTAGGCATTCCTCCCGGATTCGACCTACTCAGTGAGGACCTGCAGAGCGACGTCGAAAAGACAGCCGGCGAGAAGAGTGCTCGTCTGGAAAAGTTTAGTTTAACGGCGACGCAGGCCATTCTCTACTTCAATTCCATCGCCCCGGCGGAAACACTCACAGTGCATTTCCGACTGCGTGCCAAGTATCCCATCCGCGCCCGGACATTTCAATCGCGAGCGTATGAGTACTATGACCCCGACGTGAACTCCGTGGCCCAGCCGGTGGAATTAGAGGTAAGCCAACGCTAGTGCATCTTTCATGGCGTACAGACAACGGGAGGGGAGCACAAATCGCATACCCGGTGTCACCGGACAAACGCAATGCCAAGAAATAGACCGCCATACTCAGCCTGTCGACGGCAATAGGATTCACGGTTGGGCCCTGTCGACCGGCAAGAGTTCAAGATTCAGGACTTCAAACGGCTGCAGGTCAAACGCGTGTGGTTGACCCGCCACCAATGAAACAGATGGGACTCCGCTGTCGTGTTTCCACGGGCTTCGCGCCACGAACTTGGAATCCGTAGTCGCGGGTAACTCAAGTGCCCGGCCCACGTCGATGGATAGGCTCTGCGGCTGATCGCTGGGATTGCGGAGTGTAAGTATGGCTTTTGCAGGCGACCACGCGGCCCAACCGTAAACTTCAAGTTTGCCCGGATTGCCGCCGATCCAGTGCGTGTCCCTCAGAACTCCCGCGTTACGCCGCGACCAGTTCGCACCTTCCGCCAGCCCGTCCCAATTGTCCTTTGAAAGGAGTGCGTGCGAAACATACATCTCCTGCAGCTGCGTCCCGCTCCCGAAGTAATCGTGAACTTCATTCTCGAAGTCATTTCCCGGATCGCTCTCCAGGTGTTCGGCCTGCCGGGCGTAGATCAACCCATGCAGCATCAGGGAATTCAGCGGAAACAGTGGTCCCGCCTGCACAATATTCTGATACGTCTGCTCGTCACGGTAGGTGATCCATTTCTCACGCCAACTCCCAACCCCCGCAAAGCTGTGATCCTCTCCACCTCTCCAGATCGAATCGGCATAAAGCAACCAGAACGGCGAAGGATATGTGCCGACGGTGAGATTGACGTAAATCTCCGGCTTGGCCGAGCGCCAGGCTTGGATCAAACTGATAGCGGCGGCAAAATCACTGTCGAAAGCGCTCGCGGGAAAAACCGTGTTAACGTTGCCCGTGCCGTCAATCTTGAAAACATTCACGCCCTCGTTCCGAATGAAGTCCAACGACACTTCGCGGAAACGATCGTAATACTTGGGGCCGGAGAGGGCAAATCCTCCTTTGTTGATTTCAAGCCCAATCTTGCGGCCATACTCAAGCCGCCTTTGTTTCGCTTCATCGTATCCGCCCCACGGAGACAGCCACACTCCCATGCCCGCCCCATATTTCTCCGCGGCGCGGCTCAACGGAGACAATCCTTGCGGGAAACCAGAGTTCATGCGCCATGACGATCGAGGATCGTCCCACCCATCGTCCAAGAGAAAAGAATCCAGCTTCACGCCGCGGCTGCGGACCAACTCCGCTCCGAATGCCTCGATAACGTCGAGCACTGCGGGCGCATCGTAGGGCTTGCCAAAGCCAATGTCGTACCAGGAGTTGTAATGCAGAAACGTCCGGTAGGGGTGGGCGCGTTCCCGTTCCACGTAGTTCAAGAAACTGCGCCGCATCTGGCCTGCCGGTGAGACTCCGATCACCAGCGAATAGGTGACTGTCTGTCCCTTTCTCAGGGGCAGCTCTCTCTTCATGGTGCAAGTGATTATGTCCGCGGCTTCGCACTCCGCCAGCGGATTCTCGATACCGAAGAAGACGTTGCCCACGGTCACGGGAGATCCCTTGACGGTACCTGCCCGACGCGCACCGGCCGAGCTGTCATTGAATAATCGGACTTCGGCGATCGCCTGATCGTCGCGGAGGGCTGAGATCGTGATCTCCTCTCGAACGTAGTTTGAATCGTCCCGCAACATCACACGCCAGTCCACGGCAACTGTTTGTTTAGGGTCTTGCAGTCGCAAGAGACCGGCTTGACCTTCGAAATGGTCAGCCGCGCGCGAGGAATGCGGATTTGCAGCCAGGGCCTCGGTTCGCGGTGCACCCACCAGCTTCATCTCGGAAGCTGGGAGCCGCGTCCCATCCTTGAAGATGATAGTGAACGGATCCCGTGGCAAAGAGAACCTTTCTTCGGTGACGTGATTCACGAATTTCGATCCCACCAGTTTGCCGCTGGCAACCGACCACTCCGCCTCCAACACGTGGTTCGATAAGGACACGACACTGCCGCGAGCCTCCGCCCTCGCTCTGCCCGGAGGCGCTCCCAGGAACAGCGTATCTTGCGCTCCCGCCAGTGCCCCCCAGAGACCAACACTGGCGAGAAAAGCGGACTTGAGCACGAAGATATATTTATGTCGGGTAAGCATTCGTTTCAAGAGCAAATGTACCGACTGCAGACAAGCGCGGACCGCTACTGCAACTTCACGTACTCCCCTTCGGCTTCTTTCAGGATAGGTCGAAGGCAGAGCCATTCAAGCCTCCGCAGTGGGAATACTTTACACCTCGGCACGGACGAAAACCCAGCCGCTGGCGGCTGCCTTTCTCTGAGCAATGGCGGCGCCAGCATCTCGAGAAAGTCTCCGTTTCCTGCCAGACCGTGGACAATCGTCAGATAACGAGGAGAACTGCCGCA
>Ga0302326_10021710_pt1 | contig 13154 bp, 12 predicted proteins | sample Palsa_T0_3_FD_202264 | JGI IMG/M metagenome (GOLD analysis project Ga0302326, IMG submission 202264) | Peat permafrost microbial communities from Stordalen Mire near Abisko, Sweden - Palsa_T0_3 | ecosystem: Environmental > Terrestrial > Soil > Palsa > Peat permafrost | place: Sweden: Abisko... | reverse complement strand
TCGACAAGGTGCAGCGCTCCGAGCGCTTGCTCGGCGCTGCAGCTCGGGCGATCACCAAGCACTCGGGGGGCAGCTGCTTGAGCGGCGGATCGGGTGTCTCGACGGAAGCCTCCTTTTGGCGGTGGTCTCACGGGGTTGGTGCACCGCCTGAGCGTCCGGTGGGCCTGGTTGGCTGCTGGCCGAGCGAAAGGTGGTGGTGATGGGTCGGTGGCCGGAGTGGCGGCGAGAGCGGGTGTGGGAGTTGTGGGTTGAGGGGTACTCGTTGCACGCGATCTCGCACGAGGTTGGGATGGCAAGGGACCACGTGACCGCGTGTGTTGCTGTGTCTGGGGGCGTGCGACCGTGTCCGCGCAAGCGCGCCGAGCGGTGTTTGTCGTTGGGGGAGCGCGAGGAGATTTCGCGTGGGTTGGCGCGCGGTGAGAGCTTTAGGGCGATCGGGCGGGCGATTGGTCGTCCGCACACGACGGTCGCGAGGGAGGTCAACCGCAACGGCGGTCGCCGGCGCTACCGCGCGGAGCGTGCTGAGCGGGCGACGTGGAAGCGTGCGCGTCGTCCGAAGCTGTCGAAGCTCGCGCTCGACTCGCGGTTGCGGGGGGTCGTGGAGGAGAAGCTTGAGCGTCGGTGGTCGCCGCAGCAGATTTCGCAGTGGCTGCGCCGGACCTACGAGGATGATCCTGCGATGCGGGTCTCGCACGAGACGATCTATCTGTCGCTGTTCGTCCAGTCGCGTGGGGCGCTGCGGCGCGAGCTGTGCAAGCAGTTGCGTACCGGTAGGCATCTACGCCGTCCGCCGAAGCAGCGCTCCAAGCATCAGGGGCAAGGCCAGATCCCGAACAAGGTGATGATCTCCGAGCGCCCGGCCGAGGTAGCCGACCGTGCGGTCCCGGGTCACTGGGAGGGCGATCTGCTGCTCGGCAAGCTCCCGACCGGGATCGCGACGCTGGTTGAGCGCCAGACCCGCTACTGCCAGCTCGTCGCGCTCCCCGACGGTCACGGCGCGGAAGCGGTCCGCGACGCGCTGGCGCGCAGCATCGGGTCGCTGCCTGAGCAGTTGCGTCGCTCGCTTACCTGGGACCAGGGCAAGGAGATGCGCGAGCACGCGCAGTTCACGATCGACAGCGGCGTCCAGATCTACTTCTGCGATCCCCGCAGTCCTTGGCAGCGCGGATCGAACGAGAACACCAACGGGCTGCTGCGCCAGTACTTGCCCAAGCGCACCGACCTCAACCGCTTCTCCCAAGACGAACTCGACGCTGTTGCGGCGGAGCTGAACGGCAGGCCGCGACAAACGCTCGGCTGGATGACACCCGCCGAGCGGCTCGCCGAGGTCATCGCGCCGCCACGACCCTGACCGCAGCGCAACGCCGGTCCGCCGGTCACGCGATCAACCCCCGTCCAGGCCGGCAAGCCCCGAAATCGCCGGACCCGTCACCCTCACCGCCCTCGCCGAGGGCCGCAGAACGGCTTACAACGTGCCGATCCACCGTCGGGCCCCGCTCGAAAGAGGTTAAAGCGCCCATCGCCACTCAGACCTCGCCCCTCCGGGGCTCGGCCTTCGCGACGACGGGCGCTCGTCGGTCTCGCTCCCAGCAGGGTCAAATCTCAAGCGGCGCTACCCGACAGGCCGTGGCCCACTCCTGAACCGGCGCGGGAGGTCCACTCGCTATGACAATCTTCACCCGCCCGCGGCGGTGCAATGAACCGTTGAGGCCGCAGCCGAAAGGAGACGTCTCGCCTGGTTCGCAGACCTGGGCCGACGCGTCCGCTTCATTGTGAAACCGGGCGCGAGCGCGCTCGGATGATTGGTCACGCCGGCCTGGCGGCTTCGGTGTTGCCGAGATGTGAATTCACCATTTTTCTGTGCTGAGCCGGTAGGCTCCCGCGCCGAGGCTCGGGCCGTCGTCGGCGGTTTCGGGGGGATTCGATCGTGATGGAGGGCTGGGCATGATGGGTGGTTCGCTGCGCGGACGCGGGTTTGGAGTGGTCGGGTTGGTGGCGGCGGTGGTGCTCGGGGCGGCTGGGTCTGCGGGTGCGCAGACGACCACGACGTCGAGCTTTACCGCGCCGGGGGAGTATTCGTTCACGGTCCCGGCGGGGGTGACGAGCATCGAAGTCACGGCCGTCGGTGCGGCGGGAGGTGAGTCCGCCGGAGGGGACGTCGCTGGACTGGGCGCCTCGGCCGGTGGGCTATCGTCGGGTACACCAGCGCCGGTCACGGTACCGGTCAGTTCGGGTGAGCAGCTGTCCGTGACGGTGGGCGCTGTGGGCGCCCAAGGCGTCCAGAACGGCAGCGTCGCGGGCGGTTTCGGGGGAGGAGGCGCCACCGGCGTCGCGGGTTTCAGCGGCGGTGGTGGCGGCGGGGCCTCGGCGGTCGCGGCTGAGTCGCCATTTCCCTGGTCAGCGTTGGTCGTCGCCGGTGGTGGTGGTGGCGGCGGGTATGGACAGAACGGCGGCGATGCGGACACCGCCGCGGCTGGCTGCAACCAGTCTGTTTGCGCCGGGGGTGGTGGAGCCGGCACGCACACCTCGGGCGGCCCGGGAGGCGCGGGAGCCGATGGCGGCGGCGCGGGCGGCGCCGGCCAGTTCGGCCTCGGGGGCATGAGCGCCGGCGGCCGGGACGGTGGTGGTGGTGGCGGCGGCGGCTACTACGGCGGTGGCGGAGGCGGCGGCAGTGGAGACGCTTTTGCCTACGCCGGCGGTGGTGGCGGGGGTTCGAGCTATGTGTCCCCGCTCGCGACGGTGACGAGCGCTCCGGCGCCGACCTCGGCGGCGGCGGAGGTGACGATTTCCTACGCAGCGCCGCAGCTGATTCCGGCGTTTGGAAGTTTGGGCTTCGCGGCGACCGCGCTGGGGGTCTCCTCGGGGCAGCTGACCGATGTCATCTACAACACCGGTGATGCGACGTTGGTGATCTCGGGCTGGTCGTTGAGCGGCTCGAACCCGGGGGATTATCTGGTTGATGACGAGTGCCAGAGCCCGGTCCCGGCGGGCGGCAGCTGCTATTTCGGGGTGCGGTTCGATCCGCAGGCCACGGGCGCGAGCGAGGCGTACTTGAGCTTCGTCTCAAACGCCGCGAACCTCGTGGACTCGGTCACGCTCGGCGGGACGGGCGCCCAGGCGCCGCCGATCACGTGCAACAACACGCTGTTGGCGAGGCTGATCTGCGCGATCGCGTTCCCATCCACCGAATGGACGGCCGCGGGTCCGATCCAGTCGGTCACAGCGACCGTCTCGCACAACGGGGTGGTCGACGCTGTCGCGACGGCGCACCGGCCGCAGCGGCAGCTGAAGCTGCACTTCCACGTCAAGCACACGCTCAAGCACGGACGCTACAAGTTGACGCTGCGCGTCACGAGCACCACGCATCACGTCCGCACCTACACGCGGACCGTCAGCCTCTAGACACGGCAGCGCCGGTCTCGTCCGCACTACGCGGGCGGGACCGGCAGCACCGCACCGCACCGGCCCGCCCGCGACGGGCACGACCGACCGACCACACCCGGCCGTGCTTCCAAGCTCGAAACGGCGCGAGCCTTCCGCTCGCCCTATCGCCGAACGAGACACAGGGGGCCCGCTTCTGCTCCACGCGTGGCTGGGCTCGAAGCGGACACCGGAGTCCGATCTTTGGGGGGCTACGGCATCCCCCGCTGCCGCTCCTCCTGTTAGCCCGACGCGAAAGCGCCGCGGCTGAGCCTGGACTGGCGGACGCCAAGGAACTGCTGGACACATGTGAGAAGACGCCATTCGCCGGCAGCTCTGACGAATTCGGTCGTCCCGCTGTTCGCTGTGGGGTGCGGAAATTGCGCGGTCAGCGTGTCGCCGGAACCGTGATCTGCCGGAGCATGACGCTCTGAAACACATGCGCGTGATCGGGGAAGGACTCGACCGGGCCGCCCGTCGGCACACACTTGCCGCGCCCTGCCCGCAGCGCGTCAGGCGCGCGGACAGACCGCGAGGTTGTCTGGTGCCGTGCTGTACAGCACGAGTACCACGTCACGTTGGAACGCTGCAGCGTCGTCCACGTCCTGGGACCGGTGCACGGCGCTTGCCGGCAGCTTGCCTTCAGCGACGGCTTCAGTGGTCGCCATGTCCCGGGCGAGCGTGCCGGTCGCGGCGGCGAGCTGCTGGCTCTGGTGCAACATCTGCTTGGTTCCGGCCAGCACGGCCAGACATTCACCGCCGAACCCGCGGGCGACAGATCCCTGGTACACGGTAAGCGAGGTTCGATACGCGGCGGTGGCGGTTCGGGCGAGCGCCCGGTAGAGCCCCAAAATGCACACCGCCTTGTGTGGCATCGTCTGGCCGCAGCCGACGAGGTTGGCCGGGAAGTCCGCCAGCGCTCGAAGGAACGCGACCGTCTGAAAGCACGCGTTCTGCTGGCTTGCAAGCAGCGGCGTCGCGGTCGTGACCGTCACGCATGCCTGACGTGCCCGGCTCCAGTCGGTCGTTTTTGCCGCGAGCGTCCGCTTGAGCGCGTTTTGCGCCCGGGACAGGCGTGCGTACTCGACCGTTGTCAAGCGGACGTGCGGGGACGGAGAGCCGCTCGCAGCGGCTGCCATGCCTGCCGCGACGTTCAGACAGACGATGACGGTGGCAACAACGCACAGCAGTTCACGGCGCATATTCGACAGCGTTCGAGCAGACAATTGGCGCATCCTCTGTTGTCACCGGCGAGCACGGAAGGCCCCGCTCGCACACATCGGCTCCCGCGCACCGCTTGCTTGAGCGCAAGCTGCGCGGGCTCGACGACGCGGCCACACGCGTGCACGAGCCCTTCCACGACGCGGCCCGCCAGAAACGGGGCGCCCAAGCTCAGACGCTCTCACTCAGACACCGAGTCCTTGGAGCCGAAACAGCGAAGTCGGGCGAGCGCCGGTCGAAACCAGCGCCCGACGCGCCGAAGCCTGCGTCTTCGCTCTCTCCACCCCAGCTCCGCTCCGACCGCGTTGATCGCCCGAAGGGAAGCGTTGGGCGGGCCTCTCCTCCTCGCCCGGTTGGTCACGATGCAGAAGCGAGGCTTGGACGCCGGGCGCCGGTCTCGCCCGCCAAGCGGCCCATTGTCGGATCTAGCCCGAAGCGTAAGTGGCGACTTCACGGCTGCGTCGAGAGAGAGAGCACCGCTGCTCGCGTTCTACCGGCGGCGTCTAGGTTTGCGTGATCTGCTGGTAGGCGATTCCTCGTTTCGCTCTATTCCTGCGTACGGCCGACGCGAGGAAGAGATACCAAACAAGGGCCAACAGAAGAAAGCACACCCCCGTAAAGAACGGCCACGCCCACGCACCGGCGGAGTTGGATAGGTCGTGAGCGCCGCTCGGATCAGTTGGGCTGTACGACACCTGGGCGCTGCTGCCAACCTGGGGATAGGTCGAACTAGTCGGCGGCACAAAGACGATTCGCTGTCCACTGGTGTCGGTGAACTCAACCACCGGCGCATAGGCCATCCCTCTGCCGGTGTTGAGCGAGTGCACGCCGATGACCGTTCCGACCGTCGCCACTCCTCCTGACACGGGCCTGCTCTCTCCGCGTTTATGTAGACCAACGACGACACCCCAAGTGCCCCCGGCGAGATAGAGAATCCCAAAGACAGCAGCTAGAAGCGGGCGGAACTTGCGCGGCTTGCGCGATCTGGAACGCCCAGGAGCTGCACTCGTGTTCGAATCGTCGAGCCCCGTCTGCATATGCTCGATATCGGCAGGATCGTAGTCTGAGTCAACGTCTGGAAGCGACTAACGGCTTCGCGCTGGTCTTCGTGACCGGCGACGAAAGACGTCCACTCGCTTCCGCTCAGAGCGAATACCGTGAGCGGACCGTGGACCCTAAGTCTCTAGATGACCTTCTCGCGGCGTATGAGACCACCGCTGAGCGTTGGAGCTCGCTCCAATCGAACGCCGGCGCCGCCAACGCGGTGTTCGATGAGAACCACCGCCTGTACAAGCTCCTCCGCGTTGAGCCCGACGGCCGTGACGGCATCGCCAAGCTCATGTCGCACCGGGACGTCGGCGTCAAGCTGGTCGCGGCAGCGCACACCCTTGGCTGGAATCCAGCGGATGCCTCCGAAGTGCTCGAAGCGATCGAGCAAGGCCCTGGTTTGCACGCGGTGACCGCGAAATACACGCTGCGGTCATACCGCTCAGGGACCCTCGATCAAGACTGGTGAAGTCGGCTTCCGCTCTGATCGAGTAGCAACACTGTTGGGGCAACGCCGCCGAGTGCCGCTGCTGAGTCGTCCGGCGAGGTGGCGGCTCTTTCCGGCGCCCCGACGCAGGCGGGGGCGCTGAGGACCGCCGTGGCGCCGATCGCGGTAGTCGCGACACGATCGCGACACGGTCGCTCTGGCTCGGCGGCAGGCACCTACTGAGCGCGCCAGCCCCCGGCGCCATGGGGCGCCTGTCGTCGGGAGGTGGGAATAGGTTCCGGGTTTGCTCTGCTCGGCCGCTACGGCTCGGCGTAACGGAGTGGGTTGGGTTTCCATCCGGAGCGGGTCGTAGCGTCGTGGTGGTGAGCGCGACCCCTCGGAACGCACGGTGCCCGTGCGGGAGCGGCCGGAAGTTCAAGCGCTGCTGCGCGGAGCTTGCCGACACCACCTCGAGGACAGCGCTCGCCCATGCCGCGGTCGGTCAGCGAATTCAGGCCTGGGCGGGCGAGCACCACCGCGATGCGCTCGACGTGGCCTGGGCGGAGATCACCGGCGGTCGAGAAGTCGCGCTCGGCGAGGTCGACGTGCAGCTGGTCGCTACCTGGATCTTCAACGACCGCGAGTTGCGCGGTGGCGGGACGCCTGCCGAGCGGTATTCGCGACTTGATGATCTCGATGCCGACGAGCGGGATATCGCGGCGCGGATCGCTGGCGCGAGGCTTGGCCTGATGCGCGTCGCGCGGGTCGCCCCGGGGTTGTGGATCGAGCTCGAGGACCTCACGCGCGAGGATCTCGTGCGCGTCGTCAGTCACGGGGTGTCCGCGCACACTTCTCCGGGTGACCTCATCGTCGCGCGGCGGATGGACGGGCCGCGGACCTCGTCGTTGTGGGGGCCGGTCGGGTTCGTCAGCCCCGAGACCGGCCCGCGTCTGAGCGCGCTGCTCGACGCACGGATCGCCTCGTCCGGGCCCGAGGAAGGATCGGGGGCGCTTGCCAGGGCAATGCACAAGGCGTCGATGGAGATCACGATCCTTCTGTCGGTCGCGTTGCGCCAGCCGGTCATGGAGCGCCAAGCGGCGTAGCTCGCCGACCAGCACGCGCCAGTGCATGCCGACCGGCGGCCTCGACATTGCTCAGAGGCGGCATCGGGACCAAGAGTGGTGGGACTCGATCATTGCGGCTGTCCGAGCCGACCGACTCGTGAATCCACCGTCGCCGGCCGATGATCTCGATGTGAGAAATCCTGACGAGCGCGTCAACAGCGAGCTTGGAGTCTGGGGCCGGTGCCTTTACAACGACGTCGGTAGAGGCTGCTGATGCGGGCTTCGCCGTTGTGGGCCCGCGCCGCGTACCTCCTGGCTGCCCTCGGCTTCGGGATTGGAGGGTGGCGAGAGAACGGGTTGATCATCCCGCTCGCTGGTGCTGCAGTGGCGGTCGTGTTGGTTCTGCTCGCGCAACACAACGGACGGCGGCGGCATGTGAATCAGATGCGCGTCCCCGAACCGGACGAACCGCTCAATGGCGACGGGTACGACTAGCTCGGCTGAATGTTCGGCTCCGCGAAAGGCTAACCAGGACGCGGCCCCGCTGCCGGTGCTCGATCAAACCAGCAGCGGTGCGCTTTGCTCCTCCACTGCTCGGCTCGTCCTACCGGTTCGGCGAAAAGCGAGTCATCGCCGTCGCGCGCGGGTGTCTCGTCGCGGGCGAAATTGGGAGTCCCGGCTGTTCGGCTGTAACTGTCCCGCGCTGCGCCGGCGGGGGCCTATCGCCTAAGGCCTCGGCGGCGCGATCAAGCCCGATTGTGGGGGATCAGGCCGGCTCGCAGCCGCGATCGTCCATTGTGGTCGCACGCGGTTGTGGGCGTTGTCGATCACGACCCGCGTCCCGAGGGGAGATGCGAGCTTGACCGTCGCGTGCGAGGGCGTGAAGCCCCCGAGGAGCCGCTTGGGACCGAGGCTGTCGAGAATCGTCAACGCCACGATCACGACCTCGGCGGTCTCGACCCCGGTACACGTCCCCGGGCGCTCGCCATTGCGTCCGAGCGCGTAAAACACGTGCAGCTCGTTATCGCGGGCCATCCAGCTGCCGAAGGCGTGCGCTCGCAACCCGCGACGGGCGGCGCCCTTGTAGGTAAGTGATGCGAAGTCACCGAAGCGCTCCTCGAGGATCCTCTGGGCGCGCTCCTTATCCAGCGCGTGATACGCGATCCCGATCGCGTCCATCTGCGGCCCTGTCTGCACGAACATGATCCCTTCCGAGCGCAGCTCCTCCGACTGCTCCCTGACCTTCCGGTGCAGGGACTCGAGCTCAGCCTCCGTGAACCTGGCCTGCTCGACCACGACCCGGTCGGCCCCCACCGCGTCCGCGAGCAGCCGCGTGTAGCGCTCGAGCTCGCCGGTCAGCCGCACCCGCAGCGCCCGCCGCCCCGCAAGCCAGCACACCTCAAGCCCAGCGAACACCTCCTTGGCGTCCGCCAGGACGCCACGGGCGAGCTCGACGCGCTTATGACCGTCGTAGACATCCTGCTGCTCGGCGGCAGTCATGCACGTCCGCGGGCCCTCGCGTCGGGCGTTCTCCAGCGCCTCATCAACCAGCCGGTCATCGACCGGCAGGCCATCGCGCGCCCGCGCCAGCGAGATCCCGGTGCGCTCATCTTCTGCAGACTCCGCGGGCAGCTTGGGCGGCTGGTAGACGGCAGTCTGATCCGGCGCGGGCCACTCGCTCACGCCCCGACGCTACCGCATCCGAGCACCGGCGCAGACGGTCGCTCCGCTCAACCTGGCCCCACGATGAGGGGCGTCGCGCCTCCGCTCGTTTTCGATCGGAGCGGGAGCATCGCCAGTCGCGGACGATGCGCCGCGTGGCGACCTTCTATCACGTGACCCCCAGCGCAAATCGCGACTCTATCCACCGCCACGGCCTTGACTGGCGTCACGGCGGTGGCGGGATAGCCGGCAGTCGTGCTCCCGAGCAAGAGGGGATATTTCTGGTCGAGGATATGGACGAGACGGACTGGTTCGTGGAGATGGGGGCGCAGCGTTTCGCCGCACTTGATATCTGGGAGATCACCCTCGAAGAGGATGTCCTAGGCGGTCAGCTATACGAGCATCCGCTCGCTCGCGAGTTCCACGGGTTTCTCTGCTGGATGCAAGCCATCCCGCCAGCACGGCTACGTCTCATCAAACGAGACATTCCCGGGGGCTCGCAGCCTGCTGCTCTGGGCTAAACGCGACAGCAGGAATGGCAGAGATAGCTCGCGGTCCCTCGTCGGCTGGCGGCTAAGACCGCGGAGCGGTCGTCGGGTCCCGTGAGCGAAGGGTCGGGCCAGCCTCGCTGACGTCTATGAGCTGTCGAGGCGGTCGATGAACGCGCGTGGCGTAAGGACGTCGACATCCTCGATGTCGGCCTCGAGAAGATCGCGGTCACCCGACACGAGTGCCGCCGCCGATGACCGCGCCAGCCTGACGAGGTAGTCGTCTTTGGGGTCGCGGGTGATCGCGTCTGTGCCGGCAGGGTCGTTGACGATGCTGGCTCCGGCGCGTAGCGCGGCTGCGAAGTCGGTCGCGCGGCCGTCGCGTGTGGCCCGGGCGAACTTGGGTCGGGCGAGCACCTCGGTGAGCTCGTCGAGCAGAGCGGGCGAGACGACCAGCTCGATCTGCCCTGTGCGCCAGGCCCGGAGGATGCGATCCGCCACGGAGCCTTGCCTCCCGATGAATGCCGAAACGAGGACGCCTGGGTCAAGAACCGCGCGGATCACGCGCCGCCGCGACGCTCGTGCCGCAGCGCGCGAAGTTCGTCGTAGGCGAGCTGCAGGGCTTCGTCGTCGGACAGGGTGCTCTCGGCCTGCGCGTCATCGAGCGCTTTCATCCCGAGGTACACGGCCAGCGCCTCTTCAACGATCCCGGCCGCATCTTTGGCCTGGCCGCGGCCGGAACGCTCACGCGCGCGTTCGACGAGGTCTTCGTCGAGCTTCACGGTCACAGTTTTTCGGGCAACGACCATGTCGAACACGTTACCGCGCTCCGCGGCCTTCCCGGAGAACACGGTCGGGCAGTGCTGGAGTCGAGCACAGGGGGCCGGGCTTGAGACAGGAGCGGATGACCGCACGCGGCTCGGTCGGTCTCGGTCGCCTTGAGCGGCGGGTCCTCAGCGGCCGATGCCGTGGTCCTGGCCGGTGCCGGGCGCTCGCCAGGGGTGCGATGCTGCGCCTCCAGCCCAGCCGCGTTCGTGGGGCTGGGGGGTCCATGGGTGCGGGTCGTGCATGTGCGCCACCCTCGCGGCGCGGTCGGTGTGGTGCTCGAGCGCGAGGCGTTGGTCGCTGCCGCGGCGCATCGCGCGGGTCAGCGCGTCGAGGAAGTCGGCTGGTTCGCGGTTGGCGGGTGCGGGGGCGTATCCGGATCGTTCGACGTTGTCCGGGGTGTGGTCGGCGATGAGGTGCAGGGTGGTTTGGTCGCTGGCGCGCGAGAGGGCGGTGTAGGCCCAGTCGCGGGTGAATTCATCGGGGCGCCCGACGACGATCGCGGCGTGGACGGTCGCGCCTTGGCTGGAGTGGCCGGTGATCGCGTACGCGTGCTGAAGATGGTCGGCGACGTAGCCGGCGTCGAGGGTCCGGTGCTGGCCGGTGTCGGTGCTGATCTGTACCCCGCCGTTGGGTGTCACGTTGGTGATGGTGGCGATGGTGCCGTTGTCGACGTTCAGGCGGCGGTTGTTGCGGCGGGTGATCACGCGATCCCCGACCGCCCACTCCCGACCCCCGATGCGTACCGCGCCGGCCAGGTGGCCGTCGGCGAGCAGCCGGGCGCGGGCAGCGGTGTTGAGCTGATCGCGGAGAGTGTTGTCCCGGGCGATCATCACTACCCCGGCCGGGCCGTGCTCGGCGCGGCGCTCGACCCACTGGTCGACGGCGGCCACATGCGCGTCGCCGTCGGTGGCGTGGATCGTGATGTCGTCGGCTTTGTGCTGCAGGTAGGTGTCGGGGTCGCCGTCATGCAGCGCGGTCAGCGCGGCCCGTTCGGCCGGGTCGAGTTGGCGGATCACATCCCGCAGCGCCGGCCCCGGACGGGCGCGGTCAAGCGCGGCGAACCAGCCGCCCGCCTCGACGCTTGCCAGCTGGCCGCTGTCCCCGACCGCGATCACCTTCACCCCGGACCGCTCTGCGTAGGCAAGCACCCGGGCGCTCACCCGGGTCGCTGCCATCCCGGCCTCATCGACCAGCAGCACCGTCCCAGGCTTGAACCGCCCGTGGCGTTTGAGCGCCGCGGCGAGTGCATGCAACGTCCCGGCCTGGACGCCGGCCACCTCACGCAGCTCCCGCGCCGCCCGGGCCGTGGGCGCGGCGCCGATCACCCGGTACCCCGCTTGAGTGTAGGTCTCAGCGAGCGTCCGCAGCATCGTCGTCTTCCCCGTCCCGGCGAGCGCCTGCACCGTGTCGACCCCGCGGCGGCTACTCGCCAGCGCCCGCACGGCCGCGGCCTGGTCGGCGTTCAAGGCGCTCCCGACCAGCGCCGCCGCCACCACCGCGCCGGGCACGACGGCGGCGCGGTCGTGCACGCGCCGCGTGGCGCTGGCGATGATCGTCTGCTCGCACCGCAACAGCCCCCGGGTCGTGAACACGGCCTGCCCGTCGTCCTCGCGAGCAAGAGGTTGAACGGATTCGTCAGCGAGGTAGCTGTCGGTGGCACGTTCGAGGTTCGGGATGCGGATCCCGTCGGCGAACTCGCCAGCCAGCTCAGCCAGCGCGTGACGGCGACGAAACGTGTTGTGCGTCCCGGTCAACCCCTCCGGCCCCGACAGCCGCCCGAACACCACGTCGCGCCGCGGCTTGACCGCCGCCCTCGCGGGACGCGAAATCAGGGCGCGGAGCTGCTCGGAGCCGAATCCGTGCTCGGCGGCGCGCGCCCGCGCGTCCTGGCTCCACACCCCGCCATCCACCGCGGCTGGTTTCGCGCGCCGCGTGGCGAACGCGATCGTCTGCATCGCCGCCCGCGACAACGCCTGCCCGCCGCCGACGAGCTCGCTGGCGCGCTGCTCGATCTCCACCCGCCGCTGGGAGAAATGCCGCAGCACCCCCGCCGGCACCCCATCGACCTCGAACAAGCCCCGCCCCACGCGCACCCAGGACACCCACGGCAGCCGGGCCCGGACCTCGGTGCGCAGTACAGCCCGGTACACCGCGCCGGCTGCCGACTTATGCTCAAACAACGGACGAGCATCCAGCGCGGTGAACCGCCCGTCGGCCCGCGTCAGGTTCGCGACGACGACATGGGTATGCAGCTGGGGGTCCCCGGACCGGGAGAGGCGGTGGCGGTAGCCGGCCGCGACGAACCCCTCACCCCGCGTCCGCTCCACCCCCGCGTGGCCGCGGCGAGTGAAGCACGCCTCCCGCTCCAGATACGCCAGCGCCTCGCCGACCGCCCGCTCATGTGCCTCCACCAGCGCCTCTGACACCCCGCCGCCGGCGACCGCGAACAGGACCGACACGCTCTTCGGCGCCGAGAACGTCAGGTCGATCGCCGCGACCTTCGAACGCTCCGTCACCCGCCGCAACACCGACCCGTCGACCGGATGCCCGCCACCCATCAGGCGCTTGAATCCCTCCCTTCCGACCCGGCCGCCGCCCGGAAGGCCGAGCGCGACGGCGCCCGATCCCATCCACACCCCGGGGACCTCGCCGCGGCCGGCGTAGTACTCCTCCGCGCCTGCCGCGACCTGCCGCTCGTAGTAGTCGAGCTGCCCCGCTGAGGCCCCGAGCTTCCCGATGCTCAGCACCAGCCACCAACCCGTGGACGCGGACACAAAACGGACACACCACCCCGCAAAACGACGCTCACACCCGATCCCCCGGACCAGGCTCAAACAGCCGCAATTGCAGGTCGTTCGTCGTCCGCGGCGGCCGCTCGTGATCGGCCGTCACCCCCTCAGGAGTCGATGGTAAGGAAGGGGTCATCGGTTCGAGTCCGATAGAGGGCTCTTGCGCTCGCCTGACCGGCCGCCGGTCGATCAGACGGGAGCGACAACC
>Ga0302326_10021709_pt1 | contig 13154 bp, 11 predicted proteins | sample Palsa_T0_3_FD_202264 | JGI IMG/M metagenome (GOLD analysis project Ga0302326, IMG submission 202264) | Peat permafrost microbial communities from Stordalen Mire near Abisko, Sweden - Palsa_T0_3 | ecosystem: Environmental > Terrestrial > Soil > Palsa > Peat permafrost | place: Sweden: Abisko... | reverse complement strand
CGCGCTGCTCGTATACCTCGCCCCAATTTCTGCACTCGCCCGCAGCAACCCGTCCAGCGGCTTTAGCGCCGGCAAATCTGCCGCGCGCTGAGTGAGCGCTGCAAGCACCTTCTCCGTCGGAATATTTCCCACCAGTGTATCCTGCGCAAACGGACATCCACCCAGTCCACCCAAAGCCGAATCGAAGCGTCTGCAACCTGCGTCATAAGCGGCCAAAATCTTTTCCTGTGCTTGATCTGGACGGCTGTGCAAATGAACGCCAATCTCCAGATAATCGTACTTCGCCATCACTGCGCTTACCAACTCGCCGACCTGGCGTGCGCTGGCCGCGCCCACGGTATCGGCCAGTGAAATCACGCGCAGGTTCTCGATCTCCAGCAGGGCGATGGCTTCAATCACCTCGTCCACGTTCCACAAGTCGCCGTAAGGATTGCCGAACGCCATCGAGATATACACTGCCACGTCGAGTCCCGCGGCGTCCGCTTTCTTCTGAATCTTCTCCAATTCCTCCAACGCATCTTCCGGAGACTGATTCTGATTATTACGCAGGAAAGTTTCCGAAATCGAATAAGGAAATCCCAGAGTCCGTACGCCCTGCGTTTCAATCGCCCGTTGCGCGCCCTTTTCGTTGACCACAATGCCAATGATTTCCACATCGTCAGGTGGATCCAATTCCTTCATCACTTCTTCCGAATCCGCCATCTGCGGCACGGCTTTCGGTGACACAAAAGACGCTGCATCGATGTGCTTGAATCCCACGCTGATCAAAGCCTTGAGATAGTCCGCCTTCAAGTCGGCGGGAATCTGCCCCTTCAGCCCTTGCCAGGCATCGCGTGGGCATTCGATCAATTTGATTGGAGCCGCATTCAGCATTCAGCACTCAGCATTCAGCACTCAGCCAAAGCTTTTGGCTGAATTAATCCGTTTTGATCCACGTGAATCCGCGGCAAAGAACTTGACTTAAGTTTGCAGCACTCCCACCTTAAACTCCGCCACATCGGGATTCAGCGCTGCGGCTTCCAGTGCTTGCGTAATCGCTTCTCGCGTTTCGAGGGGATCGATGATCTTGTCGATCCACAACCGCGCTGCTCCATAGCGCGGATCGGTTTGCTCGTCGTACGTGCGCTTCACCGAATCGAATAGCTCTTTCTTTTCCTCGTCGCTCAACTTCTTGCCGCCACGTTCCAATTGCTTTACTTTGACTTCCACCAGAGTTCCCGCCGCCGAATCGCCGCTCATCACCGCGTAACGCGCCGTGGGCCAGGCAAACACAAATCGCGGATCATAAGCTTTTCCGCACATGGCGTAATGCCCAGCGCCAAACGATCCTCCTACGATCACCGTAATCTTTGGCACCACGGAATTGGAAACGGCGTTCACCATCTTCGCACCAGCTTTGATGATGCCACTCCACTCCGCGTCGCGGCCGACCATGAATCCATTCACGTCATGAAAAAACACCAGCGGAATCAGATTCTGATTGCAATCCATTATGAAGCGCGCCGCCTTCTCGGCCGACTCGGTATAAATCACGCCGCCAAATTCCGTGCGCTTGCGCCCCTCATGATCGATGGCTTGAGCATGCAACTTCTGATTCGCAACGATGCCCACTGCAAATCCACCAATGCGTCCGTAGCCGCAAACCAGAGTCTTTCCATACTCCGGTTTGTACTCGTCGAACTGGCTGCCGTCCAGCACGCGCGCCAGAATCTCCTTGATGTCATAAGGTCGAGTCGACGACGAATCATAAACTCCATAAATTTCTTCCGCAGCCAGTGCGGGTTCCACCGGTTTCCTCCGATCCCAGGGAGATTGCCGCCGGTATCCCCATCTGTCGATAATCGATTTGATCCGCGCGATGCAAGCGTCGTCCGTGGCCTCGCGAAAGTCGACCGTCCCGCTAATCGCGGCGTGCATGGCCGCACCGCCGAGTTCCTCCGCGGAAATCTTTTGCCCGATGGCCGCTTGCACCAGCGCCGGCCCGGCCAAAAATAATCCGCTGCCATCGGTCATCAATACGTGGTCGCACATCACCGGCAGATAGCCTCCGCCGGCAACACACATGCCCATGATGGCGGCGATCTGCGGAATGCCCATCGCCGACATGACGGCGTTATTGCGAAAGACGCGGCCAAAGTCGTCGGTGTCGGGAAAGACATCTTCCTGCAGCGGAAGAAAAACGCCCGCGGAATCGACCAGATAGATTGTCGGAATGCGATTCTCGATGGCGATGTTCTGCGCCCGGATCACCTTCTTCGCCGTCATCGGGAAAAAAGCCCCAGCCTTTACCGTGGCGTCGTTGGCGATGATCATCACCATGCGCGTCTGGATGCGCGCCAATCCCGTGATCACGCCCGCTGCCGGCGCTCCGCCCCACTCCTCATACATGCCGTACGCAGCGTAAAGTCCAAGCTCGAAAAACGATCCTGGATCGGCCAGCTTCTCGATGCGTTCCCGCGCCGTAAGACGATTCTTTGCGTGCTGATTTTCAATGGCCTTGGCGCCGCCGCCTTCGCAGATCTTTTCTCCTTCGTTTCTCACTTGCGACATCAGGTCGGCCAGGAAGCGCATGTTGGCCTCGAAGCGCGCCGAAGTCGGGTCGACTCGCGTGGCTAGCACATTCTCGACCGGAGGCGAAGTCGAGATGGCGGAATCGTTGCGAAGGGGCATGGATTTAATCAGCGGGACTGTTTACGGTATACCACCGAACGCAGGTGCGCAAACCGCAGCAAAAGTTTTCCGTAATCCTTCCTCGCTATCGGAACTCTAATCGGCGCTCTCAGTGACAACGCGCGCCTATCACGCCGTTCGATCAAGCCAGTCCGCAAGGGAGAGGCCATCTTCTTCCAGCAGAAAAGTTCCTACACCAAAACATTCGCCGAAAATGCGATGCGATTCGGGGTCGCGAGCGATGCGTGAAATCCACTGGCGGCCCACTTCGTATTGCGAAGCCGTGAACCATTTCTGCGGCAACACTTCCACCAAGCCCGCTTGCAGGTAAAGGGCGAACAACGCGAATGCAGGATCGTCTCGGGATAACGCTTTGTAGCTGGTCGGGACGATCAACTCGTCGATCGTGGCCAACTCCGGTGGAACGGCGATCTTGTGCGTTCCCGATTCAAGGTTCAAAGCAACTTCAAAATCAGCCAGCGGTGGAGTTGCGGAATAAATGCGATCCGCGGACGGCTTGAACCAGCCCGCAACCTCGGCTAGATCAAATGCCCTCAACTGATCGGGATCGAAGCAAGTCAGCCGAATGCTGCGGCCTTCCGGACACCAAATTCCCAAAAAATGCGGCGGAACAAGGAACGGCCGGCAGAAAGAATTCAGCGCCAGCCGCGGCCTGTCCGGCTCTTGCGAAACCGCGAGCGTGACGAGATATCCCAAAGGTCCTTCGCTGCCGTGATGGGTCCACGTAAACCGCTGACCTGCGAGAGAACGAAACGCCGGGAACGTCTGCCAATACCACGGCGCTGGCCCAATGACCTGCCGCAGTTGTTGGCGGAGATTGGTGACGTTCGGAGCCGGCATATTCGGAGTGGTCACGGTCTTAGCAAGTCAGAGAGCTTTGGCGAAAGGATAAGGAATAGAGTTTAGTTCGCGGCAAATTCTTCAACTTCCCACTGGTACACCCGGCACTTTCAGTTTTGCGCGAATGAATTTCACAATGTCGTCCATCGCCGTTCCCGGCTGAAAGATGGCGGCCACTCCAGCTTTCTTGAGGCCTTCAATATCCTGATCCGGAATAATGCCGCCTACCAGCAGAATGACATCGTCCATTTTGTTCTGCTTGAGCAGATCGATAACCCGGGGGACGATCACGTTGTGCGCCCCGGAAAGTATGGAAAGACCGATTACCTGCACATCTTCCTGCAACGCCGCGCTGACAATCATCTCCGGCGTCTGCCGCAGCCCGGTATAGATGACTTCCATGCCGGCATCGCGTAGAGCGCGGGCAATGACCTTTGCGCCGCGGTCGTGGCCATCGAGTCCGGGCTTGGCCACCAGCACGCGAATCTTGAAATCACCCATCCAAGTCATTTAATCACAACGAGCTTCTTCCGTGTTCCGTCTACGCCTCATGCCTACAGGGTCTTGATATCCAAACTCCTCCACAAATACCAGCAAGCCACGCTCCGATAAGGTTCCCAACTCTTGGCAATCTTTTCCATTTGTTGTGGACTCGGCAGCTTGATCTTGCGAGCCCGCGCTTTCGTGGCCGCTGCTTTTCCCTTGTCCGACCCGACGACGATCTTCCGCTTCTTATCCAGATAGTGCCTGAACATGGCCATGCGAACGCCGAAGTCTCCGGTGGGCAGCACATTCTCGCGCTTAAGAGAGAACATGAGAAACATCTGCGCCGTCCACACGCCGACCCCTTTCACCTGCGTCAGGTGTTCAATGATTTCCACGTCCGACATGTCCGGCAGGCGAACAAAATCCAGCGAACCCACAGCAGTTTTCTCGGCCAGGTCTTTCAGGTACGAAGACTTCTGCTTTGATAGCCCCACGCTCCGCAGCTGTTCGTCTGTAAGCTTCAGAATCCCGGCCGGGGTCAACGGCTCACCGGCGAGTGCGGCAAAGCGCTCGAAGATCGTCGCCGCAGCCTTGCCATTAAGTTGCTGATAGACAATTGCTTTCGCCAGATTGTGAAACTCCGGGAGGCTAAACTCCATGCGGCAAGGCCCAATGCGTTCGATAATGGCGCGCAGGATCGGATCGGCTTTCTTGAGATGGGCGATAGCCTTTCGCATGGCTATAGATTTACCACAAACTGATCTATGGGCGAATAAACAACGAATAATAGAAGAAAGCACTCTTGGGAGGATCCTATTTCCCGCGGTGCTCTCAACGCAAGAATGCTGAGGCCGTCCCCAGCAAACCACCGCCCAGCACCACCCACACCGGATTTACTTTCCAGAGCCACAACACAACCAGCGCCGCGACTGCAATCGCCACAGACGGCCACCCGCGCAACACATCGCCCGCCAACTTTACTGTTACTCCTGCCATCAAGGCCACGGCGCACACGTTGACTGAATCGAGAAATGCCGCCATCCACGGTGATTGCCGCAGCTTGAACAACACCGGGGCCAGCAGCGCCACATAAAAAAATGACGGCAGAAAGATCGCCACGGTTGCCACCGCCGCTCCCGGAGCGCCAGCGAGAACATATCCGATGAAGGTTGCGGTCGACAGCACCGGGCCGGGAGTGAATTTGTCCTATAGCCACCGCGTCGAGGATTTGTTGCTGGGTAAGCCAGGCGCGCTGATGCACCAGGCCTTGCTCCAGAAACGCCAGCAAAACATATCCGCCGCCATAAAGTACGGCTCCGACCCTGAGGAAAAATTTCGCGAGTTCTCCCAGCGAAGGCCTCGCGGCAATGGATGGCGCTACTGCCAGTGCCGTCCCGATCCATATTCCACTCCACGAAATGAATTTCAGCAGCCCACTCTTGTAGATAAAAGTACGGGAAGGTCGCGTTTGTTCTTCGCGTTCTTAACTGGATCACGATCCGTCATCGCTATTTGCCGGCCACGAATTGCCAACATGCCAATAAAGCCACCACCGAACAAAATCAGCAGAGGGCCAGTCCCCAGCAAGAACAAGCTCAAGGCGATCATGCCCAAGACTGCCAAAAGCCGATCGCGAACCGCCGCTTTGCCCAGGCGCCAAATCGCCAGCCCAATCACTGCGATCACTGCCGCCTTGATTCCTCCCAGGGCAGAAGTCGCCTGTGCTAGCGCCCCGAAGTGTACGTAGGCCCAGGCGAATGCGCCAGTGATAACCGCCGCAGGCAAGATAAAGCACGCGCCTGCCACGCACAGCCCGGCCCACCCGGCGCGCACAAACCCAATGCTAATCGCCATTTCTGTGGAGGATGGCCCCGGAATCAAATTAGCCGCACCCAGAAGGTCGAGGAATTCTTGCCTTGTCAGCCACTGCCGTTTGCGCACCACCTCATGTTCCATCAAGGCAATATGCGCCGCCGGTCCGCCGTAGCTGATGCACCCCAGTTTAAGGAAGAGAAACACGACCTCCCGCAAACGGTTGAAACTCGAGGTCTTCGAAGCGGATGACGGTTGAGAAGGAGGTTGTGTGCTCACAGATCTGTAACGGAAGACATCGCACTCAGATAGTCCGAGACCAGGTAAGTCGGGGTTGTTGCTTTGCCGGACGGTTGGTAGTGTAGCAGCGATCTTTAATTCATATGGTTAAGAATAAGTTTTGTTTAGGAGACTCGTCACTTTGCGGCGGGAAGTTGGAACCCGATCCGCCGCCGTGTAGATGGCTTGATCGCCATCAGCTCCCTGATGGCGTCGAATAGGTCGATAAGAGTTTCGTCGTTCCCATCCATTCTTTTTTCCAACTCGTAGATTTTCGCCGCCAGACGGCGATTGGTCGCCAGCATCTCCCGCAGGCGAACGAAGGCTCTGACTACGAACACACTCATAGCGACCGCCATCTTGGAATTGAGTACGGTGGCAGCCATGATCGCTCCATGTTCGGTAAAAGCATAGGGCAGATATCGCCGTCCCCCACTTCCGGTTTTTGAGGTTGCAATTTGCAACCTCAAAACTTCATGCTCCCTTGCGCTGATTTGAAACATGAAGTCGGAAGGAAATCGTTCCGCATTTCGCGTAACCTGCTGGTTAAGCCGCTTCACCGTTACGCCATATAGCTCCGCCAGATCCACATCGAGAATAACTCTTCGATGGCGCAAGAATAGTATGTGAGATTCAACCGCAAAAGGCGGACTTCCACGTCTTTTGGGCATGTCGAGAAGCTTTGCAGTCGATCGCTTATTCATTTTGAGGTTGCAATTTGCAACCTCAAAATCATAATGCGGAGTGGGCAAAAGCTGTTGCTAATAACGCAAAATGTGTTCGGCAGAGTCCCGTTTTAGGCCGGGACAGGATGCGCTCAATTCTCCCACGCTGGCTCTAAGTGATGCTCACTTCCGTATACGTGCCATAAACCTGCCGCAGCGCCTCGCAAATCTCTCCGACGGTCGCATAAGCGCGCACCGCATCCACTATGTAGGGCATGGTATTGCCCGGCGAAACATTGCCATTGGTTCCCGCCTTCGCTTCCTGCGAAGCCGCTTTTTTAAGTGTGTTGAGCGCGCGCTGCACTTCGTCGTTCGATCTCCGCTCGCGCAGCGCCTTCAACTTGGCTGTCTGCTGCCGTGCCACGCTCTCACCGATGTAGAGAATCTTCGGCGATTCTTCCTCGATAACGAAATCGTTCACCCCCACGGTAATTTTCTCTCGCGCTTCGGCCGCACGCTGATACTGATACGACGCTTCCGCAATTTCTTTCTGTGGATATCCGTGCTCAATGGCCTTGACCATTCCACCCATGGCATCCAGCTTGGCAAAGTAATCGAAGGCGCCAGCCTCCATTTGCAAGGTTAAGTTTTCGAGGAAGTATGATCCGCCCAAAGGATCCACAGTGTTGGTGACTCCCGATTCGTACGCGATGATCTGCTGCGTGCGCAGGGCGATGCGCGCAGCTTCTTCCGTCGGCAGAGCCAGAGCCTCATCGTAAGAATCCGTGTGCAGCGATTGCGTTCCGCCAAGCACCGCGGCCAACGCCTGCAGCGCCACGCGTGCAATGTTGTTTCTGGGTTGCTGCGCCGGCAGGGATACGCCCGCCGTCTGCGTATGAAAACGCATGAGCCGGGTGCGCTCGTTCTTCGCGCCAAAGCGGTCTTTCATCACCCGATACCAGATCTTGCGCGCAGCGCGGTATTTGGCGATCTCTTCGAAGAAGTCGTTATGCGCGTTGAAAAAGAAACTCAGCCGCGGGCCGAAGTCATCCACGTCTAGTCCGCGCCGCCGCCCCCACTCCACATACTCAACCCCGTCGTAGAGAGTGAATGCCAGCTCTTGCAGCGCGGTCGATCCCGCTTCGCGAATGTGATATCCGCTGATGGAGATGGTGTTGAAGCGTGGCGTAAATTTCGATCCAAACTCAAACGTGTCGATCACCAGCCGCATCGAAGGCGCCGGCGGATAGATATATTCCTTCTGCGCAATATATTCCTTGAGAATGTCGTTCTGAATCGTGCCGGAAATTTTCTTCCAGTCCGCGCCCTGTTTTTCCGCCACCACCAGATACATGGCCCACAGTACCGATGCCGGCGAATTGATGGTCATCGATACAGTAGTTTTTTCGAGATCGATGCCCCCAAAAAGAATTTCCATGTCCTCCAGCGAATCGATGGCCACTCCGCACTTGCCCACCTCACCTTCACTCGCCGGATGATCCGAGTCGTAACCCATCAGCGTGGGCAAATCGAATGCCACCGAAAGCCCACTACCTCCGTGTTCCAGCAAATACTTGTAGCGTTGATTCGTTTCCTCAGGCGAAGCGAAGCCGGAAAACTGCCGCATGGTGAAGAGCTTGCCCCGATATCCGGTAGCGTGAATGCCACGCGTGTAAGGCGGTTGCCCCGGATAGCCCAAATATTCTTCTTCGCACCAGTCCTTGGGCAAATCTGCGGGCGTGTACAAACGGCGAATGGGAACTCCGGAGATCGTGGTAAACCGCGCGTGGCCATGCTCATCCACGTTGACCCCGGTGGCCGCACCAATCGGCTTCTCCGGAGATTTCTCAATCGCAGGGGCGAGCGTCTTCTCCGCCCAGCTCTTCTCAGCAGCGGATGGATTACGTTTTTCAAAAACGTCGGCAATCGGACTTTCCACGACCTGCGGCTTGGACGGCTTCTTTTCCGGCATAGTGATTCCAGTATTCTCTTTGATGATAGGGAAGGCCGCGCCAGTGGGCAAGGCAAAGGCCAAGAACGACCGGTCGGTCAGCTTCGAGAATCCCTGCTAAGACGTCTGCTTACGCGTCACTTCCCATGCTTTCGCGTATTTCCACGAAACATAAACCGCATGGTACAGATGCAGCAGCAATCCTTCGCGGCCATCAAGAAATCCAAGGCGGAAGATGTAGTTGTAAACGAACGTCGCCAGCGGCCGCACCACGATGTTGATCACGCTAAATCTAACCTTGCCCTCCGCCGCCAGCATCTCCGCTCCCAGCGACGAATAACGGTTCATGTGTTCGATGTAGTCGGAGAGCGTCGGGTAGCAGTGATGAAGCAGAGCGCCGTATCGAATCCGGCCCGTCTTGCCAGCGATCTGCACATCCTCATGGACCGCGCGAGACTCGAATCTTCCCCGCCCACGGCGAAAGAAACGCAACTTAGGATCGGGATAAAGACCGCCGTGCCTGATCCAGCGGCCAAGAAACTCATTCTTGCGCGGAATCCAGAGGCCCGCGAGTTGCTCATCCGGGCGAATACCAATGTGATACTCCAGATCAGACGTTGCGTCACCGAGCGTGAGTGGATGAACGCCTCTCTCCTGAGAGAGGACGGAAAGGCGAACTAGACCTTCGATCGCATCGCCGAGCGCTTTCTGCAAATCTTGGTCCAGCTCCTCATCCGCATCCAAACTCAGAATCCAGTCCCCCGCAGCCTTATCAATCGCCGAATTCTTTTGCGCCGCAAATCCCTTCCATTCCTCGACGAACACCTTCGCCCCGAACGACTTCGCAATCTCGACGGTATGATCGGTCGAACCCGAATCCACCACGATGATTTCGCCTTTGCCCTCGCCGCCCAGTGACACGACGCTCTGCAGGGTCCGCCCCAGATTGGCTTCTTCGTTGTGCGTGATGATGACGACCGAGAGCGTCACGGAAGGAAGAATACACGTTCCCGCGAGCGTGGGAGAATTGGCGCGCCGGTGTCGCACCCCACGCGTCTGTGCAAACATGCAGAAGCGGCGTTTTTATTTGCGATCCCGATCGTCTTTGGATTCTAATCGCCGAGACCACTCATAAGCGGATGCTCGATCCCATCGCAACCCGCATCGTGGACTGGCTCCAGCAGATCGGCCTCACCGTTCGCTTCGCAACTCTCGGAGACGAAACCTTCCTGCCCGGCGTCACCCTCGAACCTGGCGGTCTCGTTGTAGATCCCGAACGCCTACTCCACCCCGGTGATCTACTTCACGAAGCTGGCCATCTCGCAACTATGCTGCCCGTGCAGCGCGCCTCCACCGGATCGAATGCCGGCTCCGACATGGGCGCCGAGATCGCCGCTCAAGCTTGGTCTTACGCGGCCGCCGTCCATCTCGGACTCCCACCAGAGATAGTCTTCCACGCCATGGGCTACAAAGGCTCCGCAGAGAATCTCATTCAGATTTACCGCGACGGCAGCGCCGGCGTCCCGCTGCTGCAATGGATGGGCCTCGCCCTTGATCGCACCCACGCCGTTTCAACCGCTCCCTACCCGCACATGATTCGCTGGCTGCGGACAGAACACTAGCATCTTGCGATTTCCACCTTTCTCATTGAGGCACAACCCGCCTTCCATGAATACGTAGCGCTGGCCTCCATATACCTTCAGGAAAGTGGTTTATCTGTTCGCATCAGCGCTCAAACTGTCGCGGGCGACCTCTTTCCCATGCAGCCAAACTGTGGTCATGCCGTCATACGCGTCCACGCTTTCCAACGGCGACCTCTTCATCAGCACGAGGTTGGCAATCTTCCCCGGCTCGATACTTCCAATCTGCGATTCCAGCTTGAACTCCCGAGCATTGCTAATCGTAGCCGCCCGAAAAATTTGTGCCAGAGACATTCCCGCTTTCTGTAGTTGCTTCATCTCCAGATACCCGTTCAACCCCGGCAAATTTCCATAGGTCGGGCTCGACGGCGTGTCTGTGCCAAAAACAAAATTCGCGTCTTTGCTGGCCAGGTATGCGACCACCTGCCGCACGTGTGGCATCCAGTTTGTTTCGTAGTTATTGAATATCGTGGCATCGGGCGCACCCTCTTCGTTCAGTTCTTTGCCAAACCACTTGCCTTCCGGAGAGCGGAACCACTCCAGCATTTCCTTCGGCGTTACCTTCGAGACGGCATCCATCTTCAAATATTCAGGATCGAAATAAGCCATCTCCCCGTACAAAACCTGAATCGTCGGCTGATAGCCAATTTTCTTCTCCACGATTTGATCGAGCAGATGCTTAATCTCGTCCGGCAATTCCTTCCTCTTATCGAATTCTCCCCAGTGCCACATTCCATGCGCGATTACGTCAGCATCTCCATCAACTGCGAATTTTTGCGCTTCAAATCCGTTGGCATGGATCATGAGCACCAGTCCGGCTTGTGTCGTCGCCTTGCGGACCTCGGCCATAACATCCGCGCCCATGACCGGCAAATTCTTGTCGTCGGCAAAGCCCCGCTCGAAATAAGTTTTCACGCAAATCGCGCCGGAAGCCTTCACCCGCGCCACGTCGGCCGCAGGCGTGTGATCTTCCGGCTTGTATTCCGCTGGAATCCGGTCCGCCTGCTTCGGATCATAAATAAAATTTGGAAAGGGCTTGAATCGCACCGCTGGCGGAGCAAACGACATCGGGTACCCATTGGCAAGAGGCAGCGATCCGCCACAGTCATATAAATCCGGATGCAGCGGAGCCCGCCGGAAGCCGGCCATCACTTGCGGCTCACCCACCGCCAGATCCACCAGTGTCGTATAACCGAAGTAAAGATAGGATCGCGGAAGCTGCCTGAGATATTCCACAACCATCGCCTGCTTGCTTTCGCTCTGATCCCAAGTCATCCCTGGAATAGAAGCCAGGTGGACGTGCGAGTCGATCAGTCCGGGAATCAGAAATTGTCCATGTCCAGAAACCAGCGTTGCGCCACTCGGTCTCTTTGCCTTGTCCCCTCGAACCACCTTCGCGATGCGCCCATTTTCGATCAGGACGCTCCCCTTTTCAATGTGATCGAGGTTCTCCGGCGAAACGATAAACACGTCGGTGATCCAAACTGGGTTCGCGTTCTGGTCCGATGCGGAAGCAGCGAAGCTTGGCACCGAAAATAACAACGCTAGGAGAACAGCGAATGTTTTCATGTTTTGTCCGTGATAGCCTCATTGCTTAGTACGGACAGCATGGAGTGAAGTTCCGCAAATCTCTGGCGCTGGCGGAAGGACTGTTCGCGGAGTTACGCCAACAGACTCTTAGCGATTCCCGCCCGCCGTTCCACCGCAGTCACTAGGCTCTTAGTCGCCGGAACCTCAATTCCATGCCGTCGCGCGCCTCGCAAGATGGGTCCGGCAATCGCATCCAACTCCGGAGTCTTGTGCTGCTCCACATCTTTTTGCATCGAACTGCGCATATTTCCCGGCATGCCCACCACGCCCGCGAGCACCTTCGCCGCGTCCACGCTGGCGCCCTCGGCAAAGCCCACGGCGCAAGCTTCGCTCACGCAAGCCTCCGCCTGAGCCCGCGCCTCAGGATCGGAAAGAATCTCGCCCAGAGCTTTATCGGCGGCCGTTGTAGCCAGAGCGAACGGCGCCAGAAAGACTAGCTTGCCCCACAGCAAAGTCGGCTCATCGTCGATGTATTGGCAGGCGAAGCCAATCTGCTGAAGCTGATCGACGGGGCTGCCAAGCAAATCGCGTCCCGCCGAGAGCACATTCAACCGCGCAAACGGCGAGCGATGTACGATGTGTCCGGGACTAACGCGCTCGGTTTCAACCGCAATAGTCGCAGGGATCACGGTCTCCGCAGGGAACTTCGACCGCAGCAACGCAACGTGGTCAATGCCGTTGAGCAGAGGAACGACAGCAGTAACCGCATGAGGATTTGTCACCGCGGACAGCGCCGCATTAAGCTGAGTAGCCTTCACGGTAATCCAAAGCACATCGGCAGGCGGTACTTCCGCAGCGACAGAAACCGGAACCTCGAACTTGCCGAACGGACTTTCCAGCCGAAGCTGCTTGGGATATCGATCCAGCGCCTCAGCCCGCACGACGAACGTGACAGAATTGCTCGCCTGGGCCAGACAAGCACCAATCAATCCGCCCACGCCGCCCGCTCCCAGAATCGCATGTCGCATCGTCGGTGAAAACGGGTGCTCCGTCCTTGTCTCTCCCGGCTTCTTGGGAGAGACCGGGCGGGGGTTTTGACTTGACTCCGCCATCAACTCTTCCTCACAACCGCAGGTACACACTCGAGAATTTCGGCCTCGCTTAGCGTATGGTCGCTCGATTTGGCCCGGGCATAAATGCGGTCGACCACATCGTCGCTCGCGGCAATCCCACGCCGCTCCAGCCAGAACAGCACATTCG
>Ga0302326_10021704_pt1 | contig 13156 bp, 13 predicted proteins | sample Palsa_T0_3_FD_202264 | JGI IMG/M metagenome (GOLD analysis project Ga0302326, IMG submission 202264) | Peat permafrost microbial communities from Stordalen Mire near Abisko, Sweden - Palsa_T0_3 | ecosystem: Environmental > Terrestrial > Soil > Palsa > Peat permafrost | place: Sweden: Abisko... | reverse complement strand
CGATTGCCGGAGGCGTCCCTTCCCATCCTCGCGGCGAGGATTTCTGACGCTCAACGACGGCCTGGATGCTGTTCCGCAGGAGCTCGCCAATTATATATTCAAGATGCGAGAGGATGTAGGGGAATGTGGCGTCGAGGTGGCCGGAGAGGTGGATTGTGGGGAGGGAAGTGGTGGCGCCGTAGGCCGCGGAGCAAAGGGAAAGGATGGTGGAGTAACAGCGGTTTACTACCTCGCCGGCATTGCACTTGAGGAAGACTTCGCCGACGAATTCGGTGCCGGTATTGGAGGTATTGGGGGAGTCGGGGAAGTGCCAGGGGCTGTTGAAGGTTTCTGTTAAGGCGAGGTGCTGTTCTGCTATGACTCGGCGGGATATACGCTGGGGATCTGTTAGCTGATGAGACTTTGCAGAGCATTTGAGCATGGGGGCACACACGGAGCGGAGAATTGTGTTCATAAACTTGTCCATGTCCTCCGGCTTCATCAAGTCCCTGCATTCTATGACTCCCATAGACAGCTTGGGGATCACTGTCAGATGTTCCTGTAATGTCTGGCTGATCTTTTTGCAGAAATTCTCGTTATCATCCAGAGTCTTTATCTCTCGTACCTTCCGTAGACTCTCAAATGCCTTATAATATAACTCGTAGACTTGACTTATATGGGGGTTTGTAACGACGACGTAGGGCAAAGTTTGCATATCTCGGATTCGGTGCGCCAACCTGAGCTCTGTCAGTCAATACCCCAGGACCAGAGGGTAAGACTATGTACCTTGTCGGCAATTCCGTCCTCACATAGTTTGCAGAGCTTATCAATCGAGCTTCCGTCAAAGAACGGCCAAAGACCATGAGCTGTCTGAGACTTATCGGCCTAGCTTCCTTCCCAACCCATCTACAAACATTAGCCATTGAGCTTCAATAGTAGCAGATAGGACTCACTCGTCCAAAGTAGAAGCCGGTCTCCATGGCGGAGTATTGTGGACTTGTCGCACTTGAATGCAGTGGTATCGCTGAATTGGCCGATACCTAGCTCTCATTGTCAACCGCAGGGTTTTGGAGCCATTCTGCGAACAGGATCGCAGCATTCCGACGATTCCATGCGAATATTTAAAAGGAGGGAGGCTTAAGAGGGAACTGTTTGCGGCTTAGGACGTATTTCAGAAGAGGAAGCAGTCTGCCAGTGCGGAGTTGCCCTGTTATTGAGCTTGTACTGTAACCCAAATACATGCAGGGCCCTTTCACAGGCTCAAAGCCCCGCAATCGGCCGCTTCCACTTCGAGCAGGAAAAGCAAAGGGCGAGTTTTGAGGGATTTCATGTGCCATTACAGAAATTCCAGCTACCTAGGTACTTTGTTTTCAATTTTCGAGACCTTACTTTTCCCTGGACGCTTTTCCTGCCTTTTGGTTCATTTTAAGTTGGTGAGATGTTTGTTTTTGGAAATGCGTCACGTGCTGCTTGATAGATGAACGGTCAACTTTTGATAAAAAGCCCGGTTTCATGAATAGCTTCAACTTTACATTATCAAACTCTCATCGCATTTCTCGTCAAAATCTGTCAACATGAGTGCTGGACCTGCAGCAGCAATTGATATAGCTACTGAGTCTATTGCAGGCGCCGGAGAGAAAAAAATCGAGGCTGCTGAAGCTCCATCACCAAACCAGCCAGCTCCGGCCGCCGAAGAGAAGAAAGCCGAGGCTTCTGAAGCTCTGGCACAAGCCCAGCCAGCTCCAGTGGCCGAGGAAAAGAAGGTTGAGGCTTCTGAAGCTCCAACGCTAGCTCAACCAGCTCCAGCGGTAGAAAAGAAGGTCCCAGCTCCGGTAGACACCCCACTCTCTAAGCTCTTTGCAGAGTTGCCAGAAATCATCAAGGAGGCAGATCATAAGGAGATGTGGGGAGTTGAGCTCTCCGATGCTTCTCATGTTCCCACATCCATCGTTCTTGAGAAGTTCATACGAGCCAACACCAAGGATGTAGCCAAAGCTAAGGCTCAATTGATCGAGGCACTGAAATGGAGAAGGATGATGGAGCCAATGAAGCTTCTGGCGGAAACAGAGTTCAGCTCGGCCAAGTTTGGGAATTTGGGGTATGTCACCGTGTATCCAAAAACGGAGAGTCACGAGAAGGAGATTGTCACCTGGAACATCTACGGTGGGGTGAAGGACAAACAAGAGACCTTCGGAAACGTTGAGGAGTATGTCAGATATTTCAATTTGGTTTCGAGCACTAACAGGCTTTCAGGTTCATCAAATGGCGCGCTGCCTTAATGGAATTGTCCGTCAAGGAGCTCGATCTTGCATCAGCAACTGTGCCAATTCCTCCAAATGGCGTCGATCCCTATCGCATGGTTCAAGTCCACGATTATCTCAACGTCAGCTTTCTTCGAATGGATCCGGTTGTCAAAGCAGCTTCCAAGGAGACGATCCAGACTTTCGGCATGGCGTACCCAGAGCTGTTGAAGGAAAAGTTCTTCGTCAATGTACCCCTGGTCATGGGTTGGGTGTTCGCTGCTATGAAACTTTTCTTGAGTCCTGAAACCATCAAGAAATTTCACCCATTGAGCTATGGCAGTAATTTGGCTGGAGAGCTGCCTGGTTTTGGTCAGGAACTCCCAGTTGCCTATGGCGGGAAGGGCAAAGACATCAAAGATGGTCTTACTGTCAAATATGCTGCTTCTGAGGCTCCAGCGGCAGCTGAGACAAAATAGGTTGCGGTTCAACATGTTAAAAGTCTCAAACGGGAGCTTCTGAGTCACCATACATATGTTGTTGTTTGCAGCAAATTGTCTGCAGGAGGAAGATTGACTATGTTCTTTTCTGGCGTTCAACTAGATATCCCCTCAATCCAGCTGTTGCCCTCCCTTTGCCCCTCGGCTTTCACTGGCGCTGAATAGACATGGTGGGGTGAAGGCAAAGCTAGTCAGTGAATGTTCAGAAATCTCACGATTGATCTAAGCTACTGGATTGTTTCCATTATAAAAGTCTGGCTGCAGATCCGATTTGCTTTCCTAGTACTAGAGGCATTCTGTCCACTCGAAGATATCCCATTTTATAACTTAGTCACTTAAATATTTAACATGAATTTTTTACCATTTCTGGAATCAACATTCAATGATCATGACTGAGCTATGCTACTTGTATATATAACAACTAGCAACTGATTCTTTCACTAAGAACCTCTTACCATCTCGCTTAGCACATAGCCTTCTGTCTTCACTGCACAATGTGATAGTCAACTAGACAACAACTTCGATCTGTAATATTTGCTTTTTCTAAACATTAATTTAAACTATTTCCAAATATTGTCTTTTCTAGTTTCCAATGACCGTCTTTAATTATTTCTAAACATTGCTTTCTTTGATTTCTGGATATTTCACCTTTTGACTATTTCCAAAGATCGTCTTTTTTTTTGTTTCTGGGCATCGCCTTTCGCAATTGGAGTCGGCCTGCAACCACGTTCCATATTGTCAGTAACGGTGAATCGACCAACTTGACTGGGGTATATAGGAATATACATGTGTCTCAAGTTCTGTTCAAATCAAAAACATCCCAATATCAACACACATTAACAGACATCATCCCACTACGCCCCCACATACCCCGGAACCAGACCCCTCATCATTTATGTTATTGCCTTACGCTTCATCAGATCCAAACCATCACCTTTTATACTACCTGATTAGACTACGCCCACGTGGACCCGTCAAAACAGTTTCAGACGCCTTGTGGGTAAATAAGGTAAGGTCGGCAGCCTGAGTACCTATCTCATCCGTCAGCCTTGCCACGGCATCCAGGCGCACGACTTGTCACAGAGTGTTGCATGTCAGCCTGTTCCGAACATTCACGTATTTCCAAATTCAGAGCCTTTGAATCATCCTCCTCAGCTTAGTCACATTTCACCTTTCCTCCATAAGGTCAAGCAAACATTTCCTTCCACCCTTTTTTCCTTCCTGCGCCATCCATCAAAGCCTGATTGCGGCTCCTGACAAAGCCTCTCCAGAACGCGAGACTTCACGTCATTGCCATTCGCCAGCGGCCGCTAGCGAACAAGCGAACCTGGGCTGGAGTCCCTAAAGCAAAGGCTGTGCAAGCCCGTCAGGATACCACGACCGCGGCCTGCTTCTTGCCTTTCTGGCTCATTAATCTTGGTTTTGCATTTTCTGGGAAGGCGTATTTGAATCTGCAATCATGAATCCGGTAAGCACCTCTTCCTCCTTCCTCCCGCTGCCCCTCTCCCCCTCCACGCCCACTTCGACCAAGGCAGCATGTCCGCCTTCGAGTCCGACATGAGCTCTGTCCGAGTGGTTCCGGTCTTCGAGAGCGACTCTGACACTGACCAGAGCTACAATGCGGATATACATTCCCCCAGCAACGACATGGTCGTCGACTCGGATGATCTGCTGAACGATGTGGAGGCCGAGAAGGATGACGGTGACATTGCCATCATCAACCCGGAAGACGAGCTTGTGCCTCGTGCTGATGACTGTATGGCATCTCTGGCTACCCAAATTGCTCAACTGGCTGACCCTCTTGCTAGTCGAGGCTATGAAAGAGCTTGTCCTTCCTCCGCTTTCAGAACAACCTCCTATCCTCGAGACACAAGTACACAACTGGCAAATAGATAACTGGCGGGATCATCCAAGGAGAGATCATGGCCCTATTTTTGAAGCCGCCGGTCACCCTTGGTAGGACACGCTTCAGTTCGTAGAATTGCGGATATCTGTGGCTAACATAATTAGGCGCGTCCTCTTCTTCCCTAATGGCAATAATGTCGATTACGTCTCCCTCTATCTTGAGCATGCATACCCAGAAGGAAATCCGCCAGATGATTTGGCTTGCTGTGTACAATTTGGCCTTGTCGTGTGGAATCCAGATGCGCCATTCATCTACCAATATCATACCGCTCACCATCGGTTCACGAAGGAGGAAGGTGACTGGGGCTTTACACGATTTGTGGAGTTGCGGAAGTTATACACCTCGCCGTGGGAGGATACTGGACGCTACTTGTTAGGGGACAACTACACCGCAAATATTACGGCATATGTAAGGGTTGTGAAGGATGAGACTGGGGTATTATGGCACAACTTCAACAACTATGACTCGAAGAAGGAGACCGGATTCGTTGGGCTCAAGAATCAAGGCGCCACATGTTACCTGAACTCACTCATCCAATCGTTGTATTTCACAAATGCATTCCGAAAGGTAAGCTTCCCTGTCCCGAAGATCGGGCTTTTGGCTAACTTAGAACAAGGCTATCTACCAAATTCCTACGCAAGACGAAGAGACCCTCCAAAACAGCGCATATACTCTCCAACGCCTCTTTTATCAACTCCAGACCTCGAACAGCGCGGTGGGCACGAACGAGCTTACCAAGTCCTTTGGCTGGGAGACGAGACATATTTTTGAACAACAGGATGTACAGGAACTCTCCCGCAAGCTTATGGAGCGAATGGAGGAGAAGATGAAGGGAACTGAGGCCGAAAATGTTCTGCCCAAGCTCTTTTGCGGCAAAGTCCGGACTTATATTTCATGCATCAATGTCGAGTATGAGTCCCGGCGTGTTGAAGACTTTTGGGATATCCAGTTGAATGTTAGCGGCAACAAAAACCTCGAGGAGAGCTTCAGGGATTACGTTCAGGTGGAGGTTATGAATGGCGAGAATCAGTACTTTGCAGGCGACCAGTTTAAGCTCCAGGATGCTAACAAGGGAGTCATCTTCGAAGCCTTTCCTGAAGTCCTCCATTTACAGCTAAAGCGCTTCCAATACGACATTGACCGGGATGCGATGATGAAGATCAACGACCGATATGAGTTCCCGGAGACCTTTGACGCTGCTCCATACTTGTCGGATGAGGCAGATAAGTCGGAATCTTGGGTTTACCAGCTCCATGGCGTCCTAGTCCACAGTGGTGATCTGAACGCCGGTCACTACTACGCATTCATTAAGCCAGCCAAGGATGGGTGGTTCTACAAATATGATGACGATAAGGTTACGAAAGCCACGATGAGAGAAGTCTTGGAGGACAATTTCGGTGGTGAGTATTTGCTTCCGAATGGTTCTGTGGCTATGCGCAGCCGAGCGAAACCAATGATACGCCAAATGTCCGCCTACATGCTGGTTTATATCCGCCAAAGTCGACTTGACGACGTTCTTCTCCCCGTTACTAAAGAAGACACACCCCCACATCTGCGTAAGTTTGTCAGTGAAAAGTGGCTGAATGATACCTAACACATTTACAGAAAAGAAGCTTGACGAAGAAGCGGCATTGCGTGAAATGCGGAGGAAAGAGCGAGAAGAGCAGCATCTGTATCTTGGCTGCAAGGTTATCACGGACGATACTTATCGAGCTCACGGTGGAACGGACTTGACCGCGTTTGATAAGATTTACAGCGAGGAGGAGCCTGCTGGTCCTAGATACTATCGTCTCCTCCGGAGGTCCACGATCAAGGAATTGGCAGTGAAACTTGGCGAGGATACCAACGTTAATCCGAAACGGATACGCCTCTGGTGCATGGTCAATCGACAAAACAAGACCGTTCGGCCAGATGCACCGATCGTTGATATGAACACGACGGTCGAGGACGCTCATCAGCGGTTAGGTGGTAGCAAGTCTGCCGATTTACGATTATGGGCAGAAATTGCTGAAGACGTTAACTCGGAGGGTGACGCCATCTGGCCAGCCAGTCCAAATCAACCAAACGGAACCGTACCAAAGACTGATCTTATAGTTTTGTTCCTAAAGTGGTACGATCTCGAGACCCAGTCGCTAAAAGGAGCGGGCCATATCTATATCAGCAGGGAGAAGAAAGTCGAAGATCTAGTACCAGTCATTCTGAAGAAGATGGGCTGGACGGAGAAGACACAACTACGACTGTTTGAAGTATGTGGTTTGCAGGTGTCTGAGGAACGCCTCGCTAACAATATGACAGGAGATCAAGCCTAATATGATTGAGCCAATGAAGGCCAAGCAATCTCTGAAAGCTGCAGAGCTTCAAGATGGCGACATTGTCTGTTTCCAAAAAGCGGATGTCAGGTCATCGGAAAGCGATCGAGAGTCCGTCGAATATCTCACCAATCAGTTGACGCTTGCTGACAACGACAGGAGTGTTTCGTCAAAATCCTCTGAGAAGAGCTCACTCTCGACATCGAAGGCTTCTGAAAGGACCTCATTCTCATCAAAATCAACTCTCGATAAAATCGAGAACGCTCAACAATTTTACGATTTCCTCCTCCACAAACGAGATGTCAAATTCCACCCTCACTTGACCCGAAATGCCAACCCGGAAGAGTGGAAGCCGTTTGAATTGACGCTCAGCAATAAGCATTCTTACGATCAAGTTGCAGCAAAGGTTGGTGACCATCTTAGCGTTGACCCGACTCATCTTAGATTTTGGACGGTCAACGCTGCAAGTGGAAATCCGAAAGCATCTGTGAAGCGTGGACAAAGCCAAACTCTCTCAACCATTCTCAATCCACCATACAGTACATTCACGAACAATAATCAACGCCCTGATGCTTTGTACTTTGAGGTCCTGGATATCAGTCTTACAGAACTGGATACTAAGAAAGCCTTAAGGGTTATTTGGTTGAGTGATGGCATGTCGAAAGAGGTGAGCAAACCCCCTTCAATCAAGGAACAGATGCTCACATAACATAGGATCCTTTCGATATTCTGGTTCCCAAGAACGGTACAGTCGAAGACCTTATCGCAGCACTCATCAAGAAGGCGCAACTCGATGATGAGGACAAAGCTGGTCCTATTCGAGTGTATGAGACTCACAGCAACAAAATCCACAAGATTCTCTCCCGAGAGAGTCAAGTCATGGGCATTACTGAGTATGTCCACGTGATTGCCGAAAGAATTCCAGAAGAAGATCTTGAGCCTGGATCGGAGCTCATCCAAGCATTCCATTTCCAGAATGAACCTAGTAAAGCACATGGCATTCCATTCAGATTTAAGATCATTCCTGGCGAGGTATTCTCAGACACGAAGAAAAGATTGGAAAAGCGAACTGGCATGAAGGGCAAGAACTTCGAGAAGATAAAATTCGCCATTGTCAAGCGAAGCTCGTACTCAAAGCCTACCTACCTCACAGATGGTAAGTACACTTGTTTTGGGGAACTGCGATATTGCTAAGACGAACATTTAGACTCCATCCTTGACGAAATGCTTACCGCAGAAGATGACATGCTTGGTTTGGACCATGTTGACCGATCGCGAGCTCCTAGAAACGGGGTGGATTTGTTCTTGAAGTAGACTTCTTTTACTTGGTGCTCGAAGGCAAGCATTTGCGTTGCGTTCTTTCAACTTTTTGTTACGTCTTTTGTATGTTATGGATCGGATCAAATCGATGGGCCTGCCCTGGCGCTTTGGGGGTAAAATGTGCGGGCTGGTTGAGTGTGGATTGATGAAATGGTGGGGGAACTGGTGGTGCGACTGAAGGATAGATGGCATGGGTTTTTCGAGTTGATATGCATGGGTGGAGTGAGAGGTTCGACGGTATTTGCAGGCAGACAAAGAAACAGTAACTAGTGAATAGTTAGCTGTGTCCGATACTCTCGAGTGCTAGGTGACTTGCGATGTAGGTAATGTTTGGAGACCACGTGCTCACTGACAGGACTGCTCAAGGTAGTTCCTTCGAAGCTTGAATATAACCTTATTTGGTTTGTTCAGGTATAATCTGAGTTATCAGCATTTCTCATCAAATACTCGAAGTCTAGAATAACAAGAGAGTCGTTAGGGCATATAATATATACAATCAGTCCATCACATTCATTTCACAATCATATTTCATAATCATTACTCCCTTTTCCTCTCCCCTCTCTTCAAAAATACGTCTTTCCATTCCCACTTAACACTCTACTTGGACTCCGCGGAGGAATACTGGGTCCGTCAACACCACCGCCCGGCCCATAATCCCGTTCTGCTGTCCCTATCCCAGCATCCTCTGCATGCATCCTCGTGCTCTGTAGCCCTAATCCTGGATCTTCTTGTCGCTGCACCGTTCCACGCCGAACATAGAATTTGTTAAAGGGCAAGGCGCCCGCGCCGGACATGGAGGTGCCGTCCCATGGTGGTAAGGTGTCGCTCATTTGCCTGCGATAGCGGAGAATGAGGAATGCGAGCAGCGCGAGGAGAGCGAAGCCGCCGACAGCTGCGCCGATGCCGATGCCGGCTTTGGTGCCGGTGGAGAGGCCTACGTGGGAAGAGGAGGCTTGGGTGGGCGTTGAGGTTGTGAGGAGGCCTTGGGTTGAGGTTGGTGCCGTGGTGGAGGTTGTGGTGGATGAGGTAGTGGGTTCGGGTGGCGGAGAGGTATTAGAGGGATTCAGGAGACTGGGTGATTGTCAGTTTGATTCAACTTGTGAAGGGAGGAAAGCTTCCTTGTCAATGACGTGCATGACCCCGTTTGCGACTATCAAATCTGATTCGATGACCTTTGCGGCATTGATGTACGTATCTCCATCCTGAATCGTAACCGTCAGGCTCGACCCCTCCGATGTCTTCAAGCTCATCCCATTCGTTAGCCGAGTGCTATATCCCACGAATCCGGGAACGATGTGGTACTGGAAAATGGCTTCCATTTCTTGTGAAGTGAAGTTTGAAGCTAGTTGTGTGATGTTTGCAAGTGCTGCTGCGGAGTTGGGCATGAAGAATGTTACGTCGGGCACTTCGAGGACTTGGTTCACATAAGTTGCACTTGCGCTGAGATATCCCGCATTGTCGAGGCTGGAGATGGAGTATTCGAGCTTTGCGTTAGTGATTTCTAGAACTGCTGCGACGGGAATTGAGAGGACGGAGTTGATTATGTGGACGATTCCGCCAACGCAGATGATGTCCTGATTTCCGTGTTAGCGCAATAGTGGGAAGAGAGTTGTTGGACTCACGGTTGAGGTTGAAGTGCTGATGGTCTTGTTTCCCGTCAACACCTCAGGTGTTCCATCACTACTCAGAACAAGCTCTACCACCTGTCCTCCTGTGACGTTGGCATAAGTCGCATTGCTCAAGTTACTCGCGATGAATTGAGGCGTGCTTGAGATGGAAAGTGTCGGGAAGCCGCCTTTAAGAAGACCATACTGCACGTTCGCCAGCAGACTTCCATTCAGAGTACCTGGGTTCTGGCTGTTGAAAGCTGAAATCGCATCGTTACTCGGCGCGAGAAAGGTGAAATTATTGCTGCTTGCTAGCAATGCAGTCACGTTCGAAGAGCCATTGACTAAAGAGCTGAGGGAGCTGAGCTGAGGGTAAGTTTGCAGCACCTCGAGGAGAGATATCGCCGAGCCGTATGAAACAAGTGTTGCCAGCCACTGAAGACTCTGAGACATTCGAAATAGCTTCATTTTCTCATTTTCGCATGTGAATAAAAAGAGAACAAGGAGAAAGAACCAGCATGATGAGTTAAGGTCCGGACATAGGGAATGTTATTATGATCCCCCGCAATGGTGGGACAATGGTTGCAAGGGGTCATACCTCGTGGCAATCGTAATTTGACACCTTGATTGGTCGCACTGGGAAGGTTTCTAGATTCTATATATTTACTACCTGCAGGTGGAAATAAATATTAATTACCACCTGTTTACAGGGTTCTATCAGCGAACTAGCTCGAATAGCAGGGTAGCCTGACCAATCACCTATCTAGATTCCAGTCTTTCTTACTCTACTGTACTAGTATGCAGTTAAATAAAGCCGCCTGTACGAACTATGATACCATCCCCCCCCCTCAAAATAAAAGGCAGACCCACAGTGGCGAATAAGGGTGATTCAGCTAATCAGAGAGCTTGAATCTTCTCGAAATCAAATCGGAGAAATTCTTTCGGACCCGCACGCCAGCAATCATTTACAAATAGGGGGTAGGGGAGAGTATTACTTGCAGGTGGAAATGAAGGTTAACTGACGCCTTATTACAGGGTTTCCACCGGCGAACCGGCTAGGATTACAGGATAGTCTGACCAATCACCTGTCCAAACTCCAGCTTTCCTTGCTGTATGTAGTTAGATACCTGTTAACATTTAAAGACCCCTGTAGAGAGTACCTTACTTTTTGAGACATGCTCCGTAATGATCCTCCGTAGGAGACCTCCGGTACCCCAGAAAACCCCGGGCGAGTCTGTGGGTAGCCTAAGCGCTAAGCCAGGAAAAGAGGGATAGCCGGGCCGAGCCAGAGTCGGAATTGAACGCCATTTGTTCCCAGCATCCAATTAGACACCAAGTTACTTCCCCCCCCCCTTAACAGACATTAAATCTTCAAGATTTGCGGGTCGGGGTGTCAAAGGACTACTGTGAGTGGTACTTAGGAGAGCGCTGCCAGCCTCTTCGCTCAGGCCAAAAACTGGTCTATTGTAAAAGCTAGGGTGGCTGTGGCCGATAATAGCGGTTTTTACTGTCTACACACCCTGGAAATCTACCTACGCAGGGACCCCTTTTCATGAGATTTAATGTCTATTAAGGGGGAATAGTAGTATTTCTGCCACAATCCAACCCGCTGCCCGAGGCACACGGTTGCCGTGATTTCATATCATGCCGAGGCTAGTGGAGAGGGAATGCCTTCAAAACTGAAATCTGAAACACCAGGGGTTGTGACAATTGACGGAACACCGAAAGATAAGAGTTCTGATTCTCGAGTCAACCACAACACTACCGCGCATAAAAAGTAGATAAAGAGTGTAGCGCTAAACGCAAAGATTCTTTTTGTCCATTTAGATTTTCTAAGTTGTGTTGCATTGTGAAATTGGAAGTGGGTTGTAAAATTTAGGTGTTCCACGAATTGTGACAACCCCTGGTGGAAGATGCATCGGAGTCGAAGCGTCAATCAATTCACATGTGAGAGATCATGCGGTAGCTCTACCCCGCTGACCCTGCATTATAACCTCGCTCTGTTTGTTTTTAGCTTTTCTTACGAATGCTGTAGAGTGCAAAACTCGATTCAAGCGAGTCAAAAGAACTCACGTAGTGACGTTCAGGATTTGAACTTCCCCTCTTGTTTTCCATCTGTCTAGCGTAAGTTTGAGCTGATGGCGCCTTCGTTGGTATACCCAGAAGAAGTAGGCTGTCTCATTGTGTTCTCCGTACCGTCTTCATCTAGAGAGAACTTGAAGATTGGTAGGCTTTTTCTATTGAATTTCCTTGCTGGGCCTTTACGAGCCATGCACATATGCCACAATCCCCGATTTCTTCCCTTCATTTATGCACCTAGCCCTTTACCTCCAGTACGCCACTCCACACTTTTGAAATAGGAGTGTGACTGTCTTCAGCATTTTCAGTTCACCCTGTTTTCTCTTACCATTTGCCTTTGTAGCTCTTACTCCTGTCGACCGTAATACCTTGACGCCTCGCAAGGGCTTCCTCTAATGTGGTCCTGATTTTAATACAATATGAATAGAAGACCAGAGAGCCAGGAGGAAACCAAGCGATGTCTAGAGACTAGCTGGTATAACTCTTGACGAAACGTGCAAAGTCCGGTCGGTTCAATATAGTGACAAAAAAAAGCCGGTGTATTTTGTCTCCTTTCCTCAGTGAAGAATGAAAAAATAATCGGAATAAGGATATTATTGAAGTGGTGACAACATGTGGCTAGACTCGAGAGGTCCCTAGGGGACTTTAGCTGATGAAAGATTTATAGTATCAGCTCATCAGGCAGCTTTTTGAGCGACATGACTCCACCACTCCGGAAAGAACGTCGTGGGAGCTGAGAGTTACGACCTTCCAAGGGTAGGCGGACATGATGTGGCTCATTTGGTCAAGTGACGGCACTTGTGACAAATGAAAGCCGACACAGTGGTCGAATGTCCCTCTATCTGGTGGATATACGGTAGCCTCCAAATTGGGATGTAGGGTTGAACCTGTCAGAACTGATTTCGAATTGTAGCCAGATGCGGAACATTTTTCAACTTTTTCACAGGCGGCATGCACTATTTGTTCTTCCTGTTCAAGTGATCATGACGCCTCAGTGCGAACAGGAACCTTGGGCTCCAGTCTCTCCAAGATCCCAGTGAAACACAAACATTGCACTCGCAAGAGTTACACTGCAGCTACAACGCCTCTGCAATATTCTACAATGTGTTGAATATTCAAGTTCCTTCCATACTGGTTACACTTAGATTGGGTTTCGATAAGGGGGCATTTAGACGAGGGTTTTGACATGGAATAGAAAGGGGCAGAAAAGAATTGA
>Ga0302326_10021703_pt1 | contig 13156 bp, 14 predicted proteins | sample Palsa_T0_3_FD_202264 | JGI IMG/M metagenome (GOLD analysis project Ga0302326, IMG submission 202264) | Peat permafrost microbial communities from Stordalen Mire near Abisko, Sweden - Palsa_T0_3 | ecosystem: Environmental > Terrestrial > Soil > Palsa > Peat permafrost | place: Sweden: Abisko... | reverse complement strand
CGTCGGCCTCCGACCAGCCGGTCTTCGACTGCAACAACTCCCACTCGTAGTCGTTGGTGAACAGGTACTCCGCGCCGTCGACCAGCTTGTCGATCTCCTCCCCGGACAACCGGGGCAACTGCTGCGACGGGTCGGCAGCGAACGGCAGGCTGAGCTTGCGGCACTCTTCGGTGTGCACCACCATCGCCGCGGGATCGTTGGCCCCGATGATCACCAGGTCCGGCTTGCCGATCGACGACACCAGATCGGCGAGCTTGATGTTGCCGGCCTCCGACATCGCGCCCGGATAGAACGACGCGATCTGGGCCATGTCTAGATCGGTGGTGCAGACAAAACGCGCAGTGTGAGCGGATTTCGAGATCAGCACGTGATCGGTGTTGACGCCGTGCGACTGCAGCCATTTGCCGTAATCGCCGACAAAGTCGTCACCGGCGGCCCCGACCAGCGCCACATCGCCACCGAGCACCCCGATGGCGTAGGCGATGTTTCCGGCCACCCCACCCCGGTGAATCACCAGGTCGTCGACCAGGAAGCTCAGCGACACCTTCTCCAGGTGCTCGGCCAGCAGGTGCTCGGAAAACTTACCCGGAAACCGCATCAAATTGTCAGTGGCAATAGAACCGGTCACCGCGATCGTCACGAAATCCACCCTTCAGATTCTTAAGTTCGGCTAGCTAAGCGTACCTGCGGCGACGGGCGGCCATGCAGCGCGGCCCGACGCCCATTAGCCTCCGTAGAAGAACCTCGCGGCGGCCTGACTGGTCTTGGCTCGCCGGACCGTGCTACTTGAGGAGATCCAGCTATGTCCGGTCCGTACCCGTCGGACCGCGATCTGAGTTCGGACGGACCGCCGTTCGCTGACACCCATCCCAGTCAACCGCTGCCCACTCCGCCACCGGTCTACCCGCAGCCCGGCTGGGCCGTGCCGGCACCGCCCGGTGCTTATCCGGGACCGCCGCCGCTGCCCTATCCGAAGCCCCGCCGCCGTCGGCGCTTCGTCGTCGGCGCCGCGCTGGCGCTGCTGCTGATCGCGGCGCTGACCGCGGCCCTGTTGCGCGGATCGCACGGCGCTTCGACGACGTCGTCGGGCGCATTCTCCGAGGCCACAGCGAAAACAGCGATCCAGGGATACCTGGACGCCCTGGAACACCGCAACACCGAGAACATCGCCCGCAACACCCTGTGCGGGATTTACGATGCCGTGCGGGATCGGCGGACTGACCAGGCGCTGGCGAAACTCAGCAGCGACGCGTTCCGTAAGCAGTTTTCCGAGGCCCAGGTGACGACGATCGACAAGATCGTCTACTGGTCGGACTATCAGGCCCAAGTGCTGTTCAGCATGCGGGTGCACTACGGCGCCGACGGCGCGTCCAGCAGCGAGGTGCAGGGCATCGCCCAGCTATTGAGCCAGCACAACCAGGTGCTGGTGTGCTCCTATGTGCTGCGGACAGCAGGAACATACTAGTCCCTGCCCGGCGTCAGTTGAACGAATCGCCGCAGGCGCAGGACCCGGTGGCGTTCGGGTTGTCGATGGTGAAGCCCTGCTTTTCGATGGTGTCGACGAAGTCGATGGACGCGCCCTGGATATAGGGCGCGCTCATCCGGTCGACGGTCAACTTCACGCCGCCGAAGTCGGCGGTGAGGTCACCGTCGAGGGCGCGGTCGTCGAAGAACAGGTTGTAGCGCAGGCCGGCGCAGCCACCGGGCTGGACAGCGATACGCAGCGCCAGGTCGTCGCGCCCTTCCTGGGCCAGCAGCGCCTTAGCCTTGGCTGCCGCGGCGTCGGTCAAGATCGCGCCGTGGGTCGTGGTGGCGGTTGACTCGTCCTGAACAGTCATTGGTTCTCCCTGTAAGTGCGTGTCCTTGGGTGGGTTCGCTCGGGCAGCGATGCCGCCGAACAACCCACCCTTTCAAAGGTACCTTGTCGCGCCGCTATTCCCGAGTCGCACCGCGACCCGTGACGCCAACCCCGTCAGCTGGTTAGCCGCGTCAACCAGGGCAAGCCGTACCGAACCGGCGTAATCGGCGACCGCGAAGGCGGCCAGCACACCCGCCGAGTGACACGCGGCGTCGTCCAGATCGACCTGACCGGCCAGCACGATCACCGGCACCTGCGACGACACCGCCGCCGCGGCCAGCGCGCCGACCACTTTGCCGCGCAACGATTGTCCGTCGAACTTTCCCTCGCCGGTGATCACCAGATCGGCGGCGGAGATGTCGCCGGCCAGCCCGGTGCGCTCGGCGATCATCGCGGCACCCGATTCACAACGGCCGCCGAGCGCGAGCAATGCCGCCCCGATCCCGCCCGCGGCGCCGGCACCCGATTCCGCGCTGACCTGACGTCCGGTCGCGGCATCCAACTCGTCGGCCCAAGCGACGAGTCGCTCCTCGAGGGCGGCCACCGCAGCCGGATCCGCACCCTTCTGCGGTCCGAAGACCCGGGCGGCCCCCGATGGGCCTACCAGTGGGTACTCGACGTCACAGGCGGCGACCAGCTCCACGCCGGCCAACCGTCGACGGGCCGCTTCCAATCCGCCGAGTTCCTCGATCAACCCCCGGCCGCCGTCGGTGCAGGCGCTGCCGCCCAGGCCAACGACGATCCGGGTGGCGCCCGCCTGTGCCGCCGCGGCGATCAGCCCGCCGACTCCCCTGCTGTGCGCCGCGAGGGCCGTCCGCGGTGTCGGCGGGCCGCCCAGCCGAGACAGTCCGCAGGCCTGCGCACATTCCAGGTAGGCGGTCGCGGACCGCGGATCCAGCACCCACTCGGCTCGCACGTCGTCGGCCAACGGACCGCATACCTGCACGTAGCGGCGTTCGCCGAGCCGGCTGGCCAGTACGTCGACAAACCCCGGGCCGCCGTCGGACTGCGGGGCGACGATGACACGGTCGGCGGGGCGGACCCGGTTCCAGCCCGCCGCGATCGCCGCGGCGGCCTCGACTGCGGTCAGGCTGTCGCCGTAGCTGTCGGGGGCGATGAGGATCCGCATGGTGGGCACCGGGTCGGCCGCGGGCGCACCAGTCATTTGAGCAACAGTAGGTCGGCCCGGACCGTGTACCGGACGGATCGGCAGCGAAGTAACCTGGCGGACGTGAGACTGCTGGGTCGTAAGAAGGACGAAGGCGCCACCGTGGCCCGCTCTGAGGCCGGAGATGTGTCCGATTCCGCCCTGACGCCGGCGTCCGGTGGATCGCGCGTGCCGCAGACGACCGCACCCAAGGGCCGGCCGACGCCGCGGCGTGACGCCGGGCGCAAAGGACCGATCGCGCCGGCCCCGATGACCGCGTCCGAGGCGCGGGCCCGGCGGAAGTCGCTGGCCGGTCCCAAACTCAGCCGTGACGAGCGCCGGGAACAGACCGCGCAGCGACGCTCGCAGACAGCCGAGCGACGCGAACGGATGATGGCCGGTGACGAGCGCTACCTGCTGACGCGCGATCAGGGACCGGTGCGTCGGTACGTCCGAGACATCGTGGATGCCCGCCGCAATGTGCTCGGGCTGTTCATGCCGTCGGCTCTGACGTTGCTGTTCATCATGTTCGCCGTCCCGCAGCTTCAGCTCTTCATATCGCCGGCGATGCTGGTGCTGATGGCCCTGATGGCGATCGACGGGCTGTTCCTGGGTCGCAAAGTGGCCCGACGGGTGGACGAGAAGTTTCCGGAGAACACCGAAAGTCGTTGGAAACTCGGCTTTTACGCGGCCAGTCGGGCCTCGCAGATGCGCCGCATGCGTACGCCGCGAGCGCAAGTCAAGCACGGCAGCAGTGTCGACTGACCTGCGTCCGAGAGCTGGCTGATCCCGCGTGCGAACCCTCGTGCTCGGCGGAATCAGGTCAGGGAAGTCGCGGTGGGCGGAAGCGGCCATTGCCGACTCGGTGGAAGCCGACCAGTTGGTGCGTTACCTGGCCACCGGGCAGGAGAGCAGCGACGATCCATTGTGGTGGCAACGCATCGCCGAGCATCGCGAACGCCGACCGCCGCACTGGTCCACTCTGGAAACCGACGAGATGGCAACGGAATTGCGGCGATCGCCGGACACCCCGACCCTTGTCGACGACATCGGCGGCTGGCTGACCGCGATCATGGATCGGCGCAACGCATGGGAAGGCGGGTCGGTGTCGTCCGACGTCGACGAACTGATTTCCGCTGTCGCGGAATTCGGCTCACCACTGGTGCTGGTCAGCCCGGAAGTGGGGCTGACCGTCGTGCCGGCCACCGAGTCGGCACGACGGTTCGCCGACGAACTGGGCTCGCTCAATCAGCGGTTGGCGGTGCTGTGCGACCGGGTGGTGCTGGTGGTCGCCGGCCATCCCCTGCCGATCAAGCCGCCCAGGACCTGATGATGTTTTCACCGGTCGCGCCTCCCGATACGGCTGCCGCGGCAGCGGCCCGCGCCCGCCAGGACACCCTCGCCAAGCCGCGTGGCGCGTTGGGCCGCCTGGAAGATCTCTCGGTCTGGGTCTCGTCATGCCAAGGACATTGTCCACCAGTGCAATTCGAACGGGCGCGGATTGTGGTCTTCGCCGGCGACCACGGCGTGGCTAGTTCGGGGGTATCGGCCTATCCGTCCGAGGTCACCAGTCAGATGGTCGCGAACATCGCCTCGGGCGGTGCGGCCATCAACGCGCTGGCCGAGATCGCGGGAGCGACGGTGCGCGTTGTCGACCTGGCCGTAAACGCTGAGCCGTTCTCGGATCAGATCGGCGCCCACAAGGTGCGGCGCGGCAGCGGCAATATCGCGGTGGAGGATGCGCTGACCGAGCAGGAGACCCGCGAGGCGATCGATGCCGGCCGCCGGATCGCCGACCAGGAAGTCGATGCGGGCGCCGATCTGCTGATAGCCGGGGATATGGGAATTGGAAATACCACTGCGGCAACGGTTCTCGTCGCGGCGTTGACGAATGTCGAGCCGGTCGCGGCGGTCGGTTACGGAACCGGCATCGACGACGCCGGGTGGGCCCGCAAAACCGCGGCAGTGCGCGACGCGATGTTTCGGGTCAGGCCGCTGCTCGGCGAACCGGTCGCTACGCTGCAGTGTTGCGGCGGAGCCGATCTGGCGGGCCTCGCCGGCTTCCTCGCACAGGCCGCGACGCGGCGCACCCCGGTGCTTTTGGACGGGATTGCGGTGACGGCCGCCGCTTTGGTCGCCGAGCAGCTGGCACCGGGCGCCCGACTGTGGTGGCAGGCCGGGCATCGGTCGACCGAACCCGCGCATGCGCTCGCGCTGGCCCAGCTCGGCCTCGATCCGATCGTGGACCTGCGCATGCGGCTCGGCGAGGGCAGCGGCGCGGCGGTGGCGCTGCCGGTGCTGCGCGCGGCGGTCGCCACGTTGTCGTCAACGGCGACGTTCGCCGACGCCAAGGTGACTGACCTTCCTCCCCTGTCGTGATCGGCTCGCTGGCAACGGCTTTCGCTTTCGAAACCGTCATCCCGATGCGCACCAGGTCGGACCGACCGTTCAGCGGCGCTGCGATGACCGCACTTCCGGTCGTTGGGACAGTGCTCGGCGCGCTGGCCGCCGGGGTGGCCTGGGCCGCTGGTTACGCGTTCGGCCCGGGCCACCCGCTGACCGGCATGCTGGCGGTGACCGCGCTGCTGTTGGCCACCCGCGGGTTGCACATCGACGGCGTGGCCGACACCGCCGACGGGCTGGGCTGCTACGGGCCGCCGGAGCGCGCACGTGAGGTAATGCGTGACGGATCGACCGGCGCGTTCGGCGTGGCGAGCGTCGTTGTGGTGATCGTCCTGCAGGGGCTGGCATTTTCGACGATGTGCACGGCCGGGATCGTGGTCGCCGTCGCGGCGGGCCGGGTTGCGGCGGTGTTGGCCTGCCGCCGCGCGCTGCCGCCCGCGCCGGGCAGCTCGTTGGGTGCCCAGGTCGCGGGCACCCAGTCCGCCCTTGTGGTGGCGGCGTGGACTCTTGTGCTGGTTGCAGCCTCGTCGCTGGCCGGCCGGCAGCCTTGGCAGGGCCCGGCGGCGGTGGTTGCGGCGCTGGTGGGCGTCGTGCTGCTGGTCCGGCACTGTGTTCGTCGGTTCGGCGGCATCAGCGGCGACGTGCTCGGTGCCGCAATCGAACTGACCACCACGGTGACCGCGATTCTGCTGGCGGCGTCGAGGTAGTCGAGGCCGGCTCTCAGCCCAGCTTCGACATCCACCCGTGCGTGTCGGCAAACGTCCCGCGCTGAATTCCGGTGAGCGTGTCGCGCAGCGCCATCGTGACTTCGCCGGGTTCCCCCTCGCCGATGGTGAAGTCGCTGTCGCCGTACTTCACTTGTGAAATCGGGGTGATGACCGCTGCGGTGCCGCAGGCGAACACCTCGGTGATCTCACCGGCGGCCGCTTTCTTCTGCCACTCGTCGATGTCGATCTTTCGTTCCTCGACGGCGAAGCCGGCGTCAGTTGCCAACTGCAGCAACGCGTCTCGGGTGATGCCCGGCAGCAATGAGCCGGACAGTTCGGGGGTGACCAGACGGGCCGAACCGCCGCTGCCGAACACGAAGAACAGGTTCATCCCGCCCATCTCCTCGATGTAGCGGCGTTCGACGGCATCCAGCCACACCACCTGCTCGCAGCCGTGCTCGGCGGCTTCGGCCTGCGCCACCAACGAGGCGGCGTAGTTGCCGCCGAACTTCGCCGCGCCGGTACCGCCAGGGCTGGCGCGCACGTATTCGGTTGACACGTAGACGGTTACCGGTTTGATGCCGTGCTTGAAATATGCGCCCGACGGCGACCCGATCACCATGTAGCGATACTGCTTCGACGGGCGGACCCCCAGTCCCGGCTCGGTGGCGAAGATGAACGGGCGCAGATACAGCGACTCCTCGCCTCCGGCAGCAGGCACCCAGGTCTCGTCGACCGCGATCAATTGACGCAGGGACTTGAGGAAGAGCTCCTCGGGCAGTTCGGGAATCGCGATCCGCCTCGCCGACGACCGCAGTCGGCTGGCGTTGGCCTCGGCGCGAAACGAGACGATCGACCCGTCGGCCCAGCGATATGCTTTCAGCCCCTCGAAGATCTCCTGCGCGTAGTGCAGCACGATCGCCGAGGGGTCCAATTCGATCGGTCCGTATGCGGTGACCCGCGCATCGTGCCAACCCTGACCGTCGGTGTAGTCGATCGACACCATGTGGTCGGTGTGATACCTGCCGAAACCGGGGTCGGCGAGAATCGCGCGGCGTGCCTCGTCACTGGTCGGGTTGGCGGTGGTAGACACCGTGAACTCGAGGACGTCGCTAGTCATGCGCGCCGCTCTCCCCCGCGAGCGGGTGGTGCCCCCACCCCATCGCTGCTGGAAAGATCGTCGCCGGCGCAGGTCATGCGCCGATTGTATAACCCGGCGCTAGCGGGTTTTTGGATCGACGAACGGCGGACGCACCACTTCGCATTCCACGCCGCGACCGCGGACGTCGACGGTGACGTGCTGGCCGTCCTCGATGCCCGCGTCGACATCCACGAGCGCAAGGGCGATACCGACTTTCAGTGTCGGCGAGAAAGTGCCCGACGTGGTGATCCCCACCTTGCTGTCCCCGTCGAGCACGGTCAGGCCCGACCTCAGCACCCCGCGGCCCACCACGCGCAGGCCCCGCAGCAGCCGCCGCGGACCGGCCTCCTTTTCGGCCAGCAGAGCGTCGCGGCCGAAGAACGCGTGCTTCTTCCAGCCGATCGCCCAGCCGCAGCGGGCCTGCAACGGCGAAATATCGGCGGAGAGCTCGTGGCCGTGCAGCGGATACCCCATCTCCGTTCGCAGGGTGTCGCGCGCTCCCAGCCCGGCCAGCTGTCCGTCGGCCCTCGTGACCGCGGACAGCAGCGCGTCGAACACCACGCCGGCCGAATCCCACGGCGGCAGCAGCTCGTAGCCGTGCTCTCCGGTGTAACCACTGCGGCACACCCGCACCGGCACACCTTCGAGGGCGGCGTCGGCATAGCCCATGTAGTCCATGTCGGTGGGCAGACCCAACTCTGTGAGGACCTCGGTCGACCGCGGGCCCTGCACGGCCAGCACCGCATACGAGCGGTGTTCGTCGGTGATGGTCAATTCCGCGGGTGCGGCTTCCTGCAGGGCGGCAACCACCGCGGGGGTGTTGGCGGCGTTGGGCACCAGGAAGATCTCGTCCGGCGCGACGAAGTATGCGATGAGGTCGTCGATAACACCGCCGGAGTCGTAGCAGCACAACGTGTATTGAGCTTTACCCGGCTGGATGCGGTCGAGGTCGTTGGTGAGCGCGGAGTTGACGAACGCAGCGGCGCCCGGTCCCTTGACCAACGCCTTGCCTAGATGGCTGACGTCGAACAGCCCGACCGCGTTGCGGGTCGCGGTGTGCTCGGCGACGGTGCCGGCGTATGACACCGGCATCTGCCAGCCCCCGAACGCGGCGAACGTCGCGCCCAGCTCGCGATGGCGGTCCGCCAATGGTCCCTGTGATAAGTCAGCCGTCACGGGCGCCGCTCCTCCCCATCGCTACGTCCCCCTCGCCGGCACACGTCATAGGTATTTCACCCTAATGAAAGCCCGGACTGGCACACTTGGCCAGGTGGTCGATTCGCTGGACTTCGACGGCTTGGAGGCAGCGGGAATCGCCAATGCACGGGCGCGCTCCGGTCTGCTCGAATATTTGTCCGGCCTCGATTTCACCACTCACGAGATGGCTGACGCCGAGCGTCGCGGCCGGCTCTTCGGACTGGCCGGCGACGTCCTGTTGCGGTCCGGTCCCCAGCTCTTCAGCCTGCGGACGGCCGCAGAGGCGATCGGTGTGCCGGTCGAGACCGTCGAGGACGGTTGGGCGATGCTCGGCCTGACCGCCGACGACGTCGACACGCCGATGTTGAGTCAGGCCGATGTCGACAGCTTGGCGACCTGGTTGGCGATGCGGGCGCAGATGGGTGACGACGCCGCGGACGGCTACCTGCGGGTACTCGGCTCGACCGTCGCACGACTGGCCGAAGCGGTCTCGTCGATGATTCGCACGAGCACCCCCGGGCTGTGGCTCGGGCACACCGGCGACGAGTTGGCCACCGCGCAGGCCTACCGGGAGGTCGCGGGGTTCGTCCCGCGCGTCGGTCAGATGATCGACTCGTTTCACCGCCACCATCTGGTGAGCACCCGAACATTCATCGAGGGCATGGCTCGGGGCCCGTCCGCTAGCCTGTTGTGCGGCGTCGGTTTTGCCGATCTGTCCGGCTTCACCGCTCTGACCCAAACCCTGACGCCTGCCGAGTTGTCGGAGTTACTCAACGAATTCGGTGCAACCACCAGCGACGTGGTGCATGCCGGCGGCGGGCGGATCGTGAAGTTCCTCGGGGACGCTGTGATGTGGGTCAACTCCGATCCGGCGCGGCTCGCGACGGCAGCACTCGAACTCGTCGACCATCCCCAAGCCCGCAAGGCCGGGATGCAGGTTCGGGCCGGAATCGCTTACGGCGACATCCTGGCGATGGGCGGCGACTACTTCGGCAACGCGGTCAACCTGGCCGCCCGGCTGGTCGCGGCCGCGGCACCGGGTCAGATCCTGGCGGCGGCCGAGGTCTACGAACGATTGTCGGATTGGCCGGCGATCGTTCAGGAACCGTTGCAGCTCAAGGGTTTCGATTCCCCGGTGATCGCCTATGAACTCGGTCGGTCGACTTCGGCGTAAGCGGTCTCGACGCCCTGTTGCAGTGACAGTGCTTGACGGCATCGGTCGAAATATCAGTCGCTCCTGAGCCATAGTCGCGGTCGATCGTTAGGGTTGACCTTTGTGAGCACCCAACCCGGTTATTTGGCCCCAACTGTGTCCGTAGCCTCCTCGCTGCCCCGTCGCGGCACTGGATCGGCGGTGTTGGTCATTCCGGTGGTGTCGTCGGGTCCGGATGAAAAGAACGAGGAGTCGCGCGCGGTCATCGCCCCGGCCTTCCTGTCGAAGGATGCGATCACTGAGATCGAAGACGGGCTGCGCGCGCTGGACGCCAACGGTTCGGCCGAGCAGGTACACCGGCTGGTGGTGAAGTCTTTGCCGTTGGCCAGTGTGCTCACGGTCGGCCTGGGCAAGCCCCGCGACGAGTGGCCGACCGACGTGATCCGAAAGGCAGCCGGCTCGGCGGCGCGCGCCCTCGGCAGCGCCGAGGCCGTCATCACAACGCTGACCGAGCTGCCGGGCGACGGCGTCCTGGAGGCAGCCGTCGAGGGGCTGATCCTGGGCAGCTACCGATTCACCGCATTCCGCACCGACAAGACGGCGCCCAAAGATCCGGGTCTGCGCACGATCACGGTGTTGTCGACCGCCAAGACGGCCAAGGCCGAAGCCGCCCACGCCGCCGCGGTCGCGACGGCCGTCGCGACCGCCCGCGACTTTGTCAACACCCCGCCCAGTCACTTGTTTCCCGCTGAATTTGCCGGTCGGGCAAAGGCTTTGGGTGAGTCAGTAGGGCTCGATGTCGAGCTGCTCGACGATAAGGCGCTGGAAAAACAGGGCTACGGCGGCGTGATCGGCGTCGGCAAGGGTTCGGCGCGGCTGCCACGGTTGGTGCGGCTGACCCATCGCGGGTCGCGGCTGGCCAAGAAACCCAAGCTCGCCAAGAAGGTCGCTCTGGTCGGCAAGGGCATCACCTTCGACACCGGCGGCATATCGATCAAGCCGGCCGCCTCGATGCACTACATGACCTCTGACATGGGCGGCGCTGCGGCCGTGATCGCGACCGTCGCGCTGGCCGCCCAGTTGGAGCTGCCGATCGATGTCACTGCCACCGTCCCGATGGCCGAGAACATGCCATCGTCGACCGCTCAGCGACCCGGCGATGTGCTCACTCAGTACGGCGGGACGACCGTTGAGGTGCTCAACACCGACGCCGAGGGCCGGCTGATCCTGGCCGACGCCATCGTGCGGGCCTGCGAAGACCAGCCCGATTACCTCATCGAGACGTCGACGCTGACCGGTGCGCAGACCGTGGCGCTCGGCGCGCGCACGCCGGGCGTGATGGGCAGCGACGAGTTCCGCGATCGGGTGGCTGCTATCTCCCAGCGGGTCGGCGAAAACGGTTGGCCCATGCCACTACCCGATGAGCTGAAGGACGACTTGAAGTCCACGGTCGCCGACCTGGCCAACATCAGCGGGCAGCGGTTCGCCGGAATGTTGGTGGCCGGTGTCTTTCTTCGAGAGTTCGTCGCCGACGGGGTCGGCTGGGCGCACATCGACGTCGCTGCGCCGGCGTACAACACCGGCGGTCCGTGGGGTTACACCCCGAAAGGCGCCACGGGTGTACCGACTCGCACCATGTTCGCGGTGTTGGAAGACATCGCCGCGAACGGCTAGCGCAACGTCAGCCGGGGACTGTTGCCCTGGAACCACTTGACTTTTTGTTGCCAGGAGTGCGCAGACGTCAACGCGAAGCCCGCCCCGCACGAGCAGGCGAAAAACCAGACCAGAGCCGAGTCTCCGTGGCCCTGGATTGCCGGCACCAGCGCCGTGATGATCCGCACCGCACACGCCGTGATGCCGCACGCGCACGCCAACAGATAGAGGTTGGCGATGCGGCTCGACCGCGGATCCTGGCGCAGCACAGACAGCGCCCGCGCGCCGAATCCCAGCAGGTAGATCAGCGTTCCGCAGAGCAGCACCCAGTACAGGCTCAGCCAGAGGTCGGTGCGCAGGGCGAAGAAGTCGCGGGCATACATCTTGCTGCCGCGGCTCAGCGAAAAAGTCGCCAGCAGCAACGGAATACACAGCGTGGCCGGCCGTTCGATGTACTGCCTGAACGCCGTCTGCAGTGCGTGGTCGTCGGCAAGGCGACCCAGCGCGTTGTAGACGATCGCCGACGCGGCGACGACGTAGCAGTCGTGCCCGAGGTAGTTCTGCAGATTCCACACGCCGGTGGCGTTGTGCAGAGCGACGCCGACCGTGTCGGCGGCGATCGGCGACATCAGTGCGACCGCCGACCCCTGCAGGGCAATGTTGAGCGTCGCCGCCACTTCCCAGCGGCAGTGCCAGGTGACTCGGCGGATCCAGAGGCTCCAGCAGACGGACGCCAGGGTGATCAAGATCAGAGCGCTAAGTGCCACGGCAATTCTCGCAAGTAGTCAGGTTTACAGCGGGGGTGCGTCTTGGCGCGGCCGCCACTCCGCGATCTTCGTCGGCTGCTGAAGAGTCTTCACGTTCCCGCCGGCCGCGGCGGCGTGAAGCGGGTTGGCGCCGCGGATTTCCTCCGCCAGCGCGGTCACCTCTTCCGGGTCGATGAACCGGTAGCGGGTCAGCAGCTCGGCCCGGTTGATACCGAGGTTGGCCGCCGCCACACGCAAGTTGTCCGCGGTGATCAAAGTCCCCTTGTCCAACTGGTCGTAGTAAGTGGACCGCGGAAGTTCCATCGCTGTCCAGATCTCTTCTCTGCTCAGAGACCTACCGGCCAGGTAAGAGAGCACGGTGGCAAGTTCCTTGCCGCTGTCATCGGGATACACGAGGAACAAGGTATCCAGTTTTTCGGCTTTTTGAAATCCGAATCGCGTTAAATGCCTATTGCGAACGGTTGGTGACACTGTTTCCATCCGTTATTCCACATCCGGAGTCCAATAAACCGGACTTTGATCTTGGCCCGGCGGCGAGTCGACGCCCCTCGCACTGTCGTTCAGCCGGAATTTTGCCCCGGCCACGGACAGCCAGAACAGGTCCGACATCGGCTTGCCCTGGGTGTGTGCCAGTCGCGCCGCAGTGACAGGATGGTTGCGGTAATCCCGGGTGCAGCTTTGTTACACCGCGCTGTGGTAAGCCGGAGGCCGATGCGCGCCCGCCGAACGACCGATCGAGGAGTCGACTGAGATGGCCTTCTCCGTGCAGATGCCGGCACTCGGTGAGAGCGTGACCGAGGGAACCGTAACTCGCTGGCTCAAGCAAGAAGGCGACACCGTCGAGATCGACGAGCCTCTGCTGGAGGTGTCCACCGACAAAGTCGACACCGAGATCCCTTCGCCCGCAGCGGGAGTGCTGACCAAGATCGTCGCGCACGAGGACGACACCGTCGAGATCGGTGGTGAGCTGGCCGTCATCGGCGACTCGGCCGAGGGCAGCCAGGGCGGCGAGCAGCAGCCCGCCCCGCGGGCAGCGCCGGAACCACAACCGGAGCCGGAGGCCGCCCCTGCACCAGAGCCTGAGCCGCAACCGACGGTCGAGCCGCAGGCGCCGGCCGCCAGTCCAGCAG
>Ga0302326_10021702_pt1 | contig 13158 bp, 11 predicted proteins | sample Palsa_T0_3_FD_202264 | JGI IMG/M metagenome (GOLD analysis project Ga0302326, IMG submission 202264) | Peat permafrost microbial communities from Stordalen Mire near Abisko, Sweden - Palsa_T0_3 | ecosystem: Environmental > Terrestrial > Soil > Palsa > Peat permafrost | place: Sweden: Abisko... | reverse complement strand
GCCGATTTGGAACACCGAAGCCGGCTGGCTGGGGCCCAATCTTCTTTCCCCTGATCTTCAAGCCGCCTACATCTCGCGCGCGTATATTTTGAATTGGGCAGATGGCGTCAGCCGCTTCTACTGGTATGCGTGGGAGAATCATCACGGAACGCAGATCGAGCTGGTCGAGCGTGACAATGCTACTTTAACCCCTGCGGGCAAAGCATTCGCCACCACTCAGCTTTGGATGACCGGCGCCATCATGACTCGATGCACCAACTCGTCCGATGGCACATGGATGTGCGACCTGCACAATAAGAGCGGGGCATTTCATATGCTTTGGAACACGAACGGCGACACCGCGCTCGCCATCCCCGAAGAGTGGCACGCAAGTCACGCCAGTTCCTTGGCAGGCGGCAAGACCGCAATCCAGGGCACATCGATCACTATCGGGGTTCAACCTATTCTTATTCAATGATCGGCGTAGACCAATTGAGGCTTACGGAATGAAAATTCTCCTGTCCGCCTATTCGTGCTTGCCTGGCGATGGTTCTGAGCCGGGCATCGGATGGAACTGGGCACAATGCATCGCGACTATCGGCCATGATGTCGTGGTAATCACCCGCGGCGTCAATCGTCAGCCCATCGAGGAGTTTGTAGCCGGCCACTCTCTCACGCGGCTTCAATTTGCTTTCCACGACCTGTCTCCGATGCTGCAACGCATGCGCTCGTGGCCGTTGGGGAATTACGCTTACTACTTTCTATGGCAATACACCGCCGCAAGACAGGCAGTGAAACTGCACCAGACAGAGCGATTTGACCAAGTCCATCACATAACCTGGGGTAGTTTTCGTGTTCCCAGCTTCATGGGTCGCCTCGGGATTCCTTTCATTTTCGGGCCCGTAGGCGGGGGCGAAGAGACACCAAGGAATCTAAGGCGCGGATTAGGATGGCGAGGGTGGTTCTCGGATGGCGTCAGGCGCATATCCAGTGCGCTAATGGCTCCGTTTATGGAATTTACGTATGCATCGGCTTCCGAAATCGTCGCAACCACAGAGGAAACTCGCTCCAAAATCCCGGCAAAGTACCGAAACAAGGCAACGCTCCAGCAATCTGTCGGAATCGATCAGGCTGGACTCCTAAGCCTGTTGTCCAAATTGCCCCAGAACCCTGTTCCCCGGAACTCTTCGAAATTGGAATTGCTCTTCGTCGGTCGTCTGTTGCCTTGGAAGGGCCTGCATTTGATTCTGAGGGCATTGGCTCTTCTCAATGGCAGCAACTCTGACGTACATCTCACCGTGATTGGATCAGGCCACGACCTGTCTCGTTTGCAGCGTCTCTCCAGACGCCTCAAAGTCGATGAGATGATATCGTGGATATCCTGGATGCCGAGAGAGAAATTGTTCGGCATGTACTCCCAGTTTGATTTGTTCACTTTTCCGAGTCTCCATGATTCGGGCGGCATGGCCGTTCTGGAAGCCCTGGCCTTCGGCCTTCCTGTTCTCTGCCTCGATCTTGGAGGGCCCGGAATTGCCGTAAATAACAACTGTGGTCGAGTGATTCCGACCGCAGGCGCCAGCGAAAAACAAGTCGTTGAAGCCATTGCACAATTTCTATCCGAGATGCTCGCAGATCGAAGCAAGCTTAGGCGCCTCTCACAGTCGGCTCGCTCGCGCGCCGCCTCACTTAACTGGCAGGCCAATGTAGATTCAATTTACAGCGGTTCATTTGCAACACAATCGAACTAGCAACAAAGAATTTCCGTCCCCCTCGGATAGGACTTTAATCCAGTCCCGATCCAGACCTAAGATAAGACGGAGAGCGGGTAACGCCAACTATGCAGCTTCTCATCTCGGCATTTGCGTGTTTACCTAACTATGGATCCGAGCCCGGTAATGGTTGGAACTGGTCCGTGAATTTGGCTGAAGCCGGACATACAGTCTACGTCTTGACTCGATCCCAAAATCGGGAGCGGATCGAAAGCTTTCTGCAGGATCACCCTCTGGCGAACGTGCATTTTCTGTATCTTGAAGTGCCATTCTCGCGTCTTCTCGGGGGTCAATACAGTGGACCTCACTACCTTGCGTGGCAGCTTCTTGCGGTGTCGCGCGCGCGTAAACTCATCAGAACTGTAAAAATCGACCTTATCCATCACATCAGTTATGGAAGCATCCACGTGCCGTCACTGCTCTGGCGATTAAAGCTTCCGATCGTAATTGGCCCGATCGGTGGGGGCCAGACCACGCCCGACAGCATGATTGAGTATTTTGGCAAAGACAAGTTCAAGGAACGCCTGCGAACCGCCCTCACGCACGCGCTCCCCTTCTTACTGTTTCATCGCTACTGCTACGGGAAGATGAGCGCCATTCTCGCCACTAATCGCGAGACCCTCGAATTGTTCCGTTTGCTCGGTCGGCCAGACGCACAGCTCCTGTTTGACGCAGCTATTCCGGAGTCGTTCCTTAGCCCTGAACCGCGTACATTCTCGGCATCCGAGGAGCCGCTCCGACTTCTCTGGATCGGCCGCATTTTGCCTCGTAAAGCCCTGCCTCTAACGCTGGATATCTTGGCAAAAGTAAATGCACCGTTCACGCTCACCATCATTGGAGACGGGCCGGACGCTCCCGCCATACATGAAATGCTCCAGGCTCGCGGTCTAAGCGAACGCGTTTTCTGGAAACCAGGGCGAATCCCCTGGTCCGAGGTACGGGAGGCATACATCAGGCACGACGCAATGCTATTCACAAGCCTGCGCGACTCGTGTGCCCATCAGCTTCTGGAAGCGTTGGCAGTAGGCCTGCCCGTGATCACGCTTCGCATCCATGGTGGGCAGGATTTAGTGCCGGATGAAGCCGGCTTCAAAATTCCCGTCCACTCCAGGGAGCAGGTGGTTCACGACACAGCCGCCGCGGTCACAGCATTCGCAGCAATGTCACCCATGGCGCGGAGCCGGATGTCCGAAGTCGGATGGTCTTTCGCAAGAACACAAACATGGGAGCACCGCGTAGCTTTCGCGGCAGAGATTTATACCTATGCATTGAGTAAAATCTAATGGTCTGTTCTCAACTCTGGCCTGTCTCATTCAGAATCGCTGAAACTGAGTAGTAAGGCATGCCGGGAATGCGCCGCGAAGGTAGTCGCAACAACTATAGCTTGCGCTTGCTACGCCACGTTCACCAGGCAGGCCAACGTGAAATCGGTACATAGCAGTTCGTTTGCAACACAATCGAACTAGCACGAAGGAGTTTCCAGTGCAGACGTTTACGCGCATCTTATTGTTCTTGCTTCTCCTCTTCGCCTCAGGTGCCGGACAGGCTTTCTTCGTGAGTGCAAGCACGAGTACCTCCAGCGAAGGTCAGCCAGTGACGCAGGTCGCGCTCTCACTGATTTATTTGATCCTCTTCGTCATAATCATGAAGAAATACCGCAAGACGGCGCTCTTTTTCATCCAGAAAGAAAAGTGGACATTGATCATATGCCTTTGGGCCTTAGCGTCTACTGTCTGGTCCGCTGGACCCGGCGGAACCTTGCGTCACGCGCTCGCCCTGGTGGGCACCTCGATCGCAGGCCTGTACATCGGCATGCGATATGAACCAAAACAGCAACTCAAAATGTTCGCACTGGTAATTGGATTGGGTGCCATCGCAAGCCTGGCAGCAGGTCTCCTGCTGCCAGGTGTTGGGTTTACACCGGACGGCTCATGGCAAGGTGTATATCACCTCAAAAATGCCCTTGGCCGTATGATGGCTCTCGGCGTACTGTGCCTTGGAATCCAGATCCTGGATCAGCGACGCCACCGCGTAGTCCGCGTGGGAATGTTCTTGCTCTGTTGCGGGCTGCTGTTTCTATCACAATCGGCCACGGCGGTCGTTGTCACATTCCTGATGCTCGCGATGCTTCCTTTTCGCAAGTTCCTCTACCTGCGCGTCCGCCCACTCATTATCTTGGCAACGGTCGTTGCTTTGTTTGCTGCTACGGCCGGATTCTGGCTCTTTGAAAATTCCGACAAACTTTTCCTGGCGCTTGGGCGTTCCTCATCCTTAACGGGTCGGATACCGCTCTGGGGATATGTAGTGAATGAGATTGCTGCTCGCCCTCTTCTAGGGTACGGATTTACTGCGTTCTGGACAAGTTGGGAGGGAGAACGAGTCAGCGACGCCGTCAATTGGGAGGCAGCCGTACCTCACGCGCATAACGGGTTCCTGGAGATATGGCTTGGCCTCGGCATCATTGGTTTGGTCTTCCTGCTGATGAGCTTCTGGAGCAACCTGCGTATCGGAATACGCGTGGCCAAGCGCCGACCCGCCCTCGACCAATCCTGGCCTCTGCTTTTTCTGGCCTTTACCGTGTTCTACAACTTCACCGAAACCTCCTTCCTGGGATCAAATTCCCTTCTATGGATGGCCTACGTCGCAAATTCGTTTTGGCTCATACGCACCGTCGAAGAAGAGAAATACGCGTCTGAACTCAACGAGGAATTGGAACCCGCTTACTCCGCGTAATCGCAAAGAGCGAGTGTAAATCTCGCGCTGTTGTTGCAATAAACTGGTTCTTGAGGCATCCATGAAAATACTGCTTTTGTCACTCACGCTCTTTGTCGGCCAGATGATGACCATGCAAGACAAACCGATAGTGCATTTAAAGCCCCACACCGATCTGATCGAAGTTACTTTCGCCGGTTCGCTGCTGGAGCTGAGCGATGCGCCGGAAACTGTCTATCTGCCAAAGCTGCCTCCCAAACCCAATGGACAAGCGAAACAATGGTCCATCGACATCAAGAACTTCGGACCGCATCCGATCAAGCTTGCCAGCAAAACTGGCTTTAGCACCGACCTCAGAGTTAACCAGACCGTGCAAGTCTACTCAAACGGCTCTGCTTATTTTCTCAGGCATCCGTAACTCTACTTTGAGAAGCTCCCACCTGAATCTCCGTTCTGCCGTGATCTGCACATAATGCGAATTCTTGCCTGGCCTAATGATTCATCCAATCCATACACCCCATTGCTCTATTCCGAGATGGGGCCGAACGTGCTCGTAGATGAGTTTTCCGCCTCGAAGCTCCTGCGCTCCTATGCCGTGTGGCATATTCACTGGCCCGAATCATTGTTGAATATCCGCAATCCCTCCCGCGCTAAATTGAAGCTGGGTGCCTTTTTTGCGGCGGTGGACTACCTGCGCTGGCGAGGTGTGAAGATTGTGTGGACGATGCACAACTTCAAATCGCACGAAGCTCTGTATCCTCATCTCGAAGCACGATTTTGGCGCCGCTTCATTCCGCGGGTCGATGGCGCCATCAGTCTAAGCGAGACCGGGCTCTCTATCGCTAAGGCAAAATTTCCGGGACTACAACGGGTTCCAACTGTGGTTATCCCTCATGGGCACTATCGTGGTCAATATCCGATGAGTGCAGTACAGGGCCGAGAATCTCTGGGCATTCCTGCAAATGCCAGAGTAGTTCTGTTCTTCGGGGCAGTAAGGGCTTACAAGAATATCGTTGCACTGGTACACGCCTTCCGCGAAGTAGCAACGCCCGATGCGCTTCTCTACATCGTCGGTCAGCCCAATACCGCTGCCCTAACCGAGGAAATTCGCAAAGCCGCCTCGACAGACAACCGAGTCCGCGTGGTGTTCGAGTTTGTGAAGAACGAAGACGTATCCAAGTTCATGCAAGCAGCCGACCTTGTTGTCCTGCCATATCGAACCATCCTGAATTCCGGTTCCGCGTTGCTCGCGCTTTCTTTTAATCGGCCAATTTTGGTGCCAGATCTCGGATCAATGGGCGATCTGAAAAATGACTTTGGCAGCGCTTGGGTTCAGACCTTCAGCGGCAATCTCGACGCCCCTACACTGGAGCGTTCACTCGACTGGTCTGCCCAACCGAGACCGTCAATTTGTCCAATGCCTGAGAAATATAACTGGCAGAGCATACGTTCCGAGACGATTCGGTTCTATGAAAGGATCGTTTCCGGATAACGGCAGATAGTCTTATGCTCTTCCAGTCCATGAACTCAGCGTGTCGGAAGTTTCAGCCATTTTCCAGGAACAGCCCACGCCTTGGCTCCTTCCCTTGACCCGACTTTTTTACCCCTTGCCTCTTGAGCAGATCTTTGACCGTTCGTGGAGTTTTAAGGTAGATTTTCTGTAACCAAATCTATCGATATCCGCCACATGAACAACCCAAGGGAGGGTTGAAGTATGGATCTGTTCAGGAAGACGGTCAAGCGTGTTGTTCCAAGCAGACTATTGGATACAGCCTATATGTGCGGATACACAGGCTCCGTTCTGACCAGATTGTGGGGATTCGGCGAAGGCCTTCAACCCGCTCATTGTTTTGTTTGCGGAGCCACATCCCGCTTCACCGCCTTTGGTATTCCGCCGCGATTTCAGGCAAGATGTCCATCGTGTGGGTCACTTGAAAGGCACAGACTCTTTGTAATGCTGGATGAACGAGAACATGTGTTTCAAGACAAATGTGTCTTGCATTTCGCACCCGAGCCAATTCTGCAAAAACGCATAAAGAAAACCTCAGCCCGATATCTCAGCGCCGATATCTACGGCTGGCGAGCAGACATTAAATTAAACATCGAACAGATTGATCAACCGGACGAATCCTGGGACGTCGTGGTGGCATCCCATGTCCTCGAGCACGTCAATGATCAGATGGCAATGAGGGAGATGTACAGGATCCTCAGGCCTGGAGGTAAATGCATCACCATGACCCCCGTAATCGAGGGATGGGAATCGACGTACGAGAATCCCGCCATAACCGAGCCGGGCGATCGGGTGACTCACTTCGGACAGGCAGACCACGTACGATATTACGGAAGGGACTTCAAGACGAGGCTCGAACATGCTGGTTTTGTTGTGCGCGAATTCTGCGCTACCGGAAGCGAATGCGTCGAACATGCCCTTCTTCGTGGCGAAAAGATATTCATCGGTTCAAAGGAGTCCTGGTAGGCCTGCTACCCTGGAAGCTGCGCGCTACGATCCAGCGCCGCACCGATCTGTACGAAAACCCTCGATCCAGTTACTGAACCGGAAAGTTGCTTCAGGCACTTTGGATTAGCGTTTGGCCATCATATCGGCTCCCGAATGATGTCCCCACCGAACCCGCACATTTCTCGACTGCACCAAGCTGCATCAGCGACAACAACTCCATAACGGGATAAGCCTCCCCGATGGAGACATCTTTCCACCGGTTGAAAGAGCCTTATAGTCATGAAAGAACGTATTGGAGCTCTCGATGGTTGGCGGGGAATGGCAATTCTGCTCGTCCTGATCGACCATGCAGGCGAACTATCCCATTCCTCATGGATCCATAAGGGAACGCGCGTGGGCGCAACTGGCGTAGGAATCTTTTTTGCACTCAGCGGATTTCTCATCACCAGCCTGCTCGTCTCCGAGAAGGCCAAGACCGGCCGAATCCTCCTCGCCAGGTTCTACATCCGGCGCATTTTCCGTATCGTGCCCTCTGTCCTCGTCTTTCTGCTCACCCTTCTTGCCTTACGCTATTTTGGATTTCTGCAGGTCACAAATCTACAAGTAGCCTCATCCCTCCTGCTATTCCGCAATTACATTCCCAGCGATTGGGGCACTGGCTGGTATACCGCGCACTTCTGGTCCTTGATGGTCGAGGAGCACTTCTACCTCGTCTGGCCGCTCCTCTATATCTTCACCAGGGCAAATGTAAAAATCCTGACGGCGCTGGCCCTTGCGGTTGCGACGTGGCGAGCCGTCTCGTTTCACTTTCATCTCTTCCCTGGCCCCTGGGCTCCAGGACGCACCGATGTTCGCATTGACGCCTTGCTATGGGGTTGCATTCTGGCTATCGCCTTCAGTCGTCCCGACTGGCGCGACAAGTTGAAGCGACTGCTCTCTGGCTGGTTCATGGCATTGCTCGTTCTCGTCGATATCATTTCCAATCTTGGTAATGGACAGCACAACTATTCCTTCTACGAACCAATCATCCTCGCTCTCCTGGTTGTCTGGCCAATCCTCCATTCCACCAGCGCCTTGAGACGGCTGCTCGATCTCCGAGTGCTCACCCTCATCGGAAAGATCTCCTACAGCCTCTACATCTGGCAGCAGCTATGGATGCTTTTCCCTGGTGCTCCAATGCCGTTTCCAAGGCTGCAGTCATTTCCCGTGAACGTGCTCATGGCCATCTGTTGCGGCATAGCCAGCTACTATGGGATAGAGAAGCCCTTCATCGAGCTTGGCCGGCGAGTAACTGCCTCATTCGGCCACAAACCCGATCCCGTGGCCGTATCCAGATAGTTCGCAAGGATTGCGGATATCAAGAGCCAATACGGCGCACTCTTTTGAGTTCGCGCTGTCCTTGATGCTCCAAAAACACTCGACTTCAGAAAGGTTCGGATCAGTTTGAATATATTGATGCTGCATAACAGCTACCAGTTTCGCGGCGGAGAGGATGAAAGCTTTGAATCAGAGGTCCGGATGCTACGCGCTGAAGGCCATTATGTGGACACAATTCACATCAACAATGCCCAGATAGAAGGCATGGGAAAGATTCACGTCGCCATTCAATCCATCTGGTCCGGTCAGTCCCACGACCTTGTCGATCGCAAGCTTCAGGAAACCAAGTTTGACGTCCTTCATGTCCAGAATTTCTTCCCCTTACTATCCCCATCCGTCTACTACGCGGCCAAAAAGAACGGCGTAGCTGTAGTGCAGACCCTCAGAAACTATCGTCTATTGTGCCCCAACGTGTATTTCTTCCGGGACGGCCACATCTGCGAAGACTGCATGAACAAGACCTTTAAGTATCCCGGCGTTCTCCACGCATGTTACCGGGGCAGTAGACTGGCAACCGCAGCAGTTGCCGCTATGACGGCATTTCACACCCTGAAAGGGACCTGGCTGAATGCAGTCGACCTCTATATCTCGCTCACACAATTCACCCGCGACAAATTCATTGAAGCCGGTTTCCCACCTGAAAAACTGGTCGTTAAGAGTAACTTTGTCTATCCGGATCCCGGCTGCGGCAAGGGAGAGGGCGGCTACGCGCTGTTTGTCGGTCGGCTAAGCCCAGAAAAAGGGCTTGAAACCCTGATCTCTGCATGGAAGCTTCTGAAGCGCGAATGGACCCTGAAGATTGTCGGCGAAGGCCCCCTGTCTCCTCTCGTCGAGACTTTTTGCGCCGAGCACCCGGAGGTTGAGTGGCTGGGCGCACAGCCCAGAGCCGAGATTGGGAAACTCATGGGCGCTGCCCGGGTGCTGGTTTTCCCCTCGGAATGGTACGAGACCTTCGGCAGAGTGGCGATTGAGAGTTTCGCCGCAGGCACGCCAGTCATAGCTTCCAGACTCGGAGCCATGGCTGAGATCACGGATGAAATGCGGAATGGTCTGCAATTTACGCCGGGCGACCCGGAAGACCTCGCCGAAAAGTTGCGATGGATACTCGACAACCCCACTCAGGTAGCCGGAATGCGCCTGGCCGCCCGCGAAACTTACGAGACCCAGTTCACTATGCACGAAAATTGCCGGATATTGATCCAGGCGTACAAATCGGCCCAGCTTGCATCTGCCAGCGTCAAGCACTGACAGTTTGTGCGCCGGGCATGCCAATTCAGAATTTGATCTAAGGGCTCTTGCGTAAGGAGCGAATCTTCAGCTCTGTCGGCGTGGAAACGCCATCTTTGCTTGACATCGATTTTGCCGCCCGGATGTTAAGAAAAATAAGATTCAGAATCTGCCGGTCAGGCCAGGAAACACGCATTAGCTCCTGCACGAGCGCCGGCTCTTCCCAGGGAATATCGTGATAAGCCTCGGGAAGGTGAATATTCTTCAGATTCCAATTCAACGCCTGGGGGAAAAACGCAATCGTGTTGCTTTGAATGCAATCGTCGGGTTTTGGCGGGGATACAGGCTCGTTGGTGATTTTCGCGATAAGGACCCCTGCCAGATCGCCCTGCAACGGAAGACTCAGGTGTCCTAGCTGTGTGGCGCGCGGATTGAGCTCGAGCAAGTGGGCTGCGCCAGTCCCCTCTTCAAGAATGAAGTCCAGGCCGTGAAAGCCGCTGAGCATGAATCTCTTGGCTATCAGGCGCGCTGCACTGTCAATCTCCTCATTCTGCACCAGGCGGACTATCGTGGCAGCGCCAGTGGCACCCTGCGAAGCCAGTACTTCGACCGTGACGCTGGCCAGAACTTCCCCGCGCCAGCAGGCAAACATTGCTGTCGCAGGGTGGCCCTGGATGAACTCTTGAATGGTAATGCTTGACGATTTCCGCCTCTGCCAGGACCAGATCGCCAACGGGTGGCGATTGATCAGGAACCGCTTCCATGCGACACCGGCTTTCGTCGCTCCAAATGCCGAGCGAAACCCGCGCACCGCATTTGAGTGTGAGCGCACGATCGTAACACCTTCGCCGCCCCAGGTGCCATCAACCTTAAGAACAGCCGGCGCGTCCACGCACCAGCCCTTCAGGTCGTCCACAGAATTCACAATCTGCGTGACAGGCACGCGAATGCCCAACTCGACTGCGGCTTTCAGCAGGTCACCCCGCTTCTGAAGAGTCGGGTAGGCCTCCTTCGCTCCAAGCGAATGCTCGATAAGGGGCCGAAATTCAGCTTCTGTTGCGTGTAACTCATGCAACTGCCAGACCGCTCCGTCGTCACACGGAACGATCAGACTGGGTCCAACCGCGCGAATTGCGGCGGCAAGGGAAGCAATCGTATTCAGGCGTTTGTAGGTGTGCAGCGACTCGATCCCAGTCACAAAGCGCAGAGGGTGGCCAGGAGGGCACACTGCCGAAACCCTGCAGCCGTGGCGCAAAAATGCCATCGCCAGACGCGCGGATGCGGGCCACCACATTGTGGCGCACAGTAACACCCTCGGTTGCGACTCTTCAATCAACGCTTACCCTCTTCCGCCCAATACGTTTAGTCTTGTAGTGAGACTAATATAAGCCAAGGCCACTGCGTATATGAGAAACATATTGTCTAACATTGTACAGTCGCAATGCCCTGACCGTGCTATTGACATGGCACTATGGAACAAGTAAACAACAGAGAATAAGATCCATCCCCTTGGGGAGATAGGAATAGCACCATGATCGTTGATCTTGTCATCATCGGAGCAGGGCCATACGGTTTATCCATCGCCGCACACCTGCGCAAGACCAAGCTGACATTTCGCATCTTCGGCACGCCCATGTCGAGCTGGCGCAAACAAATGCCCAAAGGCATGATGCTCAAATCGGATGGTTTTGCGTCCAGTCTATACGATCCGGATTCCTCTTTCACCCTGCGCCATTATTGCGAAGAGAAGAACCTGCCCTACGCCGATGTCGGTATCCCGGTTCCCATCGAAACCTTCGTTGCCTACGGGCTGGAGTTTCAGAAACGCCTGGTTCCGACACTGGAAGAGGTCGATATAACCTCGGTCCGTCGGACTGATGCCGGCTTTGAACTCCAAACCGCCGAGGGGCAGTTCGTTCACGCGCGAAGAGTCGTCGTCGCAGCCGGGATCACGCACTTCGGTCATCTGCCGGAATTTCTGGCCGACCTGCCAAGGGAATACGTGACACACAGTTCGCAGCATCACGATCTGAGCCACTTTCACGGCAAAAAGGTCGCAGTGATCGGCGCTGGAGCATCTGCCGTCGATATCGCAGCTCTCCTCCACGAAGCCGGGGCTCATGTGGAGTTGGTAGCCAGGCGTGAAAAAATCGCCTTCCACACGCTGGCGAAAGAACCTCGTCCACTCCTGCAAAGAATCCGAAATCCTCGCTCCGGTCTGGGTGTAGGCTGGCGCTCGCGTTTATGTACCGATGCTCCATTGCTATTCCATGCCATGCCCCAGGATTTCCGCTTCAGAGTTGTCCAAAAACACCTCGGGCCAGCGCCTGGTTGGTTCGTTCGCGACAAAGTCGTCGGCAAATTCCCTTTGCATCTGGGCACGAAAATCCAGAGCGTCAAGGTTGAGGATGGCAAAGTCCACCTCAAGTTCACTGACAAGGGCGGCAGCCACACCGATCTGATCGTAGACCATGTCATAGGCGCAACGGGATTCCAGGTCTCAATCTCTCGACTAGGATTCCTCAACGAATCCCTCCGGCAAGAAATTCGCGCCATCGACGATACACCAGTTCTCTCTCGGAGCTTCGAAACTTCCGTTGCGGGACTCTATCTGGTTGGCGTCGCCTCTGCGAACTCATTCGGCCCGTTAACTCGCTTCGCTTATGGTGCAAAATTTACGGCGAAACACCTCTCCAAGCATCTCGCATCGAAGATCCGGACTTCGGCTCTGCTCCAACCTCTGCCTAAAGCTGCGGGCTTTGCGTCAGAAAGGCATCTCGAAGAATCTCTCCACGCCTCCAAGCAAACGCCCGATTCGCTGAATTGACAAGAACTAGGAGCAGCCCAGCAGACTTTCTTGATTACTTCGCATAGACGTCGAGACCCGCCTGGTTAGGCGGGTCTTTTCGTTTCCGTTCTTGCGTAGAATCAATGGACTAGTTGGTCGAGGTTCCCTGGAGCTCCTGACCCGCAGTCTGCAACTCCTTCCAGGTCATCTGATTGACCCACGCCCAATGCACCGTCCCGGCGGCTTTAAGCGTGTATTGGTTATAATCGAAGCGATTGCCTGTTGGAGATGGCGCGCCCGAATAGGAAGCCATTCCGGACTGTCCGGTCTCGCCCTGATAGGTCACAGTGTTGTTGTGAACATAGTTATTAGATGCCACCCATACACCCTGCGTGCCGGTACCCCGGGCCTCATTGATAAGCGTAATGCCATCTGCGTAGCCCGATGGGACCTCAATCGTATTGAAATATATCTGCACATTCTGCGAGTTCGCCAACACGATTTGCCCGCTCCAGAACGAGCTGTTGGAAGTAGCACCATTTCCCTCAACCGTATTGCCGGTAATCACGGCGCTATAGCTGATCTCGTGCTGGATTCCAGCATTCAGATTGTTCACAACTGTATTTCCCTGATAAATCGTTCCGACATTGTCACAGTCCGTCCACAGTCCGTTCCCTAAGTTGTCGTGAACGTAGTTGGATTCCACCAGGAGATTTGTGGTAGCCCAGAACTTGCTGCCGCCCGCCTCCCAGTTTGTCGCATATCCTGCATAGTTGTTCCAGGAAATCTCATTGCCGATTATCTTGGAATTCGACCCGTTAACGATGCCCACACCCATCTGGCCGTTG
>Ga0302326_10021700_pt1 | contig 13159 bp, 12 predicted proteins | sample Palsa_T0_3_FD_202264 | JGI IMG/M metagenome (GOLD analysis project Ga0302326, IMG submission 202264) | Peat permafrost microbial communities from Stordalen Mire near Abisko, Sweden - Palsa_T0_3 | ecosystem: Environmental > Terrestrial > Soil > Palsa > Peat permafrost | place: Sweden: Abisko... | reverse complement strand
CCTCGCAATAGCAGGAGCCGACCCGTTACCACATCATTCCGGGGCCCGCCGTAGACGGACCCCGGACGCAAAGCGCGATCACTCCATCTTGATGTTCGCGGCCTTGATGATCGGCCACCACTTCTCGGCATCGGCCTTCTGCAGCGCGGCGAGGGCCTTCGGCGTCTGCTGGTCGCGCGGCGGGATTTCGAGGCCGAGATCGGCGAGGCGCTGGCGCACGGTGGGATCGGCGAGCGCGTCGACCGCGGCGGCATCGAGCTTGGCGACGATCTCGGGCGGCGTGCCCTTGGGAACCCAGAAGCCGTTCCACACCGTTGCATAGAGGCCGGGGACGCCGGCCTCGTCGGCGGTCGGAATGTCCGGCGCGGACGCGAGCCGCGTCTTCGCGGTGACGGCATAGGCGCGGATCGCGCCCGCGCGCACCTGCGGGAGCGAGTTCCCCGCCTGGTCGAACATCATGTCGATCTGGCCGGCGATGAGATCCTGCATCGCCGGCGCGGCGCCGCGATAGGGCACGAATTGCAGGTGCACGCCCGTCAGGTTCTCCAGCAGGATGCCCGCCATCTGCGGGATCGATCCGACCCCGGGGGTTCCCGCCGACAGCGGCTTCGGGCTCGCCTTGGCCCAGGCGAGGAATTCCTGCAGGCTCTTGGCCGGAATGCTGGTGCGCGCGTCCAGCAGGAACGGACTGCTCGGCAGCAGCGCGACGGGCTCGAGGTCGTTGAGCAGGTCGTATTTGAGATTGAACACCGCGCCGTTGATCACGTGGGTCGCGGTGTTGCCGATGCTCACGGTATAGCCGTCCGGCGCCGCCTGGACGACGCGGGCGACCCCGAGGCTCCCCGTGGCGCCGCTGACGTTATCGATGATCAGCGACTGCCCCAGCGACTTCCGCATCGGCTCGCTCAGCACCCGCATCAGCGAATCCGTCGGACCGCCCGCCGGGAACGGAACGATCACCGTGATCGGCCGTGACGGATAGACCTGTGCCCGCGCGCACGGCAGCGCCGTGCCCAGCAAACCGGCGGCAAGTGCCAGCGTGACCAGTCTTGGCATGGCGGGACCCTCGCTTTTCGTCAACTTACCGGAAATTACGGATCGCGTCGTGTTAATGGACTGTGAATAAGAGCGCATCGATCCTTCCCGTTTGAATCGCACCGCGCCCGTCTTCACGCCCGCGCCGCACTCCGCGACCCCGGCGTTAACGCAAACTGCGCCGCGCTTCGTCCCGCCAGGCGGCCGAAGGTCGCGCCCGACATCAGGCCGGTGCCGCTGGCATAATTGTGGAAGAACAGCCCGCCCACCATTTCGCCCGCCGCATAGAGACCCGGGATGATCCGGCCGTAGAGGTCCTCGACTTCGCCTTGCGTCGATATCTTGAGGCCGCCGAAGGTGAAGGTCACGCCGGTGGTCACGTGATAGGCGTGGAATGGCGGTGTATCGAGCGGATTGGCCCAGTTGGTCTTGTCGATGGCGAGGCCTTCGGTCCTGCGGCCATCCCGGACATTGGGATCGAACGGCCGATCGGTGCGGCATGCGGCGTTGAATTCGCGCACGGTGCGCAGGAACGCCGCGGCGTCGACGCCGTCGAGCTTTCCGGCCAGTTCCTCCAGCGTGCCGGCTTCCGCCTTGGTGACGCGGCGGATGCGATACTCGCCGCGCAGCAGGTGGCTGACCTTGGCGTCGAACACCTGCCAGGCGAACATGCCCGGCAGCTTGACGATTTCGCCGCCGTATTTGGCGTAGGTGTGGCTGTGAAAGTCGGCGCCCTCGTCGACATAGCGCTCGCCGTTTGCGTTGATGAGAATGCCGAACGGGTAATTGTGCTTCTGGAACTGGTCGCCGACGGTCAGGTCGCCATAGGGCGGCGCATTGATGTCCCACGCGACGGAATGGCAACCGGACCAATTGCCGTAGGGCCGCGCGCCGACGAGAAGCGCCATGTCGAGGCCCGCTCCCATGTTGAATCGCGTGCCGCGGACCTTTGCCAGGTCCCAGCCGGGCCCGAGATACTTTGCGCGCATCTCCGGGTTGGACTCGAAGCTGCCGCAGGCGAGCACCACCGCGCCGGCCCGGATTGTGACCGGCGCTCCGCGGTGTTCCGCCATCACGCCGGTCAGCCGCCCGCTCTCGCGGATGAGCCCGATGGCGGGCGTCTCGTAGAGAATGGCGATGCCGCGCCGCTCCGCATTGGCATAGAGCGCCTTGAGCAGTTCCGGCCCGCCGCCCCAGATGTGCAGCGCGAGACCGCCCCAGAACTTGAATTTGCCGTCGACCTCATAGGCCTGGCGTCCCAGGCCCGGCTGCAGCTTCACGCCCTGCCGCACCATCCACTTTGCCGTTTCGAGACTGCCGCGCACCAGGATTTCCGCGAGATCGGGATCGGACCGGTATTGGGTCAGAGCGAACAGGTCGTCGAAAAACTGCTCCTGCGTGTAGGTTCCGAAGTCGACGTTGACGAGATTTTCCTGCGCCAGCGACGGCAGCACGGCGATGAGATCGTCGACGCCGCCGAACGCGAAGCGGAACGCGCCGCCGGTGAAATGCGAGTTGCCGCCGCGCTCCTCAAAGGGAGCCGCTTCGAGCATCAGCACGTGCGCGCCGTTCTCCTGCGCCGAGATCGCGGCGCACAAGGCGGCATTGCCCGCCCCGACCACGAGCACGTCCGGCGCCTCGCCGGGCCATTCGGCGGAATTCATGGTTTCCCTGCAACGGCTCGATTATACTTCCGCACTGTCTAGCTCATGTTCTAAGGCGTAGGGTGGGCAAAGCCAACGGGTCCGGCCTTCGGCCGGCCCGATGACAGGCTCTGCGTGCCCGCCGGCGACGTTGAACGTGGGCACGGCGCAAGCGCCTTTGCCGATCCTGCGTGTCGAACGCAATGTGCCAACCCGGGAGGCTTCATGATTGCGCGCATGTTTCGGCAATCGTCACTCTCCCTTGTCGCCCTTCTCATGGCGGCGGCCGTCGTCGCAGGCGCGGCGCGGCCCGCCACCGCGCAAGCCTATCCGACCCATCCGGTCACCATAATCGTGCCGTTTGCGGCGGGCGGCGGCAATGACATCATGGCGCGGCTCATCGCCCAGCACATGGGGCGCGCGCTGGGCGAGCAGTTCGTGATCGAGAATCGCGCCGGCGCCGGCGGCACCATCGGTGCACGGGCGGTCGCCAAGGCCGCGCCCGACGGCTACACCCTGATGGTCGGCCATTCCGGCGTGTTCGGCGTGGCGCCTGCGCTCTATGCCGATCCCGGCTACGAGCCGCGGCGGGACTTCGCGCCGATCGGGCTGATCGCCTCCTACCAGCAGATTCTCGTGGTCCATCCATCGGTGCCGGTGCACAGCGTCGCCGACCTGATTGCGCTCGCGAGGAAGGAGCCCGGCAAGATCACTTACGCGACGGCCGGCATCGGCTCGGGCTCCCATGTCTCCACCGAGCTGTTCGAGGTGATGGCGAACATCAAGCTGACCCACATCCCCTATCGCGGCACCGGCGCGATGCAGGGCGACCTCGCCGGCGGCCATGTCGACATGTCCATCACCACCTTTCCGTCCGTGTTCGGTCAGCTCCGCAGCGGCGGCTTGCGTCCGATCGCGGTGACCGGCGAGACGCGCTCGTCGATTTTCCCGGACCTGCCGACCATCGCGGAATCCGGCGTGCCGGGCTACGCGGCGGTCATTCATTACGGTATGGTGGCGCCGGCCGGGATCAGCCGCGCCATCGCCAACCGGCTCAATACCGAGCTGCGCGCCGCGCTCGGCAGCGAGGAGGTGCGCGCGCGCATCGTCGACGAGGGTGGCGAGCCGCTGCCAGGCACGCCGGACCAGCAAGCGGCCGACATCGCATCCGAAGAGGCGAAGTGGGGCGCGCTGGTGAGGAAGCTCGGCATACGGTCGGAATGACGAAGCTGCCGGTCACCTCGCCGCAGGGCGTGTGCGCCGGTGCTTGGGACGAATGCGCGGCGCTGGGCAGGGATTGCCATAAGGCGAGCATGTCGTGACGGCGCTGTTGGCAGGGGGCCCGCCCGGCTTCAGCGGTGCACTGACCGGTCCCATCGCCATCTTGAATGCACCGCCCGTTTGCGCATCGAGCGCCGACGCGACGATCGGACAGGCGATCATGGCCACCCCGATCCCGACCAGTTGCAGTACGCGACGGCGCATGACGTTCATGACGGGCCTCCAGCGATGACAGCGCCACCCGGCCGATCCGGGCGCGCTCACACCCGAGTGTTCTTCACCTTCGCGGCGGCGTAAAGGCGGTCGCGCGCCTCGTCGCCGAGCCGGGTGAGGCGATCATAGCTGACGCCCAGCATGGCGCCGTTGCGTTTCATCACCTTGCCCGCGATCAGCACGGTATCGACGTTCTGCGGGCCCATGTTCGCCACCACCGCGCCGACCGCATTGTTCAGCGGCATGACGTTGAGGCGGTCGGTGCGCAACAGGATGATGTCGGCCTCCTTGCCGGGCGTGAGCGTGCCGATCTTGCGGTCGAGGCCGTTGGCGCGAGCGCCTTCGATGGTGGCGAATTCGAGCACCTCGCGCACGGTGAGGAATTTCGGCGCATTGGGGTCGCCGGCATGGCGGCGCTCCCACACCTGCCGCTTCTGCAGCGAGAACGCCGTACGCATCTGCCCGAAGAAGTCGTTGGGCACCGACGTCTCGACATCGATCGAGAGGCTCGGCCGGATACCCATGTCGATCGCCTTCTGGATCGGCGGAATGCCGTGGCCCATCAGGCTCTCCACGTAGCTCGCGATCGAGACGGTGCCGCCGGTGTCGCGGATCAGCTTCCATTCGGTGTCGTTGAGCGTGCAGCAGTGCACATAGGTGGTATCGGCGCCGAGCGCCTTCGCGGCGTCGAGCTTTTCCAACAATCCGTTGCGTCCGCCGGGGCCGACACCGGCATGCATGGTGATCCGCGCGCCGACATCGCGGGCCGCCTTGAAGGTGGGCAGCACCTGCTCCGGCGAGCCGGACGGCGCCGCCAGATAGAGAGTCACCAGCTGGTCGTCGCTCGAAAAATACTGCTTGCGCAGGCGCGCGATGTCGCCGGGGTACCTGCTGGTCGCGATTTCCCAGTAGCGGCCGGTTTCGTTCTGCCCGTTGCCATAGGCGAACACGGCGCGCACGCCGGAATCGAACAGCGCCTTGACGGCGGCATCGGAATGGGCCGGGCTGTTGTGGATGTGGGACCAGTCGAGGATGCAGGTCACGCCGCTGTCGACGGCGCCCAATGCGCTGAAGAGGTCGCCGGCATAGACGTCGTCGGGGGTGTATTTCGCGCCGAAGGTGCGCTGCACTACGTCGCGATAGTCCTCCAGCGAGCCGTCCGGCAACACGTTGCGCAGGATGCCCTGCCACATGTGCCGGTGGGTATCGACGAGGCCCGGCATCACGATCATGCGGGCGGCGTCGATCACCTCCGCGTTGGGCGCGCTGATGTTCGGCCGCACTGCCGCGATGGTCTTGCCTTCGATCAAGATGTCGGCCGCCTCGAAATCGCCGAGCGCACGGTCGAGGGTGAGGACGCAGCCGCCCTTGATCAGGATCGCCCGCCCCGGCGCGGCGCCGCCCGCCGGCTGCTGTGCGCTGGCGGTGCCGATGGCCGATGCCGTAACGGCCGCCGCCGCGACCGCGCCTGCGGTGCCGGTACAGAGGAATTCTCGGCGCGACAGCGCGGATGATGGTGCGCAGGCGCCGCACACGCACGTATTGCCGGAACCGGCGTTGCGCAGGTCTGTCATGATATCCTCCCGGGTGTTTTTATTGATGTAATGCTATCGGGGTTGCATTGGGTCAGCCAGGGTTTTCCGGGCGGGCTGCTGCCCAACTTCGTCCCGATTCCGGTCATCGGCATCCGCAGCCCGGATAGAGCGCGGGAGCAGCGGTTTGGACATCTCCATGCCGTGGCCGCGCATTCCGCTTCGCTCCATGCGGGTTACGGGCTTGTGGCGCTCAGGCTAGGCTACTTGCTGTGGCCGCAGCACTCTTGCCCTTGCCAGGCCTCGCGGCCTTCGCGGATGAGGAACCAGACGATCCCGAGGGAAGCCAGCGGGTCCACCCACCACGCGTCGGTGACGAGCTGCACCAAGAGCGCAGCTACGACCACCAAGGCGAGCCAGCTGCAGGTGATGCTCTCGACGGCATCCGCTCGCATTGCGCGGCTGCCGAGCGCGTCAGCCACCTGCAGCTTGCGCCGCGACAGGAAATACATGACGGGAACGGCGAGCACGGTGATGATGAGGCCCGGCAGGGAGAACTCCGCGCCTTGCCGCATCCATAATTTCCATCCGGCGCTTGCGACCACATAGGCGGCGAGTGCGAACAGCAAAGCCCCGCCGATGCGCGAGGCCGTTCTCTCCGCCGCCTCGGCGAAGGCCTGGCCGTGTCGAAGCTCGACATTCAGGCGCCAGACCAGAACCGCGGCTGAAACCAGCTCGATCAGGCTGTCGATCCCGAATGCCGTCAGCGCCAGGCTGCCGGCGGCGACGCCGGAGCCGATCGCCACGACGGCCTCGACCGTCATCCAGGCGAGCGTGATGTATTCGAGCCGGAACGCCCGCCGGATCAACGCCGTTCGGTGGTCGGTCGCTTCCAATGGGCTGGCAACGCTCATGGCCGATTCCGATTGCGCTACGCTACTCCGCCGCGCTGCGGCCGGCGCCGGCGCCGGCGCCGGTGCCGAAGCGGCGCTCGATGTAGTCGATCACGATGTTCTTGAAATCGGTGGTGAGCGTCGGGCCGCGCAGCGTCATCGCCTTCTTGCCGTCGATGAACACCGGGGCGGTCGGTGTCTCGCCGGTGCCGGGCAGCGATATGCCGATGTCGGCGTGCTTGGATTCGCCGGGGCCGTTGACGATGCAGCCCATCACCGCGACGTTGAGGCCTTCGACGCCGGGATAGCGCGTCTTCCATTCCGGCATCGAGACGTGGATGAAATCCTGGATCTCCCGCGCCAGTTCCTGGAACGTGGTCGAGGTGGTGCGGCCGCAGCCCGGGCATGCCGCGACCAGCGGCACAAAGGTGCGAAAGCCCATGGTCTGCAACAGCTCCTGGGCGACCTTGACTTCCACCGTGCGGTCGCCGCCCGGCTCCGGCGTCAGCGAGACGCGCACCGTGTCGCCGATGCCCTGCTGCAGCAGGATGCCCATGGCGGCGGACGAAGCGACGATGCCCTTGGAGCCCATGCCCGCCTCGGTGAGGCCGAGATGGATCGCATAGTCCGAGCGCCGCGCGAGGTCGATATAGACCGCGATCAGGTCCTGCACCGCCGACACTTTGGCGGAGAGGATGATGCGCGAGCGCGGCATGCCCATCTCTTCGGCGCGCCCGGCGGAGAGCAGCGCCGACTGCACCATCGCCTCGCGGGTCACGGCGCGCACGTCGGCGGGCTCCGCCAGCTTGGCGTTCTCGTCCATCAGGTGCGTCAGCAGTTCCTGGTCGAGCGAGCCCCAATTGGCGCCGATGCGCACCGGCTTGCCGTGCTTGAGCGCCATTTCGATGATGGCGCCGAACTGGCGGTCCTTCTTCTCCTTGAAGCCGACATTGCCGGGATTGATGCGGTACTTGTCGAGCGCCTCGGCGCAGGCGGGATGCTCGGCCAGCAGCTTGTGGCCGATATAGTGGAAATCACCCACGATCGGCGCGGTGACGCCCATCTTGAGGAGCCGTTCCTTGATGTGGGGAACCGCCGCCGCAGCCTCGTCGCGGTCGACGGTGATGCGCACGAGCTCCGAGCCCGCCCGCGCCAGCGCCGCCACCTGGCGCACCGTGCCCTCGACATCGGCGGTGTCGGTGTTGGTCATCGACTGCACCACCACCGGGGCGCCGCCGCCGACCGTCACGTCCCCCACCTTGACCGGGGTGGTCTTGTGCCTCGCCAATGGTGCGGCGGCGTCGTTCATTGAGGTCTCCTTGAAATCCCGGTCATTTTCGCGCCGGCTGGATCATGTTCCGAAGCATATCTGGGGTGGATTTCGCCCACATTAACCCCGTAGTAGCCTGACCCCAACATCTGGTTTCCCCTGCCGACGCGGCGGGGAGGCACAGTATTTGCCTCAAAGACGCGGCCGAGGCCAGCCCGGGCCGCCTAGTCACCGAAAAATTGCAGCGCAGCAGTCACAGGTTGCAAGGAGAAGATGCATGCCCAACCGCAGCATGATCGGCGCGGTCACGGCCGCCGCGGTGATGGCCGCGGCCACCGGCGCGCTCGCCTCCGATGACGCGAAATATCCGGACTGGAAGGGCATATGGACCCGCGCGCGGGTGCCCGGCGCGGTGGGCCAGCCGCCCCATGATCCCTCAAAGCCGCCGGGCCGCGGCCAAGGGGCCCCGCTCACCCCCGAATACCAGGCGAAGTTCGAGGCCAACTTGGCGGACCAGGCCAATGGCGGGCAGGGCACCTCGGCCACCTTCACCTGCCTGCCGAACGGGATGCCGCGCATGATGACGGCCTACGAGCCGCTCGAATTCATCATCACGCCGGACATCACCTATGTGCTGATCGACCACATCGAGCACAGCCGCCACATCTATACCGACGGCCGCGACTGGCCCAGGGCGATCGAGCCGAGCTGGGTCGGATACTCCATCGGCAAATGGATCGACGAGGACGGCGACGGCCGCTACGACGCGCTCGAGGTCGAGAGCCGCGGCTTCAAGGGCCCGCGCGCCTACGACGCCAGCGGCCTGCCGCTGCACGAGGACAACGAGAGCATCTTCAAGGAGCGCATCTGGCTCGACGAGGCCGACCGCAACCTCCTGCACGACGAGATCACCACCATCGACCACGCGCTGACGCGGCCGTGGACGGTGACCAAGAGCTACCGCCGCAATTCATATCCGCAGGCGGAATGGCGCGAGTGGATCTGCGGGGAAAACAACCCGCATGTCGTGATCGGCAAGGACAATTATTTCCTCAGCGCCGACGGCCTCCTGATGCCCACCCGCAAGGACCAGGCGCCGCCCGATTTGAGATATTTCAAGCCGGCGCGCAAACCGTGACCGAGCCCCTCGCACGGAATCGTCATGGCGGGCTTGTCACGGCCATCCCGGCGATAAAGGCACGCTGCACCGGCGGTCAGATCGTCGCCTCGATCATGGCGCGCAGTTCCGGCGTTACCTCCGGCATCACGCCGAACCAGTCGCGGAACGCCGGCCGCGCTTGGTTGAGCAGCATGCCGAGCCCGTTGACGGTCCGGTTGCCGCGCGCGCGGGCGGCGGCGAGCAACGGTGTCTCTTTCGGAATGTAGATGATGTCGGAGACCAGCGCGGTCTTGGGCAGCGTGTCGAGGGGGATGTCGAGCGCGGGTTGGCCGGCCATGCCCTGGCTCGTGGTGTTGACCAGCATGGCGGCGCCGTCGAGCGCGTCGGCGCGGCTCGCCCAGTCGACCGCGCGGACCGGCGCGCCGATGTCGCGCTCGAGTTGCCTGGCGCGATCGAGCGTGCGGTTGACGACGCGGATTTCCCTTGCGCCTTGTTCGGCGAGACCGACCACCACGGCGCGCGCGCCGCCGCCGGCGCCCAGGACGACGATCGGTCCCGCATCGGCGCGCCAGCCCGGCGCCGCTTCGGCGATGGATTCGAGGTAACCCCAGCCGTCATGGTTGCGGCCGAACAGGGAGCCGTCCGCACGTACGACGACGCAGTTGATCGCGCCGATGCGCCGCGCCGGCGGATCGACCTCGTCGACGATCTCGAAGGCTTTCTCCTTGTGCGGGATGGTCAGGTTGCAGCCGGAAAAGCCGAGCGCCGGGAGCGCGCGCAGGGCCGCGCGCAGGCCCTCCGCCTTGATCGCGAGCGGAACATAGGCGCCGGCCAGCCCGTATTCGGCGAGCCAGTGATTGTGGATGAGCGGCGAGCGCGAATGCATCACCGGGCAGCCCATCACACCGGCGAGAAGAAAGCGGTCGGGATGAGACATCTCGGCTTTGAACTCCGTGGCTGACGGCTTCTATCACAGGTCCCTGCGACCAGTGCCAGGCGCAACGGGCAGCCTGGGTCCACCGCGGCTCGATTCTCGGAAACGACGGGACCATCGCGGGTGCGGCGCGTAAACCGTCCGCATCCAGTCTGCGGCCTGCCCATGTCGGACATCGGCGTTGCGAGCCTCGCGCAACGCGACGCAGGAAACCCGAGGCGCCGGTCAATCCGCCCTGATGCCCGCGGACTTGATCACCTTGCCCCACTTCTCGGTTTCGTCGGCGACGAATTTTCCGAACGCGGCAGCCGGCGCCGGCGGCATCGTGATCGCGCCCAGTTCGGCCAGTTGCGCCTTGATCTTTTCGTCGACCAGAGCCGCGTTGATCGCCTCGTTCAGCGCTGCGATGACCGCGGGCGGGGTATCCTTCGGCACCCCGACGCCGACCCAGGCGGTCGCCTCGTAGCCCGGCAGGAAATCGCCCACCGTCGGCACGTCCGGCAGCACGTCGAGGCGCTTTGCCGTGGTCACCGCCAGCGCACGCAGCTTGCCGCCCCTGATCTGCGGGACTGCCGTCGGCGTTACGTCGAACATCACCTGCACCTGGCCGGCGAGCAGGTCGGTCACCGCGGGCGTGGTGCCGCGGTAGGGCACGTGAACCATGTCGACGCCGGCCATGAACTTGAACAGTTCGCCGGCGACGTGCTGCGGCCCGCCTACGCCGGCCGACGCCATGTTGATCTTTCCCGGATTGGCCTTGGCGTAGGCGATGAATTCGGGAACCGTCTTGGCCGGGAACGAAGGACTGACCTCCATCACCAGGGGAACCAGGGTAAGGCCCGCCACCGGCGCGATGTCGCGCATGAAATTGAAGCTCAGCTTGTCGTAGAGCGTCGCGTTGATCGCGTTCTGCGAATTGACCAGCAGCACCGTGTAGCCGTCGGCCGGCGCGTGCACGGCCGCCTCGGTGCCGATATTGCCGCCGGCGCCCGGCCGGTCATCGATGATGAATTGCTGACCGAGGCGGTCCGACAGGAATTGTCCGATCAGGCGCGCCGTGATGTCGGACGAGCTGCCGGCGGCCTGCGGGACGATCACGTGGACCGGCCGCGCCGGATAGGCCTGCGCCCACGCGATGCGCGAGGCGGCCGGCAGCGCGGCGGCGCCTGCCGCCAGATGCAGAAATCTACGGCGCGGGAATTTCATCGCGTTCGCCCTCCTGCCGGCGAGTCCGACACGTCTCATGATGGCAGCTGCGAGGCGGACGCTACACCACTCGCCCGCGCTGGAGAAAGGGGGCGGGAAGTCGCACTTTAATTTCGTGTTATCTTTATTGACACCAAATTATATTCATAGTAGTCTAACTAACATGAAAAAGACGAAGCGGCCTTACGTGATGACGGCGCGCGCGGCCAAGGCCGAGGCGACCCGGGCGCGCATCCGGGCGAGCGCCATGCAGCTCTACTGCGACCGGGCGATCGAGAACTTCACGCTCGACGAGGTGGCGCAGCGGGCCGGGACCACGGTGCAGACGGTGCTGCGCGCCTTCGGCAGCAAGGACAGGCTGATCTTCGAGGCGCTCGACGAGCTGGCTGCGACCGGAATGCCGGTAAAGCCGACGCCGCCGGGCGACGTGGCGGCGGCCGTGAAGGCCGTCTTCGACATCTACGAGGCGATGGGCGATCTCGTCATCCAGCGCCTCAATGACGAGCGCCGCCGTCCCGCCCTCGAGCCGCTGCTGGAAAAGGGGCGCGACAACCATCGCGGCCTGGTGAAGACCCTGTTCGCGCCCCAGCTCGAACGCTGCAGCGGCAGCGCCCGTGCGCAGCTCATGCATATCCTGCTGGTGGCGACGGACGTCTATGTCTGGAAGCTGCTGCGCCGCGACCGCGCGCTGAGCCGGCCGGCTGCGGAGGCGATCGTCCGCCGCATGATCGACAGCGTCACGAAAGACTCGAAAGAGGAGACGTCAGATGGCAAAAATCTTATGGCTGAACTGGTCGGGCGGCGGGAACCTGCCTCCTAGCCTCGGCATCGCCCGTGTGTTGACCGAGCGCGGCCACGCGGTCGTGTTCGCGGGACGGCCGGAAATGGTGCCGCGGGTCGAAGCGGCGGGATTCCAGGCGATCGAGATCGCCCAGGCCTATGCCCAGGTCGATCGCTATCCGCAGGGCAGTCCCTTGACCCGCCTCGCCTGCTACCTGACCTCGCCCGCGGTCGAGGCCGAGGTGGCGGCGATCGTGGCGGCGCAAGCCCCCGATCTCATCGTCATCGATGCGATGTTTCCGGCTGCCCTGGTGCAGGCGAAGCGGTTCGGCTGCCCGACCGCGGTGGCCTGCCACACCTTCATTTTCCGCCAGCTCGACATGTGGCGCGAGATGATCGCGCGGCTCGACGGGATGCGCCGGCATGCGGGCTTCGAGAGCCTGCCGAAGCTCGATGAGTTGTGGCGTGGACAGGATCGCATCATCGTGACGGCGCTTGCGGAATTCGACGATGCCGCCGTGCCGGGCTGGGAGCTGGTGCGCCATGCCGGCCCCGTGCTGGAAGACGAAAAGCACGCGATCCCCACCGACCTGCCATGGGGCGCCGACGATCCCGCTCCGCTGGTGCTGGTGAGCTTCAGCACCGGCTTTGAGCAACGCTCGCTGGCGAAGCTGCAGAACAGCCTCGATGCGCTGGCCGAACTTCCGGTGCATGTGGTGGCGACGACCGGCGGGATCGTGGAGCCGGAGGAGCTCACGGCACCCGCCAATGCGATGGTGCTGCGCTACGCGGCCCACGATCCGATCCTGCGGCGGGCCGCGTTGGCCCTGACCCATGGCGGCCACGGCACCGCCATGCGCGCGCTGCGCCACGGAGTGCCGATGGTGGTCATTCCCGGGCTCGCCGCCGATCAGCCGTTCATCGCCGCGACCGTCCAGAAATGGGGCGCGGGGCGGGCGCTGCCGGGCGACGCCGACGCGACCGCCATAAGGGCGGCAGCACAGGATGTGCTGTCGGCGTCATACCGGCACGTTGCAAAGCGCATGTCCGCGTCGCTCGCGGGCGTCGACGGCGCCGCGAACGCCGCGGACGAGATCGAGGCGCTCGTGGTGTCGCAGGGCCGGGATTCGCCGACGGCCGACCGGTGCGGCGGCAGGGGAATCGCAGGTGAGTAGAACTCTATTGCATCGGAAGTAAAAGTTGATTCTGAGGAAGGCTTTCCTGATTCGGGAGAGCTGGGATGGAACCGCTT
>Ga0302326_10021699_pt1 | contig 13160 bp, 6 predicted proteins | sample Palsa_T0_3_FD_202264 | JGI IMG/M metagenome (GOLD analysis project Ga0302326, IMG submission 202264) | Peat permafrost microbial communities from Stordalen Mire near Abisko, Sweden - Palsa_T0_3 | ecosystem: Environmental > Terrestrial > Soil > Palsa > Peat permafrost | place: Sweden: Abisko... | reverse complement strand
TGCGTTCTGTTTCCACGTCAATAAGTTCGTAACTCCGGGATGAGGTACCGAGCAACTATGAATACAATCAACAGTACTAAGATTATGTATCCAAGATTCGGTACGCCGGGGTTGAAATAGGCTGTGCCGTTGTTGATGGGCAACACGGCTCCGAGGAGCCACAGGATCAACACAACCCAAAGAATTGTACCAAGCATTATTTCTTCATTTCTTCTTTTTGCCTTTGGGTTTCTTGCCAAACGGCATCATGGGCTTCTTGCCCTTCTTCATTGTTTCCATCTTTTTGGGGTCTATCATGGTTTGTAATCCTTTCTTTTTGTTACTGGGTCTGCGTATTGAAAACCACCAACGTCTTTTTTGTAGCCGGGTTCGCCGGGTTCGCGTGGTTTATTGAGATACTTCATGCCTGCTTTGGGAATAGACTTCGCGAAATCCCACATTCGTTTATCGGCATCATCCGATTGCTTTTTCCGTGCCTTAGCGTTCGCGGAGGATTTAACGGGATCATACCCATAAACGTTTTTGCCCTCGGCTTTTACGGAGCCAATGGCCTTGGGCTTATCTACCGGCTTTGTTGCTGAGTTTTTCTCATACCCCCAATCCTTTTTTGAATCTGGTAACTTTCCTTCGATTTTACTCAGCATTTTCGTGTCACCAGTCTTTATGGCACGTTTGCGTTGAGCAGTGTAATACGCCTTTTTGTCATGCTTCTTAGTAGCAGCCTGCATCTCTGCTGCATAATCAGTTTTTTTATCAGGCATTTATGTGCCCTTTTTAATTGGAATAGTAAGTGGCCCTAACTCTACCGTTACTCCGCTAACGACGAAAGTGAGTGCCGGAACGTTGAATGTATATGGTGTGCCAGCTTCAAATGCAGTGTACGCCTCAATAGCCTGTGTTACGTATCCGAGTATTTGTGATAGTGTCATATCAGACTCCAAGAAGAAACGATGAGGGTTTGGGGTCGCGGCTGATATATTCATTGTCGAGGATGCTGGAGTCGGTGTCAACGATTGCCCAAACTTTGGTAGCTTTGAGGACGTAGAGGCGGACTCCGGTGGAAGTGTCACACTCGTCGTAACTGTGCTGACGGAAGTGGACAATACTGCCGGGGGTAATGTCGGGGTGCGTCTGGGCGATTGACGAATGACATGCGAGGACCAGGCCAAAAACTCGCGGTAGTCGTTCATGGTGAGTGACCTCGATGCCCATAGGGGTAAACCCATCGTGCTTGAGAGGCTCGATAAGAAGCTGGCCGGGATGCAGCAGCCAATACCAGCGCCCGTCCTCGTACTGAATCACTCGGCGAGGCCCTCCGATTCAAGCGGTGGAATTGGCGGTGAACTCGGAAACGGCATAGCCATAGATGAAGCAACGGCTTGGACACGCTGAGACTGTTGGTATTCAGGGTCGTTAGGGTTGACTTCTTTCTCAATGAATTTGTCAACATCTCTCAGCCGTTCACTGATAATTCGGTTGCGCTCCATGCCAGGGAATCCGCGCTGATGGTTGGGGTCTAGGCTGCCGAGTTGTGCCGAATAGGCTCGTAACGGAGTAAGTGGAACAAACCTGTCGGGTCCCCTGGCATTGGAAAACTCTGTATAACGCCGCAAGCCATCGCAAAGGGCGTTGTAAGCAATTACTCCCATAGGGCAGTGGTGCTCTTCGGCTAGTTCAATAATTTTTTGGTAAATTTCATACTCTAACTTCATTTTGAAGTCCACTCGTGCCTTAACTTCAGCACTGATTTTAGCTGCGCGTTTACGCAGTTCATCCAAATCCATGCCGGTAGCAAGGCGCGGGCGTCCAGTTTTCCTTTTGACCGGCGGTTGATCCATACCTACCCAGCCTTTTGGTCCGAATAGTTCAAAAATTCTGCATCTTGTTCGGAATACACGGTGGAATCGTGGTGATTGGAAGGCATTGGCGGAGCAGGAATGTTGGTTGGGCCTTCGTTGGAAGGCTCAGAAAATCCAAGGGACCGAATGTACCCTGGTATGTTGGACTCTGGCGGGTCAATTGCTGGAAAACCAAGTAATTCGTATGAAAAAAGAGGGTTCGTAAAATCGGTAATATAACAAAGGTATCCTTGCATTACATCGCTAACAAATTTTTGAACGCTGACATTCCGAATGTGGGCATGTTGACGTAGCAACGACATTACTTCCGGCGTAAATCGAAGTGAAGTAGCTACGCGAGCTTGGGCTAGACGTTTAACTGCCATGTGCTATTTCCTCGACCACCGCATCCACGGCTGCTTCGGCTGTGATCGACTCCTTCAGTTTATCATACGTGTTAATCCCCAGGCCAAGCAATATCCTGCACATTGATGCAATGGTGCGGCCCTCCTCTTGGGCAATGATGCGACAGCGAAGCTGTAGCTCCTCACCACCTGACAGAAGCATCCGAGCAGTGCGCCGTTTTTGCGGCGGCTTGGCCTCGGCCATGTGCGTTCGCAGCCGTCGCAGGGACGCTAGGGACGCGGGCCGATAGTTGAAGTTCACCAGGGGCCTACTCGGCAAGTCGGGAACTGGGGCCTGCGAACGCATAGTGTTCAACGCATCTAAAATGTCACTCATTACACAATCCTATGTATTCGGCGGTGGCAAATCTGCTGTTCCGCCCTGGTTGACTTCAATAACTCGAATTTGACTCGCGCTAGTAATGTACTTCAAACACCAATTTGAAAGGAAGTTCTCGCCACTACCTGACCCCTCGCCTGCCGCAGACATGTCAGCGATAACCTGATCCCACGGATTTGGGCTTGTTGTATATTGATTGTAATTCGTTGTAGGTATGTTCCAACCGTAATTGTTAGTGTCCATCAAATACATACCATAAACATTCATTGCAGTAAGAATAGTTTGGCATTCTTTACTAGAACCGGCTGGGGCAGTGTTACCAGTATACTGAATAAGTTCGCCGTATTGCAATGTATTCGTTGCTTGGTTAGCTCCCCAGGTGTTGGACACGCCGCAAACATTCAGACTCCGCCCAGGCGCGGTAATGCTGGGGTAAAGAGGACTACCTGTAGCCGAGCAGCCAATAATAAGTCCTAGAGCGTGGGTAATGTTACCGCTTGTAATATCTTGAGGATTTAGCTCAAAAAGTGCATCAGCATAACCGCCCGCATTCGAGCTATCGTATGGGAAGCCCGAATCTTGCGTAAGTCCACTGCCCGTAAAGGGGAATCGTGCAATGGAAAATGACCCGCTACTGCAAGCAACATTGGTGCAAGGACTTTGATTAGATTCCCAAATATCAGTCTCAACTTGCAATAGCAATGGATCAACCGACGCGATGTGAAAGTCATAAGTACAATTATGTAAGTTATACGGATTACACTCCGTGGTTGCACCGGCTGTGAAATAAACTTGATAACCTGCCCAATTACAAACTCCCGCTGACCCTCCGGTAGCATTTGGACATGCAGTAGTGTACTGCGGTGAACCAGCTACGGGAACATACATTGGCGTACCATTTTGTACCCACTGCGACTGAATACCTTGATTAAACACATTCGTTGCAATAGTTGACGACAACACCTGTGCAGGGTATGTTGCAGTAAGCAGAGTTTGAACTTTGTTATGGAATGGCGTTTTTCCCGTAAAAAGTTCTGACAATTCCGCCGAAGGTGGTGGCGTTGGCACTGTGTATGGGTCAGCCCGCATAGCATCGAAAATTGCCATAACCTGCGGTATTCCAATCGGCTGGGTAAATGTCATTGCATCCCATAGGTCGCAGTTGCAGAGGCGTGTATAACCGCCAGACTGTATTCCACCGGCTCCAACATAGAGAATCGGTGAAGTTCCAAACACAAGACCTGTAGAGTTCTGCGAAGTTGTTGCGCATGAATTTCCACCATACAGGCACACAAACAGGGTAATTGTTGATCCTGATTGGGTTCCTGCAACAAGATAAGTTGAATTGCTAGTAAGAGATGTTAGACTGATGGCTTGAGCATTAGTTCCTGCATTCCAGAAATGCAAGCCCATACCGTTAATGGGGTTTGGAGATGCGCCGTTGCATTGCCCCAGGTCAAGTTCAGCAGTACCGCCAATTGCCATAGCACTTGAGCCATTTGTTGTTGCTGAACATTTCACTGAAACCACAAATGACATTTGAGCCGAATACGGCGAAGCCAAGGCAGTAGCAACTGGCGATGGTGCTCCTCCAGCAGTGAGTGCGTCATACGGTAGAGCAAAAGTTGCTGTCGGTGCCGGAGTCTGGTTACTAACAACTCCTGTAATTGGGATGGTGTACGTTCCATCTGTAATATAGATATTCGTATTTCCCGAGGCTTCAGGAGTCAGCGTGATTGTACCCGCTGTTGTACTAGAACCTGACGAGGTACCAATGAGAATCTCAGCCGTTGTTCCTGCTATAGTGCTCGCGGGAGCAGCACCAGCAAAGGTCATCGCGCCACCATCGAATAAATCATACCCAGTAAGTACAGCCGTTGCATTATAGGTATTTGTAAACGATGGCAAAGTCGCTGTTGAGGAACTCGTGTTGACTACAGTTGCGCAGGCCCCTACTAAGGCTCCCTCGTAGTAACAGGAATTATACTCGCGGTAGAACAAGCCAGGGTAAGAGTTGGACTCGAAGACTGACATGTTCAGCGTGTTGCCTGTTGGAATGACAGGATTCAACGCAACGAAGCCTTCTTCGGGCATATAAATAACGTTGGTGCCGCCAGCAGTTGAATTACCACTGCCGGGGGGTCCAGTGGAAATTGGACAAGGCGTTGAACTCAGACACCAAAACCCTTGGTAACCCGAATACTGTGGGTTAAAATCCATAAGAAGTGATGCATAGGCGTACATTCTGTCGCCGATGGTGCTAGAGTCAGTGGTTGTATTCTCCGGCAGGACAACATGCAAATGATGCGCTGCATGAAGATAAAGCATAGTGTTGGCGCACTGTAGCCAGTCACTGCCCTGAATGCGCCGCGCGATATTAAGCCAGGGGGCATCGGTCGAATAACAGCCCTCTTCTAAGACATTGGTGTTCGCTGGCATTATTTGTGCTAGGGCGTAACCTGAACTGTCAACACCATTCGGTCCTGCCGTATCCCAAAGCCAACCGTTGACCTCGACCGGGATATTACCGCTACCATTGGTCATTGCAGCGATAATACTGGATTCGCCGTTGGTTAAAGCACTGGCAGTAGGACATGGAGCCGATGGATAGGCTTCGGTGTAATTTCCCCAGTTATCGAACTCGTCAATGTTGTACGGTCCTGCAGCGTTCTTACCGTTTTGGTTTAGCCCTGATGACTCAAAGTTTGTTCTAAAACTCGCGTTGCTTGGATCAAGGAGAATTTCACCGCCACTACCGGCAGACAGAATGGTTCCACTGCAACTGTGCAACGTCAGTGCAGGAAATAGGTTGTTGTAACTATAGCCGTAGTTATTGTCTGCATTCGGGTCGGCGTATGTTAATACGAATGGTACATACGGGCTGACCGTCGATACGTCAGAAGTGCTATCCACCTCGGCTTGACTGATCCAGGGACCCACGGTACTTATAGGAACGCTCGTTGTTATGCCATGGTAACAGGACGCCGCTGGCGCTACATAACCACACAGGTTTTGTACCGCTGAGTAAACATGAGTTTGCGAAATAGTGGCCGGGTAATTACCTGTACTGGAAATCGAGGCGCTGATAATTGCAACCGGCGCAGGAGAAACAGTCACTGCATGAGTGTTGCCGGGGTCTACCCACGCAATCGTTGTAGGGGTTGCGGCTGGGTTTGCAAAAGTTACACTTGTTGTCGAAACCGCAAGTGGAATAGGCGGCGCTAGGCTTGGCGGCGCTGTAGGTATGGCGGTTGGTGTTGGAACCACGTAAGCATAAGCGATGCCAAGCCCTGGAGGACCACAGTTCGTTGAGTATTGAGAAACGCTCTGTGCAGTAATGTTGAGGCTTGACGTTGAAAGAGTTGTCGAATATACAATATGGAACAGTTCTCGTGTTCCAATGCCTGTATCTGTGTATGTCGCAGTCGCCATCGGAACGGGCGAGGGGTCATTAGACATAACAGTTAGAACCATATTCGTGCAATACGCCCCAACAATCATATTGATTGTTTTGTAAGACGTAGCCGATGAAGTGCCGTCGTTTACCGGCAGGATAAATCCGTTACTCGTACCTTGCGCCACTATCTGTGTAAACAGGTTTGGCGGTGCGGTATTCTGAGTGTCGGGAGCATTACCGTCGCCAGCATCCCATGTAATTGTGGGAGGTGGCGCATTGCCGCCCTGCACAAACGCCGAGGAAAGTGGCACAACATTGCCGAGGATGCTGCCACATGTCGTCTTGGTGTCAAAACCACTAAGGTTGAATTGTCCACCGGTTTGGCCCCATACCGCCCAGCAGTAACCTAACGCACCGACACCGCCGGTAACAGATGTTAGATCAACAACATTCGTACTATAATATTGCTCCTGGGTGATCGTAATGCTGCCTTGTGACGGAGGCGTTGGCGATGGGGGTGGAGGCGTAGGCACAAACGGTGCAACCCATACAATACTTGCATCGGCAGTAACAGTGTTGAGCGCAAACGGCCTGCCGCCTGATACAAAGACTGGATATGCTTCTTGGTTAACGAGGTTAGCGAGAAGGTTGAAGCTGCTGTTGCTCCCTGCGCCTGCCGGAACAGTTGTTGCCAGGGCTAAGGGAGTATAGGTATACGTGTTGGGGTACCACTGCGCAAACTGCGTCACCAGAGGGAAACTGTTGCCGGTGTATGCCGAAAATAAGGTAATCGTCATGCCACCAGCACTAGGAATATTTTCTAAGGTAACAACTTCGGGAGGCAGGTTAGAGTTAAATGGGATTGCCGTAGAAATTGGACTTGGGACTACAGGCGCAGGTGAAGCAGCACCACTGAGCACAACAACCTGGCCAATACCTCCGAGGGTACCACCAAAGTTATAACTCGTTGCGGCAGCACACTGCGATGGCACATTACAGTACGCTGCTTGAAGTGAACCCCCGCTAGGTGTAGTAAAAAGAGAAGTCCAGCCGGTAGGCAGCGTCAACGTAGACGTTGTAGAAGCATAGAATATCAGTTTTGAGTTTGGCGGTGGGGTATTTGTCAAAGTGACAGTAAGTGCGCCCGAAGTCGGCGTAGCAATAGGACCAGCCGTCCATATGGCAACGGTTGTCGCCGTAGGAATTGGGCTAGGACTTGGGGACAGTCCCGGCGCAGCCATGTAAGCGGTTGCGCCCATTGCTTTGTAGGCGCTATAACCATTAGGAGTCGGAGTTGGGTAAGCTGCTGATCCAGACAGCACCCAGTTAAACGCGCCTGCTGCGTCAAAATACGCAATGCCTTTGATTTGCGGAAAATGACTTTGCAGGGTTGCTGACCACTCACCAAGCCATGTCGGCTGCACCGTACCTGATCGTTGAACGCCGGTTTCAGTGGCAAAGATTGGCTTAGACGTAAGACCTGCAATTGTCCCATACATTTGATGTGGACAGTCGAAGGTCGCGTTGGACGGACCAGAGTTTGGTGAGGGGCACACTCCGGTGTCTGCAAAACTGGCTGCTGTGCCGCCCCGGTGTTCGTAGTCGTCTATGCCAACCCAATCAGTTTCAGCGTCGGTTGGGTAATAGTTGGCTAGAGTGTAGGCTCCGGCTACGCCAATTGTATCAGCGGATGGCACCCACAGCATTATCATGTTCGGAGCTATGGGTTTAACAAGATTGTAGACATGCGACCAAGCCTGCACCCAAGTAACCGGGTTGAAATACCCGTCGCAGCCAACACCTGGGCTGGGTTGAAGGACACCACTGATATACTGCGTTGAATTGACATAGCAAGTTGGTTGCGGGGTGCCAGCCCCGGCAGGAGTTTGGGCTGGAGATGGCTCATCACCTGAGCCGCCAAGAGATACTGGCGTTGGATCAAAGCAAATATGTTTGCCGTTACTCGACGATAGCTGGTTAAATTCCCAGTCGTAACGGACGAAAATTGATGAATGAAATGCCTTGAGACGATAAGCCTTGTCGAGAAGGTTGTTGTCATCAAGGCCAGCGGCAATGTGCGCGGTCGTATCGCCGCAGTTCCAAGTCGTAAACGGTATGCGCCCGTGTGCTATGTCGTCATACTCGTCGGTTTCGGCTGTGCTGTATGGAACAGAACCAGCAACGGGTGGTGTGCCGGGTTTCGCTGAGAACGGGAACACATCGGTAAATTGATGGAAGTGCGATACTGCCGCCATTGTACGGCCCATTGCAGCCTCAAACGCAGGTAGTGCAATGGCCTGTGAATACGTCGCAGGGGAACCGCCGGTTTCGTTAATCCGAATGCCCAGATAGATGCCAGGGCTAGGGTAAGGTGTGGGCTGCGGCGGGTAGCTGGGCGGTGGATACGGAGTTGAGGTTGGCCCAGGCGTTGTACCGGCTGGCAGCCACGAAACAATCGCACCTTGATTAAACTGCTGCGCCGGAGATGTTGGGGCTGGACTTGGATTTCCCGCGCCCGAAGTCGTCAGCGTATTCCCTGGGGCCTGATAAACCTCTGTAGTGAACTTATTGATTGCAGTATTGAGGGTACCGGTAAATCCGGGTTGCCCCTGGTTTAAGTCTGCAAGTAACGAGGTTGTTGCTTGACCCGTTATTAACGTGTCAGTGATTGCAGTAAGTGGATTGGAGGTTGTGCTGGTGTTTGTCTGTGCAATGGAGTATACATCAAAGGTCAATCCGCCTTGGTTCTGAATGAGCAGTGACTCATTCATCGTTTGGTTGTTGTATCCGACTGGTGCCGCACTAAAATTCGGAGCAAGAGTTTGGTTTTCGCCTGACAACTCATAGAGAACAACGTCGCCGCCGTTACCTCCAAGGTTAAACGCGGTGGTTGGTGCAAATCCTCCAACACCCACAATGCCATAACCGACATATAGCCCAGGAGGACTTGATACCAGGGTTGTCCACCCGGTCGGAAGGCTTGTCAACGGGTTGTAAATACTTCCCATGAGGAGCATAGCATGGCCACTCCCTGGGGTTGCAGCGAGGGTTGTGGCTATGGGTTGCGGTGATATTGCGGCATTGATGTGATAGCTGTGAACAATAGTAATGTTTGCTGCCGCTGCGCTGGGGCTAGGATTCGGGGTCGGAGTTGGCGTAGCGACAACTAGCTGCGGTTGCTCTGAGCAAACCGTTGACGCGCCGGATTTTTGGTAAACACGATACCAGAGGAAATTTGACTGTCCAATATTTCCGTTCGCTGGTGGTGGCGCGAATGTATGATTTGTAAATACCTGATTAATTAGCAACGGAACCATCGGAACGTTGCTGCTTACGGGGTACGGGCGACTTTGTGGTACTCGGTCAATGTATAAAGTTACTGTCGTCGGAGTCCACGCAATGCCATAAGTATGGTAGGCCACATCGGGCGCTGGCGCAACGATGGTGCGCGTATTTAGGCTTGGCGGCGGTGACGTTGGCGGTGGTGTATTTGTAAGCTGATACACATAAATGATTGTCTGCTGAATCGTAGACTCAGGCAGCGCATTTCCAAACAGTTCTGCGCCGTCTATTTCTCTCGGGTTCGGGTAAGTATTACTAGGTGACGAGCCACTTGCCGCTAAGAGCCAAATTGGGGCAGGCCATTGGCCCTGCACATTTGGAATCTCTGCCGCAACTTCAACATAAGTTCCGTTTTGAGCTTGAATGACTGGCGCTTCGAGAACACCTGACAGCCAGTGATCGACCGGAGTTGGAGACGGCCAGGGGCTGGTGGTTGGGCTCGTGGTCGCCCCAACCATCAACGGACTTGCGGTGGCATACGCTGCTGGTACTGGCTCGTCAGTGATTGTTAATGGATAGCCATTCAACCCACTAAAGGGATTAAAATTCCCAAAATACGCGCCTTGGCTAAGGTCTGTATAGTAGGCATCGTCACCGCCGACATTGTTCTGTCGTCCATAGTAAAACTGACTATGCCATAGCGGCGGATTGGGCTGAAACGTTAAGCTGGGAGTTGGAGTCGCTACTTGAGTCGTAGCCGTATCAGCGACTGACGTGACATTGAGCGACAAGTCGTTGGGAAACTCATCGTCCTGCACAAGCTGATAGTTATCAGTGCCGCCAACACACAGCGTTTCGGGGTAGAACGTCGGTGTTGGGCTCGGTGACGGAGATGGTGATTGTAGCGGCGTTGGTACCGGCGTTGCAGTCGGCCAACTTGGAAGTGGGTCAGGCGTCGCAGTGATTGCAGCAACTGGCGTAGGTGATGGTAAGGGTGTGCCTGTGGGGTGTGGGCTGAATCCGGTATTAGTACAACGTAAAATCTGCGGTTCAGCTTTAATGGACAGAGATATTTGATCCGTACTGTTGAAAGTCTGTGGGTACCCCGCGAGTAAGTGCCCGAAATTCGCATTTGTGTACAGGGTGTCGAAATCGTAGTTGATGCAGCCGGACCAGGCGTGAGCACCTTGAATGTACAGCGTATCAGTAAAACAGACCTGACCGCTGAATACGGTGTTCCCCGTGGCTCCACAAATTTGGTAGCAGTTCGTTGTTGCGCCACAGCCAGGGTCTGGGTTATTGAAGTTATAGTGAGTAGCCTCGTACCAATATACGATACTAACGGTGCCAGTGCTCGACTCATACTGAAGGCTTTGGATTTGATTGGGGTCAGTCGGTGGGTTCGCGCTGTGCGCGGTCGGCGGCAGCGCGGACCAGTTCCAAGTTAAACGGTCGGGCACGAAGCTGCACCCTGGCACCCGGCACACATCCCCAAAGAAACTGATGAGGTCCGTCAGGGCATAGAATGACGCCTTAGGCTGCTGGCCGCTTAGACCTACCGGATAATAGGGCGAACATGCATCGGATACATAGACCAGGGCGTTCGTGCAGAACCCACTGGTTCCTGATCCGTTCATTAGCTGGAAGTTATAGACGCGGCTGTACCCATGCTTGAGTTTATACAGTGGGCCCGATATGGAATACGCTACACCAATGTCCTCGGGTATCTGTGCATTGGTGCTGTTACCATTATTAAACACCGCACCATGCGGTACTATGCCCCACCCAAACTCCGTTGAGTAAATCGGTTTGTTGGATAAACCTTCTTTTGCCAGGGCTCCGCAGTAGTCCCACTGCCAGCTTCCGTATGTCGCATTCTGCCCGAAGCAATCGGGGTGTACGTTCCCATCGCCGGTTGTTCCGTCGCCGTACTGTCCGCCGACGTTACTGATGGGGTAGTCGTGCTCCTGGTCAATATCGTAGCTGCCAAGGTTAAACGGTGTTCCGCCTACGTTTGGCCAGAACGCGAATCCATCAATCGGTGCTGCCATCGCTGGGTTCGCCAGCAGGACGCCCGTTGTTGCTGCTATGGCTGACCGTATCCTAAGCTGCTCCGTAACCGTGCCTTGGAGTTCGCCCAGCATATTGTCATTGACTCTCCTGATGCAGCCCTCGTTTACTGGCTCGCCCTTGATGTGCGCGTAGCTGAATCCTGGAGTTACCGTCAAGGTGGTTCCGCTGATTCCCGTTATCTGCTCAACTTCGGTAGTGAGGTTCTGAACAATATTTACCGCTGGGCAATTTACCGTTATGTAATCCCCCACTGCAAACCCCGTCGCGCTGGTTACAACGAGGCTCGTTGCGCTTGGACTCGGCGTTGGTACTGGCGGGTAACTCGACAAAATAATCGGAGTTGTTGAGTACGCCGTAGGGAACACTGCTGGATACGGCGTCCCGCCAGGTATGGGTGTTGCTAGGGTCGTGTTGATGCTTTTGGCGTGAGCATTAACCAGGGCCGTGGCCAAGTTGATGCTCATGGTGCTGGTGCTGGGGTATGAGGTAATTTGGTTGGATTCTTGGTTTGTGCCCTCCCCAATCGTTATTTTGTCGCCTGCCAACGAACTCGTTCCAATCGAGTTCACCGTAATATTTGTGGGACCTGGTGTGTACGCGGTATGCACGAACATCCCATACACCGCTGCGTCAGGTTCGTTAATCGGTACTACGAGTTCCAGGTTGTTGAAGTTTGCTAGGTCTGCCGTCAGTGCAGCAGTTTGGTTCGTAGAGTTGGCCTGACTTGCAACGAACATCCCATACTGCCCCAGCAGGTTGTTGTCAGCTTGGTAGTTGGGGTGCGCTGCGTTAGGCACCACGCTGAAGTCCCGGTAGTGCCTCCAGCACGTCTGCACCCCATACCAGGGCCCACACATGTACAGCGCCTCGACCGTGAACCCGTAGTCGGTTGTGGGGCTTGACGCCTGGGAGATATTCGTGTCAATCCCCAAGGAATCTGCCACTGAGTCTTGCTGCAACATCTGGGTTGTCATTGGTGCCAGGGGCTCAGGGGTAACCGTGGGCACTGGTGTCGGCAGCCCAGCGAGGACACTAGCATCAATCTCGGCTAGGTTTCCGAGGTTATCGGTCAGAGCGATGGTTGTTAGGCCCTGGCCACCGCCATACGGGGTAACCGTCAAGGTTCCGTTTGGTCCCGCTGGCACATTGAAGCTAAACAGTGTTAGTGGAAACTGACTAACCGTGTAGCTCGTAGCCCCAGGGTCAAACAACGTAACCGTCTGCGACGCGCTGTTGGGGTACGCGAACTCTAGTACCGTTGGAAACGTCGTAAACGCTTTACCGGCGGTGCTGGTTGACGGCCCACACAATGTAACGGGGGTGCCCGCAAGCGAAAATATCGGGAAACACGTTACCGTTGGAATCACGTCATTCGGTGTCGGCGAAACCTGAGCCACCAGCTTGACGTTTCCGCTTCCGTTTCCGCTTCCGCTTCGGCCCTCGTTTTGGCCTTGGCTGCCAGTTTTGGCCTGCACATGCCCCTGGGCGAACGCCGCCAGGGCCAGAGCTATAAGGAAGATCGCCGTTAGTACAGCAACCCCTATGGCCTCTGTCCCCCACCGCTTGACTCGACGGTTCACTCTGTCAGGGTATCACTTCTTTGCGTATAAATCCACGTGCGCTTGGGTATAGGTGTTATGTGGATGCTGTATTCAACCAAGTTTGTATTCACCAAAATTTGTTACGTACACACTACAACCCAAGGCCCCGCGATTTGGCCCATCCCTGCCCTTGACAACCCCCCCTTTGGCATGCAAAGATATTCTTGGCTTGAGCAAAGGTTTTCTTTGCTCCGGGAGCCAAGGCTTACTTAACACTTGTGAAGA
>Ga0302326_10021696_pt1 | contig 13161 bp, 11 predicted proteins | sample Palsa_T0_3_FD_202264 | JGI IMG/M metagenome (GOLD analysis project Ga0302326, IMG submission 202264) | Peat permafrost microbial communities from Stordalen Mire near Abisko, Sweden - Palsa_T0_3 | ecosystem: Environmental > Terrestrial > Soil > Palsa > Peat permafrost | place: Sweden: Abisko... | reverse complement strand
TAAGGAGCAGCGAGAGGGCGATGAACAGGATGTTGCTCGCCGAGTTGTACGCGGCCGTGCCGATCCCGAGCGAGAGGCCGATGAGGACCACGCCCGAGATCGTGGGCTGGATCCGCTCCCTGCGCTCGGGCCACACCATTCCCCAGAGCGCGCGCCGCCAGAACCGGCGCCGGCCTTTGCCGCCGGGCGGGCTCACGTCGGCGGGGGCAGGGCCGAGAGGATGCGCGAGAGGTGCGCCCCGACCGACCGGCGCTCCTCAAGCGAGTCCCCGGTCTGGCGCGCCAGCGCGAGGCGGTGGGCGAGCACGGCGGGGACGAGCTCCGTCACGTCGTCCGGCAGGACGAAGTCCCGGCCGTTCACGAGGGCCCTCGCCTGGGCCGCGGTCCGAAGGGCGATCCCGCCGCGCACGCTGACCCCCGCCTTGAATTCGGACTCGGTGCGCGTGGCGGCCACGATCCGCAGGATGAAGTCGAGGATGCTGTCCTCCACGAAGACCTGCGGCACGAGCGCCTGCAGGGCGCAGACGTCCTCCCGCGAGGCGACGGGGTTGACCGAGATGGAGTCGTATCCGGTCCTCGCGCTGCGCAGGACCTCGATCTCGTCGCCGTGCTGCGGATAGCCCATGCGCAGGCGCATGAGGAAGCGGTCCATCTGGCTCTCGGGGAGCGGAAAGGTCCCCTCGTAGTCGATGGGGTTCTGCGTCGCGAAGACCATGAAGGGCGTCCCGACCGCGTGGGACTTGCCGTCGACCGTCACCCTCGCCCGGTCCATGACCTCGAGGAGCGCGGACTGCGTCTTCGGCGGGGCGCGGTTGATCTCGTCGGCGAGGACGATGTTGGCGAAGACCGGGCCCCGCTTGAAGACGAACTCCTTCGTCGACTCGTCGTAGATGGCGACTCCCGTCACGTCGGTCGGCAGGAGGTCGCTCGTGAACTGGATCCTCGAGAAGATGCAGTCGGTCGAGCGCGCGAGTGCGTAGGCGAGGGTCGTCTTGCCGACGCCCGGGAGGTCCTCGATCAGGAGGTGGCCCCCCGCGGCCAGGCAGACCAGCAGCTGGTCGATCACGTCGTCCTTGCCCAGGATCGCGAGGCGCATGTTCGCCCTGAGGCGGTCAAGGGCGCCCTTCGCGACCGCCACACGCTCCGACTGGAGGAATTCGCTCATGGCGCGGACCCTACACCCTTCAGCCGAGAATTTCGAGCATCCGGGTGAAAAGCCTGTTCACCCGCTCCTGGTTGCCCTTCACCAGGTCCCTGAACCGCGCGAAGTCGATCTCGGTGCCCTCGAGGCCGTTGGCATAGTTGTCGATGATGGCCACGCTGTTGTAGTTGAGGCCGATCTCGCCGCAGAGGTCAGCCTCGTGGGCCGCCGTCATGCCGACGACGTCCCCCCACCCCTGGACGATCCTTATCTCCGCCTTGGTCTCGAACCGGGGGCCCCGCATCTGGACGTAGACCTTGCCCGTGGCTATCGAAAACTCGGGCGCGAGCCCCGCGACGAGGAGCGGGATCAGGTTGTTGGCGATCGCCGGTGCCCCGCCCTTGAGCTCCTCGTCAAAGAAGGTCGCCGGGCCCTGCTGGAGTCCGACGTAGTCGGAGCACGAGACGATGGAGCCCGGCGTGATCGCGGCCTTGAGCGAGCCGACCGAGTTGAGGGAGACGATGTCCCTGAACCCGAGGTCGGCCAGCGCCCGGATGTTGGCCCGGTAGTTGATCGAGTGAGGGGGAAGGGGCGCCCCGCTCCCGTGGCGGTTGATGAGGGCGTGGTCCCCGCGCGCCCTGTAGGCCACCGGGCCGTAGGCGGTCTCGGCCGTGCGCCTCTCCCACGCCGAAAAGAGCGTGGAATTCACAATGCTCGTGCCGCTTATGAACGCCACTTTCATGGGAGGGCCGGATTCTCGCCCGCCCTTCCCCCTTGTCAAATCCGGCGGCTGGGAACTACGCTTGGCCGAGTCGCATGGCCCCAGACATCCCAGCCCCAGCCGACCGTGCCGCGGTCCCACGGCACGTCGCCATCATCATGGATGGCAACGGGAGGTGGGCCAAGCAGCGCGGGCTGCCGCGGATCGAGGGCCATCGCCGGGGCGTCGAGACGGTCCGGACGACGACCTACGCCGCGCGGGACCTGGGGGTCAGGATGCTGACCCTCTATGCCTTCTCCGCGGAGAACTGGAACCGGCCCAAGGACGAGATCGGAGCCCTCATGGGCCTCCTGGAGCTCTACCTGAGGAAGGAGCTCTCGACGTTCGTGCGCGACCGGGTGCGTCTGATGACGATCGGCCGCGTCGAGGAGCTGCCGGACGGGGTCCGCCGCCAGCTCGCGGCCACGATCGAGGAGACCAAGGAGTTCACGGACTACACGCTCGTCCTCGCGCTCAACTACGGCTCGCGCACCGAGCTCGTGGACGCGGCGCGCGGCTTCGCGGCCGCGGTCCAGGCGGGGCGCGAGAGGCTGGCCGACGCGTCGTGGGAGACCTTCGAGCGCTACCTCTACACGCGCGGCATGCCCAACCCGGACCTTGTCATCCGCACCTCCGGCGAGAGGCGGGTCAGCAATTTTCTCCTCATGCAGGCCGCGTACGCCGAGTTCTTCTTCACGCCCGTCCTCTGGCCCGACTTCACGAAGGCGGACCTTGCGGCCGCGATCGCGGACTACGCGCGCAGGGAAAGGCGGTACGGGATGACGAGCGAGCAGGTGAAGCCCGCGGTGGCCGCGGTCAAATAGGCACCGCGAACTTCCCGTGGCAAAACGCATCCTGAGCACCGTCCTCCTCTGGCTCCTCCTGCTGGCGGCCCTCTGGATCTTCAGGACGAACGGAGCCATCGTCGCGATCGTCGCCGTCTCCGTGTTGACGCTCCGGGAATTCTACAGGCTCATGGCCGCGGCCGGGAGCGAGCCCTTTGAGAAGCTCGGGATGCTCTTCGGGGCCCTGATCACGCTGGCGCCGTGGACCCAGGCCCAGTTCGGCCTGCCCGCGCACCCGCTGCTCGCGATGGCGACGGTCGTCTTCGCGATCCGGGTGCTCTCGGAGCGCGCGCCGGAGAAGCGCGTCGAGGCGCTCTCCTCCACCCTCTTCGGCCTGGTCTACGTGTCGCTGCTCCTGCAGTACCTCGTGCGCATCGTGACCCCGTTGGCCATGGACACGGTTCTGCCCGAGGGGCGCCTCATCCTCTGCCTGTGGGTCGTCGCGGTCGCCAAGTTCTGCGACGTGGGGGCGCTCCTCACGGGGCTCGCGTTCGGCCGCCACCCGATGGCCCCCCAGATCAGCCCGAAGAAGACCTGGGAGGGGGCCGCCGGCGGGGTCGCCACCGCGGCCGGCGCGGGGGCGCTCGTCGCGTGGCTGGGGCGCTCCTACCTGCCCGCGGCGATGGGCCCGATGCATGCGGCGCTTCTCGCCGTTCCCCTGGCGGCGATCGCGATCGCCTCCGACCTCCTGGAATCCGTGTTCAAGCGCCGCGCCGTCCTCAAGGACTCCGGCGGCTCGGTCCCGGGGATCGGCGGCGTCTTCGACCTGAGCGACAGCCTCATCCTCGCGGCGCCCGTGGGGTACTTCCTCCTCGGGCTGCCCTGAGGCCGGGCGCTCCCCCGAACGACCGTGGCCGCGCCTTCAATTTCTCAGGGACCCAGGGCGCGCAAGCGCGTCGTCCTCCTCGGGGCCACCGGGTCCATCGGCAAGAGCACGCTTCGCGTCATCGCCTCGCACAAGGGGCGCCTTGAGCTGGTCGGAATCGCCGCGCGCGCCGACTGGCGCCGGCTCGCCGAGATCGCGCGCGAGTTCGAGGTCCTCGACGTCGCGGTCCACGACGAGCGGGCGCTCGCCGAGGCCCAGGGCTCCGGGGCGTTCGCGCCCGGCACCCGCCTGCACGGCGGCGACGCGGGCCTCGTCGAGCTGGCGACCCTGCCGGCGGCCGACATTGTCCTCGTCGCCGTGGTGGGGACCGCGGGGCTCGCGCCGACCCTGGCGGCGATCCGGGCGGGAAAGGACCTGGCCCTCGCCTCGAAGGAGATCCTGGTCCTCGCGGGCAAGTTCGTGATGGAGGAGGTCCGCCTCCACGGGACCCGCCTCATCCCGGTCGACAGCGAGCACAACGCCGTCTTCCAGTGCGTCGAGGGCCATCCGAGCGCGGGGGTCAGGCGGATCGTCCTGACGGCGAGCGGGGGCGCATTCAGGGACTGGCCGGCCGAGCGCCTTTGCCAGGCGACGCCGAAGGACGCGCTCAAGCACCCCAACTGGTCCATGGGGCCGAAGGTGACCGTGGATTCCGCGACGCTCGCGAACAAGGGGCTCGAGCTCATCGAGGCCAAGTGGCTGTTCGGGCTGCGCCCCGACCAGTGCACCGCGGTCATCCACCTGCAGAGCATCGTCCACTGCCTGGTGGAGTTCAACGACGGCGCCATGCTCGCCCAGCTATCGCCGTCGTCGATGACCTTCCCCATCCAGCACGCGCTGCTCCATCCCGAGCGCGCCGAGGGCGTCGAGCCCCCGATCGACTTCACGAGGCTCCTCACGCTCGACTTCAGGCCGGTCGACGAGGACCGCTACCCCATGATGAGGCACGCCCGTCAGTCCATGTCCGCCGGGGGCGTCGCCCCGGCCGTGTTCAACGCGGCAAACGAGGTCGCCGTGGAGGCCTTCCTGGGGGGAAAGATTCCATTTCTTGCGATTCACGAGATCGTCGGGCAGACTCTGGGTCGCATGGCAAATTTTGAACCCCAGGACCTGGGCGCCGTCCTCCGTGCCGACGCCGAGGCCCGCCAAGTGGCGGCAGCGGGGTTGAGGCTTGTTAAATAGCTCACAAACAAAAATATAAGTCCCCGTGTCCGCCGACCTGTTCCACTCCCTCGTTTCGAACGCCTGGTCCATCCTGCTCATCGCCCTGTTTTTTGGCGGATCGATCTTCGTCCACGAGCTGGGCCACTACATCGCCGCGCGGCGCCGCGGCGTCCACGTGGAGCGGTTCTCGATAGGGTTCGGGCCGCCCCTCGTCTCGTGGAGGGGCCCCGACGGGACCCAGTACCAGATCGCATGGATCCCCGTGGGCGGGTACGTCCTGCTCCCCCAGCTTGCGGACCTCGGGGCCCTCGAGGGACCGAGCGAGACGGGCGCCGACAGGCTGCCGCCGGTCTCGTACGGGACCAAGATGCTCGTCTTCTCGGCGGGCGCGGCCTTCAACGTCCTCTTCGCCTTTGTCCTGGCATGCGCGATCTGGGTCGTGGGCCAGCCGGAGAGCGACGAGACCACGTCGACGCGCGTCGGCTACGTCACGAAGACGATCGACCTGCCCGACGGCTCCAAGGTCGTCAGTCCCGCCTCGCAGGGCGGCCTCAGGGTCGGCGACGTCGTCCTCGCGATCGACGGCCATTCGATCTCCGACTGGGACGAGCTGAACCAGACCCTCCTGACGAGCTCGGGGCGCGACCCCGACGGCAGCCCCCGGACGGTGTTCACCGTCGAGCGCGCGGGCACCAGGATGGACCTCGTGCTCCACCCGCGGCTGGCCGGCGACGAGGGGAACCGGCGCGTGGGGATCATGGTGGGCTACGACCTGAACGTCTTCACGGTGGCGGCGGGCTCCGCGGCCGGCCGCGCCGGCATCCTTCCCAACGACAGGATTCTCGAGGTCGACGGAACGCCGGTCATGAACGTCGACGGGTGGGCGGAGGCGCTCGCCGCGGCGCCCAAGGTCCCCGCCAAGGTCCTCGTCCTGCGCGCTGGCAGGCGGGTCGAGCTCGCCGTCCCGCCGCGGACGGGCGCGCATGAGCTAGCGGGCGTCGACTTCTCGGTCGGCTACCACCTCTCGCACCCCTCGCCCTTCGCGCAGATAGCCCAGCAGGTCGACCGGACGCTCCTCACCCTCTGGGGCCTCATCAACCCCAACTCGGACGTGGGCCTCTCCAAGGTCGCGGGGCCGGTCGGGATCGTGCGGATATTCCACGAGGCCGCCGACGCCGGCATCCGCTACGTCCTCATGTTCACGATCCTGGTCAACGTGAATCTCGCCATCTTCAACCTGCTGCCGGTCCCCGTCCTCGACGGCGGCCAGATGCTCTTCGCCACGATCGGGCGGCTGCGCGGGCGGGCGCTGCCCGTCAATTTCATCATGACCGCGCAGAGCATCTTCATCATGCTCCTGACCTCGATGATCATCTACGTGAGCATCTACGACGTGCGGCGCTGGAGCCGGGACGCGCGCGAGGACCGCGCGCAGGCCGCAGCCCAGGCCGCCGCGGCCGCCCCGGCCCCGAAACCCTGACCCGTCCCGCCATGGCCTACTGCGCCTCGAGGTTCCACACCGTGCGCCGGCCCACCCGCGAGGTCATCGTGGGATCGGTCGGGGTCGGCGGCGACAACCCGATCCGGGTCCAGTCGATGACGACGAGCGACACCCAGGACGTGGCCGCCACGGTGCGCCAGTCGGTCGCCTTGGCCGAGGTCGGCTGCGAGATCGTCCGGGTGACGGCCCCCAACGTCCAGGCGGCCCGCTGCCTGAAGGAGATACGCTCGGGGCTCACCGCAGCGGGCTTCGGGGGCGTCCCCCTGGTGGCCGACATCCACTTCCTGCCACAGGCGGCCATGGAGGCCGTCGAGCACGTCGAGAAGGTGCGCGTCAACCCCGGCAACTACGCGGACAAGAAGAGGTTTGCCGTGCGCGACTACAGCGACGCCGACTACGAGCGGGAGCTTCAGAGGCTCCACGAGGCGTTTTCGCCGCTCGTGCGGCGCAGCAAGGAGCTGGGCCGCTCGATGCGGATCGGCACGAACCACGGGTCGCTCAGCGACCGCATCATGAACCGCTACGGCGACTCCCCGCTCGGGATGGTGGAGAGCGCGCTCGAGTTCCTGCGGATCGCCGAGTCCCACGGCTACCGGGAGATCATCCTCTCGATGAAGTCCTCGAATCCCAAGGTGATGATCGAGGCGTACAGGCTCCTCGTGGAGCGCATGGGCGCCGAGGACATGCACTACCCGCTCCACCTCGGGGTGACCGAGGCCGGCGACGGCGAGGACGGGCGCATCAAGGGGGCGATCGGGATAGGCTCCCTCCTGTTTGACGGGCTCGGCGACACGATCCGGGTCTCCCTGACCGAGGACAGCGTCTACGAGATCCCGGTCGCGCGCGCGCTGGCCGACAAGGCGATGAGCCTGTGGCGGGGCGCGCCGGCAGGCGCCCCCGGTTCCGACTCGATCGACCCCTTCCACTTCGAGAGGCGCTCCACCGCCGCCCTGCGCCTCGGCTCGTCGGACGCCGGGCCGGAGCAGCCCCCGCGGGTGATCGTCCGGGCCGCGGGCCCCGGCCAGGTCGCGGCCGCCCTCAGGGAGCTGGCCTCGCCGAGGCTGAAGGATAACCCGGCAGAGGGGCTCCTTGTTCCGATCGGGACGGCCGCCGACCTCGATTTGCTCCGAGGAGCGCTTGCGGAGCCGGCCGCCGCGATCGGCTTCCTCGCCCTGGAGCTCGCCCCGGGCGTCGCCATCGCCGCCGTTGAGCCCTTCCTCGCGTCCGCCGGACCGGGGGCCGGGATCGTCCGGCGCTTTGGCGGGGCCGACGGGGCCGCCCTTTCCGAGTGGGCCGGCCTCGCCCGCAGGACCGGGGGCGTCCTCTTCGTGGACGCACCGCCCTCCGCGATCAGGGACCTTCGCGAAACCCTGCGCTCGCTCGGAGACGGGAGCCTCGCCGTCACCTGCTCCGATTTCCCCGCGGAGGACGCGGGCCACTCCGTCGGCGCCTACCGGCGCATCGTCGAGGAATTGAAGGCCGCCGCCAGCAGGGCCCCGGTCTGGATACGCAACACGGCCGACACGGCGGTGCGCGGGGACAACAGCTTCCTCTCGCGCCTCATCGAGGCCAGCGTCCTCACGGGCAGCCTCCTTTGCGACGGCGTCGGCGACATCGTGAGCTTCGAGACGGAGCCGGACCCGGCGCGGGCGGCGCGGGTCACGTACAACCTTCTCCAGGGCGCGGGCTCGAGGATCTCGAAGGCCGAGTTCGTCGCGTGCCCGAGCTGCGGCCGGACGCTCTTCGACCTGCAGACGACGACGCAGAGGATCCGCGCGCAGACCGCGCACCTGAAGGGGGTGAAGATCGCGATCATGGGATGCATCGTCAACGGGCCGGGCGAGATGGCGGACGCGGACTTCGGCTACGTCGGGGGCGCGCCCGGGAAGATCAACCTCTACGTCGGCAAGCAGTGCGTTCAGTACAACGTCCCGCAGGCGGACGCCGACGCGCGATTAATTGCGCTCATCAAGGAGCACAAAAAATGGGCCGAACCGGAGCCTGCGCACGCGTGATCGGGGCGCCGGATTGTATCAAAAAAGTCCACTCACCGTCACCGTCGCGTAACCTGCCTGTAACCTGCATTCCGGCTTCGAAAGCCTGATTCCGGTCGATGTAACAGCGGGGCGATTACACGTCAAAGGGGGCCAAATTTTGGCATCTAAATTTGCCGCCCGGATGCAACGAAAAAAAGCAAAAAAGTTATGCCCACCCCCGCTGTGAACAACTTGTCAGAAAGTTGACCTTGAAATGGTTTTCGGGTTCACAGTTACTCCGCGTTCGTCCAAGCGTTTCCGCCCTGCGGATGTTCTTTGCCACGTCACGAATGCAGCCCCTCACGGATCTCGCAGCGATCCCTACCCCTATCCCCTGGTCATCAATTCCTTACAAATTTTTGATACCCACTCCGAAGCCCACCTGGCCAGGACTTGAAATTTCTCGCAGCGAATGGACCCGAGGGCAGCGCCCCATGACGTGCCAAGGACCTCCCGGCAGGGCAATGTGAATAAGAACAGAATCTCCGCCCTTCCATGCCTCCGCTTTCCCTGCCCCATAACCTATGGGAGACGGTCAAATGTGACTTCAAATCCCTCTTCCCTGAGGACGTCTTCCAGATGTGGTTTGAGCCCATGGTTTGCCTCGAGACTTCCGAGGACGCCATCACGCTCGGGGTGCCCAACGATTTCGCAGCCATCTGGATCCATGACAACTACCTGGACCTGATCACGCAGCGCCTGCGGCTGACCGCCGGCAGGAGCGTCAGCGTCAACCTCCAGAAGACGGACGGGGCGCACCGGGGCGCCCACCGCGCGGCCGAGGCCGCCGCCCCGGCCGCGAAGCAGAGGTCGTCCGCGGGCCGGCGGACGGTGCGGGGCGACGACCGCGGCTTCGCCGCCGGGGCCCTCAACATTCGCAACACGTTCGACACGTTTGTCGTCGGCTCGAACAACCAGATGGCACATGCCGCGGCGCTCGCCGTGGTCCAGGCGCCCGCGCAGGCCTTCAATCCGCTCTACATCTACGGCGAGACCGGCCTCGGCAAGACGCACCTGATGCACGCCATCGGCCACGCGATCATCCGGAACAACCCCGAGGCGCGGGTCATGTACCTGTCGACCGAGAAGTTCACGAACGACTTCATCCAGGCCCTCCAGGAGAACGGGATGGTGAAGTTCCGCCAGCGCTACCGCCATGCCGACGTCATGCTGCTCGACGACGTCCAGTTCCTCGCGGGCAAGGAGCGCATCCAGGAGGAGTTCTTCCACACCTTCAACGACCTGTTCGAGTCCGGGAAGCAGATCGTGCTCTCGAGCGACCGCCGGGCCAGCGAGATAAGCAAGCTCGAGGCGCGGCTCGTGTCTCGGTTCGAGTGGGGCCTGCCGACCGACATCCAGGCGCCGGACCTGGAGACCCGGATCGCGATCCTGCGCTCGAAGGCGGCGAGCCTGAAGTGCGGCCTGCCCGAGCCGATCATGCAGTTCATCGCCCAGAACATCACGAAGAACATCCGCAGGCTGGAGGGGGCGCTCATCAAGGTGGCGAGCTACAGCGCCCTGAGCAACAAGCCGCTCGACCTCGCCACGACGGAGCGCCTGCTCCACGACATGCTGGTCGAGCAGGCGCAGAGCATCCTGACGATCGAGACCATCCAGAAGAGGGTTGCCGACCATTTCCAGATCCGCCACAGCGACATGACGAGCAAGCGCCGGCCGAACAACATCGCCATCCCGCGCCAGGCCGCCATGTACCTCGCCCGCACGCTCACGAAGCACTCGCTCCAGGAGATCGGCGATGCGTTCGGGGGCCGGGACCACGGGACGGTCATCCACGCCTGCAAGGCGATGGACAACATGATGGAGCAGGACACAACCATGCGCAGCAGCATAGAGTTCCTGAAGACCCAGCTCTCGCGCTGAGGGCGGGCGCCCCGGCGCCCGGCTTGAGTTGTTGGCGGAAATGGGTTTGAGTGACGCTCCTACTCATGACTCTCACTCCCGAACAGATGAAGGCGGTGTCCGAATGGGTCGCGGCGGGCGACAACCTCTACGCGGTCCAGAAGAAGCTCGCGGACCAGCTGAAGATATCGATGACCTACATGGACGTCCGCTTCCTGGTGGACGACCTCAACCTGCAGCTCAAGGACCCGGAGCCCAAGGCGGACGCAAGCGACGTCAGCAAGGGGCCGGCCCCCAAGCCGGGCGCCGAGAGGAAGGGGTTCATCGAGAAGGCCAAGGAGAAGCTGGGCCTTGCCAACGGGGAGGAGGACGAGGCGGAAGCCGCGCCGCCCTCGGGCGTGCGCGTGACGGTCGACAAGGTGAGCCTCCTGCCGAACGCGATGGCCAGCGGGACGATGGCCTTTGCGGACGGGGTCACCGGAAGGTGGATCGTCGACCACCAGGGCAGGCCCGGAATCGTCGAGGTGAGCAAGCCGGGCTACCGCCCGTCGGCCGCGGACTCGCAGGCGTTCATGCAGGAGCTTTCCCTCGCGCTCCAGGGGCCCTGACCGGCCGCGACCCGTCGAGCATTGCGAGGAGCTCCTCCTCGCCGATCACCGCCACCCCGAGCTTCAGGGCCTTCTCGAGCTTCGAGCCCGCGTCGGAGCCCGCGAGGACGAAGTCCGTCCTCTTGCTCACGCTCGAGGAGACCTTGCCCCCGGCGCCCTCTATCCTGGCCGAGGCCTCGTCGCGGGTCATCGTGGGAAGCGCCCCGGTGAGGACAAACGTCCTTTCGGAAAAGAGGCCGGTCCGCGGCGCCGCAGCCGCGGGCGCGGCGGGCGAGACGCCGGCGTCGACCAGGTCGCGCACGAGCGTCCTGTTCCTCGGCTGGTTGAAATGGGCGATGATCGCGTCGGCCATCGTCTCTCCGATTCCCGCGATGAGGCTCTCGCCCTTGCCGCCGATGAAGTCCGAGTGCCGCGCCTGCGAGAGCGCCTCCAGGCCCATGAACCTCGCCGCGAGGTCCTTCGAGGCCGCGGTCCCCACATGCGGGATGCCGAGGCCGTGGATGAACCGCCACAGCTCCGCGCGCTTGCTCGCCTCGATCGCCGCGAGGAGGTTGTCCGTGGATTTCTCGACGCTCTTGCCGAGCGACAGGAGCTTGTCCCTCCCCAGCCTGTAGATGCCCGCGACCCCCTTCACCCATCCTTTCTCCACCAGGGCGTCGACCATCGCCTCCCCCAGCCCGTCGATGTCCACGCACGCCTTTGAGGCGAAATGCTGGACGCGCCGGCGGACCTGGACGGGGCAATCGTAGTTGGGGCAGCGCAGGGCGACTTCGCCCTCGACCTGGACGACGGCGGTGCCGCAGGCCGGGCATTGCGCGGGAAACTTGAACGGGACGCACTTCGGGGGGCGACGCGCCACGTCGACGCCCACGACGGCGGGGATGACCTCCCCCGCCTTCTCGACGTACACCATGTCCCCCACCCGGATGTCCTTGCGGGCGATCTCGTCCTTGTTGTGCAGGGTCGCCCGGGAGACGGTCGTCCCGGCGAGGAGGACGGGCTCGAGCTCGGCGACCGGCGTCAGGACGCCCGTGCGGCCGACCTGGACCGTGATCGAAAGGAGCCGGGTCTCCGCGCGCTCGGCGGCGAACTTGTACGCCATCGCCCATCGCGGCGCCTTTGCCGTGCTCCCTGCCTCCCGCTGCAGGGCGAGGGAATCGAGCTTCACCACGGCCCCGTCCGTCAGGTAGGCAAATCCCCGCCGAAGCCGGTCCAGTTCGCCGACGGCGGCCCAGGCCTCGTCGATGCCCTTGGACGTCCAGAACCTCTCGACCCCGGGGAGGCCCCACGCCTTCACCCGGGCGTGGTAGCCCGACTGGGTGTCGCCCGCGGCCTTCGCTGGCTCGCACGCCCCGATCCCGTAGAGGACGATCTCAAGCCGGCGCTGGGCGACCTCGCGGGGGTCCAGGAGCTTTATCGTGCCCGCGGCAAGATTCCGGGGGTTTGCGTAGCGCTCCTCTCCCTCCTCCTCCCGGGCCGCGTTGATCCGCTCGAACTCGGAGAGCGTCATGTAGATCTCGCCCCTGATCTCGATCAGGTCGGGAAGCGGGGCCTGCGCCGAGCGCTTCAATTCCCTGGGGAGCGCCTTGATCGTGAGGGCGTTCGCGGTCACGTCGTCCCCCTCGACGCCGTTGCCGCGCGTCACCGCGCGCACGAGGCGCCCCTTCTCGTAGGTCACGCTCACCGCGAGGCCGTCGATCTTCGGCTCGACGACGTACGAGAGGTCGTCGCGCCCGAGCACCCGGGCGAGGCGCGCGTGGAATTCCCGGAGCTCGGCCTCGGAGTAGGTGTTGTCCAGGCTCTGCATGGCCATGCCGTGCCGGAACGTCTTGAACCCCTCGGCGCGGTCGTCGCCGACGCGGGCCGACGGGGAATCGGCGCCGGCGGCCTTCGCGGCGTCCGGGAACTTCGCCTCCAGTGCGGCTAGCTCGCGCTTCAGGCGGTCGTACTCGCGGTCGCTGATCTCCGGGCGCGCTTGCCGGTAGTATCGCTCGTCATGGTGCGCCACCTCCGCCCGCAGGGTCGCGATCTTGGACTGGGCTTCGGACGGGGTCATGGGGGGAGGATCGCGCTCGTGCGCCCCACGAAAATTCCCCCAAGTCCCGGCCGATGCAACGCCGTTCAGGGGGGATCGGCGGCCGGCGCCTGCGGGGCTCCCTCGGCCCTGCGGCGCCGGCGCACGGCCTCCCGGAGCAGGAACTCGATCTGGCCGTTCACGCTTCGCAGCTCGTCGGCGGCCCATTTCTCCAGCTCCTTCCAGAGGAGCGGGTCAGCCCGCAGGAGGAATGCCTTTCGATCATCCGCCATTCCGTGGAGGTGGGCTGGGATCCGTCATGGGGCGCGTGCCGCGGACCTGGCGCACGTGATGAAGAACTCGGGGTC
>Ga0302326_10021694_pt1 | contig 13164 bp, 30 predicted proteins | sample Palsa_T0_3_FD_202264 | JGI IMG/M metagenome (GOLD analysis project Ga0302326, IMG submission 202264) | Peat permafrost microbial communities from Stordalen Mire near Abisko, Sweden - Palsa_T0_3 | ecosystem: Environmental > Terrestrial > Soil > Palsa > Peat permafrost | place: Sweden: Abisko... | reverse complement strand
AATTTTTTCGACGATATTATTCAAAGCATCCATAGTTTTTTCTTTAGTCAAAGAGTTATAAACTGAAGATTCCTCTTCTTTTACTTTCTCTGGATTTTTGATAGGTTCCGCCTCATTATATGATTCTTCGGGAACTCTTTTTTCTAATTCTGATAGTAAATCATCAATATGCTCAATTTGAGGAACAACATCGGCACGCTTGCCTGAAGGTAAAACATCTTTTATTTGATTTAAAAGAACTAATCTATCTTTATAAAATATTACTTGGTCCTTATGAGAACCTTGAATGGGGAATTTTCCAAAACTAGAAAAATCCTTAGCTAATTCATCCAATACTGGAGTTTGTTTATTTACATTGAAAAATATAACATGAAAATCATCTTCAGCTTGCATTTTATACATTACTTTATCTAATGCAGCATCGCGGCGAGGTCCTTTACCTTTTGAATTGGCTTCAATTAGCTCTTGAGTGTATTTTTGACTAACGCCTTCCCTTGGTTCATATGGTGCATGAAAATTCTTTTTCTCAGATTCATGAATTTCATCCCAATCCAATTCAGAAGGCTTTTTACCAATTGTGTCTACTGGACCAGCTTGTATTTTACCATCAACTATAAAAACATGGATACCATTTGGCATAGTTCTCCAAGTGCCCTTTTTCATAACTCCATCTACAAAAGCATAATCGGCATCCTCTTTGGCTGCCGTTTTAGATAACTTTTCTAAATAATTAGAGAAAAAATCATTACTCATTTATGAGGAATCCATTTTGAAATTTACTTAAATCTAATTGTGAGGCCCATTCAAATATATTTTTATCTCTTAAATTAAGCGCCACTCTACGATTTTGAAGAATTCGATATTTATTAACCATTTCACTCCAAAAAATTTGATATATTTCAAAAATCTTAGCATCTTTTTCTTGGACTTTTTGAATTACTTCTTTAATTTTTTCAATATCTTGCTGGTCTAAATGCACTAAAATTTCCATTTTTTCACCACTCTATGCTATAATATTCATGTGAAAGAGAAAAAGATTAAATATCCGGCAACTCCTATGAGAAATTGTCTATACTGTTTTTGGTATAACAAAACCTCAAATACTTGTACTGCACCGAAAGCTCATCTCATTGCAAATTTTCATGCTAATCAAGATAAAGATTGCATTATCTTAAAATATGAAAAAACAGAGACACCTAATTCTCCTACAAAGGCTTTTGCCGAACAATTTTGTATAGGAAAAAAATGCCCCTATTTTTATGAATCAAAAAGACTTTGCACTCGTCCATCTTTATGTCCATATAAAGGAGAAGAACCAACAATTTTCCAATCTATTAAATTGAAAAAATTATAATATTTCAGGTTCTTCATTAATTATTAATTCTTCATCTGAATAATTTGGTAAAACTTCGGGAGTCCTGAGTTTAACTTCTGAATAATTTTGACCTGCGGCCCATGCTTCATATGAATCGTCTTCCATGATAATTTTATCAAGCTCTTCGGCATCTTGTCCAAGAAGTTTGCCAATCGTAGATTTATCAGATTCTTCACCATTACGTTTTTCTGAAGCTAATCCTAAAAATTTCAATCCAGCTAATACTTGTTGCATCGGGTCCTGAATGGCAACTTTATCCATAAATCGGCCAAACTTGGACTCCATTATACTTTTTCTCTTAAGTCTAACAAGAGCATAACACACGCCATCTAAAACTATTTCTTGAGTAGTAGAAAATTCGCCGTATTTTTCTATAATATCTTCTTTGAGGCGATTATAGAATTCGGCATATATTTCTTTTTCTTCCTGCTGACAAAACATTTTTTCTGGAGTTAGAGCGTGTTTTGGATTATTTTTAGCTTTTATTCTTTTTCCAGAAATATTATCTTTAGATTTTTTAAGGCGTCTATCTATCCCATCATCAAAATCTTTATCATCGAAAGATTGATTTAGCTCATCTTTTAAACCCATTTTATTCCATTCTAGATTAATAATTACCAGAGTCTACCGTTGCGCCATACTGCTCTTCCGCGAACTGCGCGCCAAACGAATAATAAAAGAACCGCGCCTAAAAATGCAACAGCAATACTATAAAGCGTAAGTCCAACGATGAGTGCATGGCCGGTAATTGTACAAATGAAATTAGCAACCAGGGCACCTAATAATCCAATGAGAAGTGCATATGCACCTTCGCCATAGATAAAGTAAAATGCAAGATAACCTGCGATTAGTGATACGAATAAAAATGCGAGAAGTTCCATTATATTGCTTTCTTTTTGTCGTCATAGGGGAATTCATGAATATTTACTGGATTTTCTTCACCAGTATATTTATTAATACCCAACCATTCCGAATAAGCATCATAATCCTTTAAAATTTCATTAAGTTTATTAATATCGTCATAAAGATTGTCAATCTTCTTTTCTTCAATAAATTGACTACCCTTTTCTTTCATTTCCTCTTTAGAAAAAAGTTTAGCAGTTACATTTTCCTCTGGTTGTGGAAGGTCTACTTTTTTATCAAAGTTGATTGTTTTTCCAAATTGGTTTGGTTTCATATGCATCGGAGGTTTCAAGGAAGAGCCTTCTTCATTGGCTTTCTTTTTAGCCTTATCGGCATCACCAAGTTCTTCATGAGGAATTTTTTCCATTCTTCCGTCTTTATCGGAATTAAAAAATAGAAATTCATGTTGACTGACTGTTTCATAGTCATCTAAATCATCTAATAGTTCATTTAATTTATTTTTATCATCGAATAAATTAGGAGCCTTAGGTTGGTCAACCTCGCGAACATCTTTTTCTTTTTTATCAGCCATTTATTAAACCTTTCAGAAATACTATCATTTAATAGTATGACATTCCTCATTAAAAGAAGCTGATATGTTAATTTCTTTCCTCCCAAGTGGTCAGATAAGTACCCTAAATCAAGAAGAAAACTCTAATTTTATTAAAAAATTAGGTAAAATTTCCTTTTCAGGAGTTTCTAAGATTACATTAATTGAAAATAAAAATCCCATATTCGTCTATAAAATATGGGATAAAGATAGCCATTTTTGCGAAAAATGCAGTAAAATTTCGCATATTTTCTATCAAATTATTAATGAGATAGAATTTTTGGAAGAAATAGTTTGTGAAAAATGTTATGAATGAGTCAAATAATAAACTGGAAATTCAGTTGTTCCGATAACAAAGGATAAAATCCAACCCTGAGTGGCAAGATAAGAAATAGCTTCCGAGGGATTCGTACACGGAGCATTATTGGTATCCCTAAATGGCGTCACAGATACAAGTGTAACGGATGGTACTGGTTGACCTGCAGGAATAATATTAGGAGAATCAGGAAACGGACCCTGTTGAGGAGTCGGTGTTGGATAATTTTCTAATTCTTTACCATTAGCAAAATCTTGAATTGCCTGGCGTCCAGTAATTTCTAAAGTGGTGATGGTTAATGCCATTATTTTTCCTTTTTTAGTTTTATATTCTTAAAACTATCTACTTTGGAAATATTCAAATTTGACTCTTTTTTAACCTTTGGACCATTATTGAAGTCGTAATTATCAAACTCTAATGTAATAATCTCCAATTCTCTAGAATCAATAAATTTCATTACGTCAACCAAATGCTCTTCCAATAACGAAGGAAATTCAAAAAAATCTCTAGGCTGTAGTTGAATTAAACCATTTATATAATAAAATTCAATAACCTTAGAAGAGATGTTCCTGATTAACATCTAGGCCAAAATTATTTTACTTTTATTGTCAAATTGTAAAAGACCATCACATTTTAGTTTAAAAAGTTGATTACCTAAATTCAGAGTAACCCCGTAACAAAACTTTTCAATGCTCTCATCTGTATCATCAAGATTGAAATTTGCAAGGAATGGAAGGTCCAAAATAAATGAGATAGCTATTCCTTCGGCATCTTCTGTTAAATCCGCCAGTTGATATGTATAACTAAGAGCATCGCGTTGGGAAAAGCCTACCTTAAGTCCAGATTGTTTTAGGAATGCGTAAAGCTTAACTGCTAATTTTTCAATAGGAACTGAATTATTTTCCACTAATCTCTCCTAAAATGTGAAACCGAATGTATCATCTTCAAAAAGACAAAAATATGCACTTCCATCTTTATTTGTTGTAAATGTCACCAATCCAGATATTTTTACAAGTTTGCCAAATTCTTCAAAAACAATATCAGCATTAGAATTTTCATCTCCAAATGGTTCCATGTATTCCATGATAATTATAGTCCAAATAATGAATTTTGGTAATTTAAAACACTAGCTTCATCGTCTATATAATAATATGAAAGTTGACTCAAATTATCTTGACAAGATAATTCCTTCAAATATAATTCTGAATTTGGTGAGATAATACTTCCAGAACCACTAGTCAAAAATAATTTACAATTTTTATCAGAATCTTTGGTTTTTAAAACTATTTTATCATTCTCTAATAAAAAAATTCCAATAAGTTCTGGAGAAGATTCTAAATCTTTTTGAAAAACTGCTATAGTTGCGGGCATTTTTTTGTCTCACAATCTTTTGAATGAAGAGAATCAATAACTATTTTGAATACATCTTCTTTTGTAATACAAGATGTATCTATTTTTAAATCTGCATTCAAATCAATTTTTGAAGAATCAAAATAAGCCCTATCTGGCATAATGAATGACTGAAATTGATTTCCATTTACGAGTTTATATCTATCATCTCTATAATCTTCTCTTTGCTTAAAAGTATCATAAGTACAATACAATTGGATAACAAATGATTCATTTCCACGATAATCATTTACAATTTTTTGATAAGTTGGAGACATAGCAGTGGCATCTAAAATAATATAAGGATTATCATTTGAGATAACCTGAGTAAGTTTCTCTAACCTCTCCTTCATTTCTTGCCAAACTGCTTTGGATTTACCAGCAGGACTACCAGTTAATTCTGTGCGGATTTCATCAGAAGATAAAATAACACAATCAAAACCACCAAAATGGAAATATTCCTGTAAAACCTTAGCAAGTGAAGATTTACCACTGCTCACTGGTCCATATAAAATAATTAACTTAGTTTTCATATCTTTGCTGTATTTTCGAATTCTACAATAGAATCCTTAAAGGCTTCCCAATTCATATCAAATGATATTTTCTTTTGTTCGAAAGATGGTTTATTTAATTTTTCGGCAATCTCATCGTGGGCATCAATCATGAAATTCGGAATAGAAGAAAATAATATCGTTGCCAAATCCTGGTGTCCAATTAAATTATCAATTCCCTTGGCAGTAATATAATTATCATTACTGATTAGTAATTTAACTACCGAGTTTGCCGATAATTGATTGGGTGTGGCGTAAGAAGTAAAGGCATGATTTGACAAAAATACATCTCCACTTGAGTCTATGAAATGTTTATTGAAAACCTCTTTTTGTTTACCATCTACGTTAACATAAGCTGCTGAATTTTGAATTAAAAAGTAAAATATTTCTTTAGAATAACATTGTTCTATATATTTAAGCGACATTGGATATATTTCAAACATGTTATTCTCGAATAGACTAATGGACTCTGTAAAAGCTGTCGCAGTTACATGCTTACTATGTAACTCTGCAAACAAAACTTCTTCACAATTCAGTTTTAGTAATTTTCCAAGTTGAGAAGCTAAGACGACATTTACACAAGAATATGCATCATTGGGATATCCATTTATCAAAAATGCCGTACCTTTTATTTGTTTCCAAAATTTATTGTGTAACTGATTTTTACTGAAATCATTATAAATAGATTGATACTTGGAAATATCTCCTAAAAATAATTCATTTCGTCTCAAAAATTTGTTCATTATTTCTTATCCAGATAATGACCCTGTTCTAGGCGCTTAATAAGTTCAAGTTCGCATGTATAATGACATTCATGAAGTACATTCGGCTGTTTCAGATAATCTGGCAAACCACCAACATATGCTAAGGAAGACATAACTTTAAAGGCTTCTCTAAGAAAAACGGCATTACCTCTTTCCTCTAGCCAAATATGGATTTCGCAAACGCAGCATTTTTTAGAACTTTTAACTTCTTTTATCTGCCCATATTCATGGCTCGTGTATCTGACGGTTTCACTAGAATCTTCTGTAGATTTTACTGTAGGCTTGGCCATAACGAGATGCTTCATGGTGGTCTCCTAAAAGAAGCTATATAATTATATTATTGAAGTTTACCACATTTGGACGTAAAGGACAAGGGTCTTACAGGTATTGCAACTACCATTAAGTTCTGCTATAGTATTAATAATGAATCAAAATAACGAAGAAGAACCTGTTAAAATTAACCTAAGTAGCGTATATCGTATAAATGATGATGTAAAGCAATGCATCATTAATGCTATGTATTATTACTTGCAATTACCTGTTCCTGAGATGACCAAAATTTTAGGTAATCAAGCTTTGAGGAGCTTTAATTTGCCTATCCCTTCTTCAATAGAATCAAAAACAGAAAATACCCCAAATAATGATATAACAACGGCAAATAATAAAAATACCCTAGAATTAATTAAAAAATTAATAGATAAAGCCGCAGAACAGACGAAATGCGACAATGATAAATTACTACTTATTACCCTTGAATCTCAGATAAAGACACTACTTGGATGAAATCAATGAACTCTGAAGATATCAAAAAATTTCATGATGAACTTAAATTTAGAGAAATTTTATTATCTCAATGGCGAAGTGCTGGAGTCGAAATTGACTCTATATTATTAAAAATTATGGAAGAACAATTGACTCAAATTAGGGAAAAAATGTGGAGGTCAATGTATCAAGTGGATGTTCATCCAATCGTAATCTACACAAAAGACCCATCGCAAGTTAATTTATTCCAATTTAAAGAAATTCCAATTTTAGAATTATATTTTTATTGGGAAGCTTTTGTCCCAGATACAGAAAATTATAAAAATATACCAGAATTTTCTAGCGAAGAAAAAAGATTTTTAAATAATGTTGCCCAGGATATAGCCAATCAAATCAATATGGGTGTTAAACCACATTTTAATATGGACAATTTTCCTATCTAGTTACAAAATCATAATTTTAACCTATCATTAAAGTAGCTAGTAATAGCTACTTTTTAATTTGGTCTGAAATTTTAAATTAAAAGGAGAAATTGCAAAATGAATAAGAAAAATAATAATCCCGTGGACCCAATAAGTCATGGGGTAAAACTTATGTCAGACGCAGTTGATAAAATTCAAGAACTAACTAATCACGTAGATGGTAAAATGGGTCAATATTTTGAATCCATTCCAGTCACAACCGCAGCCTCTAACGCTAATAACTATTCTATTTGCGTTGGTAGCCCATATAATACAATAGTCGGAAGCCTAAGTAATCTTCCAGATACAGGATTCTACATTCCTACGTCTTATACTGTTCCACCATATACAAATGGAACTGTTTGGGTTGATTATGATTTTGGGAACTGGCCTAAAGTCGATATCATAAGAATGAAAATTCCAGAAGATTCAAATAGAGTCAATGGAAAACCTGAAATTAGATATGATATCAATATTTATATCGCCGGAATCCTAAAAGAAGAAGTTGATATAAAAATAATTGAATCTTATGAAACAGATACAGTTAAATATGCTTCGCCAATACTAGAAATTAACGTAGAAAAGACAAGCGGAGAACAAGATTCAATTTGGGATTTTGATTCCTACTTCTTAAAGGAATCAAAACACACCAAAGCTAAAAGAGTTGTAACTTTACCTCAGGAAATTGACGTAAAAACTATAACTGACGCAAAATTAGAAAACGGAGTTTTATCTTTTTCAGTTTTTGAAAAAATTAAGAAACCGTTATCTAAAAAACCAGAACATAAAATAACAATAAAATAACTACTTTCGGACCAAATTAAATGAGGAGCTTTCGGGCTCCTTTTTATTTTAAAAGAAATTTTAATTTACTAAATTCTAAACACCAAAATCAACTATATTATGTACTAGAAAGTTAACAATATATGAAAATTGAGTCCCTTGGTGTCTGTCACCGACAGCGGTTTAAAAATCCGATAAGCAGCTTAATTAGAATATAATAATCCATACCCCATGCCGCAAAGAGGTAACTCCTCTAATTAACAACTATTAATATACTTAAATGAAGAAATACTCTTTTATCTTCTTAAATAGAACTTAAGATTTTAGAGATTTAACTATATTAATGGGTTTCTTTATAACGTCTAGCGAACATGTGTTTGCGGACGGGGGAGGAGGTTAACTTTTAGAATTTCCGGTATAAAAATTATAGTACAAAGTTTCAAATTTTTCCAAAAATTTTCTGTTGACAACATTTATTTTATCTGGTAAAATGTTCTATAATAAATTTATAGTCAATTATGGGATATCCACTACATAGAGGATTGGGCTACCACGATAGTGTTCAAGAATCAACACTTGGAGATGTCGCAGAGGAAATTCTTAGAGCAAGAGAAAAATTTCCAACTAATAAACATCTTTTGGCGGCATTGATGGAAGAAGTGGGAGAACTATCGGAAGCTTTATTAAAATATGGTGGAGAAGATAGAGATACCGACCCACTCATTTTAAGGAAAAGAATTAGAGATGAGGCAATCCAAGTAGCTGCTACGGCTATTAGAATCATTGAAGAAGGAGATTCTGATTTTGCCTTCGCGTGAAGAATGGTGTCGCGATTGCGATAAGAGATTATCAAAAGGAAGCGAAAATTTGGTTTGTGCAGGTTGTTACTCTCCGTATTGTGATGATTGTTTAGATTTACATGAATGCCCTGAGGATTAATTATGGAAAATAAACCAGTTGAAATTATTATATCAAATTCAGAAGAACCTTCTTTAAATGAGCGACTTCGTTCCGTAAAATCAATTGAATATATTGGCTGGGAAGATAAAATTGAAATCGAAATGCAATCTGGCGCTTCTGTGATAATTCCATTAACAATGATAAGTGAATTTGATAAAGCAACTTATGATATGTTGCAAAATAATTTAATCGTAAGTTCTGGAGGAGATGCTATTTCTCTTAGGGAACTTGATGTAGATATTAGTGTTACTGGTCTTTTAATGGACGTATTTGGATTAAGGTCTTAATTATGCCACAAGAACATTTTGCCAGGGGTATTACATGTCGAGAATGTCATGGATTCTTAGGGAACAAGGAATATGCAAATGGAATTCATGAAAACTGTGTTTTAAAAAATATTACAATTCAATTACCAATTTGGTTAGTAGAAAAATTTAATTTAACAGAAGAAATTATTACTAAAATCATTAATCAAATATATAAGGAAAATAAAACATGACAAGTAGAGATTTTTGTTATTGGGCCCAAGGATTTTTAGAAAATATTAAATTTCAAAAAGATTATGATGGAACACTTAATATTGAGCAAGTTAGGTCGTTTGAGAGACACCTAGCAATGGTTTTTGAACACGAAATAGACCCAAGTTTTGGAAAAGATAATGATATTTTAAATAACATTCATAAAACGGGTGGAGATGGATTAATTATGTGTTAATTTCTATGGTAATGATTCCCATTTTATTAAAAGATAAAACTTTTCTTTATATAAAATGGGATGATAAGGATAAATTGATTTCAGATTTTGAAAAAATTATGATTTTTTTGGATTTTTATGAAATTCATCCAATAAATGAGAATCAATTATGTCCTTCACTTACACAGGGAATTGCTAGAGATTTTATTTTAGAAATTTGTCCACAAATGAAATGGAATATTATTCCTTATGCGGAACATGCGAATTTATCAGAAATTGATGTAAAAAGAAATCAATTTAAAGAATCTTTAGATTTTATTCAAAATTCAACAATTTTAACTTTCAACGCAGAGGACTTAAAATGAAAATTCCCATTGCTGCCGCTAGAAGAATTGCAGAAGATTACGATTTTGACCAGGTAGTCATTTTTGCCAGGAAACATGGTGATAATGGAACAGAACATGTAACCACTTTCGGAAAATCTTTAGCAGATTGTGAGGTGGCCGCTTTAATGGGAAATAAATTAAAGAAATATGTAGGTTGGCCAGAGGAACTTTGCCAGGCAAAACCAGCTAGACAAAAACGGAAAGAGAAGATGCTTTTAGAAAAAGATATTCTTGCAATTTTTGATGTTGTTGATTTTCCACTTTCGATGAATCAATTAGTTGATAGGGTTCAGTTATCAATTGATTGCACTGCAGCCATAATTAAGGGTAAAGTTCTATCAATGATTCCTCAAACAATTACACTTACGAAAGACCGAAAATTAATTTTAACAAAAGACCCTGATTGGTTCCTAAGCGAAGACTGGCAAAAGGGCGAGGCAGAGGCAACCGAAGATATCAAACATGGTCGGGTAACTTCTTATGATTCTGATGAATCTTTTATGGAGTCACTGGATTAATGCAAACATTTTTACCTTATGAAAATTTTTCCCAATCGGCAAAAGTTCTTGATAGAATGAGACTTGGAAAGCAAAGAGTTGAAACATTACAGATATTAAATATTCTTTCTGGAATCAAAGAAAATAGTCGTTGGAAGAATCATCCTGCAGTAAAAATGTGGAAAAATTGCGGATATTTATTAGCAGAATATGGATTAGAAATTTGTAAAGAGTGGATTTCAAGAGGATATAAAGATACTTGTTTTGAAAAGATATTAATAATACAAAAGGAACATAAAATTCAACTTGGAAATAATCGACCAAATTGGTTTGGACATAAAGAATTTCATGCTTCGCATCGTAGTAATCTTTTAAGAAAAAATCCAATATATTATTTACAATTTAACTGGGTAGAGAATTCTAATCTCCCATATTATTGGCCAAAATAATATGGGAATTAGAATTCACAAGGCTATTGGATACGCATTACCATTAAATAAGAAAACAAAATCTTTAATAAATGATTTTGTTTTGAATCACAGCATTGAAAATGAAGAGTTTGAACACAAAGTTTATTTTGAAACTTTTGATTTCAAATCATTTTTTGAAAAGAAATTGGAAGAAAGTAAAAAATATAATAATTTTCAATATCAATTATTTTTAATGCGTTATCAAGAAAATATTGAATACAATTTATGCAAAAATCCTAGATTCCTGTATGATGTATTTCATAAAGTTCAAACATGTGATGATGCAACAAAAGGATTATTATTTATTCCTTCAGACCATACATATTGGTTTAGACATGATGATATGATAGATTTTAATTTTGCCAATCAAGGAGAAATTAAAACTATATTTAAACCGTTAGATGGCACCCTATATCCATATCCACGATATGAGGCTAAGAAATTAGAAGAAGATTGGGAAGTTTATGATTGGCTCCCAAAAGAAGTAATACAAAATTTGAAACCCGAAGTACAACTTAGAAATTTCATTCCACTTTTATTAAAAGATTTACTTATAGAAATGAATATTTTCAAAAATCCAGAAGATATTCATAAACTACAACCGTATAAAGCTATTTGGTGGGGATAATAGAAAATATGCCTAGCATTGAGCATGAAAATTTATCAGCTTTAGGAGTTAAATGGTTAAAACGCAGAGGTTTTCCGGTCATTGCGACTAATATTTCTTCATATGGTTGTTTAGAGCGTGCAGATGTAATTGGATTTCGTTCTACGTGCTCGGTTATTATTGAATCAAAAATCAGTAGGACAGATTTTCTAGCAGATTCAAAAAAGAAACATCGCACATCAGATGGAATCGGATTGTATAGATTTTATATTTGTCCGTCTAATCTAATTAAAATAGATGAAGTTCCGGATAAATGGGGCCTACTTTATGTGAAGAAAAATAAAATAATTGAAATAGTTTGTCCAAAAGGAAATCTTTGGACTAGTTCAGGTACCAATTTTCCTGATTGGACTAAATTTCAGCATAAAATAAATATAGAAGCAGAACGAAGTATTTTATTTTCTATTGCGCGACGATTAGTAAATAAGAAGTCATTACTCAAATAAAACAGGCTGGAGAACTAAAATGGATAAAGAAAAACTACAAGAAATTATAGACATGGGCCATCGTGTTACTAAAGACATTCCTGAGTATCTACTTGAAAAAGCACATCCAAGGACTGCTTGTAATTTATCTATAAAACCAGATGAACAAGAAGAAAAAATAATTAAAGATTTCGCAGAATTTTTAAATAGAATTAATCACGCTAAGGAAGAAAATAAATTAGAAATTATTAAAGAATATAATGAGAAAATCAGAAAAGAAAATGAATGAAGAAAAATTCTTATTAGAAGAAAGTAAAAAGATTATGGGAATTCCTAAATCTTTTCTGGAATATAATAGTAGATTTTCTACAAAAATCCAAAAATATATTGATAAGGAAATAGAAAAATAGCTATGCACGATTTTTATGAATTTTTTGAATGGAACAGAATTTACATAATTACAATCATATTAGGACTAGCATTTATGATAATGACGACTATTATTATTTTAAATTCTCCTAATCCAAGTTGCAAAAATCATGGCGGGTTTAAATTGATTGATAAGAATAGAGTTGTTATTGAAAAAGGCATAGAAAACATAAATGCCATAGTTTGTAATGATGGATTTAGCTTCCGTGAATGGTAAGTCTTGAAAATTACTATTATACTGGGAATAATTGCCATTATATCAATAGCTTTGTTTGAAATAATTTTTTCTGTCATCTTCTATACCGTTCCGGTAAATAGTTGCAAGTATCATGGTGGATTCAAAATTATAGATAGAGATTTACCTCATAGTATAAATCCTGTGTTATGTAAAGACGGGTTTAAATATCCTCTGGAAAGAATATAATGAACGAAAAAGAAAAATTAGAAGCTACCCGCTCTCGACTTGCGAATAGAATAAAACATGCTAAAGAAAATCCAAGAATTCTTACTGAGGCCGAAGCTGCCGTAGAGGACGAAGAAATTCATCAACATGCTATAGAGGCTAGACAAGAATATCGTGATGCATTGCGTCGGGGACTTATTCCTAGAATACAACCGGATAATCATGACTAATTCTCAGAAAATTGAATTTCTTGCTTATGCTCTGGGTAGAAAAATAGTTTGTCTTTTAACAAAAGAAAATAATACAAAAATAGTTACGGAATGGAGTTTAGAAAGAAAAGAACCATCAAAAGACCAAATGGCCAGATTAAAACTTGCATA
>Ga0302326_10021693_pt1 | contig 13164 bp, 14 predicted proteins | sample Palsa_T0_3_FD_202264 | JGI IMG/M metagenome (GOLD analysis project Ga0302326, IMG submission 202264) | Peat permafrost microbial communities from Stordalen Mire near Abisko, Sweden - Palsa_T0_3 | ecosystem: Environmental > Terrestrial > Soil > Palsa > Peat permafrost | place: Sweden: Abisko... | reverse complement strand
AGCTCGCCGCTTGCGCGATACGCCGCGGCGCCCGCACCGTCGCCCTCGCCGAGCGACGAGACCTGTCCGCTTACAACGTCGACGAGCGCCATCTTGAACCGACCGGGAATGTCTCGCGCATGCTCGCACTCGAGCACGGTCGCGTTCCAGAGGAGCACGACGCGATCGCCGGACGGTGAGGGTATGACGCGCGCCGGCGCCTCGTAGAACGCCATGGACTTCGGAATCGCGATGACCTTGCGCGATGGAAGCGTCAGCTCGTGCGATTGCTTCGAGTACGCGTATGCCGGATCATTTTCGGTGACGACGTACCCCCAGTGGTTGTAGCCGACTTCCATACGCACGCTGCGGTCGCGCGGTACGGCTGGCATCTTGTCGATTCCATCGAACAGGGTCCTCTGGGTCGGGCCGCCGATGGTCGTGTCGAAGAGCGCGGCGTAGTGGTTGCTGTTTGCACCGTCGAACGCTACGCCCGCTTGCTGGACGTGCAGCGTGACGCCGGAGGGACCGAGGTAAAGCTCGCCAAAGTAGGGCGTCGACGGAGCTGGCATCGTCGTCGTCTCGACGCCATCAGTCGCGATGTGGAAGACGTGAACGGCCTCGAGCGTCATCCCCGCGTCCAGGTCGCCGCCGAGCATGTCGGCGACGGTGCCTGTCACGACGACCGCATACGGCACCGTCGACGACGCATACCCGAAGATGGCGTTTCGCACGGGCGGTGCGACCGCCACGAAGCGCAACGACTCAGGGTCGAACACGCCGACGCGTAAGACCGATGGCCGGAGGCTGCCGCGCGGACCGACGCCATCGACCCAGACGGTAGCGGCCACACCGCGCTTGATGGCTGCGGCGAAGCGCGCCTCGTAGTCTGACTTGCGCGCCGCGAGATCGATGCCTTGTGCGCTCTTCCAGAAGCCCACGAGATCGTCGTCGTGGTCTGCGTGGGGTCGAATCGCGATGAAGTCCGCTTCGTATACGATCTCGAGCGACGCACGGGCTTTGTCGAAGTTGCCCGCGCGAGCGTAAGCGCAAGCGAGGTTGTAGCGCGCGCGGATGAAGTCGGGCGAGAGCGCGAGAGCGCCTTCGATCTCCTGGACGGCCTCGGTCGCCTTGCCCTTCGCGAGCAGCGCGACGCCGCGATCGTTCTTCGCGATGGCGGCCGCGGGCGCGGGATCGAAGCTCGCGAGGCCCACGGGCGCGAGCGGGACGCCGCCTTCTGGGAGAGCGCTCGCGGAGGCTGCATCGACAAACGCGCTCCGCGAGGGGCTCGGACGGTTGCACGCGAGCAGAAGCAAAGCGAGGAGGCAAAAACTACGCATGGCGGAGCGTAACCTTGGAACGCTCGCGTGTTTAGCCGAGTTCCCCGTGCGTGGTAAATTCGACAAGTCCCGGCCCGGCGGGCGTTACTGTTCTCAAGTCACAGGGGAGTGATCGCTAGGCCTCCACTGCGCGTCAGGCCCACGCCGCCGTCACACGATGCGAACGTCCCATAGATGTTATAGGAGGCACTGCCCCACGAGTACACCAGTGCCTCTGCGAGCGCGCCCGGGCTTGCAGCGAACTGCTCGAACGCCTGGCGCATGACGGAGACGAGCCCGTAGTTCACGCTATCGACCGAGGCGTCGGTACCGATCGGACACGGCGTCACCTGCGTCACGAATCCCCACTCGGTGAGCCAGCAAGGCTTGGTCTTTGCGCAGATCGCGAATGCATTGGCCGTCAGATCGTCGACGCGATCCGCAACGGACGTTCCAGCCACGTTGCTCGGATACGAGTGAATGCTATAGCCATCGACGAGACCATCGAGTCCGTTCAGCTGGAGGAACTCGATCGTGGCCGTGCTGCTGATCGCATCGAGACTGCCGTACGTCGGTGCGGCGGTGCTCGGCAAACCCGCATTCGAATAAAGACCCGCCGATAGAACCGGCGTTGCCTGATTGAGTTGCATCACTGCGGCGTGAATTCGATCTGCGAGACGACCGTAGTCTAAATCCTCGACACAGACGACGATTCCGTAGTGCTGATCGTTGCCCTAGTAATCTTTTGGTTCGCCTTTCCCGCCTCGGAGCTCGTCAGAACGTCATGGCCAAGAGCTCGAAGACGCAGGACGGCGGGCAGCGGGAAGTTCTCGTTGGTGTACAAGTTCACGCACTGGCCACAGCATTGGCTACGATGTCCGCCTCGATTTCGGCCGCGTGCAAGGCGACGTATGCGCGTGCGGCGTCCAAGTCCACGCGCCGCAACGCCGGAAACGCTTCGAGGACCTGCGCGTCGCTCGCACCAAGTCGGCGGTAATTCTCGAGCGTCCAAATCGGGATGCGCGTGCGCGCAATCCGCGCCGAGCCCCCAACGACGCCAGCGTCCTTCTCGTTTGTTTGGCCGGTTTCGAGGATGGCCTGGATGACGAGCGCGAGCTTCAACTCGTAGCGGCGCCCGTCGGACCCCGTGACGAGCACGACCGTCGTGGGATTTTGCTCGACCGTAAACGCGACAGGGCCCATCGACAAACCGTAACGGCTCGTGGGACGCCGTGCAACGTGAGGCGGATCTCTCCGCGTGACCGGAAGAGCCCGAGGACCGTGCGCGCGATCGCGTCCGGCACGGGCTCGGGCACCTGCCATTTCATGCCGCCGACGCGCCGTAAGTTTGGGTGGCCATAAGCGCCGGCCTACAGGCAGATCCCGACCATGAACGAGGTCCCCTCGATGACGCCCTGCTTGCAGTGGAACGTGCCGCAGTCGCTGTCGCTCTGGCACAATCGGAACCGACCCGCGTCTCCATCACACGTGCCGAGCGCGCTGCAGGCCGAGGTGCTTTTGCTGCCCACCTCTACGGCACACTCGGCGATGGGCTGGCCCATGTTGTCGAGACAGCACAGGGGGCCCATCGCGGCGCCGTCTCCCACGATGGATGCGCAATCGGACGGTTTGGTGCACGCGAGCGCCGCTCCACCACACGCGCCGGTCTCGCAGGTGGCCGAGCTGCTCGTCACGCAGCACGCGCCTATGCACGCGCCGGAGCACCCTGACGTCGCATCCAGGTAGGGGCAGTCGGAGGCATCCGACGCCGAGCCTTCGCCCGCGTTGGCGTCCGAGATGAAGGCATCGCCTCCGGCATCGACCCCGCCCTCGGAAGTCGTGAAGGTGTCGGGCGAGCAAGCCGTGAGAAGGGCAACCGTGGCAGCAAGCCGCCTCATGTCGTCATCTTACCGCGTTCGCGCGCCACGTCACTCGCAGCCGCGCGCCACAGGTCGTCGCCGTCAGTAGCCTACATCGAGCTTACGTTTGAACCGACAGTCGCTCGCGAACGACGGCGCCGTCCGACGCGTACCCACTGAGCTCCACGTAATCGACGCCGAAGAGCTTCATCTTGACGTAGATGCTCGCGACGCGTGCGTTCACGCCGCTGATTGTGGTCGACGTGCTTGCAACGCATGTCCCGTCGGCTGCTTGCGACGTGTGAATGGTGAACGTGCGCGCCCGCATTCCCTTCAACGCGATGCTGACCGTTTGACCATCGACGTCTTGCCGGTCTACGCCGAGCACTCGGTCTTCGCGGCCCGTCAGCAGCTCCGTCGCATCGGGGCTCTTCTCGTACATCCGCCAGTAAGGGCGCACCGGTGCGGCGCTCGCTGGTGCGCATGACGTGTCCACTTGAACCGCGTAGTGGACTTGATTCTTGTTGTTGCTCTTCGCGATCGAAAACGCGCTCGGGATCTCGGGCGAAGGAGCGGCGTTCGCGGCACGCGGAGCGAGCGTGACGCTGCCAAAGAGAAGTGCGGTCGAGGCGGCGATACGGACGAGGTAGCTCATGATTGATCTCCCTGCCTCAAGGTAAGTCGTCCTTGAACGCTATGCTGAACGAGCAACGTACGCGCCGCGCGATGGGCCTGTCCTACGCCCCGAGCCGCTCCCGCCGGCTCCTTCGCCACAGCACGAACGGCACGAGGAACGCCACGAAATCGACCGCGGCGACGAGCATCCCCGCGGTCTCGTGTCCCGACTGGTTGTTCGAGATCCACGTGACGACGAGGAGCACGGCCGCGAGCGCCCAGAGCGGCGGCGACATCCTGGCCCTCAGCCACCCGAGGAAAGTCTCCCTGGTCACGGTCATCTCGCGCTGCTCGGCGGTAAGATCCTCGGCTGACGGCGGTGAGGCCGCGCGGTCGCGCGCGATGGCGTCGAGGCGGTCGGCCGCGCGCGCCGCGAGCTCCAACCCGGCCATCACCGCGTCCATGCCGAAGTGGATCTGGGAGCCGACCTTGATGCTGCCCGCCTCGATCTCGAGGGTTCTGTCGGCGTGGCGGTCGACCCCTTCTCCCTCGGCGGCCATCGCCTGGCCCAGCGCGACGAACGCTTCTCGTAGCGACGCGTCGAACAGTCGAAGGATCGTCTTCGATGGTGCGCCCTTTAGGGTCCACTGAGCGTCGAAGTCGGCGTCACCCGTGGGAACGGCGGACAGCACGTTGCGTGCGATCAAGGCCTGCTCGCCGGGCAACTTGCGGCACACGCAGAGCGAGAGCGGCGGCGCGTCGACGTCGATGTTCACGTTCCACTCGCGGCCGCTGCGCTGGCGCGAGCAAAAGAAGAGGACCTGGCGCCCGCGCCACGCCCCCGTGACCTTGAGGCTCCATGGCTCCCCGGTGAGGGCGCCTCCGTCGAGGCGCGCACGAACTTCGCCTGCGATCGCGGCGAGATCGGGCACGACTCCCCAGGCCATCCCGAGCACCATAGCGCCGGTCCCCTGCGAGATCTAGATCGCACGGGCCATGGTCGCCTTAGTCTCTCGCCGATCGACAGCACGAGCCCGAGGGGATGTGTGGCGTTCTGCGATGTGGCGAACGCGTGTGCTAGTCCGAGCCCGCGTCGTAGGCGCGCGGGTCGAGCTGCTCGACGAACGGGTCGACCTGGGCGCAGAAGATGTGGATGTGCCCATAGCCATCCATTTCCTGAGCGGCCTGTTGGTTGGACCAATGCTGCTCCACGATCCTGTAGGAGGCGACGAAGAGGCCCGTACGGTCCCGCCCCGCGCGGCAATGCACGAACACCGGAAACGCCACGGGCTGCGTTGTTAGCGGCGGAGCGGGTCTCCCCTGCATGACGGTCAGGAACGCCTGTACATCACCGGCGTCTGGGCGGTGGCAGCTGCTCGGGATACGAACGTACTGCATTCCTGCCGCGGCTGCCCACGCTTGCTCGCGCGGATCGGCATCGTCCCGTAGGTTGATGATGGTGCGAACGCCCATCGCGCGAAGCGTCTGTATGCCTTCCGCCGCTGGCTGCGCTCCGCGATAGAGCCCGTGCGCGCCCGCCGTCACCGCGCCAAAGTTATCGACGCCCGCGACGTCGACCCCGAGACGGCTAGCGCAAGCCAACGCCAACGGCGACAGCATCACGACGAGGAGCGCGGAGAGGACGCACGAGCGCGTCAGCAAGCGACCTTTGATTTCATGGGTACGGGCGGAGCGGGGGATTGGCCAAGCGCACGAGATCGGCGAGGTACGCTGGGAAGAGCTGCCCTGCCTCGGGTGCGTGCAGCGTCGCGTCGGGCGACGCGCACGTCGCATCGAAGTGCTGCGTGTACGAGTTGGACGTGCCGTCTGATTCGGCGGGGTTCTTGATCCAGAAGTACGCATCGATGCCCGGCGCGGGCGATGATCGCGGCCGCTCCCCCAAACCTGCTCCTCTCACGTTGCACCAGCTCGTAGGGTTCTTGCGAAAAGCACCGCCACGCCCGTTGCGGCTCGTATCGACGACGAAGAACTTGTCGAGAATGCCCACGCTGACGAGGTTGACCTCGAGCTTGTTGATGTAGCGGATCTCGTCGCCAACCGCGCTGTAGCCACCGACATTGGTGGCGAAGCCGCGAATCTTGTCCGCGCCGCCCGCATGATCCAGGACGTCCTTGTACAGGGCCGCGATCTTGTCGCGCCTCTCGTCCGAGCCGAGCAAGGCGGCGTTCCCGGCATCGAGATAGATCTGGACTCCGCTCATCGACAGCTTCGAGATGGCATACGCGATGGAACGCCGATAGACGCTGTCGGACGCGGCGCACTCTTCGACGTTGGCGAAGGCCACGAGATTCGCGAGCGAGTTGGGCTCGAGAATGATGGCGACACGATGGGAGTCTCGCGTCGCGATGGACGCCGCGACGGAGTCAATGACCTCGGTTCGATAACGCTGTTCGTCGCCGAGCGCGAATTCACCCGACGCAGCCCTCGAGCAGTCGCGATTGGGCAAGTCGTGGATCACGACGACGACAAGACCAGTCCCTGCGTCGTCGATCCACTTGGCGACTTCGGTGCGTGCGGGCTCGGCCCGATCGATCCAAAGCGCCACGGGCTGAGAGGCGAGAGGGCGAATGGCATCGGCGCTGTCGGGCACCGCGGTGGCGGCGTCTTCGACCTGCTCCTTCCAGCGTGGAGTGATGTAGAGCTTCGCGTCGCGGAAGAGGTTGTGAACGTCGGGCACGATCTGAATGTTGGATCCGCCCTCGGGTGGCTTTGCCGGACTGCAGCCCGCAAAAAGCACCGCTATGAACGCGAGCGAGCGTATACGCCCTGAAGAATCTCGAGTCATTTGTCTCCTGTCGCCCAGCGGTAGCGCAGGCCGAGCTCGGTGAAGTCGCCGCCGGTGACAGCCCCGATGCCGTCGGGGCTGAGTATGCTGGGCACGAACGAGCCGCGCAATTCGAGGTGCTTGTTGATCAAGTACGTTGCGAGAAAACCGGCGCGCAACATCGTCGCCGCGCGCGTGGGATTGCCGAGAACGTCGACCACGGGTGTGATGGAAAAGCGGCCAATGCGTGTGGCGATGAAGAACGTGTACCCGGCGCGCGTCCGCCAGACGCCAGGGGGTCGTACGATGATATGGAGCGTGTCTTCGTAGACGGACATTCCTGCGGGAACGCCGGTGATGGTCGAGAGACTCGCCAGAAGCCCGAGCTCGCCGGGGCCCACGCGAAAGACGCTGCGGATCTCGGTCTCGTAGGTGACGTACGTCGCGTTGCCGTTCGCGAGGTTGTAGTCGGTCAACGTGTAGCTGTCTTGATTCGGCAAGAAGTAGTGATCGAACGAATAAAAGCCGCGTGCGCCGACGCGGACGTCGAGGAACGGGAGTGCAGCGCGGATCCCGCCGTAAACGCCGGTGGCCGACGTCGAGAAGACCGGATTGGCCTCGACGCCGAACCAGGTTGAGTGTGGGCGACCCCAACCCACGGCGATGCGGGGGCGAAAATAAAGATAGCCGACGTCGAGCATCGCCGAGACGAACGGGCGATACCGCCCTTGCAACCACACGTCGGCGTTCACGGCTTGGGCGTGCGCGCGCATCGTCGTCAGAACGATCGCCACCGAGGCGAGCGCTGCCAAGCACCTCCTCACCACGTGCCCGCAATCCCGAGCCCGCCAATCGACGGCGCGACATGCCACTCGAAGCTCGAAGGCCGCGTGCTCCGCTTGTGCTTTGCGTAATGAATCGCGGGGACGATGAAGCCCGCCGCGCTGCCGACGGCAGCTCCGGTGAGCACGTCGGTCGCGTAGTGGTCATCCGCCATCACCCGAAGCACCGCGATCGACGACGCAAGGACGAGCGCGACGACGCAGGCGGCGACGTCACCGCCGTTGCCGAAGAGATGGAGGTGCAAGTGGTGCGAGCAGGTCAGCCCGGCCGCGGTGAACGAGCCCATCGCGTGCCCGCTGAAGAAGCTGCGATAGCGCGTGGGCCCCGTGCATTCGGTGAGGCCGCCTGGAATCTGGTTTCCGGGCGGCGCGGACGACGGCGGCCCTGGCGGTCCATTGCAGTCCTGACCGTACGGGCGCTCGCGACTCACCGCGTAGTTCGTCACGCCGTAGATCGATGACGAGACGGCGAACGCCTCGGCATTGATCACGGTCATTTGGTAGGCGACGTCCGCGCTGCGCCAATAGCCGTAGCCAAGCGCAAACGAGTCGAAGAGGACCGGATACGTCACCACGAGCGACAAGAGCACGTCGCTCGTGTCGGCGGCTGCGTGCCTGTCGTCATAGCTCGCGAGCCGCAGGGTGTTTCGAACGGCGGTGTCGAACGGATTGCTGGCGGTGAAGTGCGCAGGTTGGGGTGGGAGGATCGCGAACGTGAGGGTGGTCGCGAGACCGAGTGCGCTAATGACGTAGTCGACGGCGCTCGCGCGCGACCACTCCGGCTTCCACTCGAGGACCTGCGGCGGCGGCGGACTCTCGACGACAATGACGGGGGGCGGTGCTGGGTCGGTGGGCCCGGCGGCACGCGCCGTCGCGACCATCAGCGAAAGCGCGCTGACGAGTCCGATTCGCATCATCGGGCGGGTGCTTCGTGAGAGACGCGACATGACCTCATGCGCGCAATCGATAGTCACGCGTCATGTCCTCTCGGGCTAGGGACGGAAGCGCAAGACGGCGTTGAAGGTCGAGATGTCGCCACCATCGATGCCGTTCGTCGTGTCGTTCGAGAAGTTCTCGCCGAGGTTGAAGTGATACGTCGCTTCTGCGCCGATGCTCATATACCACGTGATGGGCACGTCGACGCCGAAGCCCATGGCGATGCCGGGCTGGGAGCTCGAGAACATCACCGAGCCCGTCGTCGCGCCGATGAGCGAGAAGTCGTAATAGCCACCGCCGCCGAAGACGTAGGGGTGAATGTATGGAAAGGGCGCGGTCAAACGCATGACCACCTCACCTCCCGTGATGAAATAGCCACCGGCGCCCACGGATGTTTGAACGGAGTTGTACGCTCCGATGTAACGCGCTTCGAACGCGAGCCAGCGAAAGACCTCGATTCCAGCGCGTGCTCCCCACGCCGGGCCTGCACTGGTGACGGACCCGACGCCCTCATCGAAACCGAACGGACCATGCTCCTCCATCTTCGAAACTCCGAGGTCCAGTCCGAACATGATCTGGGGTCCCGCGAAAACCCGGTCGCGGCACCTCCACGTCGCGAGCCAATGGCGATGACAGGGACGCTCGGGCTCCCTCGACCTCACCTCGACCTCGACGGACTGCGCGAATGCAGAACGTGTGGACAGCGCAGACATTGCGAAGAGGAAACTCGAGAGCGTTCGCCACGAGCAGAACATTGCTCCGCCGACCTGCAAGAGCTGAACCCTACGTATGTCGTCTCCCAGCGAGCGATGTGTCCCACGTGTAGCGTTCTGCTCCGTGGCATTCGTGTACCGCGTGAGACGCTTTGGCTATTAGATCATTCGGCACGCCGCATGCAAACAGAGGCGGCTGGCTCGAAAGGCTGGTCGAATGCGTGCGTGTCTCGGGTTGATGGTCGTGTGTTTTTGCGGCACCGCACATGCGCAATCGAGCGAGACCCAAGGCGTCGTACCGCAGCCACCGATCGTCGTCGATTTACCCGTCGACCTACCGAGCGGCGACTCCTCCGCGTCCACGTACCGTGGACGCACGAACTACACGACCGCTGGGGACGCGCTCGTGTGGGTTCCGCGAGTCATCTTTGCGCCTTGGTATGTGGTGACCGAATACGGCATCCGCATCCCTTTTTACGCCCTGACCGCGTGGCTCGATCGTCATTACGTCTTCGCAGCCCTCAGCGACGTGCTTCATCCCGTCCCCGACATCCAATGGTCTCCAGCCTTCACCATCGACCTCGGCGTCTTCGCCGCCGGCGGTGCCGCTGTCACGTTGAGCAACGTGCTCGCTCATGGCCACACGATCAACGTTTCGGCCGAAGTTGGCGGCCCCGCTGCGTGGTTTCTGTCCGCACGTGACACCTGGCGCGTCGGGCCGCTGCATCTCGGTGCGCGCGGCGGCATGTTCACGCGCTCCGACCGCCTCTTCTTCGGCTTTGGACCCAATTCGGGTAGCGAGGGCGTGAACTTCAAGCAAACGCGCTTCGAGGGCTTTGCCTTTGCCAACATCGATGTCCAAAACCACTTCTATCTGGAGGTCGCTGAAGGGTTTCGAGTCGATCAGACGAGTCCCATCGGAAGTCAGTTCACGCCCCAACCAGGTTACGGGGAGAACGACCTCGCCATGGCGCAGGCGGACGTTCGCCTCGATTCGCGCCATAGCTCCGCACACACGACCCCCAACGGACCTCCGCACCTCATTCACGATCAAAACACGGGCGCACGTCTGGTCGGCAACGTCACCTACGGTCGCGACGTCCGCGATTCAGAGCAAACGTTCGTATCGGCGACGGCGGATGTGGAGGTGGCCGTCGACGTCTCGCCGCCCGATCGCGTGCTGTCCTTGCGAGGGTACCTCATGGACGCCGTCCCGCTCGGTAGCGAGCCGGTCCCGTTCTTGGAGCAAGCGATGCTTGGGTGGAGGAACCACTACGGGTTCGTCTGGGGTCGATTCCGCGATGAGGCCGCGGTGATGCTCGAGCTTCGCTACCGCTACCCAGTTGCGTACTTCGTCGACATGCACCTCATCGCAAGCGTTGGCAACGTCTTTGCGCGCGACTTTTCCGACTTCAACGTCAAGAAGCTGACGTCGTCGTTCGGGATTGGCTTGCGTACGCGAGAGACAGGGATGACGCCGATCGAGCTCGTCGTAGCGCTCGGGAGCACACGCTTCGATGAGCAGTTCGGAATTCAGAGCGGACGCGTCTACCTTTCGGTCACGGAGGGCTTGTGAGGCTCGCGGCGCTCGTGGTCCTCGCCATCGGGTGCGCGGCGTGCGGTGGGGCGTCACGCTTCGCGCTTCGCACGCCCGTCCTTCGTGTCGACGACAGGCCGCTCCTCCATGCGCCAGCGAACGACGAAACGCCGGATGGCGCCAATGCCGTCGACATGGTCGTTCTTCGACCGCTCTCGCATGCCTTCACGCCAGCCCTGAACGAGGAAGCGCGCGACGTCAACGCGCTCGATGAAGTTCCCGATTCGGCGTGGTTCACGAATCGCACCACTTCACCCCAAGACTTGGTTCGCGGCCCGTGCGGCGACGCTCCGCTTCCAACGGTGCCGTTCACCGTCAAGACGACCAAGGTTGGCGGTGTGACGCTGGGGTTCGTGGTCAACGACGCGCGTCATCAGAAGTACGTGCTCAAGCTCGACGAGCTCGCGCAATACGGGCAACCCGAAATCAGCACGGCGGCCGACGCCGTCGCGTCACGGCTCTATTGGGCCATCGGGTTCAACGCTCCGTGCAACGACGTGCTCGACGTGCGCCCGAGTGACATACGCGTGAACGCTCAATCGGCCGGCGTCACGCCCATGGGCCACCGAAAGCCTCTGACCGCGAAGCAAGTCGCCGAGACACTCCTGCACGCAACCCCAGCGGCGGATGGCAAGGTGCGCGTGACCGCGAGCCGCTTCATCGACGGTCAAGTGGTGGGGACGTGGAGCGGTGAGGGTACACGCCACGACGACCCCAACGACGTCATTCCACACGAGGCTCGCCGAGAGCTGCGCGGCGAAATGACGCTCGCCGGCTGGTTGGCGCACTGGGACTCGCGTCGGCAGAATACCTACGACACGTTCGTCCCTGAGCGTGGCGGTGGACACGTCGTTCACTACTTTCTCGACTTCAGCGACGCAATCGGCGGAACGATTTCGCGTACGCTCTGGGCTCAGCCGCGCTCGGGCTACGAAGGCATCGTTGACCTCTCGACCATCTTGACGGACATGTTTGGCTTTGGGTTCTTGCGCCGTCCCTGGGACGATCTCCGAACGGATCCGCTCTTTCCGAACCTCGGCTTTCTCGACGTCGAGCACTTCGAGCCACTCCACTTCGTCGCGCAGACACCACTCGTGCGATGGGCGCGCGCGCAAAGGCAGGACACGGCATGGATGGCGCGGCGCATCGCGCTCATCAGCGAAGCGCACGTTCGAGTGGCGGTTGCTGCCGGCCACTTCACGCATCCGGCCGAGGAGGCTCGTCTGGTCGAGATCCTTATGGGCCGCCGCACGCGCATCCTGAGAACGTCGTTTGCGACGACCTCGCCGCTCGCTGACTTCACGTTGCGGCGCGACGAGCTGTGCGCAACGGACCTGGCGCGCGCGACGGGTGTCTCCACGGACGCATCCACGTCCTACGCTGCCGAGTTTCGCTTTGGGCGTCATCTCCTCCTTGCCCCCGTGTCGCCTAGGCTCGTGCGAACACCGCAAGGCGTCTGCACCGAGATGCCACCCCACTTCGCTCCGCAGGGCGCCGCGCAAGATTCTGCCGATCGTTATGCCACGATCGATCTCCTTCGATTCGAAGGCCACAGCCGCACGCGCCTTCGTGCGCACTTCTACGATCTTGGCGCGCGCGGCTACGTTCTCGTGGGAATCGAGAGGCTGTAGCTATCTTATTCAACGAGCGTCGCCAGGGTGTTGAGGCGGGGGTGATGAGCGTGCCAGAAGCCGCAGCCTGCAAGAGTGGATAGCGCGAGCGCCGCTGTAGCGAACCAGATGGTGGTGGTCTTGATTGTCATGATGGTCACTCGTGAGCACGACGCGTGCCGCGTAGCGAATCGCCTCTTCAACGCGCTCGAATCGGAGGGCATGGCCGTTGCACTGGAGTCGAGCATGAACACCGCTCGAATTGTCGCGCTGCTGACTGCGGCTGGGTCGTCGCTCGCATGTGGTGGCGCACAAAGGACTCTCGTCGCAGAAACCGTCGTCAGCTCGACCGTGTCCTGGCAGCACAACGCCGAGACGGTCGTCGACTCTCTCGTGGCGGCTCGCTGCGACCAGGAGCAATCGTGCAACAACATCGGTGCGGGCGCAAAGTTCGCATCGCGCCAGGTCTGCTCCCATCAGTTTCGGGGAAACATCGGCAGCGACCTCAGCGGGTTCACCTGCGAGCGTGGGCTCGACAGTGACGCAGTCGATCGCTGCATGACGGCGATCAAGAGTGAAGCGTGCACGGAGCTCACGCGGTTCGACAAGTGCCGTACCGCCTCAATCTGTGTGAATTAGAGGAGATCATCATGTTCAAGCGTACTTTGTTTTTTGTCGTCGCTCTCGCGGTTCTCAACGCCGGCTGTGGTTGGTGGGGCGGTGGTGGCGGTCGTCACTACGAAGGTCATCGCGACTACCATCATGATCGCCGCTGACGACGTACGAGCTGACTCGATTTCGTACACAAATGAGCGGCATCACGCTCGCGCTGGCTTGAGCTTGGGCGTGCGTTGATGTCTCGGGGCGCCGGGCAGTGATGGCGTTTCCCGCGTTTTGACGCGCTTGGCG